>Ga0209415_10015963_pt1 | contig 12122 bp, 6 predicted proteins | sample PeaSoiSIISIP2007_FD_187696 | JGI IMG/M metagenome (GOLD analysis project Ga0209415, IMG submission 187696) | Peat soil microbial communities from Weissenstadt, Germany - SII-SIP-2007 (SPAdes) (version 2) | ecosystem: Environmental > Terrestrial > Soil > Wetlands > Peat | place: Germany... | reverse complement strand
AGCCATTTCGCGCAAATTCCAGGGCGGCGCGGCGTCAACCACGAGGAACGGGATTCCGGGGAACGAGGTTTGGCTCCTCAGGTCAGACTCGAACCTACAACCCCTCGGTTAACAGCCGACCCGGTTGGCAGCGATATTCCGCAATATCGTACACCAACTCCCCTCCGCGGACTGGCGGTGCGGCCGCCAGATAGGGGCAGATAGGGGCAGATATCAGGTTCTGACGCAAAAGCCGGCCCAGCGAGGCGCCTAGGCGGTTGCCGCCGACTACCCCGAAACCGTCGCCAAAAGCGGCGCCTGTGTCGCCAAAGCAGCGCCCGTTTCGTCAAACCACCCCGTAAACCGTCGCTAAAACGTGCCGAGAACCCAAAAACCGTGCGGAAAACCGTCCGAACAGCCCGTAAAGCGCCCGATAAACGTCCAAACCACCGATAAGGCGTTGAATAACCGCACGGTTTTCCGTATGGTTGACACGTATGAAGGGCCTCTTCTATTCAACGGGACAGGTGGCGCGGCAACTTGGCACCACCCAGGCGACGGTCCGCGTCCTGTGCGAAAACGGCCTCATTGCGGCCGAAACCACTCCCGGCGGCCAGTGGCGGGTAGGGCCGTTCCTGGCTGGACGAGACACACTCGACGGTTGGGCGACGTTATGGCCACTGGATGGCTTCTCGGAGGCCGACGAAACGATACGCCCTCTTCACGAATGGGCCGGAACCTTCGAGCGTTACTGGCAGCACCCGCTCGGCGCCGTCAATTTGGATTTACCGAAGTTCCAGAGCCGGAGCGCTGAGAAATATACACTGACGCATGGTCTGTGGTATAACTCGCCCAGTAGCGCAATAACATGGTTCGGGGCGTAGTGGTGGTTTGCATCGTTCTGCTCGGTGTATGCTCCCTTTTTGCGCGCCAACTGCCTGTACGAAACTACACGACTGCCGACGGCCTGGCAAGCAACTCCATCTATCAGATCGTGCAGGAGCCGCGCGGCTTCCTTTGGTTTGGCACTTCCGAAGGTCTGTCGCGATTCGACGGGAGACAGTTCACCAGCTTCGGTGTGGAGCAAGGCCTGCCTGACCGGAAGGTCACGGCTATTTTGATTACGCGCGGCGGTGATTATTGGATCGCTACACTGAAGGGCGTCTGCCGTCTGAATGGACTAGCACCGGGGGCGGGGTGCGAGTTGCACCGACTCGACGCCGATGATCCGGTTGTCGGCGTGCTGGCCGATGACGGCGGCGGCGGCGTGTGGTGCGGGACGGCGAACGGTCTCTACAGAATCGAGCATCTGGGCCCCAACCGATGGAATGTTCGCAGAGTGAACATCGGCGCGCCCCGGCGGACCGGGCTCAACATGATCACATCGATAGCCGCCGGCCCGGCGGGGACGCTCTGGATCGGGGCAGGAACCGGACTCTACAGACGCTTCCCGGACGGACGAGCCGAGCGCTACACGGCTCGCGACGGATTGCCGCACGACCACATCACCGAGTTGCGGTTCGATAGCCAGGGACGGCTGTGGGTGGGAACTTGGGCTGGCCTCTGCCGACTGGCGTTCCATCCGGGCACGAACAAACCATCCGCGCAAAAAGTACGTCCGGCGAAAGGGGTGCCGGACTCCCCGGTCTGGGCGATATTTCAATCGGCGGATGGTCGGCTTTGGATCGGTACCAGTCACGGGCTCAGCCATGCGGATCCCAATGCTGAAATCGGTCAACTGGAACAGCAGGAGGTGGAAGGGTTGCCGACGGTCCCGATGGATGGGATCGAGGAGGATCGCGCTGGCAACGTGTGGATCAGCGCATCGGATAGGGGCGCCTACCGGATCGCTCAGGATGGCTTTATCAGTTATAACGAGAAGGATGGTCTGGCTTCGAATTTTGTGGTCTCTATTTTCGAAGACCAGGTTGGTGAATTATGTGTGTTGAGCAAGTCTGCCGCAGGCGTGTCGATCAATCAGTTCGATGGCCGGCGGTTTCATCCTGTCCGCCCGAACGTGCCGCCGCAACTCAAGGATTGGGGCTGGGGCGCGGCGCAACTCGACTTTCAAGATTCCGCTGGAGAATGGTGGGTCGCGACCGGCGAGGGCATGTACCGGTTTCCGAGGGTTTCCAAAGTTTCGGAACTCGAGCGGGTTGCGCCAAAGACCTCCTACGGCCCGGGAAATGGACTGGCGGGCATCAGTGTACACCGTGCTTTCGAGGACCACCGGGGCGATATCTGGATTTCGACTGACGGGGCAGCCAACGGTCTAACGCGCTTGGAGCGGAAGACTGGCAAACTGCAACGCTATGGCGAGGCCGAGAACATGCCTCCGCGCTTCCTTGTAACAGCGTTTGCAGAAGACCGTTCGGGCAACCTCTGGATCGCCTCAGCAGGCAGACTAACTCGGTATCGCGATGGGCAATTCCAGGCCTTTGCAGCCAGCGCTGGCTTGCGGGCGGGCTGGATAACGGATCTCTACGTGGACCACGCGGGGCGTCTTTGGGCAGCCTCGGAAAGCGGCGTCGTGCGGATCGACTCGCCCGGTACGGCCCAGCCCGGCTTTGTGACGTACTCGCGTTCTCAGGGTTTGGCGGCCGTGGGCGCCAGTTCCATCGTGGAAGATCGCTGGGGCCGCCTTTACGTGGCGGGCGCTCGCGGTATCGACTGCTTCTATCCGCCATCTTTACTGACTGGCCCGTTGCGCGTCAAACACTATACGGCCGCTGATGGGCTGGGCTTGGGGACTGCCGAGGCCGCCTTTCGCGATCGCAACGGCACGCTTTGGTTCGGGACGCACGACGGAGTCGCCAGGCTGGACCCCGAGCCGGACCGCCCGGTGGAAGCGCCGCCCATCCGCATCAGCGGTATCCGCATTCGCGGTGAGTCACGCTTTGTCTCGCCGCTGGGAGAAAGCGCGCTAATCGGATTGGAGCTGCGGCCCAACGAAGACCAGATCCAGATCGACTTCGCGGGTCTGGACTTTACCCCCAGATGGAATCTGCAATATCAGTACCGGCTGGAGCCAGGCGATAGGGACTGGAACCCGACCGAATCCCGCACCGTTAACTACGCCCGCCTCTCCCCGGGCGCTTATCGCTTCTTGGTGCGTGCGATCAATGCCGACGGGGCGGCGAGCCCAGCTGAAGCGTCGGTTTCCTTTACCCTTCTTCCGCCGCTTTACCAGCGCTGGTGGTTCCGGCTGCTGGCGTTGGCGCTGGCCGTCGGCGGCCTTTATTCCCTTTATCGCTATCGTGTGGGGCGACTGCTGGAAGTCGAAAAGCTGCGTACTCAGATCGCAACTGACCTGCACGACGATGTGGGCAGCACAGCGGCCCAGATCTCGATTCTCAGCGCGGTGGCTGGACGTGGCGCGGGCCCGGGGCAGGCCGCGCCGCTCTCCGAAATCGCAGCGCTGTCTCGCGACCTGGCCGGCTCCATGCGCGACATTGTCTGGGCCATCGATCCCGATCAGGACCGCATGGGCGACCTGGTGTACCGCATGCGCCGCTTTTCGAGCGATGTGTTCGCCCACAACGGCATCCGTTACGAATTTCATGCTCCGGTTGGCGGCGACGATCTGCCTCTTGACGCCGATCTACGCCGGCAAACGTTTTTGATCTTCAAGGAAAGCCTGCATAACATGGTGCGTCACTCCGGATGCACGGAGGCAAGGATCCACCTTGGGCTCCAGCGCGGCTGGCTGGTGCTGGCGCTCCACGACAATGGCAGAGGCTTCGATCCCGCGCACCTCGACGCAGGTCAGGGCCTGCGCAGCATGCGGGAGAGATCCCAGCGGCTGGGCGGCGAACTGGCGGTCCACTCCGCCATTGGCCGCGGCACCTCAATCGTTCTGCGGTTCCCGCTGAGCGGCCCTCGGCCACGGATTGCTAGATCCCTGCATGAACGGATAGGGGCGATAGCGCGGCCGTGGCGTATGCTGAAGGCAGATGGCAGATTCGAACGCCACTAAAGTGGCCATCGTCGAGGACCAGTTCCGCATCCGCGAGGGTCTGCGGGTCCTGATCGATGGAACTTCCGGCTATCAGTGTACAGGCGCCTTCGGCTCGGTGGAGGAAGCCCTGCCGGCCATCGCCTCGCAGGCTCCCGATGTAGTGCTGCTGGACATCGGCCTACCGGGCATGTCCGGCATAGACGGCATTCCGCTGCTGAAAAAAAGCTCGCAAGATCTGTCGGTGGTCATGCTCACGGTTTACGACGACGACAAGCGCATCCTGGATGCGTTGTGCGCGGGCGCGTGCGGCTATTTGCTGAAGGAGACGCCACCGGCGCGGTTGCTGGAGAGCCTGAGAGAAGCCCTGGATGGCGGCGCGCCGATGTCGCCGGCGGTCGCGCGGCGCGTCATCACTATGTTCCGCGACGGACGGCCGGCCGAATATGCGGGCGGGAGCCTGACACCGCACGAAGTCCGGCTGCTGAAACTGTTGGCGGAAGGTCACAATTACGAGACGGCGGGCGTGCAGTTGGGCGTCACAATCAACACGGTCCGCTTTCACATGCGCAGCATTTACGAGAAGATGCAGGTGCATTCCAAGTCCGAAGCCGTGGCCAAGGCTATCCGGAGCCGCATCATCCGTTGAAGGCCTCAGCCCAGGCTCTCCGGACGAGACTCGCACAAGCCCGCATAATCATGCGGTGACAGGCCTCCCCGCCCCCGTTACATTTACACAAAAGGAGGAGAAACACAATGTCAAACACCAAAACACTTCCGGTCCTGGAAAGGAGGCATCGCTGCCCTTACGTACCAGCTCAAACTGAGGCCGACCGTGTCGCTTTACCAGGTGCGTGTCTCGAGCCACTCTGGCCAAGGCCATGGCACCGCGTAAAATCTAACGTTTTCCTACTCACATGGAGGTCAAGTATGCTACGAAATATCGGCGCTTTCGTTTGCTGGACACTGCTCTCTGCCTGCGCAAGTTTTTCTCAAGTGAATCCGCCACGCTTTCCTCTGGGCGTCTACGCACACGTGGATGTCGAGGCTGCAACACAACGTAAACCGTGCTCCGAGGCTACGACGGTAGCCGCATTGCACATGTGTCTGCAGCAGCTCTATTCAGGTTTGCTGGAAACCCCCGCTATCTCAGGGATCGCCGCGGGAGTGCACTGGGACCACATCCAGCTTTCTGACCCTCTGTGCGCGTTCCAAAACAACTGTGCATCCGGCACGGTAGACGGTTACGATTGGAGCTACGTGGACGACGTCTTCACGGAAGCGAATGCGGCTGGCAAGTCCGTGCTGCTGATGATTACTCCGGGCGTGGATGCGCCGCCGTGGCTGTTGGCGAAACTTCCCACCTGCGACGGACTCTTCAACGGCGCCGGAGGGGCTCCAGCGGATTGCGGACAGGTGACCTTTGACAACTTCCCGGAAGAGCAACACGCGGACGGCGACCCGCCTGTTTTGCCGCTGCCCTGGAACCCCCTCTACATAGCAGCGTGGGACAATTTACTGGCACATCTCAACCTAAGATACCGCTCGAATACGGCATTCGTCGCCATCGGCGTTGCGGGTCCGGTTTGCGCATCCACCGAAATGATCCTTCCGACCACCGCTAACAACTCCACCACCCCACCGCCCTCCAATCTAGGCGCAGACCAGGCGTGGATGGCGCTTATCGCTCACTCCTTTCCAGACGTCAGAAGTTACCAGAACTCGGATCAGGTGTTCATTGACGCGTGGAAGCAGACGATCGATGCATACGAGCGGATTTTTTCCGGCGTGACCTTGTTCCTCAGCCCGGATTCGGGCAGCGACCTGCCCGAGTTACCCTCATCGTTCCGAGACAACACGTTGTTAGGCGTGGATTGTTCTACCGCGAAGCAGCCTCTATCCTGCCAGGCAAAGACGGAAGTTTTGTCCTATTTCGTCACGGCGGCTGGTCCGAATCAAAAGGCCACCCAGGTGGGTGGAATGACTGCATCGAGCCAGCCGACTACGGGTGACATTGGCGTTCCCGGGGTGAAGGTACTTACATCGATAGAAACGCCTCCGTTCTTCGGCGGAGCCGAGTTTGATTTTGCCGTCTCGGACTCCACTACCGTAGAACAGGAAGGATGTCCGACCTGGCCCAATACTCCGTGCATGCCGTTCGGCCTTACCCTCACCCCGGAGGAAGCCGCATACAACGTGCTCACCGTCTTTTTCGACGGGACGTCCGCTTATGCAGATTTCGGCGGAACATCGGGCACGGAGCCCATTCAATATGTGGAACTCGACTACACGGACATTCAATACGCGCAGAAAAATCCGTGCGCGACGCTGCCGAGCACGCTGCCAGGCGCGCCGTCGCTGCAGGATCTGATCAACTTGGCGAGCTATGACCTATTCGGGATGGCGGGCCAGCAAACGACCCTGCCGCCGCACACCTGCCCCACGAGCGACGCCACGCCTGGGCGGTGACTCCTGGGGTGCGATCAAAACGCGGCCGTGTGGGAGGCAATCGTAACTCTCGCGATTCGCGGCCGGGCGGGCGGAAGGCCGTTCAGTTGATCGGCGGGGGGGCTGCGTCAACGCCCGAAGCAGGCTTTCCGAGGCCAAATTGGACCTAAACGCGATAAAGGCCCATCAAGCTCAACCGCCTTGTGCCTGGCACCTCTGCTGGCCGCCGCGAGACTCGGAAGATCAGAATAGTGAAGCGGCCTATGTATACCTTCCGATAACAAACCTTATCGCCATCGATCTGATACAGAGTTCTCAGGTCACGTTAAGCCCGCATCTTGACGGCCCGTCCAGCGCTGTCTCAAGCCTGGACGCGCGGGCGTAGGTCCTCCGCCCTACTTTACCTGGATCTGACCCTGACCCGGTTGCCCCGGACGCCTCATTGGTCGCGGAGCGCGGCCATGGGCTGCACGCGCGCCGCGCGATGGGCCGGGATGTAGCAGGCAAGCAGCGCCACCGCCATCAGCATACCGGAGACGCCGACGAAGGTGACCGGGTCGTAGGCCGACACGCCAACCAGCAAACTCGCCAGCAGCCGGCTCACGCCCAGCGCGGCCGCTGCTCCCAGGGCGATGCCAATGCCGAGCAACAGGACGGCCTGACTGATCACCAGCCGGAAGATGCCGACGCGCTGCGCGCCCAGCGCCATGCGAATCCCTATCTCGTGCCGGCGCCGGCTGGCCGAGTAAGAAACAACGCCGTACACGCCTACCACCGCCAAGAGCAAGCCGAGGCCGCCCAGCGCGCCGGCGAAAGATGCGCCCACTTTGAACAGGAAGAATCCGTTCGCGCCTTCGAGAGACTGCTCCATGCTCATGACCTCGTAGACCGGCAGGCTCGGATCGAGTTCTCGCACCAGGCCCTCGACGGCCGACGCGAGGGACTCCGGCGGTATCGACGTCCGCAATTGGAGGACATGGGCTGAATGGTAATCCTGCGTTTGGGGCACGTAAAAGTACATCCCCGGCGCATCGAGAAGGCTGGTGGTTTTGGCATCGCGCACCAGGCCCACCACGGTAACGAAAGGCCCGGTGGCCGCTTTGTAGCTGAAGCGTTGCCCAACCGCGTCCCGCTGAGGCCAAAGCCGCGCGGCCATCGTCTGGTTGACGATGGCGACCTGCTGGGAAGCGGCGGTGTCTGCGTCGGTAAAGGCGCGACCTTCGAGAATGCGCATGCGCATGGTGGTGAAATAATCCGGGGTGACGGCGTTCGACGTCGCGCCCGGCACGTGTTGCGAAGGCGAAGGGGCCTGTGCCTCGGCGTAAGCTGGGGCGCCGTTGTTGTAGTAGCCGAGCGGAAGCGAAAAAGCGAGGCTGGCCGACCGTACGCTGGGCAGCGTTTGGGTGCGGTGCAGCAGCTCGCGGCAAAGGGCCTCCGCCCGTGGTTGAGTATAACCCTGCAAGCCCGGGTCGAGACTCACGTTCAGGACGTTGTGCGGGTCGAAGCCGAGATCGATCGACTCCGCGCGGGTGAGGCTGCGGGTGAACAAACCCGCGGCTACCAGCAGGATCACCGCACCTGCGACCTGCGCGACTACCAGGCCGTTGCGAAGCCAGTGTCGTCCACTCTCGCCGATCAGGCCGCGGCCACCTTCTCGCAGAGCCAGATTCAAATCGGTGCGAGAGACGCGCAAGGCGGGCGCGAGGCCGGCGAGTATTCCAGCCAGCAACGCCACGCCCGCAACGTAAGTGAATACACGCCAGTCAAAAACAAAAGCGAGCCGCAGGGGGATGTCGCCCAGTGGCCGCAGACCGTTCAGCACGTAACCCACCGAGTTGCCGAGGATCGCGCCGCCTACCCCGCCAATGAGCGCCAGCAGCATGCTCTCGGTCAGCAGTTGGCGCAACAGACGCGCGCGGCCAGCCCCAATGGCGGCGCGAATAGCGATTTCCTTTTCGCGCGCCGCCGCCCGCGCCAGCAGCAGATTGGCGACGTTGAGGCAGGCCACCAGCAGCACCACCCCTACCATCAACAGAAACACGATGGCGACCAGGGGCTTGGAATCGGCGGCGGATGGATCGGGCCTGGCGTTGGGCTCCGAGAACACACGCACCCGCTGGCCCTGGTCGGCGTGGGGATACTCTTGCGCCAGCCGCTGGCCGACCACGTTGAGCGCAGCTTGCGCCTTTGAGATGCCGACGCCGGGCTTCAAAGTGGCCAGCACGCTCAAATCGTGCTCGTCGCGCGAGGTGAGTATATTCGCGGCGGATCCGAACCCCAACATTCCAATAGGCGCGTAACCATCCATCTCCACCAGGTTGAAGGCGCCGAGAAACTCCTTGGGAACCACGCCGACGACCGTGACTGCTGTGCCGTCGAGGCTGACCGTGCGACCGATCACGTCAGGGTCGCCGCCGAAACGCTTCTCCCAATAGCTGTGGCCGAGAACCACGACGGGCCCCGTTCTTGGGGCGTCGCCCTCGCCGGGATTGATCAGCCGGCCCAGCGCCGGGCGAATGCCCAGCATCGAAAAGAAATTGCTGGGCACGTAGCTTACGATCAGGCGGTCCGCGTGGCCCCGGTAACCGAGCCCAACGATTCTGATGGCATAACCCGTCATGCCTGTGAAGACGGCGGACGAGTGCGCTTGGTAATCGAGGTAATCCGGATAGGAGACATCGTCGGGATCGGCGTCTGCTTTGCGCTGGACCGCGACCACGGTCAGGCGATCGGCGTCCTTCACCGGCAGCGGGCGGAATAGGAAGACGTTGCCCAGGCTGAACACCGCTGTGTTGGCGCCTATGCCCAGCGCGAGGATCAGCACGGCAATGGCGGTAAAACCCGCGTCACGGCGCAGGGTTCGAAGCGCATAGCCAATATCTTGAAACATCGAGTCAAGCCACGGCAACCCACGCGCGTCGCGATGAATCTCCTTCGCGACCTCCACACCACCGAAACGGACGAGAGCGTCGCGGCGGGCCTCCTCGGGGGATAGGCCGCGGCGGAAGTTATCTTCCGTGGCGAGGTCCAGGTGCATGGCGAGTTCCTGGTCGAGCTCACGATCCAGCGCGCGCTTTCGGAAGAAGGCCGCTACGTGCGCAAGCAGTGTCCTCATCTCGTTTCGCCCCCCGGAGACATTGCGAGCATGCGGCCCATGACGTCCGCGAGACGTTGCCAATGTGCGGCGTCGGCGGCGAGTTGCTTGCGTCCGTTTCGGGTAATGGAATAGAACTTCGCCTTCCGATTGTTGTCAGAAGCGCCCCACTCGGCCGCGATCCATCCGCGTTGCTGTAGACGCACCAGTGATGCGTAGATGGTTCCCTGGTTTAAGAGCACCTGATTGCCGCTGATTTGTTCAATGCGGCGGGCTATGCCATAGCCGTGAAGGGGGCCAATAGCATGGAGCGTTTGGAGGACCATCACGTCCAGGGTGCCTTGGAGGAGGTCCAGCTTTTGGTTAGCCATGAGACTCCTGTGCCGCTACCACATAAAGCCTAACACATCTCATGTGGTGACACCACAGGCGCAAGCGGCGAAGGAAACGCGCAACCCACGGTTGGGCTGGCGAAGGTCGCCGATATCAGGTCTTAACGGGCCGATTCGAGCAATTCCCGCCGGCGTGCGCTTCCCCTTATGGAGTTTCGGCCGATCAACGAGTCGGCGACAAACCGTCAACTTGGTTTGTAAACGCCCCGCCTTGATCGGCAGTAATCACCAGAAGAGTCCGGTGCTGGGGTGACCCGATGCCCCCTCCGTCTTCGACGCTACTCTCCTCATCAGGCTGTTTAGCGACGGGAGCGTCTGGATCGGCACTAGCGGCGGGTTGGCGCATTACCGGCCCCCCATTGGCGGACTGCCGGGACCACCGGTTGCCGATCCCGTCATTACAGCTCTCAAGGTGAGCCAGCAGTCGCGAGTTGCGCACGTTGAATTCTCCTCGCTCAGCTACAAGAGCGAGCAACTGGTGCGCTTTTCGTACCGACTCGACGGGGGGACCTGGACCGACGCCCCGGAGCGCGGCATCTCCATTGCCGGGCTCGCCCCGGGCAAGCATTCCCTGACGATCCGGTCGCGAGTGCGTGATGGACCAGTCTCCGCAAGAATCGCCGCAGCGGAATTCCAAGTCGAGCCGCTGTGGTGGGAAACCTGGTGGCTGCGCTCGGCCGCGGTGCTCCTCTTTGCTGCCGTCATCTGGGGCTTCATTCTTTGGAGGAACGAATTGCTGCAGCGCAGAAACCGCGAGTTGGAGCGTGCCGTCCGGCTACGAACGGCCGAACTGGAATCGGAACGCACCAAGGTGCTGGAAGAAAAGAAGCGCGCTGACGAGGCGAGCGAGGCCAAGGGCCACTTCTTGGCAACAATGAGCCACGAGATCCGCACGCCCATGAACGGTGTGATTGGGATGACGGGTCTGCTGCTGGATACGGACCTATCGCTGGAGCAACGCGAGTACGCAGAGACGGTGCGACGGTCAGGTGAGAGCCTGCTGAGGGTGATCAACGACATTCTGGATTTCTCCAAGATCCAAGCAGGACGGATGGTGATCGAATCGATTCCATTCGACCTGCGACTGTTGATCGAAGACGTCAATGAACTGTTGGCGCCAAGAATCGAAGACCGCAAGCTCGACTTGGTGCTGGAGTATCCCTCCGACGTGCCACACCATTTCATCGGTGACCCGGGGCGAGTTCGCCAGGTGGTGACCAACCTGGTGGGCAACGCTGTAAAGTTCACGCCGAACGGCCAGGTGCTGATCACCGTGAGCTGTGGATCCCAGGACGGGGAAAAGGCGCTAATTCGGGTTGCGGTCGAAGACACCGGTCCGGGAATTCCAACTGACGAGGTGCATAGACTGTTCAAAGAGTTTACCCAGGCCGATAGTTCAATTACACGGAAATTCGGCGGCACCGGACTGGGGCTGGCGATCTCCAGACAGCTCGTGAAATTGATGAACGGTGAGGTTGGGGTGACCAGCCAGTTGGGCAAGGGCTCGACTTTCTGGTTCACGGTGCCTTTACAGGCGGACGCGCAGCCTCACGCCGAGCCGGTTGCAGTAGTCGATCTGCGGGGTTTGCGCGTGCTGATCGTGGACGACAACTCAATGAACCGGCGAGTGCTGCACGAACAAATCACCAGTTGGGGAATGCGCAACGGCAGCTATGCGGAGGCGCCACAGGTGCCCCAGGTACTGCGTGAGGCGCGGGCTGCGGGCGATCCCTACCATGTGGCATTGCTGGACTACCAGATGCCCGAGATGGACGGAGCGACGCTGGCTGCGGCCATCAAAGCGGACCCGTTGTTGCGTGACACCGTATTGATCGTGCTCACCTCGGTGGGCCATTCGAGCGAGGTGCGGCGAATGCTGGGGGGCGGCATCGATGCCTGTCTGATAATGCCGGTGCGCCAATCGCAGTTGCTGAACACGCTGGCCACTGCGTGGTCGAAGAAACTACAGAGTGGGCTTGCGATACGGACCAACGCTCCGCGGGAGATCCCGACGCCGACATCGAAATTGGCGGGCAGATTTGCCGGGGCGGGCGGGCGTGTGCTGGTGGCGGAAGACAACGCGGTGAATCAGATGGTGGCGGTGCGCATGTTGGAGCGGGCGGGGCTGCGTCCGGACGTGGCCGGCAACGGTCGCGAGGCGGTGGAGATGTGCGCGGTGCTGCCCTACGACCTGATCTTCATGGATTGTCAGATGCCAGAAATGGACGGCTATACCGCAACGGCGGAGATTCGG
>Ga0209415_10015961_pt1 | contig 12125 bp, 11 predicted proteins | sample PeaSoiSIISIP2007_FD_187696 | JGI IMG/M metagenome (GOLD analysis project Ga0209415, IMG submission 187696) | Peat soil microbial communities from Weissenstadt, Germany - SII-SIP-2007 (SPAdes) (version 2) | ecosystem: Environmental > Terrestrial > Soil > Wetlands > Peat | place: Germany... | reverse complement strand
GCTTAGAGTGCTGTGCGTGACCGTGCCCGGGCCGTTCCAGATCGCGATTCCCGGCGATGTGCTGGATGATCTGGCCCGGCGCCTCGCCGGTTCCCGGCTGCCGCCGCGGCAGAGCGTGCCGGATGGCGAGCCCGGCGACCCGGCCGGCGAGGACGACGAGGTGATCGAGCGCATCGCCGGGCTGGTGGCCTACTGGCGCGACGGCTACGACTGGCGTGCGCAGGAGCGCCGGATGAACGCGGTGCCGCAGTTCCGGGCCGAGGTGGGCGGGGTTGGCCTGCACTTCCTGCATGTTCCGGGCGCCGGGCCCGACCCGATGCCGCTGCTGCTGTGCAACGGCTGGCCCAGCTCCATGGTGGAGTACCTCGGGGTCCTGTCCCTGCTGACCGATCCGGCCGCGCACGGTGAGGACCCCGCGGACAGCTTCACCGTGGTCGCGCCCGCGCTGCCCGGCTTCGGGTTCTCCGACCGGTGCCTGGACCGGCGGCCGACCCGGCGGTGGGTCGCCGGCCTGTTCCACCGGCTCATGGCCGGGCAGCTGGGATACGAGCGCTACGTCGCGCACGGCGACGACATTGGCGGCAAGGTGATCAGCTGGCTCGGGGTCCGCAGCCCGCCGGGGCTGCTCGCCGTGCAGACCGCCAGCCCCATGTCGCCGTACCTCGGTCCCGGCGACACGCTCACCGCGGCGGAGCAGTCCTTCGTAGCCGCCTCGAAGCGGTGGGACCGTGATGTCGGCGCGTATGACCACGTGCAGGCGACCCGGCCGCGGACGCTGTCCCTCGCGCTCAACGACTCCCCGGCCGGGCTTGCCGGGTGGATCCTGGAGAAGTGGCTGACCTGGAGCGACCCGGCCGCCCGCGGCCGGCTGAGCCCGGACGAGCTGCTCACCAACGTGATGATCTACTGGCTGACCCAGACCATCGGCAGTTCCATGCGGTTCTACGTGCCGGCGACCGAACCTCCGCTGGGCCCGGGCGAGGCGATCACGGCGCCGGCGTCGGTGCTCATCCCGCATGAGCCGCACCTGCCGGTGCCGCCCGAGAGCTGGCTGCGCCGCGCCTACCCGGGCATGGAACGCTTCGTCGTGCTGGATCGCGGCGGCCACTTCCTTGCCTCGGAGAACCCGCACCGGTTCGCCGCCGAGATCCGCGAGACCTTCCGCCCGTACCGCAGACGGCAGTGACGTCGTCACGATCCGGCTGCGAGGCGGCTCGGTGCAGGCAGTCCTGGCCACCGCGCTGCCGGACCCGGGCACGGCAGGAGAGCTTCGGGCGCCACGCCGGGAACCTCAAGGCGCCGCTCACTGCCGCGAAAGCGTTCTCACCACCGGCTACGCGAGCAGATTATCCATTCGGCTCGCACGCAGGAGCCGGAGCCGATTCTTGCTGGCCATACGTCGAGCGGCATTCCTGGCCGCTGCCGGCCAGCACTCCCAATCCGGAGACTTTTGTTTGTGAAATGCGCGCCGGGGTCAACTCGGAGGTCCGGTCCAAACTGAGGTTGGCGAGCGCGGTTCTTGGTTCCCGGCAGTTTGCCTGGCAGCGGAATTGGCAGCGGCTGCCGGCCCAGCGGTAGGCATAACCCTACCTTCGATGTAGGCCGTGGACCATTCCGGCACCCGCCATTGGTGCGGCACGATGAGTGCGCAGCCGTGAGCCGGTGGCCGCCCGAGCCCAAGGAGCGATAGTAGCCGGCATAGCGGGTTGCGTTCAATCGGAGGTGCTGCCGCAGTTCACCGTCAGCCGCGACACCACCGTGCGAGTCAGCGAGCGCGAAGCGTACAGCCTGGTCGGGATGGTCCCCCCGCGGCCGGCGATCAGCGTCGTCACGGACGCGTTCATTGACCGCTCCGGCGCCGCGGGGCCCAACCGTGGCGGTGCAGTGGGCGACCGGCCAGAACGACCGGCTGTTCCTGAACCCGACTGCGCGTGGCGGCAGAGGCGACGGGCTGGCGGGCCGGTCGCAGTGCCCGGCTGCCAGACTGGGTGCGGGCATAGCGCAGGAGGCTACTGATGACCGGTGCGGCTGGCATGGCGGCTGCGGGCACCATCGAGATCGGCGGTGACCTGGTGGTGCGCCGGATGGGATTCGGCGCGATGCGGGTCACCGGCGATGGCATCTGGGGCGAGCCGCCGGATGCGGATCGGGCCAGGGCGGTGCTGCGGCGGGCGGTGGAGCTCGGCGTGAACTTCATCGATACCGCTGACTCGTACGGCCCGCAGGTCAGCGAGCGGCTGATCGCCGAGGCGCTGTACCCGTACCCCGATGACCTGGTGATCGCGACCAAGGGCGGCCTGGTGCGGCCAGGTCCGGGCCGCTGGGATCCCGACGGCCGGCCGGAGCACCTGCGCGAGGCCTGCGAGGGCAGCCTGCGGCGGCTGCGGCTGGACCAGATTCCGCTGTACCAGTTCCACCGGCCCGACCCGCGGGTGCCGCTGGCCGAATCACTGGGGGCGCTGGTGCGGCTCAAGGACGAGGGCAAGATCGCGCACATCGGGATCTCCAACGTCTCCGCCACGCAGCTGCGCGCGGCGCAGCAGGTCACCCCGATCGTGTCGGTGCAGAACAGGTTCAACGCGGCCGACCGCCAGTCCGAGCCGATCATCGACATCTGCGAGCTTGAGCAGATCGCGTTCCTGCCCTGGGCGCCGATCCAGCAGGCCGACGGTAACCCGGCCGTCGCCGGCGCGGCCAGCCGCCACGGCGTCAGCCCGCGGCAGATCGTCCTGGCCTGGCTGCTGGCCAGGTCACCGCAGATCCTGCCGATCCCGGGCACCGGATCGCCCGAGCATGTCCAGGACAACATCGCCGCCGCGTCGATCGAGCTGGCCCCCGGCGAAGTCACCGCGATCACCCGCGGCCGGTGACCCGTCGGCCCTGGCAGGCGAGCGGGGAGTGCCCGCGGCCCTGACCGGTGCGCCCGTCAGGGTGCGAGGTTGGCCCAGATCCGCTGGGACACGCCCTGGATGGTGGTGATTCCGTAGTCGAGCCCGTAGCTGCCCTTGCCGGGCGGGTCCCTGGTTGTCAGCACGGCGAGAACGTAGTCGCGGCCCTGGCCCTGTATCCAGCCGATGCTGTTGACCTGCCAGGGACAGGAGTCGTCCTGCGCTGCGCAGGTCGGCAGGAATTTCCAGCCGTTCTTGAGCGCGACGGTGACTCCAGGGACTGGCTGGGCGTAGCCGGGCGGATCGCACGTGGTTCCCCACGGGCCGCAGCTGACGCCCCAGCGCTGGGCCGGGATGATGGCCTGCATGAGCTCCAGGGCATAGTCCCTGGCGTCAGTGCTCAGGACGCGGCCGGGGTATGCGATCGCCCGGACGATGGCCACCTGGTCGGCGGCGCTCGTGGTGGTATTGCCCCAGCCGTAGTAGACCGGCGTCTGGCAGCCAACCGTCGTGTCACGGGTCGGAATCAGGGTGTTGAACCGGGTGAGCGCGGCGCAGCCGCCGCCGAAGTAGAACAGCGCGGTCGCCGCGACGTTGTCGCTCACGGTGATCATGTTCGTCATGAGGTACCGGATCGAGTACGGGATGCTGGCCGGAATCGTCCCCGGTCTCCGCTGGTAGCGGCGGAGCCACATCGCCAGGATGTCGGGCTTGACGATGCTTGCGGTGTACTGGGTGTCTGGCCCGTCGGACAGCAGGTACGTCCTGCCGGTGACCGCGTCGAAGACCGCGACCTGCGCCACGCCATCCCGGCCGCGGAGGTAGGCCCGCACCCCCTGGAGCGGGCTGACCAGGCCGGCGGCTGGGGCGGCACGCGCGGCCGAGATCCCCTGGCGGGACAGCGCGGTCGCGCCGGCGAATTCCTGCCTGGCCGCGGCCACGACGGCTCCGGTCGGCTCAGCGGGACCGCCCCGGGTGAGAGCCAGGCCGCACGGAGCCGCCAGCACCCCCGCTGCCGTCACCATCCGAACCAGCCGAGCGACTCCCGAAACTGTGAATGCCGACATCACGCCCCCGCGCCCCCGGCTGACTGACTGCCCTGCGCTCGTGAAGCTAGCAGCAAACTGATCGGCGAGCGGCCAAGATTGCCAGGGCAATGACGTTCACGACCGGGTCACGCGGCAGGCCGGAGGCAGCCGCGGGCAGGACTGGTCACCGAACTCGGATCCGCCACCCTGCGGCTTCACGCCGGGCGACGGCCACGCCGTCGCCCGGCGCCTGCTCGCACCGGCCTGACGTGCTACGTCGAGGCGCTGCTCACCACCACCCGCTCACGCACCAGGCCCGCGATTATCTCCGCGGCCTCCAGCGGCGCCGCATGGCCGATACCTCGCAGCACCTCGACTCGCGCATGGGGCAGATACGCCGCGACATCCCTCGTGTCCTGCTCGGTGCTCATCGGATCTCTGTCACCGACCACAAACAGCGTGTCCGTGACCACGTCGCCAGCATGCGCCTGAAACTCTCGCCAGTGATGCCTGTTCTTCCAGATCGCCGGCAGTATCTCTGGCCGGTCAGTTGAATTCAGCAACGTCGTCCGCGACTCATCATCGTCTATCGCCGACTCCGAGACGAACCCGCCCAGCAGCGCACGGCTGATCCGGGTGTTCCCAGCTACCTTCTTTCGCAACGCCGCCGGCGTCGGAAGCGCGACCAGCACGCACAGCCGCACAAACATCAGGCACGTGCGCGGACGAGTCACCAGCTCATGGAGCGGGCGGTCCAGGAACTTACCTATGCCGGCCAGGCCGCCATTGATCAGGATCAGCCCGTCGACCAGCTCCGGCAGTGCGCGCGCGACGCCCATGGCCACGAAGCACCCGATCGAGTGAGCCACGATAATGACTCGCTCGTATTTCAGCCCTTGCAGCTCCCCGGCAAAACCCCGGACGATCTCGCGCATCGTCGGAATACCAGCCCCGAAGGCCGGATGCGAAGAAACCGGCGCGCCGTGCGCTAGATCCGCGGGCAGCTCGTCCAGCAACCCGACGACCTTGCGCCACTGCCCATTGTTGCCGCTCATCCCAGGCAGGAAAAGCACCAGGGTCGTGCTCTCCCCGTGGCTTCGTATCACGGACACCAGCCCGCTCTTCTTCATCCGGGTCCCTCCACATCAGCGCTCATCGCAGCAGCCAGTCCTGTCCGCATCCGCTCAGTCATCCAGCCAGGCCCGCAACACGCAGTTCAGCGCCTGGGGACGCTCGATCATCGGCCAGTGACCGGTCTCAGGTATCGTGATCAGATCGCCCGAGCCGATCAGGCGCCCGAAAGCCATTGCGTCATTCGCGGCCGTGAACCTGTCCCTGGCGCCCGCGACAAGCAGTGCCCGTTCCGGCCTCCGTGTCATGGCCTCGGCGACCTCCATGAAGTCGAATCGAAAGCCCATCATCGCCGCCAGCAGCGTGCTCGGACCACCGCATGACAAGAGAACATCGAGCAGCAGATCCCCGTCCACCCGCTCGGCGTCCGCGAGATAGTCTCTGCACGCCAGCTTTCGAAGACGCGGCTGCTCGACCACGTACCTCACGACCGATGGAGGTACTGCCACCGTCGCTACCATCACCTGCGTGACAAAGCGCGCGCAAATGGCAGGCTCGGCTATCACGGTAGCCAGCGGATGCCGATAGAATTTCATTATCGATGTCAGGCCCGCAGAGATAAGCGCCAGCCGGCCAACCCGCTCTGGATGTGAATATGCCAGCTGCATCGCCAGCATTCCGCCCATCGAGTGGCCGACCACGTCGACAGTGCCGAGCCCCAGAAACTCGCATATCCGATCGATGTGTCCCGCGGCCTCCGTCGCCCCGAAGTTGCCCGGCGCCGGCGAAGACGCGCCGAATCCAGGAAGATCGATGGCCACCACCCGCCGCAGCCGCGATAGCAACGGCAGCGCGGTCTGCCAGATCCGATACGACGCCCCGATGCCGTGCAGCAGCAGCACGGTCGGCGCGCCTTGTCCGACCGCTACATAGTTAACTGCCATTCCATCGACTTCTATGAACTTCTCACTGGCGTCTAGATACGAATGTTCCCACAATCCAGACGGCAGGCTGCCGTACGGATGAGTGCTCATGCCTCGAATGCACATGTCGTACCGATCCGCTGAAGCTATCACTATATTCAGTCCTCACCGAGACGTAGATCGCGGCTTCTCCAGCGAACTCACTCGAAGTGAAGTCCGCGCGCCCTAGCCCATTCGTATACTTCCAGGTTCGACAACTTGGTACGTTCGTCTCCCTCTGGATACAGATCGAAGTCGAGGATCTTCTTCTTGACCGCGGCCATGCGATTGTCGAAATCTCTAGGGCTCCGACCAGTTACCAGCACCCAGACGTTCCGCTCCACTGGCCGCCGAGCATAGTCGCGAAGAAACCTGAGTTCCTGCGCCGTCATCTTCTGAACGGCCACGCTGGGTCGCGCTCTGCGAAGCGTCGGATCGACCCAGACCACTCCAGGGTTCTGAACGATCGCCTTCAGCGCTTCGTGTACTTTCTCCACGTCCATGAACTTCCGCAGAATACCATCTACCGAGAGTTCCTGAGACCGCGCGCGCCGCACGAGATCGCTCCGAGGATCAAGATAGCTCGAGAATATCGCTACGCGAGCGTTCGGCCTGGCTCGGCGAATCATCGGAATCAGCGACAGACCCGTCGTGTCCATCTTCTCGAGCTCGATGTCAACAAGCGCCAGATCGTAGTCCAGCTTCACGATGTAGTCCTCGGCGACCTCTCTCGACTCGGCCGCGCCGACGACTTCAAAGCCGTTGTCGTTGAGGCTGGGCACGACATAGGATCGGAACCAGCTCTCGTCCTCAATCAAGAGAACACGTATCTTCGTCGTAGCGGAATTCGCTACATCTTCACTCATAGGGCCACCAAGCCTCGACAACCACACCGTGCGGTTGATTCTCCGTTATCGAAAGATCGCCTCCGATATACTGCACGTACTCTCGTGCTCTCGTTAGTCCATGGTTAGCCCTATATGCCGGGGCGATACCCCCGAGTCCGACACCATCGTCCGCCACGCGCAGCTTCAGGCGCTTATCGGCTACCGCAAGTGATACAGACACGCGAGAGCAGGATGAATGAATTCGCACGTTTTCGAGTGCGGTAAGTGTTATTGCCTGGAGAACACCCGCCGATATGACGTCCAGGTCGACATCCGATCCGATGACCTCGATCGGCTGCGAGCACTCCTTCGCCGCGGCGTGGATGATCTCGATCGACGATCCCACGGCGGAGTCGCCCTGGTTCCACGGTCGGCTTAGCGCGTCGTCGATATGTGCCGCAATTTCATCGGCCAGCTCCGGCGACAGCAGCTGCCGTCCGAGGCTTCGGATCCGCATGAGCGAGAGCGTGACGTCCTCCCGGACATTCACCTCCTGACTGCGGATAGAGCGTTCTTCCTCTTCAGCGGCGAGCCGCGACGACACCGCCTCGCGCTCCGCCTCGGCCTCCGCCGACGCGCGCCGCAGCGCACGAAAGACCACCGCGCACACTATTCCTCCCCGCCAGGCGGTGTTGCTATAGTTCGCGATGTTCCGCCGCACCTCGGGTGGCGGGATAAATGGCTCGCCGTTAGCCCATGCTGATGTGATGTAGAAGATATATCCATGGATCAGACCGGACGCCGCCGCCCATCTGGGTCCCCTGGCCACTCCCCACAGAACGATCGGCCACCACACCTGCGTGTAGAACGCTACATTGTCCGGTGATCCGCGCCAATAAGTCTGCTTCGGCGTGACCGCCGCGTAGGACACGTACCGCGCCCAGGTAAAAGCGCTCTGCGCGATGATCCAGCCCTTCTTCTGGAGAAGTTCCGGATCACGGGCCAGCGCATGATTTGCGGCGGCCAGGCTCAGGCAGTTCAGGGCAGCGAAGGCTAGCAGGCGGCCTCGCGGATGGTTCGGGCGCTTAGGAAACAGGAGCCCGGGCAGGGTCCAGGCGAGCGATTCAACCATCATCGCGCGATAGGGCACTTCGGTATAGGTCTTATAGGACTCCGAAAGCACCCAGCGGCTCGGCCGCCGTTCCGGAATCTTGCCGAAGGGCAACTTGCTCTCAATCATGCGCTCGGCGTCCCTGCGGCCAGGACCAGGCGGCCCTCAATGCGATCGCGCTTACCTGCGGACCGGAAGCTGAACGGCGGCATGACCTCGCTCGGCAGGCGGTCTGCTTCCAGCGCTACCAGCGCTTCGGCCTCCAGTATGCGGACGTTCACGGTAAGCGGTCCGGCCGCAAATGGACAGACGGCCTCGACGAGCCACTCGATGGCGGCATCGGCGTCTTCCTGAAGCGCCTGCCCGTCGAGGTCGTCCGTATAGAACACTGTCTGCAGATCTCGTGCGCCGCGCAGGACGTTGATGCGCTCCAGTATTCCGCCCAGCGGTATGATGCGACTTTCGAACATTTCTCGAAGACGCTTTTCCTCGATGGTAATCGCCTCTATGAACTTCGCGGGCCCGTCCTGGTCCTTGACTTTTTCGACGGCCCAGCGCGAGGCGGCCAGAGCATTCAGCCGGGCATGCGTTCCGACGAGCCAGAGCCGTGCCCGGGACCGACGATCGGCCGCTATCTCGGAACTCCGCCGCGCTCCTTGCGTCGCGAGGAACTGCTGGGTGATCGCGGCCCGCAGCCGGTTGGAAAGCTCGGCAACTACGTAGGTAGCCGCTCCGTCCGATATAGCTTCACGTAGAATGACCGTGGCGGCGGTTGTGAGCGGCAATTTGTTCCTGATAGCGAAGACGCCATGAAAGGCGCTCGGCACGAGCGCGGCTATGGGTGCCCGGACGCGATGAGCGTTGAACTCCAGTGCCCATCCCGAAGCTATCGGAAAGGCGCCTATCGAGCGGTCTGACGCAATAGATTCGGCCGGGATGCTTTTCGTCAGACGCTGCATCGCGAGGGCGTCCGTGATGAGCCCGATGACGCCGAGAACCTCTGACGGTACAAGCGTGTAAGCTCCGGCCGCCAAGGCGAGGTCGCGCAGCCGCAGGAGGTCGAAGGTGCGGGCTGCTTCACGGCCTCTGGATTTGTGGGCATATCTGGAAAACTCTACCATGCCAATGTGGTAGAGCCACGGAGCCATTGCTACGCGCCTGGTCCGCCGGTCGAGTTTCTTGACCATATGCATATCAAGAAGATCGGCCTCGCCGCCCGGGCCAGCCGCAGCCGGCCGCTCATCCTCGGGATCGAATGTCATGGGGCCAATTCTCAAGCTGCGTCCTCCAGATTGGCAAGGTTCGATCGCGTGGTCCTGAGTAGTGATCTCGCTTCCTCCGCCGGTACGCTTCGCTCGCCCGGAGCCGGTCTTCCCCTGCTCCGGAGCCGGTCTTCCCTGCCCCGGAGCCGGTCGTGGGCCGGGCGGCGCCGGTCCTGCGTCCGGCGGCGCCGGAGCCAGCACCCGGGCAGCGCGGACCTCGGCGGCGGAACCGGGCCGCGTGGCACCATGGCGCGGGCACCACGGCCCGGCCACGACCGCGCGGGCACCGGCGCGCGGGCACGGCGGCGCGGGCACCACGGCGGGCACCATACTCAGCCAGGTCCGTCCGGTCGGCCCGCGCCAGCCGACCGGAACGGGCGGTCCGGGGTCATCATCGGCCCGACCGGGACGGCGGCCGGCCCGGGGTGATCGGCCCGGACGGCGCGAGTCCCGCTACTCCCGCCCTGCCAGCGCGGAACTCGGGCTCATCCAGGTCCGGCCCAGCGGCAGGGAGGCCTCCGCAAGCCGATGCGCCGCCGACAGGACCTGCACGACGCCGAGCTGCTCAGACTCGAAGCCGAAGATCGACTGGCCCATGTAGGCGCGCCATATTCTGTATACCTCCTCCGAGGCGCACCTGACGATGTCGTTGTGGTTCGCCTCGAGGTTGGCCAGCCAGCATCGGAGCGTCAACGCATAGTGCGGTCCGAGCTGCTCAAGGTCGACCAGCTTGAGATCGCCCTGCTCGCATGCCTGCACGAGCCGCCACGCCGGAACCATCCCGGCATCGGGAAACACGTAGTTGGCGATGAAGTCATTCTCGCTGCCTAGGCGCGATCGCGAGCTGTCGTGCAGGACAATGGCATGATTGAGCATCAGCCCCCCGTCGACCAGCAGCCGACGGAGTGCCTGGATGTATGAACTCAGGTGCACCGGCCCGACGTGCTCGAGCATGCTTATCGATGAGATCGCGTCGAACTGCCCACGAATATCGCGGTAATCCTCCAGCCGGATTTCGATGCGCTCGGACAGGCCAGCTCCTTCCACCCGGCCGCGCGCCGCATCAAGCTGGCCTTTAGACAGGGTTAGCCCTACGCCCTTCACTCCGTACTTCTGAGCCGCGTAAATGAGAAGCGATCCCCAGCCGCAGCCTACATCAAGCAACCTCGAATCGGCTCCCAGGCGCAGCTTACGGCAGATCAGATCCATCTTCCGTTCCTGCGCGGTGTCGATATCTTCCTGGGCATCGGCAAAGTAAGCGCAGGAATAGGTTAGGTTCTTTCCGAGATACATCTCGTAGAAGCTCTGCGGCAGATCGTAGTGAAACGCGATCGCGGCACGGTCTCGGGCGCCGGAGTGCATGCGGCCCGCCAGAACTGCCCGGCGACCATCAGGTGCGGCGGCCGGCGGCCGCGGCAGACGGCGGCGCAGCTGAGCTAGCGTGAGCCAGTCGCGCCAGGACAAGCGCAGCGAGCTCATGTCATGGAACTGCTCGATTACCGAAGCTACATCACCCTCGAAATCGAGTAGTCCCGCGGCGTACGCTTCGCCGACTGACCGCCCGAACGGTCTGCGCAATGCAGCCCTGGCGGACCAGGGATGGACCAGCCCGATACAATACGGAGCCTGCTTCGGGCCAAGTTGGACCCCATTCCACAGGTCCAGCCTGAGATCGACTCCGGTGCGCTTGAGTAATTCGTCCCGGAGCCTGGAAATCAGGTTCTCGTCCTGCACGTTCCGACCTTCCGCCGACTGACATGTCGTACTCCATGCGAACGTAACGCAAGGTGCTGGTTCCTGACAAGCATCGTTTGCCCGCTGTCGGCATGCGGGCGTTTCCGCGAGTTCGGGCTGACCGATCACGCGAATGATCGCATCTGGTGCCTCGTCCGCGGTGTGCCGTCACCGGACGGGCTCGCGGGCCCTGCCCGATCAGAAGACGCGCCCGCCGTTCCGGGACCGTGCCACCCGCCTGCTGCCCGTGCCCCCGCCTGCCGCCCGTGCCCCCGCCTGCCGCCCGTGCCACCCGCCTGCTGCCCGTGCCCCCGCCTGCCGCCGGACCGCCCGCCTGCTGCCCGTGCCACCTGGGCAGCTGCCGTGCCACCCGGCAGCTGCCCAGGGCTCGACTTCCGCCTCGCAGGCGTCGTCGAGCCGCGGGCCGAGGCTCCGCGATGGCAGCCAGGGTCACGGTGGCAGCCACGATTCGCCAGGTGCCCGAGCGATCCGGGCTCAGCGCACGGAGCGCGCCGCGCCGGGCTGACCAGCGCTGACTGGCCCGGCGGAGATCCGGCCAGTGATATCGGGTCAGCAATTAGCATTCTCACTTCCCGGTGCGGCGGAAAGCCATTGATGCGCCTAGTAATGACAGCCAGCCGCCGGCAGGCTTTTATCCACCGACCGCAAGACATTCACGAGAACCATAGGTAAGAATCACAGCGAAATTCAAGACATCTCTTCCTATCTCCGGCTGCGGCGATCGACAACAATATTGCCATGACCACGAGACAGGCTCATTCGCAGCGGGCGGACAGGGCAGCATTCGAATTGACAGGAGGACGATATGATATCAGTCAGGGCAGCGTTGATAATCTTCAGCTCTGCAGCGATCTCGATCATCGCGGGTTCTCTGACGTACTGGGCAACGGCTACCCCGCCGCTCGCCTTCATGGCCTGCGGCGCCTCTTTCGCAGGCGCCGTGACGTTCCTCAAGGACTTCATCATCTGACCGGGCTGCCGACATGCGAGCCGCCCTCCGGCTAACCCACCGGAACCACAACCGCAGACGTCCTCGCGCCGCCGGGCGCGAGGACGTCTGCATTCAACGGACTCGCCCGCCGACCGAGCGCGAGCGGCTCCCGGCTGCGTTCGTCCTGTCCGACGGTGTGCTTGACTGTGCGCGTCAGGACGAGTACTCCCGCGCGGTCTGGCGGACCAGTTCCTGGTGCAACGCGTACGGCACCTGCGTGGAGGTCGCTC
>Ga0209415_10015959_pt1 | contig 12126 bp, 12 predicted proteins | sample PeaSoiSIISIP2007_FD_187696 | JGI IMG/M metagenome (GOLD analysis project Ga0209415, IMG submission 187696) | Peat soil microbial communities from Weissenstadt, Germany - SII-SIP-2007 (SPAdes) (version 2) | ecosystem: Environmental > Terrestrial > Soil > Wetlands > Peat | place: Germany... | reverse complement strand
AGCGCCGCGTGCCCGATTCTCCCTCGCTGCCCTGGCGCCGGATGCGTTCGGCCTGTTCCCTCGCGTCCGCGACGATGGCGCGTGCCCGCTCCTCGGCGTCCTCGATACCCCGTTCGACGAGGAGTTCCGCGTCGACCACGAGGCGCCCGAGGCTCCGCTCGCCGAGCTCTCGCGCCGAGAGGGTGGCTGCCCAGTCGCGCACCTGCCCGATCGACTCCCCGATGGCCTCGATCGAGGCGGCGATCCGCTCGATCCCGGCGGCTATGGAGCGAAGCAGATCGAGCTCACCGCCGGGGTGCTCTTCGGCCGCGTATTCGCTCGGCACCGGCGGCTCTCGATCGACCTCGACGCCGTCGGACTCGTCGAGATCCTCGGCCAGCGCGACGCCGGGTTCGCGCGAGACCTCCGGTTCGATCGGGATCGACCAGATCCGGCGGAGTCGTTCTCTCGCGGCATCGGAGATCCCGGTCGCTGCGCTCGACCCTTCCGGGGCGGTAGCGGTGACGATGCCCGGATGGCGCCGGCCCCCATGCCAGTGGAACTCCTCGGTGGCAGATGTCGATCCCCGGTTTCCCGGCCACGGCGGGACCCCCGACGGGCCTACCTCGGACGCCGATGCACTCCTGAACCTCCGCGCTCCCGATTCGCCCGAGGGCAGCGGGAGCTCGTTTGGGTAGTTTGGGCCGCGGATGCTCCGAGCGAGGTAACCCTCGTCGAGAACGACGGGGGCGCTCCCGATCCGCTTCTTCTTCTTCTTGCCGTTCGCCATCCCCTGCTCCCCGCGGACGCCCGAGGACCCGTCGCGCTCGACAGAGCCGCATGGCGCTGGGTGCGCGCAGCCGTCCCAACAGTAACGACAGCGCGAAAGCTCAGCTGTAGGCCCGGGGCGCCGACGCGGATCCGCCGCAAAGGAGTCCACGGCGGGGCCACCGCATATCCGCCGGCCGATAGCCTCCCTGCGTGCGCTCGACGTGGTGGTCGCCGCGGGCGATCCGCCTCCATCTGACGCTCTTGGTGCTCGTCCCGGGCTTTCTCTGGCTCGGTGAGTGGCAACTGCGCCGCGCCCTCACCGGCAACGGCCTGAGCTGGGCGTACACGGTCGAGTGGCCGCTGTTCGCGGCCTACGCCGTGGTGATGTGGTGGAAGCTGCTGCATGAGGACGAGGAGCGCACGCGGTCGCGAGCCAAGCCCCGAAAGGCGGCGGACGCGGAACGCGAAGCTGAAGAGCTCGAGGCGTACAACGCGTACCTCGCGTCCCTCCGCGAAGCCGACGAGCAGGCGGGATGAGCGCGCTCGACCGCTTCAGCTCCACCAGGAGCGCGCTCTTGCGTTACCGCACGATGGCCTATCTCGTCGGCGTCGGCCTGCTGGTCCTCGTGCTCGTCGGCATCCCGCTCCAGTACGGCGCCAACCGCCCGGAGGTGGTGAAGGTCGTCGGTCCCATCCACGGGTTCCTCTACCTCGTCTACCTCGTCACCGCTTATGACCTCTGGCGGCGTGAGCGCTGGTCGCTCCCGCGCATCGTCGCGATGGTCGCCGCGGGCTTCGTACCCGGGCTGGCGTTCGTGGTCGAACGGGCGATGACCCGCCGCTTCCAGTCCGACCCGGACGACGACCCCGCCCTTGGCTGAGCGGGTCGAGCGGTCCCGGCCTGCGGGAGGCCTCGGTAGGCTCGTCCCGCCGACGCTGCTCTCGTCACCGAGGAGAACGCCATGACCGACGCCACGCTGGACCTCGAAGCGCACCGACGTCGCGCGGCCGCCGACGCACTGGCCGAGCGGCTCGGTGTGGACGTGTGGACCATGCGGGTCGACTCGGTGCGCGACCTCACGCCGAGCATGCGCAGGATCGTCTTCAGCTGTAGAGAACCCGAGTTGCTGAGCGGAGCGCCGGGCACCGACCTCACGCTCACGATCGGGTCCCGGGGCGACACCACGGTGCGGCGGCGCTACACGATCCGTCAGCTCGATCCGGAGCGGCACACCGTCGCGCTGGACTTCGTCATCCATGGCGACGGCCCCGCGGCGCGCTGGGCGTCCGGCGCGGCGACTGGGGACGAGATAGAGGCCATCGGCCCAAGGGGCAAGGTCACCGTCGTCGCCGATGCCGAGTGGCATCTCTTCGTCGGCGACGACTCGTTCATCCCGGCGGCCCTCGAAATGCTGGAGTCCCTCCCGCCCGACACCGCCGCGCACCTCTACCTCGAGGTCGAGGGACCCGACGACGAGCAGCCCGTGACCGCAGCGGCCGCAGTGAGCGGCCCGCGCTGGATCCACCGTGGAGAAGCGGCCGCCGGCGAGAGCACGGCGCTACTCGACGCGCTCGCCGGATTCGTCCCGCCCGCCGGGCGAGGATTCGCCTACATCGGCGGCGAGCACCGTCTCGTCAACGCCGTCCGCCGACTGCTGCTCGACGCCGGCATGACCGCCGAGGACATGGCGCCGAAGCCCTATTGGCGTCTCGGTAGCGCCAACGCCGACCACGGGGAGCCACCGCGGGAGGACTGACCGTCCCGCCAGCCGGACCTCAGGGCTCGCGGTGGCCGGGCGTTACTCGATCGTGCCGCGGGTGACGATCACCGCCTCGCCGCCGAGCGCCACCCGGTCCCCCCGGAGCGAGACCGCGACGGTTCCGCCCCGTCTCGAGGCCTGGTACCCAACGAGGTCGTCCCGCCCGAGTCGGGCCGCCCAGTAGGGGCCGAGTGCGCAGTGCGCTGAACCGGTGACCGGGTCCTCCTCGATGCCCCTCGCCGGGGTGAAAAAGCGCGAGACGAAGTCCGCGGGCGTTGCTTCGTCGCCGCGGGCGGTGACGATCACGCCGAGGGCAGCCAGACCGAGGACCCTCTGGCGATCCGGGTGGAGGGCACGGACGTCCGCCTCGGTCGCTAGCTCGACGAGGAGATCGGACCGGCTCAGCCCGACGAAGGTCGGCTCGACCCCGAGCGCCTCGAGGAGCCCTTCGGGAACGGCGACGGGTTCGGTCTCGAGAGCGGGGAAGTCCATCTCGAGGCCCGTGCGCGTCCGTTGCACCGCGAGCTCGCCAGATTTGGTGGAGAACACCACCCGCTTCTCCGCGGCGCCGGTCTCGAACAGCACGTGCGCGGCCGCGAGCGTGGCATGTCCGCACAGGTCCATCTCGGTCATCGGAGTGAACCACCGCAGACCGGTCTCGTGCCCCGAGCGCCGGACGAAGGCCGTTTCGGAGAGGTTCATCTCGGCCGCAATGGACTGCATCAGGTTCTCGTCGAGATCGCCGTCCGCGAGGCACACTGCCGCGGGGTTCCCCGAAAACCGCTCCTTCGTGAACGCGTCGACGCAGTAGATATCCATCGCCCTTCCTACCACGGGAGCGCCGGCGCCGGAGATCCGCCAGATCGCGACCCGGGGGTGGGACGATGGAGCGATGCGGTCATCAGGGGTACGGACTGATCTCGTCGATGCTCTCGAGCGCTTCGGCGAGCATGCGACGCTCACCACCCTCGACACCTGCGCCCCCGCGACGGCAATGTCCGCGGACGAGATCACCGCGGTCCTCGCACACCGCCGGCACCCTGTCGATGCCTCCCCGCCCGAGCGCGGCGCGGAGATGGCTCCCCCCGCGTTCGTGAGCGTCGATGGGGAGATCTGGCTGCCGATTGCCGCGGACGCCCGTCCCCGCAGGGACGTGGCCGAGCACGGCGCGCTCACGGTCGTCGTCACCGACGCCGATGGGGACGACCGGTCGTCGCTGCTCATCGAAGGGCCCGCCCGTGAGGTCACGCCGCCCGACGTCGAGCCACGCGCGATGACGGCCTACGAGGCGAAGTACGGGCAACGCCCCGAATGGGCCGCATGCTGGCTCGTGATTCGGCCGGTCCGGGTGCTCAGCAACCACGTCGACGCCCGGTCCGCGCTCTCCCCCGTCGAGAGCTGAGGGATCGACCGCCCGACTAGTGCAGGAGGCCACCACCGTCGACGACGATCGACTGGCCGGTGATGAGCCGGCCGTCGTCGGAGGCGAGGAACGAGACGATTCCCGCGAAGTCCTCCGGCCGCACGAACTCCTTGATGGCCTGGCCCGACATGGTCGCCGAGAACATCTCGGGGCCGGAGTGCTCCTCGGTCCCCGGTGTCGCGACCTGTGACGGCATCACCGCGTTGACGGTGATCTTGTGGTCGCCGAGCTCGCGGGCGAGGACCCGCGTCAGCCCGAAGACCCCGCCTTTGCTCGCGACGTAGGCAAGCTGGCCGGGACTGCCGGTGAAGAAGGTGCGGGAGGACACGTTGACGATCCGCCCCGCATACGAGCTGTCGCGGAGGTGCGGGAAACAGGACTGGGCCATGTGGAGGTACCCGACGGTATTGACCGTGAAGTAGCGGATCATCTCGTCCTTGTCGACCTCGAGGAAGCTGCGACGGCCCGACAGGAGCCCGGCGTTGTTGACGAGCACGTCGAGCCCCCCGAGGGCCTGCACCAGCTCCGCGACGACGCCGTCCACCTCGGATCGGTCGGTGACGTCGCAATACCAGCCCCGAGCGGTGCCACCGTCGGCGGCGATCTCCGCCGCAGCGTCCTCCGCCGCCGCGACGTCAAGCACCGCGACTGCGGCACCGTCGGCGGCGAGCCGCTTCGCGATCGCGCGCCCGATGCCCCTTCCCGCGCCGGTGACGACCGCCACCCGGCCCTCGAGTCGGCCTTCTGCCATGCCTGCCTCCGTCCCCGTCGTGATCCTCTGCCGCGCGGCCGAGGATGTCCACCCAACGATAAGAGCCCGCGCCCGACGGCGACGGGTCCAACGCGACGGCGGGAGCCGCTCACTCCGGCCGGCGGAGACGCAAAGATGAGGGCCGAACTGGAAAGGGGGACCGATGTCGACATTCATCACGACACTCTCGAGCACGGGGCGCGGTCCTCGACTCGCCGTGAAGGACCTCATCGACGTCGTCGGCGTCCCGACCACCGCGGGGAGCGCGGCCGTCGCAAGGGACGCGGTCCCGGCCTCGGCCGATGCCGAGTGCCTGCGGGGCGCGCGTGCCGCCGACGCGCGCATCGTCGGGAAGGCCAACCTGCACGAGCTGGCGTTCGGCACCTCGGGGGTAAACCGGTGGTCCGGGACCCCGGTCAACCCGCTCGACCCCACGCTCATCCCGGGTGGGTCCTCGAGCGGATCCGCCGTGGCCGTCGGGGCGGGCGAGGCCGATCTCGCCTACGGCTCGGACACCGGTGGCTCGATCCGCATCCCCGCGGCGTTCTGCGGGGTGACCGGGCTCAAGACCTCCTTCGGCCGTGTCCCCCTCGGCGGGGTCCGGCCGCTCGCGCCGTCGTTCGACACCGTCGGCCCGATGGCGCGTGACGTCGCCGGCACGGTGGCGGCCATGGCGCTGCTCGAGCCCGGTTTCGCCCCCGCGGCTTCCGGCGCCCGAGTCGTGGGCCGGCTCCGGCCCGCGGGCGTGGACGTCGATCCGGCCATCGACGCGGCGGTCGATCGTGCCCTGTCCGAGGCGGGTCTCGAAGTCCGCGAGGTGGTGCTCGACGACTGGGAGGCGGCCTACCGGGCAGGACTCGACATCCTCCTCCCCGAGGCCGCCGAGGTCAGCGGCGAGCTGCTCGAGGACCCCGCCCGTCGCGCCCTCATCGGTCCGGCGATCGTCGCGCGCCTCGAAAGTGGCCTCGGGATCCCGCCCGAGCGGATCCTGGCGGCTAGGGCCTTCGGGGAGCGGTGGCGCGCGGCGTTCGAGGCACTCTTCGGCGAGGTCGAGCTCGTGGCGCTGGCATCGGTCGCGTTCTTCCCCCCACCGATCGAGGAGGAGGCCTCAAAGGCCTACAACGCGCTCACGCTCCCGGTGAATCTCGCCGGGTTGCCCGCGCTGTCGCTCCCGCTCCGCACCGACGCGGCGCTTCCAGCCAGCCTGCAGCTCGTCGGCGCTCACCACGGCGAGGAGCTCCTTGTCGCCACCGGTGCGCTCCTCGAGGCCGCCGCCGGGTCGCCGATCCACTGAGGTTCGAGCCGACGCGGCCCACCGGCGGATTCGGTTACCAACCGTTAGGGTTTCCCACCGGTCGGGCGACGGGCCCGGGCGGAGGGACGGGCGGCGTCGGGCGGGTAGGGGGACGGGAATGCAGCGCAGCACCGAGCGGATCCTCACGACGCACACCGGGAGCCTGCCGCGTCCGGCGCAGATGCTGGCGCTCATCCGAGAGCGCAGCGCCGGCGGCGAGCTCGACGAGGCCGGCTTCGCCGAGGAGGTCGCCCACGCGGTCGGCGAGGTCGTCGCCGAGCAGGCCCGCCACGGCGTCGACATCGTCGACGACGGCGAGGCCGCGAAGCCGAGCTTCCTCTCCTACATCCGCGAACGTATCGACGGCTTCGAGCAGGTCCCGTCGACGACCCCTTCGGCGACGGGCTTCCGGGGCTCGCGCGAGCACCTTTCCTTCCCGGAGTTCTACGCGGCATCGACCGGCCCGGGCGGTACCGGAGGGGCGGCACAGGCCGCATGGGCGTGCACCGGGCCCGTCTCCTACAAGGGACAGCAACTGGTCGCCCGTGACATCGAGAACCTGAAGGCCGCGCTCGTCGGCGTCGAGGTCGTCGAGGCGTTCCTCCCCGCGATCTCCCCCTCGAACGTCTTCAGCTCGCACCGCAACGCCTACTACGCCGACGACGACGAATACCTCGAGGCCATCGCCCTCGCGCTGCACGAGGAGTACCAGGCGATCGTCGACGCGGGCCTGCTCTTGCAGGTCGACGACCCCCAGCTCGTCACCTACTACGTGCAGCACCCCGAGCTCAGCGTCGAGGATTGCCGGGCCTGGGCGGCGCGCCAGGTCGAGGTCCTCAACCACGCCCTCGCGGGGATCGCGCCCGACCGGGTCCGCTATCACACCTGCTACAGCATCAACATGGGTCCGCGGGTGCACGACATGGAACTGAAGGACGTCGTCGACGTCATCCTCAAGGTGAACGCCGGCGCCTACTCCTTCGAGGCCGCGAACCCCCGTCACGACCACGAGTGGAAGCTGTGGGAATCCGTTGAGCTCCCCGAGGACAAGGTGCTCATCCCCGGCGTGATCACCCATTCGTCAGTGCTCGTCGAGCACCCCGAACTCGTGGCCCAGCGCCTCATCCGCTACGCCGGCGCGGTCGGGCGCGAGCGGGTCATCGGCGGATCGGACTGCGGGTTCGCCACGTCGGCCGCGTCGACCGAAATCCACCCCAGCATCGCCTGGGCGAAACTCGACGCCCTCGCCGAGGGCGCCCGCCTCGCCACGAGCGCCCTGTTCTGAGCACGCCCGGCTTCCGCTCCCGCCGGAACCGCCCTAGGGTTTGCCCGACATGAGCAACCCCCGGATCGTCCGTGCGGCCATCGCCCTCGTGGCGCTCGCGCTCGCCATCGTAGGTTACTTCCTCATCGTGCCGAACACGTTCATCAACTCCGACCTGCTCGGGCGCCTCGTGCTGGCGAACACGGGGCTGAAAGGCGTCGCCGCGGCGCCGACGTACTCCGCGCCGCTCCCCACGGTCTCGAGCCCGCTCAGCGCCCTCACCGCGGCCGCCGCGGAGAACCCGGGTACGGCGGGCAGCTATGCCCGCAACTGGTTCGGGCCGCTCAGCACCGGGAACTCGGTCGATCTCTCCGCCGAGCTGCTGCCGACGCGTCAGGTGGCCCTCACGACCCAGAGCGAGGCGGGCGTGCAGGACATCGGCGCGGCGGCACTGAAGACGGCCCTCCACACGGTGACCGCGCGTTTCACGGTCCCCGGTGGCACCGCCGTGACCTACACCACCCCTCGGCCGGTGCCGAAGAGCGGTCCCCAGGGGCCCCCGGTTCCCGGAGCCGCCGCGGACTTCAGCTTCGGCCGCGTCGTCATCCGCATGACGATGACGGGACCGGTGTCCACCCGGCCGTCCCTCGTTGGCGTGGTCGACCGCCAGCTCACCCTCCTCAAGCGGGTCGAACCGAACTTCCCGACGCTCTCGGTGACGAGTTACTCGACGATCAAGAGCATCGTGTACTGGGTCATCGCGATCCTCCTCATCGTGGCGCTCGCGCTCGTGCCTGACTGGGTGAGAAGGGTCCGGGCGCAACGGCGCGCCCGCGAGCTCGCCCGACAGCGCCGTCAGGTCACCGTGCGCGGAAGCAAGGCCCTGAAACGCCACCGCGTACGCGTCTGAGCCGAGCCGACGTTGGGCATCCCGCTCGAGGTGACGGGGCGAGGATGCCGGACCGGCTTGCTCCGGCCGGGCGGAGCGGCGTCGAGAGGTGCCGGGGAAGGTCCTAAAGGACCTTCTTCACGAGGAAAACGAATCCGCCGACGACCACCACGACAAGCGCGACGAGGAAGAGCAGCGCGCCGAGGACGACGTGGTGGTGGTCGACGAGATGCCAGAACAGGTACCACTCGACCACATGACGGATGAGGTGCGACCCGAGCAGCATCGTCCGCAGATTACGCCTCCGAGGACGCTGGCGGTCCTTTCGGTGCGAGCGCCGACGAAGCCGCGGGTGCTACCGCCACGCCACCGCAGCGGCCCCGTCGCCCTCCACCATCGAAGCGAGGCCGCTGACGACAGCCGGGTCGGTGGTCACGATGCCGAGCTCCCGGTTGTAGAGCAGCGACGCCACCGAGAAGTTCTCCGAACCGACGAAGCCTCGTGCGCCGCTCCCGCCGCGGTCGACGACGAGGACCTTGGCATGGATGTAGAGCGGGGCGGAGGGCGAGTAGACACGGACCTCCACCCCCGCGGCGGCCAACTCGTCGAATGCGGAATTCCACGACGAGCTCTGCGTCATGACCACCTCGACGGCGACACCGCGGCGGGCCGCGGCGACGAGCGCGGCCGTGATCCAGGAGTCGTCCATCTCCTCGTTCTCGACGAGCAACGAGCGCTTCGCAGCACCGATCATGTCGAGGAGCGGCTGTTCGGACCCCGGGCTCCAGAGGAGGTCGACGCCGCTCGGCGCGGTCGCGGCGCCGTCGGACCAATCGGTGTCGAAGGCTGACTCGATCGCGGAGATGTCCCCGGGCTCGGTGTCGACGACGGCCACGTCCCTCGTCGAGGCGTAGTAGCGCTCGGTCAGGTTGAGCGTCATCACCACCGCCGAGGTGCGGTCGACGACGAAGGACTTCTCGTGGGTGAGGTCGAAGCGCGACCCGGCCCAGTGGACGACAACGCCGTGGGCGGAGAGGTAGGACAACGCAGGGTCGTTCGCCGACTCCTCGTAGTGGCGGTCGAGGATCACGCGGACCTTTACGCCCCGCGCCGCGTCGGCGGCGAGATCCTCCTCAGCTCGGTTGTCGGAGAGCTCGTACATCACCATGTCGAGGGTGTGTCGCGCCGAGGAGAGAAGCGCGTAGATCGGGCTCATCCCCGCGCCCGGCTCGATGATGAGACGAAGCGGTCCCGACCCCGCGGCCGGCCGGGCGGCGGTCACTGCGGTCGCGCCCGGCGCCGCCGACGAGACCCACGAGAGCGCGAGGGCACCGAGGACGACGACCGCCGGGCGGGCCCGGAGCCGACGGGTCGTCGCGACGGGGCGGGGAAGCAGGATCACGTGCCGCCGAGTGCGCCGATGAGGAACGCGAGCACGCCCGCCTCCTTCTGCCAGGACCGGTCCCGGCCCGAAGGACCGCCGTGTCCGGCCGTCTCGACGTCGAAGACGACCCGCTCGGCGTTGTCGGGGTGCGCGGCCCGGAGTCGTTGCACCCACTTCGCCGGCTCGAAGTAGCCGACCCTCGGGTCCTCGATCCCCCCGGTCACAAGCAGGTGCGGGTAGCGCACCGGTGCCACGTTGTCGTAGGGCGACCAGGACCGGATCCTCCAGTACGCCGCTTCGTCGTGCAGGGGATCGCCCCATTCGTCCCACTCGATCACAGTGAGCGGGAGACTCGGGTCCAAGAGGGTCGTCAGGCAGTCGACGAACGGCACCTCCGCGACCGCCGCCCCGAAGAGCTCGGGCGCGAGGTTGAGCGCCGCGCCGACGAGCAGGCCTCCGGCACTCGCCCCCCGCAACGCGAGCTGCTCGGGCACGGTCCATCCCGCCTCGAGGAGATGGCGCGCCGCGGCGACGAGGTCGGAGAAGGAGTTCGCCTTGTGTTCGAGCTTGCCGTCGAGATACCAGCCGCGGCCGCGCTCCTCGCCGCCCCGGACGTGCGCGATGGCGAACGCGAAGCCCCGGTCGAGGAGGGAGAGGCGGCTGATGGAGAAGACGGGGTCGGTGCTGTAGCCGTACGCGCCGTAGCCGTACAGCACGAGCGGGCCCGCCGCGGGGCGGTCGACGAGCTGCGCGACGGTGATCGGGACCTTCTGGCCGTCGGGCGCGGTCGCCTCGAGCCGCTCGGTGCGGTACCGCGCCGGGTCGAAACCGCCGAGCACGGGATCGCGGCGGACGAGCGTGCTCACGCCGCTACCGAGATCGAGGTCCCAGGTCTCCCGGGGCGCGACGAGCGAAGTCGTCACGTAACGCAACGTCGTCGTGTCGAACTCGAGGTTCTCGCCGAGCCTCACGACCCCGGCCGCCGCGGACTCGATGACGGTCGGCTCCGCGCCGTCGAGCGGGACGACGCGGACCCTCGTCGTCGCGTCACCCCGCTCGGCGACGAGAAGGATGCCGTCGAGCACGTCGATCCCCTCGAGGAGCGTGCCCGGCCGATGGGGGACGAGTTCGGTCCAGTTCTCCGGTCCCGGCGAGTCGACGTGCGCCCGCGCGACGCGGAAGTCCGTCGCCCCCGCATCGTTGGTGAGGATGAGCAGCTCGCCACCGCAGTGCTCGACCGAGTACTCGACCCCTTCGCGGCGCGGCGCGACGAGGGAGAACGACCCGCCGGCGGCGTCGGCCAACCAGATCTCCGAGGTGATGTTGCTCGACAGGCCGAGGACGACGAAACGGTGGTCCTTCGTCGTCCCGACACCGAGGAAATAGCGCTCGTCCGGCTCCTCGAAGCACAGTTCGTCCTCGGACTGCGATGTGCCGAGCCGGTGCCGCCAACACTGGAAGGGGCGCATCGCTTCGTCGGGACGGACGTAGAACAGCTGCGAGGAGTCGGCCGACCACGCCAGGCCGTAGTAGGCGCCTTCGAGCACGTCGGCCCGGTCCGTGCCACTTGTCAGATCCCGGATCGCAACCGTGAGGATCTCCGCCCCGGTCGTGTCGGTGGCATACGCGGCGAGCTCGCCAGCGCGATCGATCTCCAGGTCGCCGAGGCTGAAATGCTCGTGTCCAGCGGCGAGGAGGTTCTCGTCGAGGACGACCTCTTCCAACTCGTCGGCGCCCTCGGGCAACGGGGCCGCCGAGCCCCATGGGCGCCGGCACCAGAGCGAGTACTGCGCATCTTCGCGTGTTCGCCGGTAGTAGCCGAAATCGCCGCGTTTCGCCGGTGGTGATACGTCGTCGAGGCGGACGCGGCCACGGATCTCGCCGAAGATGGTCGCCTGCAGCGCGGCGAGCGGTTCGGCCCGTTCGGCTGCGTAGGCGCGCTCGGCCTCGAGATGTGCGAGCACCTCGGGACGCTCCCGCTCGCGCAGCCAGTACCAATCGTCCTCGCGCACGTCACCGTGGGCGGTGACCGCGTGCGGCTCCCGCGGGGCGACCGGAGGCGATGAGGGGGTCATGCCGGCCCACCTTTCACCGTCGGGCACCCACCGGCGCAATCTACCCGCCCGATCCCGGCGCCTACCGTGCCGGTTCGCGCTCGCAGGGCCGCGGCGCCGGGTGAGGGGGGACAATGGTGCGACCGGGCCGCGGAGAACGGGCGGCCATGATCTCTGGAGGTGGTGTGCGACAGGTAAGTGACAGCCCGATCAGCGACGCACTCGTGAGCGCTGCGGATCTCCCATGGGTCGAGCAGGCGCCCGGCGTGTTCTTCAAGCCCCTTCGGCTCTCGCCAGCGACCGGGACCTGGGCGAACCTTCTCCACGTCGAGAGGGCGGGCCGGGTGAGTCGGCACCGCCACCTCGGAGCCGTGCAGGCGTGGGTCCTCGCCGGCAGTTGGCGCTACCTCGAGCATGACTGGGTGGCTCGTCCCGGCGACTACGTCTTCGAGGGCGCCGGCGAGGTCCACACCCTCGTCGTCGAGGAGGGCGAGGCGATGGAGACCCTGTTCGTCATCGACGCCGCGTATGAGTACCTCGATGGCGATGGCAAGGTC
>Ga0209415_10015958_pt1 | contig 12126 bp, 8 predicted proteins | sample PeaSoiSIISIP2007_FD_187696 | JGI IMG/M metagenome (GOLD analysis project Ga0209415, IMG submission 187696) | Peat soil microbial communities from Weissenstadt, Germany - SII-SIP-2007 (SPAdes) (version 2) | ecosystem: Environmental > Terrestrial > Soil > Wetlands > Peat | place: Germany... | reverse complement strand
CCCAACCCTCGCCTGCGACCCCCCAATCGGCCGCCACCGTACCCGTGCCGCCTTTGCAGACCTACGGGCAATTACTGCATCTGGACCTTCCCAACTACCCCGACACCCGCCCCTGGGGAGTTCCCGTCGAACTCAACGACGCGGCACATCTCGTTCTCAACGAGCCGATCTATGTCTGCTCGCGCGGCGATCTCTGGATCACTTGCGCCGGCGCCGAACCCTTGCCCGTCGTTCTGGCCCGCGCCGCCGGAGAAAGCGAGCATCTGGTCGATCGCCGAATCGCCTACGTCGTCTGGGCCCTGGATCGCCGCGGCATTTGGCAGCCATCCGCCGTGTGCCGGAAGAACGAGGGATATGAAATCGTCTCGGCAACCGATCGCCGGCCGATTCCCTGGCATCGGCCGTATCGGTGGGAATTGGCGACGACCTGGGATGACGGCGGCGCGATCCGGCTCATCGTCCCCACCGACAGGGGCGTCAGCATTTTGACCGTGGGGAAAGTGGTCACGGAGGATTATTGCCAATTGATGGACTCGGCCGCCACGACCAAACCCACCGGCGCGCCCGCCGTGCTCTTTGATACGCGCGGACTGCTCGCGTGGATTCCAGCCGATGGAGGTTTCGCACAGACGCATGTCGGCAGATATTTGGAGGGTCGATGGGCGCTGCTCGATTCGACAATCTGGCCCGGCGACATCGTGTATCTCTTCCCCCACCTCGACGGAAGCGTCTTGCAGATTCGCCGCGGCCTGGGCGCCGCGGCGCTGAGCTTCGTCAGCCTGGACAGTCCCGACATCGACGAGAAACAGATCGTTTCGCTGGTCGATCAGCTTGGCGATGACGATCCGGACAAACGCATCGCCGCCTATGAGCGGCTTTCCCAGTACGGCCCGAAGATCAATCCAATCCTGGAAAAACTTGCGCCCGGCGCCGCGCTGGAAGCCCAGGCGCGAATCCAGGAATTGCTGCAAGGCACGACGCTCGGTGGAATGACCGTCAACGGGAACCAGTTGACGCTGGCGGCAAGACTCCGCGACGGCGGCATGGTGTTCCGCGCCCCGCAAGGCGTCACCATTCCGCAGGAGGGGCAGAATCCCAAAATCGTTTCGCCCGATTATCTGGCGGTTCGGCCCGGCCGGCCGGTGCAGGAACTTCCGCCGGCGATCGTGGATCGGCTGAGCAAACCCAACAGCTCGATCGCCGCCTGGGGCGATGAATGGGTCGTCAGTTCGCCGGATGCCGGGCCGGCGCGGTTTCTCCCTCCCAACCAACTCGATCCGCTGCTGCGTCCATCGGAGCGAAATTTTTCCCGCCTCATCGCCATCGACAGCCGTGGCCGATGGCTATTCACCGATGAGGCCGCAAAACGCACCCTCATCCTCGATCCCACTGTTCCCGATCCGACGCCGCGGCTGGCGATTTGGTTGATCGACACGGGGGATTCAGCCGGATGGAATAAGTCCGATTGGCCGGCCATTCGGCGGGGAACCGCCCGCTGGATCATCGACGACCACGATTGGGAGCCGATGGACGAATCTTGGCAGAACGTCTCTCCGCCGATCATTCAGCCGACGACCGGCGCGGCAGACGGGCCGCCGCTGCTCATCGACGCCGACGGCAACCGATACTACGAAGGCCGAACGACTCTTACGCTGGTGTCGCCGGCCGGCCGACGCCGCGTCTGGCCGTTGCCCGATCAGGCCGCCGGCTCCGCCGATCAGCCGGCCTATCTCGCGGCCGATCGCCAGGGACATCTCTTTCTTTTCAATTCCGTCGGAAGGATCGCCCGCCTGCGCTTGACCCCGGAGGATCGCGAGCCGTTCGTGTTGGAATCGGTGTTCACGGAACACCTGCCCGATTTTCGGGACGTCCGGCGAATCTGGTGCGATCCCGCCGGCCGAATCGCCGTGGCATACCAAGGCTCGCACCTTGCCCTGATTTTTCCCACCGGACAGATTCCGCGCGAAATCGAGGACAAGATTCTCCCGCAGGATTTGCGAAGGATCGAGGCGCCGTGAGGAATAAAAAAACCCCGTAGGCGTGGGTGAGACCTACGGGGCAAGGAGGGAAGAAACTCTTTGCAATAGTGCTACGTCCGTCCGAAACCCAAAGTTCGCCGGGGAAACGTCAAACCGACGAGCACCGCCATTCTCAATGGTTATTCATAACGATGCCAGAGCCTGCTCCACGCGTTTTGTAATCTCCGCCCACCGAGCATCCGGCTGCTTGTTGACGGTGATGAAATCTCCCAACATCAAGAGTCCGGTGACGCCGGGGATCGCGAACAACTTCGAGGCAATCGGATGTTCTTTGCCGGAGGCCGCATTGAGGAAACTCATGGGGCGATCCGTTATCACCCCATCCAACATTAATTTCACAGCGTTAGGATTTGGAGTCGGCTGAACTTGCGTTACCTTGAATGGCAAGCCGACCGACCTCCACTTGAGCACAAAGTATAGCAACTGTGGTTTTCGTCTTCCAGCGTTAAATGGGGCGTTTTGCGGAAATTCTTGAATATCGCCGCAAAAGAGGCCCTGTGGGGTCCGGCCGTGCTGTTGACAACTTGTGTTCGCTAAGTAAACTCCTCAGTCCCTTCCGGGCGATCTTGCGCCGGGAGGTTTTTTGTCGGTGAAGGAACGTCCATGAAAACCTACATGCCGAAGCCCGGCGAAGTCAAAAACGAATGGTACGTCGTCGATGCGACCGACCAGGTTCTGGGCCGCCTCGCGGCCAGGATCGCAACCATTGTCCAGGGAAAGAATAAGCCGACTTACGCGCCGCACGTGGATACGGGCGATTTCGTCATTGTCCTCAATGCCGAGAAGGTGAAGGTCACCGGCAAGAAAGCGGACGTGCTGGAATACGAAACCTACTCCCACTATCCGGGCGGCCGGCACTTATATTCATATAAGACCATGCAACGGCTTCATCCGGAGAAGCTGCTACAACTGGCCGTTCGTCGTATGCTCCCCAAGAGCAAAATGGGCCGGAACATTCTCACCAAGGTGAAGATTTACGCGGGCGACAAACACCCCCATGCCGCCCAGCAACCCAAACAACTGAAGCTGGCGTAGCCGAAAGTGAACCCCCCATGCCTGAAGACACCCAAGCGACCGAGACAATCGAAAAGACACCTGCCGTTGAAAAGATTCCACCTGTCGAGAAGGTTCCGCCCGTCGAAAAGACGGCAGCCGTCGAAAAGCTTCCACCTGTTGCCAAGCCCGCCGAAGCGCCGGAGGCTCCGCGCGTCAAGCCCACCTACACCTGGGGCGTGGGTCGGCGCAAGAGCGCGGTGGCCCGCGTGCGCATCGCGCCGGGCAGTGGGAAGATCGAGATCAACGGCCGCAGCCTCAACGACTATTTCACCGCCGAGAAAGACCGCAAATCCATCTTCGGCCCGCTGGAAGTGACCAACACCGGCGGGAAGATGGACATCTGGGCCAAGTGCAACGGCGGCGGCCACACCGGCCAGGCCGGGGCGATCGTGATGGGCTTGGGGCGCGCCTTGGCCAAATATGACCACACTTTGGAAGTGCCGCTTCGCACCGGGCGATTTTTGACGCGCGACAGCCGGATGAAGGAGCGAAAGAAATACGGCCAGCGCGGCGCCCGCCGACGGTTCCAGTTCTCGAAGCGGTAAACCCGAATTCGAAGAACGATCTCACGCAGAGGCGCAAAGGCGCAGAGAAGTAAAAGAGGTGAAGCCATGACCTCCTTTTCCTTCTCTGCGCCTTTGCGCCTCTGCGTGAGCTATGGCTTTACTGCGACAGCGCCCACGAGCCGGTTCCAAAATAGACTCCTCCGATGCTGCCGCCATCCGTGTAGAAACTGACGTGCGGATAGCCCTCGCATGCGATGCGCTCGGTCAGCGTGAATGTACCGCTGCCCCTGTTGATCTTGATCGTCTGTTTCTCGCCCCAGTATCCTCGCGCATATTTCGGGTCCCTGGCTGACACGGAAAGTGCAAGCGTTGCATGATCGTGAGATACGAGGGTGTACGTTCCTTTCACTCGGAACGTTCCATCGACCGCGAACTTGTCGGAAGTGCCGCGAACCTCGGTTATGGTAATGCTATCGCGGGGCGTGAATTGCGTCTGGCCGAGACGAAAGTCCAGCAGGTGGGTCAACTGTGAACTCGGCGCTGGAGCCAATGACGGGTAAACCGGAAACGGTTGGGCGGGGGACAACACGACGATCTGGTCCGGCGCGCCCCGATAACTGGCGGGGTGCTGACCGGTGAGGCTGAGGTATTCAAAGCCAAATTGAGTGACGAGGCTCATCAATCGGGCCTGCACCTCGTTGAATTGCCCTACAGTTACGTCGCCGGAAGCGTAGGCCAGTTCCAGGACCGTGTGCTCCCGGTCGGATACCCGCTCCAAGAGGCTCGGCAGCGTGTCAAGTGTGGCTTGTTGGCCCCGGAAGGTGAGGCCGTCCAAGCCAATAACAACTGCGACGAAATGCCGGATGCCCTGTTCGGGAGCCACAGTGCCGGGGGGCAGCCCAATGCCCGGCTCAGCCGGGCGGGTCGCGAGAATCTGGGCGCCGTCGTCGGCAGCGCGGGAGGGCGAAATGCCGGCGCCGGGGAGTAGCGCCAATGCGAAAATCGCCATGGCCGCCCAATACCGCCACGGCGTGCGAAGATGCGATGCATTTGGCGACGACATAATGTGGCTCAACCGTTGCGCGGTGATCTCCACGGGACGAATACCCAACGAGGGAGCGGTCGGGAGCAACCTCCGCCTCCGGGCAAGGTCGATCAGCATCTGAGCGTAGTCAACCGGCTCGCATTGCCGGCTGGCGAGCACTTCGGCATCGCAGCACACCTCGCGAACCCGGTTGATTTTGCCATTCATCCACCAGACCGACGGATGAAACCACCAGATCGCTTGGCTGAGGATTTGCAATCCGAAGATCAGCGGGTCGTTTCGGCGCAGATGGATCATTTCGTGGGCGAGCATCGGCTGAATTTTTCGGAGATCGGTGTTGGTCAACATTTCTTGCGGCAATATGAGAATGGGCCGGACAATTCCGAAAACGGCCGGACCGATGGGCCGATTGCAGAGTCGCAATCGCATCCGATGCCGGATTCCAAGGGTTTTTCGCAAATCATTCACCATTTCGCCGAATTCGGATGTCGCCGGGACGGAACACATCACAATCCGGCGACGAAGAATCAACCATCGCGCGGCAAAGGCCAGAAGCAAACTCGCGCCGCCGGATGCCCACATCGCGAAGACCAACTGCGCCAATTGGAAACGATGGGCTCTGGGAGGCATGACGGCCGGCAGAACTGCGTCCGATGAAACGTCTACCAGGGCGCTGGAGATCGGGGCGCTCGATGGCATTGGCGAAACGGAATCGCGTTGCCGTTCCAGATTCATTAGGCTGAAAATTCCGGTGGGGCTGCTCCAAATGGGCGGCGTCAGCGATTTCAGCAAGACAAGGAGCCACAGCACATATTCCAGATGCGGTCGCCGTCGGCAGAACAAGCGGGTCACCACCCCGACGGCCAGGATCGCCACCGAAAGCTGGGCGAATTGCCGGATACCTAGATCCAGGATGTGTTGGAAATTCATCATTTCCTCCGCGATTTGAATTCATCAAGAGCGGCCTGCAACTGATCGATTTCCTCGCCGGTAAGGCCATTGTCTTGGATCAGGTGTTGCATGAGCGGCATCGCTTCACCGCCGAAAGTGCGGTCGACGAAATCGGCGATGATATCGCGGATGACGCTGGTCGGCCTGATGGCCGGAAAGTAAACATCCGCCCGTCCATCCCGGCGTGTCTTGAGATACCCCTTGGCCTTAAGCCTGCGCAGATAAGTCTGCACCGTAAAGAAATCCAGCCCCCGGCGCGGCGGCAGGGCATCGACAACGTCCCGCACCCTGGCGCTGCCAAGCTTCCAGACAATGCGGGTGATTTCCAGTTCTGATTTCGCTAGTGGCGGTCGTTTGGGCATGAGAGAGCCTTCCTGCCATTTACGTCCAATTGAACGTGATTATAACGTACAAATGAACGCGTGCAAGAGAATATTTCCCGGAATTCTGCCCCTTCGAAGAATAGCTCACGCAGAGGCGCAAAGAATACAAAGGCATTTTCTTCTCTGCGCCTTTGCGCCTCCGCGTGAGCTATTTCTTTTGCCTCGACGCCGCTAATGCCGAGATACGGGGACATTTGGAAACACCATCTCCTGGTTCCAATAAGAATAGATGTCAACCGTATCCTCCGCGGCCTTTTCGCTGGGACGCAGGATCACATCAACCGTTGCCGGGGGTGGGTCCGGAACAGATCCGGATATTGAATAGCCATTCGTGCCGCCTGGGGCGTGATATGTCACTTCGCTGATTTGGTGCTCCTTTCCTCCATAACGCGCTATGACGTCGCAAGCGAGGTTCACCGGTGGACTGTTGAACTGAATCATGCCGCCGAGCATGCGATCCTTGCGACTGTAACTAAAAGCCTGTGGCGTCACCGCGGCTTTCACCGCCGCCGCCAGCTTGGGATCGAAAACCGGCTGGAGAAGATTGGCCGGCCTCGTGGCCACAACCTCAAAGTTGCCGGTTATCGTTCGATCGCTTCGATATTCCAGTGTGCTGGCGCCGGGCGCACCCATTGAGCCAGTGAAGATTTCGATGCGAACGGTAACGCATAACTCGTGCTTTCCTGGGGCCGGGCATTTTGTGCTGGTACCCAAAGATCCGGACCCAAAGCCAGTATATGACCCGGATCCGCCGGAATATCCGTCGATCGTCCGGCCGTCGAGTTTTAGGCCCCCAGAGCTCAATTTCGTCCAGAAATTGCCTTGGGTCGGTCCCCACCCGTCGTGAATTGTGAGGTAAGGCACCCAATCCCCGAGGACAACGGTGTTGCGGATCGCCAATTTCGTCCGAATCGACTGCTCGAAGAACTTGGTCAATTGGTCGGCCGGCAAATCCTTCGCTAGGCACCTGCGGCCAAGATAGTTAATTGTGTCGGTGTCCAGCGGGTTGTAAGGCGCGACAACGCTCGCCTGCCGCACCAGCGCAAAGCGCGCCATCGCGTCGCGCGTGTTTGCCGAGAGCGATTTGTCCGCGTCTCGACGCATCAGTTCCGTCCAGGCTCTCTGCTGGTCGGCGGCGCGGCCCGAATTCAAATCCCGCAGCACAAAATACGTCGGCTCGTAGTGATACCAGTCCACGTTTTGAAGCTGAGATACGCCGCCTATAGAGATGAAAATTCCCAGCGGGAGTAGAACAAGCCAGCCGGCCAGAAATGTTTTCCAGCGTCGCCGCCGCTCACCGTACACAATCGCCTCCGGCGAAAGCACCGACCCGCATTCGGGGCATCGGTCGCTCGAAAGTCCGCGCAAAAGATAATCGCACTTGCGGCAATGCGCATCATCACCCACGCGCCGTCTACGGCCGATGTATAACAGCAACCCGCCGAGGATGGCGAAAACGACGATCAAGAACAAAATCGCGGAAAAGCCGAACGATTGCCCGTTAACATTCATGTTCACCGTTCAAAGAGTCTCAAGCAGAGGCGCGGAAGACTTTTCAAAATCACGCCGCCTTGCCGCTCGATCGGTTATGGTCAAATGCGTTACCGCGAAGAAGCGAAGCAGCGAAGTTGCGTGAAGTCAGATTCATAATTCTTCGTTGATATCCTGCAAATTCTTCTCTCGACGCGAAGATTCTCCAAGATCACGCCGCTTTGCCGCTCGATCGGTTATGGTCAAATGCGTTACCGCGAAGCGGCGAAGCAGCGAAGTTTCGCGAAGGAATACGAATTCAATTGATAATTCTTCGCGCAACTTCGCTGCTTCGCTCCTTCGCGGTAAAGTTTTTTTGGTTGCGGCCAATCCGCGCTGTGCATAACTTCGCTGCTTCGCTCCTTCGCGGTAAATTTTTTTTGTGCGGCCACGCCGAGCTAGACGCCTCTACATGAGCCACTCTTCTTACAGCCGGCTGATGAGCAACTCTCGCTGGAAGATCATTTCCTTCGGCAAATCGCCGGCCAATTTCAGGAACAACTCTTCCTGGCTGACCAACTCGGCCTTCACGTCCTCGATGGAAATGGATTGAAGCTGCTCAAATTCAGGGAGGGGGATGTCGAGTCCTTCGAGATCGATATCGTTGCTGCGCGGCATCCAGCCGATGAGAGTCTCCCTTGCGTAGGCGCGGCCGTGGGAGCGGTCGATGATCCATTTGAGGACGCGCATGTTTTCGCCGTATCCGGGCCAGAGGAATCGGCCCTGATCGTCCTTGCGGAACCAGTTGACGTGGAAGATACGGGGGCAATCGGTCATTTTCTTGCGCATGCGGAACCAATGGACGAGGTAATCGCGGATGTTGTAGCCAATGAAGGGGAGCATGGCCATCGGATCGCGGCGGACGACGCCGACCTGTCCCGAGGCGGCGGCGGTGGTCTCGCTTCCCAGGGTGGCGCCGAGATAGACGCCGTGCATCCAGTTGAAAGCCTGGAAGACCAGTGGGACGACGCGAGAGCGTCGGCCGCCGAAGACGATGGCGGCGACGGGGACGCCGGCGGGATCGTTGGCGGCGGGGTCGAGGGCGGGATTGTTGGCCATGGGTGCGGTGAATCGGCTGTTGGGATGGGCGGCCTTGCGGCCGGAGTCGGGCGTCCATTCCTGACCCGTCCAGTCGACGCATTTTGCTGGGGGCTGGGGGGTTTTGCCTTCCCACCAGACATCACCGTCGGGCAGCAGGCCGACGTTGGTGAAGAGGGTATCGCGGCGCATGGCGGCCATGGCGTTGGGATTGGTTTGTTCGTTGGTGCCGGGCACGACGCCGAAATATCCGGCCTCGGGATTGATGGCCCGGAGGCGGCCGGTTTCGTCGACCCACATCCAGACGATGTCGTCGCCGACGGTGGTGATCTTCCACCCTTCGTCGCGGAATTTTTTGGGTGGAATGAGCATGGCGAAATTGGTCTTGCCGCAGGCGCTGGGGAAAGCGGCGGCGACGTAGGTCTTCTCGCCTTGGGGGCTGGTGGCGCCCAGGAGGAGCATGTGCTCGGCCATCCAGTCCTGCTGCTGGCCAAGGAAGCTGGCGATTCGCAGGGCCAGGCATTTTTTCCCCAGCAGCGCGTTGCCGCCGTAGCCGGAGCCGAAACTCCATACGGTGTTGTCGAGCGGGAAATGGCAGATGTAGCGGCGATCGGGGTTGCAATCGCCGATGCTGTGGAGGCATCGGGTGAATTCCGGCTCGGCGTCGGGGTCGGCGGTGGGAACGCCGGCATCGAGTTGTTTCCAGGCCACCGTTCCCATGCGGGTCATGATCCCCATGCTGACGGCGACATAGACGGAGTCGGTCAATTCGATGCCGACTTTTGCCAGCGGCGAGCCGATCGGACCCATGACGAACGGCACGACGTACATGGTGCGGCCCTTCATGCAGCCGTTGAAAAGACCCTTCAGCTTTGCGTACGCGGCCCGGGCTTCCATCCAATTGTTGGTGGGCCCGGCCATATCCTGGCTGGGGGTGCAGATGAAGGTCGCCTGCTCGCTACGGGCGACGTCGTTGGGATTGCTGCGATGCAAATAGCAGTTGGGTAGTTTCTTTGCGTTCAGCGGGATGAAGACGCCTTCGCTGACGCCACGGCTCAGCAATGTCTGCTTTTCCTCGGCCGAGCCGTCACACCAATAGACGTCCCGCGGCTGGCACATCTCGACGCACTGTTCAATCCAGGCGCGTGCGTGGCGGTTGATGGCCTGTGGCGTTGCGGCGGTTGCACGCGAATCCGGCGGCTGGCGCTTCTGTTCCATCTTCTTGGTCGAACTCATACGGTGGTCTCCCTTAGACAATTCGAACATCGCGGGGTTATAGTCCAACGGCCCTTGGAACCGCAACAGAGATTCTCCGGCGATTCGGCCGACCAGGCAGTCAGCGAGGCGGTGGCGCTGCATCGCGCCGGCCGGCTCAGCGAGGCGGAAAAGCTCTACCGGCAGGTGCTGGTGCGGCAGCCAAGCAATGCCAACGCCCTTCAACTGCTGGGGGTTTGCTACGGGCAGAGCGGGCAGCCGCAAAAGGCGGTGGCGCTGATTTCCCGCGCCCTGGCGATTCGGCCGGACGTGGCGGAGTTCCACGGGAATCTGGGCGAATTTCTACGCGCCTTGGGAAGAATCCCCCAGTCCATCGCCTCGTTCGAGCGTGCCATCGCGCTGAACGGGAACGATCCGGTGATTCGGAACAATTTTGGGGTATCGCTGGCGGAAGCGCGGCAATTTGAGGCGGCGATCGCCCAATTCCGCCGAGCGATCGAGTTGAAAGGCGATTACGCCGATCCTCACAGCAACCTGGGCGCCGTGCTGAACGGGATGGACCGGCTGGACGAGGCCCTGGCGGAAATTCAAACCGCGATAGCGATGAATCCCCAGTTGCCCGGGGCCTACAACAACCTCGGCAACGTGCTGTTCAATAGGGGCGAGTTTGCCCAGGTCATCAGCGTGTTGAGCGACGTCCTGTCGTCGAACCCCGACGATGCGAAGATCCACGCGAACCTGGCGCTGGCGTATCTGGTGACGGGCGATTTTGAGCGGGGATGGCGGGAATATGAATGGCGTCTGCGGGTTCCGGAGATCGTCGGCACCCGGCAACTCCCGCAGCCTCGCTGGGACGGCGGGGATTTGCAGGGAAAGACGATCCTGCTTCATGCGGAACAGGGATTCGGCGACATGATCCAGTTCGCGCGATTCATCCCGCGGGTTGTTAGCCGGGGGGGAAGGGTGATCCTGGAATGCCCGGTGGAAACGTCGCGTCTTTTCAGGGATTTTCCGGGGGTTTCGGACCTTGCCGAGCGCGATAAACCCCTGCCGGATTTCGACGTGCACTGTCCGCTGATGAGCCTTGCGGGCGTTTTCGGCGTCACGGAGCAAACGATCCCGCACGATGTGCCGTATCTGAAGGCCGATCCGGAGTTGGCGCGGCAATGGGCCGGGCGTTTCGAATCGGCCGGCGACCGGCTGCGTGTCGGATTGGCATGGGCGGGCAGGCCGCAGCACGCCAAGGACCGGAACCGATCCATGAAACTTGAACAATTCGCGCCGCTGGCGACTGTGGAACACGCCGCATTTTACAGCTTGCAGATGGGCGAGGCCGCCGCGCAAGCGGCCCATCCGCCTTCCGGCTTGAATCTGACGGATTGGACGAAGAACGTGCGGGATTTCGCGGACACCGCGGCGATGGTCGAGCATCTCGATTTGTTGGTGACGGTGGACACGTCGGTTGCCCATCTCGCGGCGGCCATGGGCAAGCGCGTCTTGCTGCTGCTTCCGCGCATCCCGGATTGGCGGTGGATGCTGGATCGATCGGATAGCCCGTGGTATCCAACGATGCGACTGTTCCGGCAAACGACGCGCGGCGATTGGGCAGAGGTATTGCGGCGCGTGGTTGAGGCGATTCAATTGGAAAAACACTCCCCCCTCTCCCGGTACTCCGGGAGAGGGCAGGGGTGAGGGTCTTTGAGTACACCGAACGGTAGATGTAAATGAAAGACAACCCTCACCCCAACCCTCTTCCGGAGTACCGGGAGAGGGGGAAAAACCAAGTGCGATGGCCCTAACTTCGCACTTCGCCAAGAATTTTTGGATTTTTGCCGAAGTGGTTAATATACAAGGATAAGAAGGAGATTCGCATGCGATGCACGATGATTGCCGTTCTGCTTCCCGCGGTTTTGGTCCTGAGCGGTTGCCCCTCGGCTCCTCTGCCGCTTGCCCCGCCGGCAGAGTGGACCTGGCGGCGGACCCGGCAAGCAAAGCGCCCGCTCCCGCCGTCAGCAAAAATTTCCGCCGGTCGATTCGCTCATGCCGCAAGAGCTGCTCCGCTGCTACTGCGCCGAAGACGGGGTTGCCCGCTCCATCGCCAGTAGCAGATCACGCAGGATGATGGTTTCGCTCACGTTGTCAACCCGGTTCAGGTCCATCCACTCCGTCCAGACGTATTCCAACACGACGAACCCTTTGTATTTCGCCTTCTGCATGGCGCGCAGGACGCCATCGTAATCGATGGTGTTTTCCGACATGGTCGACTGGATCTTTCCTCGGCAGGCGCCGCGGGCGTGAAAGTGGGAAGTGCGCGCCATCAGCGGTTCAACCTCCGCGTCGGGGATACCCTGATAAGTAAAGTG
>Ga0209415_10015957_pt1 | contig 12126 bp, 14 predicted proteins | sample PeaSoiSIISIP2007_FD_187696 | JGI IMG/M metagenome (GOLD analysis project Ga0209415, IMG submission 187696) | Peat soil microbial communities from Weissenstadt, Germany - SII-SIP-2007 (SPAdes) (version 2) | ecosystem: Environmental > Terrestrial > Soil > Wetlands > Peat | place: Germany... | reverse complement strand
CGCGGCGCGCCGCCGGCTCCTGGTCGTGGGATTCGTCCTGCAAGCCAATGAAAAGCATCGAGGCCCGGCCGCTTTGCAAGATGACCTCGCGGATGCGCGCCCCCGCCTCAAGGGCGCCGCCGAGATCAGCGCGGGGATGAGCGGGGAAATGCTCGCGGCCGATGCGGCTGGGGTAGTACGGATGCAAGTTGAAATCGACGGGCACGCCATCGCGCCCGGCCAGCTCGAGGCCGAAGCGAGCCGTCTTCTCCGCCGCATCTACGGCGGCCGGGTTGTGCCCGACAGCGAGGCGGTGATTTCCTACGGACGCGATTGACCAGTTCCTCGCGGAAGGTTTTGTCGCAGCTCCTCGACCCGTTTTTGGACGGCCTCCGGAATGGGCGAGTATTGCTTCCACATCTCCAGGTGCGTCATGGCTTGGCGGTAATCCCCTTGGTTTAGTTCCAGGAGGGCCAGATGGGAGACGATTTTTTCTGCGATGAACGGGTCGGGTTTTTCTTTGAGCCCTTCGCTCCTTTGCCAGTTGCGCAGGGCCGCCTCCCATAGATTCCGCGCGCGCGCGAGGTCGTGGTGGTTCTCCGCGAAGACGCGCCCCAGTTCGAATAGAATCTCGAAGCTGCCCGGATTCTCGCGCAAGCCCTCGCGCAAGAACTGCTCGGCCTCGGCAACTTTGCCCATGCGTTGGCGCAACCAGTAAGCAGTGACGGTGTAGGTCTCGATGCGGTTCGGGTCCAGTTCGGCGGACAGGCGCAGCCAGGGCAGAATTTCTCTCACGCCCGAGCTGTCCCCCAAGTCTCCGGCAGAAGCGGGATGGCCCTCGGCCCCACCCTCGTCCAGGTGGGTATGCACCGAGGGATAGAATTGGCGGCTGAAGGCGTCAATCCAATCCCGGGGCCGGCCGAGGAAGCCGTTCTCATCCCCGCTATTGCTGCCGCGCACGGCGCCCGTGTCTTCGGCCATGTGGGGCGTCTGGAAGGCTTGGCGGCTATCGAAGACCGATGGATAATAACCGCTGTGGAAATAGGCATCGGCCTTGACAAAGAAGTGGTTGGCAAAGAGCCGGCGGGCGTCACCCAGGGTGACACTCAGCAGGTTGGCGGACTGGGTGCGGCTCCCCTGCCAGCCTTGAAACCAGAGATCCAGTTTGGCTGCAGCGCCGAAGCAGAAGACGAACAGGGCAACGAGCATTAGCCAGGGCAGTCGAGAGGAACGCATGATCGAAGTACGTTAACTCAGTTGAGGGCTCGGCGGCGAAAGACCAGACAAGCAGCGATGAGGAAGCCGGCCGCGTAGGCCAGTGCGTAGAGCGTGGCCAGGGCGCACACACGCCACGCAATGGGCGGCCAATTGTGAATGATCAGATCGCGCACGTCGAAAAGTTCCAGATGCGGAATGGCGTAGTAGAGCGAGTAGAGCAGCGAGCGGCGCGGTTCCGGCAGCGCCAGGGCGACCTTGTTAAGGTGCCTTCCCAGCAACAAGATGCCGGAAACAATGACGAAGCAGATGGTCACGTTGGAGGAAGGCGCGCTGAACACGAGCGAACCCAGGAGCGTGAGGGCAATGACCATGCCCAGCATCGCCCAATGCAGCCCCCCGGCCTGAAGATAGTTCGTCACGGGCCAATGGTGTTCCCGGCTGCCCGCCAGCAGCCCGAAGAAGAGGTAAAAGCAAACCAGCGCCAGGCCGCAGGCGAGCCAGCAACCCAGGAATTTGCCAAGCAACAGCTCTGTCCGTGAGAGCGGTTTGGCCAGCAACGGCAGCAGCGTGCGGTTTTCGCGTTCCGCCGGGATCTGGCGAGCAGTCGTGGTGATGGCAATGACGAGCGACGCCAGCCACACGAGGAGGAGGCAAATCTCCTTGAGGTAGCGGACGATTTTGTCATCGTTGAATATTCTGACCGAGGCCATGACCAGGCAGATCAGGGCGGTGAGGATGAACAGCACGTAGAAGTCCTTCCGGCGATAGAGTTCCTTAATGACGATGCTGGAAACGGCGAGAATGTTTTTCATGTTGCCTGGCGGAGTTTGGGCGTAGGAGAGCACTGGAGTGATGAAGCGCCCCGGTAGCCGGCGTTTTCCAGGTCCGATGGCGCGAGGGCGGGGCCTGGCTGGTGGTAGCCGATGACCTTCAGGAAGAGCTGTTCGAGGTTGCACTGGTGGCATTCGGCGAGTTCGCCGACGCGGCCTTCCACCTTGAGCTGGCCCTGGTGCAGAATCGCCACCCGGTCGCAAACCGTTTCGACCTCCCCTAATTCGTGGGAGGAGAAAAAGACGGTTTTGCCTTCGTCTTTGAGCCGCGCAATGATTTCCCGGACCTTCATCCGGCCAATGGGATCGAGGCCGCTGGTAGGTTCGTCGAGGATCAGCAAGTCAGGATCGTTGATGAGCGCCTGCGCGAGGCCCACACGCTGCTGCATGCCTTTGGAATAAGTCTTGATGGTCCGTCGGCGAACGCCTTCCAACTCCACCAGCTTGAGCACGAGGTCAATCCGCCGTTCGGTTTCGGGCTTCGGGATGCCAAAGATCCGGGCGTAAAAGCGCAGCAATTCCTCGGCCGTAAGGAATTTGTAGTAGTAAGTCAGCTCCGGCAAATAGCCTATTCTCTGGCGGGCAATGGGCTCGCGAACATTGGTCCCGAAGAGAAAGGCGTCGCCGCTCGACGCGTTGATGAACCCCAGCAGGGCGTTCATCGTCGTCGTCTTGCCGGCGCCGTTAGGGCCCAGGAAACCGAAGACCTCCCCGGAACGGACCGACAACGACAGGTTTTTTACCGCGGCCGGCTCGGGCTTGCGCGCGCCGCGCGAGCGGTAAGTGACGCAAAGATTCCTGATCTCGATAACTGGCTCCGCCGCAGACAACTGTTTCATAGCTTCTCGCCGAATGTTTTCCACTTGCCATCGGCAAGCGCGGGCACATTCGAGCCCAAAGGGTTAAACTTGAGCACGTTCTCGCGACGCAGTCCAAAGCACGCGTCGTGGGCGCTGAGCGGTCGCGAGACCGGGAATGTCAGGAGAAGACTTTGGGAGGGCCGCGGCCCGGGGGAAGGAGTTCTTCAGTTCCTTCGACTACAGAGAGCGACAAGCGCCCGGGGTGGTCCCAGGCAACCGCAGCCAGGCAAAGAGGCGCCTCGCAAACCGATGGTTCGATTTGGCCGTGCAACAGAGCACTGATGGCGCAATGGTGACCCGGAGTATTCGCATCGGCATGGAGCGCATGGTGGAGCTCCGGGGAGGCGGCTAAACCCACGAGAACCAGGAAGAGAACGAGCAAGATCGCTCCCGTGCCCTCGAAGGGCCGGTAGCCGGAGCCCGCGATTGTCCTTGAGGTGGACATATTCGATCGTTCTATTGCAGCATCCCGCTTGCCATATCGGGTAGCGCGGGTTTTCCCGCCCGCGCTGGAGTTTGGACCTTTCCGTTGACGACCGAATTAACCGAAGCGCACGCGCTGAAAGCGCGCAGCATTTCAGGGCAGCGCCCTGGGAAACCCGCCTCCAACCGCGCAGCCCGCCCTGCAAGAGCGGGGGTAGCTCCGGTGGCCCTGGTCCTCATTTCGGACACCGGTGTCCACGTCCTGTGCATGGGAGTCCGTCCGGACCGGGCTGTGTTCGATCGCTTACTGGTTGTGCGGGGAGTTGCTTTCAGGCCTTGGCCGGGCCGCGCCTGCTGGCTTCGCCAATTCCGCCAGCCTTTCGTGGTCCACTGAGTCCGTGGCAGCCGGCGCGGTGGATGGCGGCGTCGGGGCTTTCACTCCCGGTGGCCGCAACAACGCATCCGCTTTGGCCGCTACGGTGTTGTTAAATGAAGCCGCGGACGTCACCTCGGTTGGCGCATCCTCGGAATTCAGCGCGGTTTTGACTTCAGTGTCGTCCCGGATGATTTTCAACACCTGCTCGGAGGTGGCCGTGGGCAGCACGGGCCCAAGCCAGCGGATGGCGGCGGGATTGGCGAGCAATTGGTCGGGCGTGCCCACCAGGCCAATGCTGCCTCCGTCATAGAGTGCCACGCGGGTGCATACTTCCCGAACTTCAACCAGTGAATCGCTGCCGAGGACCACGGTCGCGCCGCGCTGCGCCGCGGAGCGAATCACTTGCTTGAGGTCGTGACATTCATCTGGCGCCAGCCCAACGAAGGGTGCGTCCAGGAGAATCAACTCCCGGCTTCGCAAGAAGGCCGCCGCCAGACCAGGACGGCTGCGGGTCGGTTGCCCCGGCCGCTCGGCAGTGCCGCGCCCTGTCCGTGGCCGCCGGCGCGGAAGCGCCTCGCAGAAGGCATTCCACAAAGCGTAGAGCGGCGGCCAATCGTGCCGGGGAACCTGCGGGAAATAGCTGAGCCGCGCTCTGGTTCCGCGCCGCGCCGGCGAACGGCCAAACACCTTTACCAGCCCTTGCGTCGGCCGCAGTCGTCCAGCCAACAGTCGAAGCGTCGTGGATTTGCCGGAACCGCCGGGCCCAAGCAGCCCGAGCACATCCCCGCGCCGGATTTCCAGCGTGACGTTCGACAACGCGCGAACCCGGTAGCCGTCAAAGGCCATCGTCACCTCGTGCAGGAAGGCGATGACTTCATTGTGACTCGCAGGTGTGTCGTTCATGCGCAGGGAGGTGTTTTCTGTCGAGCCGCGTGAAGCCGAGGTTTTGTCTCTCAGGAGGGGGATGATTGCGGGGCGCGGTGCGCGCGGCGGTCGCGACGGCTCCGGAGCCAGTAGGCCGTCACAAAAGCGCCGAAGGCTACGAGCACCATGGCCGGGCCGGGAGGAATGTTTGACGCGTTGGAGGCGACGATTCCCAGGAGGCAACTGCCCAGCGCGGCCCCGACGGAACACGCCACAATGGCCGAAAGTCTGCGCGCTGAAAGGGTGCCGATCGCGCCCGGCAAAATCAGCATTGACGTGACGAGCAGCACCCCCACGACTTTCACGGACAAAATCACCGTGGCCGCGATCAACACGATGAGCCCGTAGCGCAATGCCGAGGCCGGCACGCCGGAGGCCCGGGCGAGTTCTTCATCGAACGTCCACTGTCCGAGCCACCGCCATTGCAGGAAGCAGAATAGCGCCACGGCTCCCGCCAACGCGGCCAGCAACCCGCACTCGAGCGGCTCGACCGCAAGGATGCTCCCAAAGAGAAACTGGTCGAGATGAGCGGAAAAACCTTGGTGCATGGACAGGAGCAGGACGCCCAGCGCGAACGCCGCCACGTAGCAAGCGCCGACGGCGGTGTCGGATTGCAGGCGGTTGCCGCCCGAGAAAAACGCGATGGCCACGGCCACGAGGCAGGTGAACACGAAGCTCACCAGGTAACCACCGAGCGTTGGCGTAAGGCCGGTGTTCAAGAGAACGATGCCGAGTGCCAGTCCGCCGAGACTCGCGTGCGCCAAGCCATCCGCCGAGAACGAAAGCCGCCGCAGTACGATTAACGGTGAGAGCAGCCCACACCCAAGACCCATCAAACAGGCGGCCAACAAAGCGCGACCAAGAAAATCGTAACGCCAGAAGGCGTCGAGTTGGAGAAGATGGCTCATGGATGAGGTGAGTTGCAAGCGTGGGGTTGAACGTGGTCCGGTTCGCGTTGCGAAAAGAGCTGGTAGCGGTCCAGCTCGCACCGGTAGAGCGCGTTCACCGTGCGCGAATCCAGCGCCTGCGCCGCACCGTGCCAATGCAGCCTTACCGAAAGACAGGCGATGCGGTCGGCGTGCGCCGTGATCAGCGGGATGTCATGACTGACCAGGATCACCGCGATGCCCTGCCGCGAGAGTTCACGCAGGATGCCGCAGACTTGTTCCTGGCCTTGCGCGTCCACACCGGCGGTCGGTTCATCGAGCAGCAAGGCCTGGGGCTGGCTCATCAGCGCCCGCGCGAGCAGCAGGCGGCGTTGTTGCCCGCCGGAGAGCCAGACGAAGGGGGTGCGCGCCTGCTCGGCCAGACCAACGGACGCCAGCAGTTCGTCCGCCCGCCGCCCAGCTTCGCGCCGGCGCGCCCCCCAAAGTGGCCACGCGCCCGGCACACCCTGCTTGACAATCTCGCGCGCGGCCAAGGGATAGTTCTTGTCAGCCTCGGCACGCTGCGGCACGTAACCAATGCGCGAAGAGACGCCCGGCGCGTGGGCCCACCGGACTTTCCCGGCGGTGGGCGGCAACAATCCCAGCAGGACGCGCAGCAACGAAGTCTTGCCGCCCCCGTTCGGCCCGATGAGTCCGAGAAACTCGCCGCGCTGCACGGCGAGGTTGAGGTCCTCGAGAATCCTCCGCCCGGACAGATCCAGCGTAAGTTTTTCGACGATCAGCAACGGGCAATCGGGTCTATGCATGACGAGCAATTCAGTTTCCCCCCAGCGCGCGGCGCAACGTGGCGAGATTCCGTCGCTGGCGTTGGACATAAGTTGCCTGCGGTGCGTCTGGCAAAATGGTCTCGCAAGGGTCAAGCCGTTCGACGCTGCCGCCGATCTCGCGGGCGATGATTTGCGCGGGCTGGTCTGGCAATTGGGGCTCGGCGAAGATGACTTTAATGCCGAGGCTGCGCATCAAATCTACCAGCCCGCGGAGATAGGCGGCGGAAGGCTCGTCACCCGGGAACATTTCTATAACGCCCGCCGTCTCGAGGCCGTAGCGGGCGAACAGGTAACCGAAAGCGCCGTGAAAAGTGACGACCCGACGGTGGGGCAAAGCCGCGGTGGCGGCGCTAAACTCTTCATGCAGCTTCTGCAGTTCAGCGCGATACAGGCCGGCGCGAGACTCTATTTCCGCCGCGCGTTGCGGCGCCAGTTGCGCGAGTTCGGCGGCGATGCGCGCGACAACTTGTTCCGCAATCACGGGGTCCAGCCAGATGTGTGGATCGGTTTCGTTTGGATCCCCGGTTTCCGCGGCGAAGCCGGACAGCGCCGGACGGCCCAGCTTGCGTGTGGCAATGCCCTCGCTCAACACGACGCGACGCGTCTTGGTTGAAGCGGCGAGTTTTTCGAGCGCGCCGTCTAGGCCAAAGCCGAGGAGCAACACCGTGCTGGCTTGCGAGACGGTCTTGGCCTCGGCGGGCGTTGCTTCCCTGGCGTGCGGATCGGCACCGGGCGGCACCAGGCAGACGACCTCGAAGTTGGTTCCGCCGACCGCCCGGGCGAAATCGTAGAGGGGATAGAAACTGGCGATCACGAGCGGACGGGTTCTTGAGGAGCCGCCTTGACGCGGTTTGCAGCCGGGCGAAATTGCTGCCGTAGAGGCGACCACAAGCAGCAAAAGCATGGAGACGCCTCGCGTGCGAGGATTCATGACTTCTGCGCGGCGCCCTCTCATTGCGGGTCCAGTTTGTCGGGGTCCACCACGTGTTGGCAGTCAATCTGGTAGATGCCAATCAGGTAGCCGTCAACCCGAATCGCACCGGCGTGGAACGTGCCCAAAACGGACATGGGCACGTCCAGCACGGCCTTAAAGCCCTGGCCGGTCGTATGCACGACCACCAGTTCGTTGATGCGCGGCGTCATCCCGAAGCAACAGCACATCCGGTTTGGCACCAACATGGAATCCGTCACCAACCCATCTTTCCAATCAACGGGAACCATGAACCCGGTCAGCGCCACGGCCTTCCCGTTGAAGACTTTGACATCCGCAGGAATTTGTTCCAACACGCTTTTCGTGGCGACCTCCGGGTCGGCGTCACGTGCGGCCATCTCATGGGTGATTTTGAAGTCGAACGAAGCCAACTGCCGGTATGACAGCGACCCGTACTGCTTGCCCTCCAACGTGACGAATTTCAGCGGCGCGTTCGTCGCGCCGCCGACCAGGGAAGGCGGGGTGGCGTTGGTCGTGCCGGCCGCTGTCATTGGCGGATTCGCCGAAGTGACGGCCTGCGCGTTCGTGAGCGGCGTCGTGGACAAATCGATCTTGTCGCCATGCACCTGCGCCGCGACCAGCATTTCGGGCGTCACCATTAGCGGCGCAAGTCCGATCAGCGCCAGCAGCCCGGCGCATCCGATATTTTTCATCGTGTTGATTCGCATGAGTGACTCCTTTGGGTTGACGCTCCGGCGGAAGCAATGGACATCATTTCTTCCCACCGGCATCGGCGCCTTTCGGAAAGTTGAATGCAACGTTCGTATAGGTTTTGGTGCGGACGGTAATTTCCTTGAGCACGGCGTCGAACTCCGGCGTGGCTTTCAACCAGTCCACCCGCGCCTCGAACAAGGCCGTGTCGCCCACCGTCTCGCCGGTTGCCACATTGGGAACCGCCTGAAAAACCAGCGGCTCCTCCTTGCCCGCGACTTTTGCGCCGACGGTGAATGACCCCGCCGGAATCCGCACGAAGTTCTCCAGCTCACCATCGAAGATAAAGGCCTGCATGGTTCCCGCCGCCGCGTCGCGGACAAGTTCCATGTGGTATTCGTCTTGGCCGAGTTCGACGGGCGTTCCGCCATGCGGCGGTTTGTGCTCGTGTTTGTGGACGGCCTCCGTTTTCGGGGTGTCTTCGGATTTGGAGCATCCCCCGCAGATCGCGGCAGCCAACGCGAAATTAAACAGGAGTTTGGGTTTCATGGATTCTCAGGAAACAGGCGCGAGATTGTGGGCAACATCGGTGCGGTAGGCCTTCACCGCCGGGACGATTCCGGCCAGCGCGCCCAGCCCGATAAACGCGGCGGGCGACCAGAGCATCACCGGATGAAACGCGAACGGATTCAACACCACGCCGACCTGCGCCCGCAGGATTCCCGCGACACCGCTCATCAGCGCCGCGTAGATGCCGAACCCCCCAACGACGCCGAGGGCAGAGATCGTGGCGGCCTCCAGCACGATGGCGGCAAACACAATGGAACGTCGCGCACCCAGAGCTCGCAGGATGGCCAGTTCCCGCCGCCGCTCATTCATCGAGTTGTAAATGCTGGCGAGAATGGAGGCCGACGCCACCAGCGCGACCAGCCAGGCCACCAGGGTGAGCACAAGGTCAAACCAGCCGATTTTGTCGAACAAGCCCGCCATCACACTGCCGATCGGCCAGGCGAACGTCAGGCGGTTGCCCTGCTTGTTATACATCATGTCTAATTGGAAACCGGCGAGGGCGCTGCCCGCTTTGAGTTTCACCAGCACGGCGCTCACGTCCGTCGCCGCCTTCGGGTCGTGTCCGCTCATTCGCTGGATGCCCGCCAGCGGAATCCAAATCACCCGGTCCGCCGGCGTATTCGAGGGCTTCAACACGCCCACCACCACGTAGGTTTCCGCGTGCTGGTTTTTCTCATCGAAAATCAAACCGTGAAAGGGATGAAAGGTGTCGCCCGGCTTCAGGTTCATTTTGCGCGCGACGAAATCGCCCACCACCGCCTCGCGCCGCGTCGGGTCGAACCATTCACCGCTGGACAGGGTGAATTTTTTGCGCGGCGCGTATTGGGCCTTGTCAAACAAATCAGACGTCGTGCCAACGAGCCGATAGCCGCGATAGTTGTCGCCCACCGCCAGGGGAACCGCCAACTCGACGCTGGGGTTCTTTTGCACGTCCAAAAAGTCCGACCACGCCACATTGCCGGGAGAGGCCTCCAAGTGGAAAATCGCGTTGAGCACCAATTGCAGTTTCGAGCCCCGCGCCCCCAACACGGCGTCGAAGCCCGCGTTCACGCCGGTGAACGTCGCCTGCGACTGTGACTTGGCGACCCAGACCGTGAGCAGCAGCCCGCCGGCCAGCGCCACGGACGCCGCGGTGACCACCGTCGAAAGGGCGTGCTGACGCAGACTGCGAAATACAATGCCGAAGAGATTCATGGCGCTGTCTCCGCCGCGAACGCGCGGTTAATCTTGTGAAAATCCCCCACCCTTTCAAATTGCGCCAGCACTTCGCGGTCGTGGCTCACCACCAGAAACGCCGCGCTGCTTTCACGGCACGCTTCGCGGATCAATTTCAGCGATTCGCTCGCGTTTTTGTGGTCCAGATTCCCGGTCGGTTCGTCGGCGAGCACCAGCTTGGGCTTGTTCGCCAGCGCGCGGGCCACGGCCACGCGCTGCTGTTGGCCGCTCGAGAGCTGCCGCGGATAGTGTTTCAGACGGTTGCCCAGGCCGACGCGCTTTAGCAGCGCTTCGGCAAACGCCCGATCCGCCCCCGCGCCGAAGGACATGCCGAGCAGGACATTTTCCAGGCAGGTGTAGCCTTGCAGCAGGTTGAACGTTTGAAAAATGTAGCCAATCGTCGTGGCCCGGAAACGGTCGCGTTCCGATTCGCTGAACGAGGAAACCGCCGCGCCGTCGAGTTGAATCGTGCCCGCGTCCGCCCGGAGAATCCCGGCAATCAGATTCAAGAACGTCGTCTTGCCCGAGCCGCTCTCGCCCGCCAGCGCGAACTCGTCATTCGCCGCCAGGGCAAACTCCGGCACTTCGACGATTCGATGCCTCGCGCCGTCCGGCGCGCGGAAGGACTTTTCCAGTCCCGTGATGCGCAACAAAAATGGGTCCGGCTTTTTCACTTGCAGATCATGATTCAACGGCGCGTTTGGCGGATTAAAGACGTTCATTCGACGCGTGCGGAATTAATCACGCCGCGTGGCGGCTCATGCCGCCGATGTCAGGACAAAGGCGAGGCGCGCGGGCGGGGAAGAACCAAATTGCCGGAAACACTCAGGGCTTTGCCTGAAACCGCGAGCGCCAGGCCGCCACGGCTGCCCCTCAATCGCGCCTGCAAAAACGAGCAGCCAATGCGGCTGAGGGTTCTTCACGCCAAAGGCGGCCCGCAGGAAAAGGGGAGGAGAAAAGCCGGTGACGCCAGAGCCTCGTACTTCCACGTGGGCCGTGGTAGCAGAGAAAAACCTCCGGGAACCACGGCGGTGATCGAAGGAGGAGCCGCGGCATGCACTTTCCCCTGGGCGACCAGTTGGACCGGGCAGGAATGACTCGCTCTGCTGTGCCCGTGGTGAAACCACTCGTGCGCTCGCTGATCCACCGTTAGCCAAAGCAGCACGCCAAACAAGAGCAGTTGCATCCAGCCTGTCACCGCGAAAAGCCGGCCGCGTGTTTGAGATGGTTTGGTCTTGGTTTGCAAACGACGGGAGTAGTATCGGATGCCTTGGCCCCCATGTCAAGCCGCCCCATTTACGGGCTCGCGGGCAGAATAATTCGCTCGGCGTCCAGGCGGTAAAGGCCCACCAGATAGCCCTGCTCGCGGATCTCACCCACATGCAGCCGGCCGAGTACCGTCAGGGGTTGGTCCATGATGGGCTTGACCCCTTCGCCCTTGTCCTGAACCGTGATCCATTCATTGATCTTGGGAATCGAACCAAAGCAACACAGGCTCTGGCTGCGCAGCAGCAGAAACTCAAACGCCAGCCCATTGTTCATCTTGACCGGGAGCAGAAAGCCCCGGACCGCTACCAGACGACCGTCGAGCGCCCTAACCGCCGCCGGGATCGTTGGCCGCGTGGCAACCGTCGCTGCCGCAAGCTGATTCGTGCCCTCCGCCATTTCCCGGGTGACCTCGAAGGGGAATGCCGACAGCGTCTCGAACCCCACCCTTTGATAGCCCGGCGGCAACGGCACTTCGGGAAATGCTGCCAGTTGCGCGGGACTGAAGATGACCTTGGCGGGACTGCCGCCGGGTTGCGGCCCTGGTCCGTCGTTGCCGGCGGCGTGAGTCACCCGGAACTCGACCATGCGATGCTGGACCGAGGCGGGTTTAGGACGTTTCGGCCGGTGGGGCGGGGTCTGGATTGTCGCCGGCTCCGCGGCGTTGGTTTGCGGCGGCGAATCGATGAGTGTTCCTCGGATCGGCGGTCCGGTTGACGCGGGTCCCGGAGCGCCGCTCGAGATTTGCAGCGGGATGGCCGACAGCGCGACCGCGATAAGCACGACGGCGAGACGGCCGGGCTGGCGCTGAATCTTTGACGGGCTGCACAACTTCACGCTGGCTCCCAATAAAGCACCGCGGCGAAGGATTCGCAACCGGGCTTGCAAAGCCGGGTCAAAAGTGGGGTTTGCCGGTAAAAACCGGGCTTTTTCTTGAACCGCTAATCCTCGCTAATCTTCGCTAATGTTGTGCCTGGCGGTGAGGGCTGCTGCGTGATATTGAAGCGATGGAAGAGCGCGGCATAGCGGGCCAATTGGGCGCGGCGCGCCGCCGGCTCCTGGTCGTGGGATTCGTCCTGCAAGCCAATGAAAAGCATCGAGGCCCGGCC
>Ga0209415_10015956_pt1 | contig 12127 bp, 11 predicted proteins | sample PeaSoiSIISIP2007_FD_187696 | JGI IMG/M metagenome (GOLD analysis project Ga0209415, IMG submission 187696) | Peat soil microbial communities from Weissenstadt, Germany - SII-SIP-2007 (SPAdes) (version 2) | ecosystem: Environmental > Terrestrial > Soil > Wetlands > Peat | place: Germany... | reverse complement strand
GGCAGGGCACGAGATGGACAAGGCCCTGGAGGCGCTGCGGGACATCCTTGTGACACTGAGAGACAGCGGCGCCGCCCCGGATGCTGATTCCCTGCAGACCATGGCGTTCCAGTTATCGAAGGACCGGGGGCTGAAAATGAAGGACTGGTTTCGCACGCTGTACCGTGTTTTCCTGGGCCAATCCCAGGGGCCACGGATCGGAAGCTTTATCTCGCTCCTGGGCTTCGAGAAGACGATCGAACGCCTGAACACGCACCTGGGATAGGAATACCATGGCGGAGAAAATCGGTGATGTGAACACTGTCAGCGCTGCCCATAGCATCCTTTCGGGGGAAAAGAAAAGGGGCGCGCTGAGGCGGATCCTTCCTTTCCTCGGCCCCGCGTTCATTGCATGCGTCGCCTACATCGATCCCGGTAATTTCGCCACCAACGTCCAGGGCGGCTCGGAGTTCGGCCTCATGCTGCTCTGGGTCATCCTTGCCGCAAATCTCATGGCGATGCTGCTGCAGACGCTCTCCGCGAAACTGGGGATTGCAACGGGAAAGAACCTGGCCGAGCATTGCCGGGAACGCCTCCCGCAATGGCTGGTTGTCGTGATGTGGATCGTCGCGGAGATAGCCGCCATGGCCACGGACCTGGCGGAGTTCCTCGGGGCAACCCTCGGGTTCTCCCTGCTTTTCGGGATTCCCTTGTGGATAGGGGTCATCCTCACCGCCATCGCAACCGTCCTGATCCTCAGCCTGGAGAGGTTCGGGTTCCGTCCCCTGGAGGCGGTCATCACGGCGCTCGTCGGCGTCATAGCGGTGAGCTACATCGTGGAGATGGTCCTCGTCCGCCCCCCCCTTGGGCAGGTGTTGGTGCACTCCGTTGTACCGCAGCTTGCGGGCACGGAAAGCGTCCTCCTCGCGGTCGGCATCATTGGGGCAACGGTGATGCCGCACGTCATCTTCCTGCATTCCTCGCTCACCCAGAGCCGCATCGTGGTGAAGGAGCCCCGGAAGCTGCGGCGCCTGCTCCGCTTTGAGATCACCGACGTCGCCATCGCAATGGGCCTTGCGGGGATCATCAACATGGCCATGCTCATCATGGCGGCGCAGACCTTCCACGTGCACGGCATGACCAATATCGCCACCATCGAGGACGCCCACAAGACGCTGGTGCCGCTTCTCGGCAGCGCGGCGAGCTGGGTGTTCGCCATCTCGCTCCTGGCTTCCGGCCTCTCCTCCTCCTCTGTCGGGACCATGGCCGGCCAGGTGATCATGCAGGGCTTCATCCGCCGGCAGATACCCGCGTGGGTCCGCAGGCTTGTCACCATGGTCCCCTCGGTGGCCGTCATCATCCTGGGCATCGACCCGACCCGCGCCCTGGTCATGAGCCAGGTGGTGCTGAGCTTCGCGCTGCCCTTTCCCGTCATCCCCCTGGTCTTCTTCACGCGGAGGAAGGACGTCATGGGCGTCCTGGTCAACAAGCCGCTGACGACAGCCGCCGCTGGTCTGGCGGCGGCCGTTATCCTGGGGTTGAACGTGTACCTTGTTTACCAGACCTTCGCAGGAGGGTAGCCCGATGTTCAAGCACATCCTCGTCCCCCTGGACGGGTCACGCCTTGCGGAATCCGCCCTCGGGATGGCAGCGTCGCTTGCAAAGAAGTTCGGCGCCTCCCTCACTCTCATCCACGTGATCGAGAAGGATGCGCCGTCCGAGATCCACAGCGAGAGGCACCTGGTATCCCCGGATGAGGCAGCGGCATACCTGGACGAGGTGGCCCACCTTTCCGCGCTTTCAGGGGTCCGCGTATCGACCCACGTTCACACATCCCAGGTCAGCGACGTGGCGCTCAGCGTCACGGAGCACTCCGCGGAGCTGGCCCCGGACCTCATTGTGATGAGCAGGCATGGCCGGGGAGGAGCGCGGCGGCTTCTCTTCGGGGCAATCGCGCAGCAGATCATAGCGCTGGGCACGACGCCCGTCCTCCTGGTCCGCCCCTCCACGGACGTGAGAGGGGAGAGCTCCAGCGCGGACTGGCGCATCATCCTGGCCCCTATTGACGGCGACCCGTCCCATGAGAAAGGCCTCCCTGTCGCCTCGGACCTCGCCATCGCCTTCCACTGCCGGCTGCACCTCCTGATGGTGGTGCCGACCATCGGAAAGCTCAGCGGCCTGCAGGGCGCCCTCTCTCTCCTGCTTCCGGGGGCCACTCGGGTCAAGCTGGAGATGGACAGCGCGGGAGCGCGTGATTACCTGGCGGAACGGGAGAGAGAGCTCCAGAGCAGCGGCGTTCACGCCGGAAGCGAGACCTCCCGGGGAGACCCGGCGCGTGCAATCGTGAAGGCAGCCCGGCGGCTGACGGCGGACCTCGTCGTCATGGGGACGCACGGAAGGGCGGGAACGGATGCGTTCTGGACCGGAAGCGTCGCGGCCCAGGTGGTGGCGCGCGCCAGCGTGCCGTTGCTCCTGGTGCCCCTCAAGGAGTCGTAGAAGAGTGCTCAGAGGGCATGCGAGAGAGGGGCTTCAGCGGCGGCAACGCGGCATCCGTGTCGAGCTCCGGGCCCACGGGAGCAAGCACAGGGGAAGCAGGGACATCGACAGCCGCGGCTGCGTCACCGGCGCCGGCTACACCTTCCACCAACGGTGACTGGTTCAGATACTTCTGCATCGAATCCACAAGGGACTTCTCTGACTCCGTCCTGATCAGGCCCGTGAGGCTGAACAGCCCTTCCTTCGAATGAACGACTCCCGGCCAGGTGCTGCGGGCGCTGGTGAAGCCGGCATCCTTTGCGGCCGCAACCACACGGGAGTTGTACTGGCCGAACGGATATGCCAGGGACGTGATGGGAACACCCGTTCGGGCCTCGATGGTCCTCTTGGCGCCGGCGATCTCCCGCTGGAGCGCCTCGTCGCTCCGGATGCGCGTGAGGTACGGATGCGTGAGGGTGTGGCAGCCAAGCTGCATGCCTTCTTTCGGAAGATTCCTGACCTCGTCCCATGTCATGTGATGCTTCCTGCCGACCACGACGACCCAGATGTAGAAAGTCGCCGTGTATCCGTACTTTTTGAGAAGCGGGACGGCGTACCGGTACTGGCTTTCCCAGTCGTCGTCGAACGAGAGGATGACGGGCCGCGGGGGAAGGGCGGCGCCGTTGCTGATGTGGTTGACCAGGTCATCGAAGCTGATGGAGACATAGCCGTTCTGCTTCAGCCAGCCCAGTTCCTGCTCCAGGGCGTCAGGGGTGGCAATGTAGCGGCGCACCGCCGGTGTGTCGCTCTGCACGTATGGCCTGACGGAATGGTAGATGAGGATGGGGACGACGGTGGACGCGGTTCCCTCACCGTCCCGCGGCTCGGGGGGAACGAGACGGGAAGGCCGGGTCTGAGGCTGCGCAGCCTGCGCAAAGCCCACCGCGTGCATGAAAATGGCGGCGAAAACGAGCACCCAGAGCTTCATCGCGACTGGTGTATGTCACGGAATGGGTATCAAGGTCAAGCCGGACGAGAAGTCGGAGAAGTCGTGGAGAGTGTCGGCAGCCTGGCCCCGCCGGACGGGCGCGGGGCTCAGCGACGGGCACTGCCCCTACCGGGCTGCGCCCGTCGCCTGCTCCAGCGCTTCTTTTGCCTTTGGCACCGTTTCCTCGGGTTTCACGCCATACCAGCCGCGAAGGACCGCGCCCTTCTCATCGATGAGAAACGATGAGCGGATGATGCCCATGGATTTCTTCCCGTACGAGCTCTTCTCCCCCCAGACCCCGTACGCCTCCGCCGTGGCGTGCTCCGTGTCCGCGAGGAGCGGGAACCCGAGGGAAAACTTGACGTCGAACTTCTTCTGGTCCTCCGACGTGTCCGGGCTGATTCCCAGGGTCGCCACGGAAAGCTTCTTGAACTCCTGGCGGGCGTCACGCACGGCGCAGGACTGTGTGGTGCATCCTGGCGTGTCCGCCCGGGGGTAGAAATACAGGAGGACCTTCCTCCCCCGAAAATCGGAAAGCTTCACGGTTTTTGAATCCTGGTCTCGAAGGGAAAAGTCAGGGGCAGCATCCCCCTGCGCGAGCTTGTGTTCCATGAGCAAAAGGTACGGAGCGGGAACACTATCGTCAAACCTGCGTTTCTTTCGCTGTACTGCTTCCCGCGCGGGAGGCGGCGGCGTATATTTAGCGGATGGTGCACAGGATCGGAGACAAGTCGCCGATCATCGATTCAACGGCCTTCGTCGCCTGGAACGCGGAGGTGGCAGGAGAGGTGCGGCTCGGGGAGGCGACCAGCGTATGGTTCAGCGCCACCCTGCGCGGAGACCTGGCCGCAATCACCGTAGGAGCCGGGTCCAACGTCCAGGACGGGGCCACGCTGCATGTCGACACGGGCCTGCCCCTCACCATCGGGGAGAGGGTCACGATAGGCCATAACGCGGTGCTGCACGGCTGCACCGTCGGGGACGACTGCCTCATCGGCATGGGCGCGGTGGTTCTGAGCGGCGCGGTGATCGGCAGGGGAAGCATTGTCGGCGCCGGGGCGCTGGTAACGGAGGGCAAGACGTTCCCCGCGCGCTCGGTCATCCTGGGAAGCCCGGCAAAGCCGGTTCGCAGCGTGGATGATGCCGGTCTGGACAGGATAAGGGAGAACGGGCGCGCATACGAGGAGCTTGCCCGGCAGGCGGCGCGGGACTACCAGGAGCAAAGCCACGTCCCGGCAGGCCGGACCTGACGAGCCGCGTGCGTAGGGCCCTGGGAACCCGCGTGAGCGCCGCGCCTGAGTCCGCAAAAAAAATCACCACGACGAGCTCTCCCCTTTTGTCCCGGGAACTTCTCGACGCCATCGATTCCGCCATATTGCTGATCGAGCGCGACGGCACCATCCGCCAGGGGAATCAGTACGCGGCCCGCATGCTCGGGTACACGGTCGGGAGCCTCGACGGACAGAACCTCGCAGTTCTTTTCCCGCGGAAGGACATGGCCGCGCAGTTCCTCAAACGAATTGCGGCCGAAACGGGGGATGGCGCCGCGCCCGCAGGGCGGACCAGGCTGGGTCACGCGGGCGGCGGCTTCGTTCCCGTTGCCTACCGGGCCTCTCCCGTTGCCATGGACGGCAGAGACCTGATCCTCCTGACCGCCTCTGACCTGACCGTGGTGAGCGCGCAGGACCAGGCCATCCGCAGTCTTGCGCGCTTCTCAGATGAGAACCCGTTCCCCGTTCTTCGGATAGCGGATGACGGGACCCTGCTCTACGCCAATCCGGGCAGCTGGCTTCTGCTCATGCACTGGAATACGAGCCCGCAGCAGCCGGTGCCGCCGGAATGGAAGGAAACCATCCGGGAAGTCCTGCAGGGAGAAGAGCGCGGAGAGAGGGAGGTGCAGATCGGCTTCAAGACGCTGCTTCTGAACCTTATCCCTGTCCCGGAAATGGGATACGTCGACATCTTCGGTCTCGACGTGACCAGCCGGAAGCAGGCGGAGAAAAAACTCCAGCAGGACGCGCAGGTCTTCGAGAGCGCGACGGAAGGCGTGATGATCACGGACGCGGATCAGAGAATCCTGGACGTCAACCGCGCCTTCACCACGATCACCGGCTACGCCCGGGAGGAGATACTCGGAGAGAGCGCCAGCATACTCCAGTCCGGCCGACACGAGGAAAGCTTCTACCAGGACATGTGGAAGAGCGTGCGGGAGAGGGGGAGCTGGCAGGGGGAGATCTGGGACAGGAGGAAGAACGGAGAGGTCTACCCGAAGTGGCTCTCCATCAGTGCGGTCCCGGACGAGCACGGGCACGTGGCCCGCTACATCGGGCTGTTCTCCGATATCACCGCCGTGAAGCAGTCGCATGAGCAGCTCTATCACATGGCCAACTACGACAGCTTGACGGGGCTCGCCAACCGGAGGTTCTTCCACGACCGGCTGGAGCAGAGCCTCCAGGAGGCTCGCCGCTCCTCGGAGATGGTGGCCGTGATGTTCATTGATCTGGATGGATTCAAGCTGATCAACGACAACATTGGCCACCGGGCGGGGGATGCGCTCCTGCGCTCCGTCGCGGACCGCATCCGCGAGAGTGTGCGAGACAGCGACACCGTGGCGCGTATGGGAGGGGACGAGTTCACCGTGGTGCTTCCGAGGCTGCGCAACTCCCAGCACGCCGTCCTGGTTGCCCAAAAGATCCTGGCCCGGGGGGCAGAGCCCGTGACCGTGGAGCACCAGGAGCTTTTCACCACCTCCAGCATCGGCATCTCCATCTATCCGAACGACGCCTTCGACGTGGAGGGCCTCCTGCAGTGCGCGGACACGGCGCTGTACAGGGCGAAGGAGCGCGGCAAGAACAGCTACCAGTTCTACTCACGCGACATGAACAGGACCGCGGTGGAACGGCTCGAGCTGCAGACACAGATGCGCCACGGCTATGAAGCGGGCGAGTTCGCGCTCCACTACCAGCCAATGGTGAGCGCCGCCACGGGCCGCGTGGCCGGGCTGGAAGCGCTTGCGCGATGGGGGAGCTCCCGTGACGGGAAACTTCCCCCCGGAACCTTCATTCCCCTGGCAGAGGAAACCGGCCTCATCCATGACCTGGGCGCTTTCCTCCTGAAACTGGCATGCGACCAGGGCAAGCGATGGCGCGGCCAGTGCGACCGAGGGATGCGAGTCGGCATCAATCTCTCTCCTTACCAGCTGCGCAGATCGGATTTCGTGAGCCGCGTGGAGCAGATTGTCGAGGAATCCGGGTTTCCTTTCACCGGCCTGGAGTTCGAGCTCACGGAACGTGCCCTCCTGGAGGAGCTCCCCGACATCCGTGACAAGCTCCGGCGGCTGAAGTCACTCGGGGCCACCATTGCGCTGGACGACTTCGGCACCCGGTCTTCTTCCCTGTCCTCGCTTCGAAAGTTCCCCATCGACCGCCTGAAGATCGACAGGTCCTTCATCAAGGACATCCCCCAGGACGCCAACAGCGTGGAGATCGCATCCGCCATCATCGGGATGGGGCGCAGCCTCAGCCTGGAGGTTGTCGCGGAGGGAGTGCAGACGGCCGAACAGGCAGCTCTGCTGCGCGACCACGGGTGCGACTTCTTCCAGGGCCGCTTCTTCTGCGAGCCGCTGCCGGTGGATGATCTGCTTGACTACCTGAAACGCGCGTGCGGGGACGGGAACGCGGAGGCCGCCGTCAAGGGAGTCCCAGGCGCTGCCTGAGCATGGGCAGCTCATGCTCGAACATCGGGGTAAGAACGTTCGTTCCGACCAATGCGGCGATCTCTTGAAATGAGAAGAAACTTGCTTCCTCGATCTCCTGCGGGTCCGGGGTTATCTTGCCCTGGTGAGTAAGTACAAAGCAGCGGGCATACTCGGTCTCGAAGTCGCTGCCGTAGAGGTAGCCGTAAAGGGGCCTGGCCCCTGATGCGTCGATGCCCAGCTCCTCCCGGGCCTCTCGCCTGAGGGCATCAAGGACATCCTCCCCCGCGCGTACATGGCCGCCTACGGACGTGTCCCAGAGCCCCGGGTTGGTGTCCTTGGTCATGGCTCTTCTCTGCAGCAAGAGCCTCCCGCCTGCATCCAGGACGTGGAGGTGAACGACCAGGTGGATCAGAAGGGGGTTCCCGTGAGCGTCCTCCCGCGAGGCCTGGCCAGCGGGATTTCCGTCCCTGTCCACAAGCTGGAACATCTCCATCAGGAGCGGCCCCCGCGATCCGACATCACCGTCACGTTCGGCCCAGCCTCTTCAGGTGGTACGATACGAAGGTGTCCAGGGAAGTGATTGCGGAGCGGATGTCGGAGTACACGGGCAGTCCCCCCTCTTCCAGAACAGCCACGAAATCCTGGTAATAGCGCCCCGCGTTCACCGACACAACCATGGGTTTTGCATGGCGGGCAGCAATCTGGACAAGCCGGTGAGCAAGCCCGTCGGGATCACGGCATGTCTCCGGGACCGTCTTGAGGGAGACCGCGTGAGGGACAATTGCGACAAAGACACAGTCCACCGCGTCATCCTCTATCACCGCCTCGGCGAACTGGGCGTACATGGCGTCGTCCGCCATGGGGGTGATGTCGAGGAACGGTGAGGAAACGTCCACGAGCCCATGCCGGTTTATCTCCGAGAGCCTCTTCACGGTGGCGGCGCCGAGCTTGGCCTGCATCAGGCCCTGCAGCTCATCAGCGCCAACGGTGGACTCGAAGCCGGCGTTCACCACCCCTGCCACCCTGTTCCCGCGGGGAGGGCGGGAAGCAAGGAGGGAGAACGTCTTCATGAGATCGTAGTACTGCTCTATGGTCTCCGCGAGGATCACGCCTGCCTGCTCGCAGGCAGCGCGGAAGACGCTGTAGTTCCCCGACATGGATGCGGTATGGGAGGCGGCGGAGCGCGCTCCCGCTTCCGTTCGGCCGCCCTTGTAAGCAAGGATGGGCTTGGCGGATTCCCGCGCGCGGTCGAAGAACGCGCGGCCCTCCCCGGGATCAACGCCCTCGAGGTAGACAGCCATCACGTCCACGGAGGGGTCCCTTTCGAAATACGAGAGAAGGTCTCCAACGCGCACATCGAACTTGTTCCCGAAGCTCACCACCGCCCGCAAGGGACGGCAGTTGCGAAGCTTGTCGATCACCGTCACAGCCAGCGCGCCGCTCTGCGTGAGGAGCACCTCATTGGCCCGGGGGGAGGAGCGGACCTCCAGCCGCTTTTCGTTGATGAACAGGGTATTGAGCCCCGGAGCCTCGGCGGCCGCGGCGTGATATACCCCCATGCAGTTGGGGCCCATGATCCTGATCCCGGCGGGCAGCGCTTCCAGGAGCTCCCGCGCGTACTGCGCGTACGGGGTTGAGGCCGGCACTCCCGGGATGAGAACAACGGCTCGAACGCTGCCGCCGGAAAGCGCGCGAAGGAACTCCGGCGCCGCCTGAGCCGGGGCCGCGTACACGGCAAGCTCCACGGGCGCGGGCAGCTCCTTCAGGTCGCGATAGAGGGGATATTCCTTGTCCCCGAACTTCAGGGTGCCGCCCCGCGGGTTCACCAGGAACAGGTCCCCGTGACGCAGCTCGTGCAGGAGCTCCGCTATGTCACGCGCCAGGTTGTACTTGGACACGTCGGAGGATACCCCTATGACGGCAATTCCCCGGGGACGGAAGAACGCGTCGAGGTTCGACAGGTTCACCCGCGTGCTCCAGTCCTTCAGGTCTGCCGCGGAAACGAACTCCGCGAGGCCGTCGATGGCAACGAACCGTCCATCCGAGGAGATGGCAAAAGGATTGACCTCGAAAGCCGTGAAGGCAAAGCGCGGATGCGAGGCCATTGGCGAGTATGCCAGGGCAAGGCTGCTGAAGCCCGCCATGGCGCGCGCCATGAGCTCGAGGTACTCGGGATGACCGATCTGATCGAACTTGTACCTGATGTGAAGGCTGCGGGTGAACGCCAGCGCCTGCGGGTACTCCATGGGCGGCAGGAACAGGTTGGCCGGGTCATAGTGCGCCGCAAAAAACTCCGCGTCGTCACCGCCCTTGCTCACGGTGAGCACCGGACCGAAGGCGGGATCCTCCCGAAACCCGATGAGCACCTCGAACCCGATGGCCTGCGTGTGGGGGATGTATTCTACCAGGAGGAATCCCGCGATTCGCGGACCTGCCTCCTGGGCAAAGTGCGAAAGCACCTCCTCACGCATGCGCGACAGGACGAACTGCACGTACAGGGGATCAGCGGCAGAGACCTTCTTTACGCCTCCCAGCTTCTGCTTGTGGGGAATGTCGGGAGAGACGATCTTGACAATGAGGGAGTGGCCGAACCCCCGCAGGGTCTGCTCGTTCACCTCCCCGAGATCCCTTACGAAGAGGAACTTCGGAACCGAGAGGCCGAGGGCGGACAGGATCCCGTAGACCTCGTGCTCGAAGAGGGACTTCCTGCCCTCACTTGCTGCGCATTCGAGGATTCCGTTGATCTTAGACACTGCTGCCGACGTCAGTCCTTCCATGGCGGCTCCCCCGTGATGTGTGATTACAGGCAGAGTACCACGAACCGGGTGTTCGCGACATCCCTCGGGACGCCATAGGCGGACAATCGAATCAAGCCGGAAGGTGCGCTCCTCCCCCCTCAGGCGGCAGTCCGCCCTGATGCAAATGGAACCGCCCACGATCGAAAACGCCAGGGGGCGGATATCCCTGACGGTGATCTTCCCCTGGGAGCTCCTGTACTCGATGCGGACCTCGGAGCCCGTACCCATGGCGCCAGCGAGGTTGATCGCAAGGTCCACCAGGGGCGGGACGTGACAGATGAGGTCCAGAACCGGCCCGCTTGCCGCCACGAGCGCTGACGGGGAGGCGTCCTCCCCCAGGGTCGTCCGGCACCGCAGGAAAAGCTCCCGACACGCGTGCGCATCAGCGAGGGCCCTGTGCGTCCCCGCTTCAAGGCGGAGGTCCCGTGTCAGGTTCTCCAGACTGTAGCTCGATCTGGCGGGGAACGCCCGTTTGGCCATGCCGCGCGTGTCCAGGACAGGGCCCGCGGGCGGAATATGGCCCGTTCGAATGATGTCGGCCGCAAGGAACCCGACGTCGAACGTCGCGTTGTGCGCCACCGGGGTGCCCTGGCCCAGGAAGCGGAGAAACGCGGGAAGCGCATCCTCGATGGGGGGCGTGCCCTTGACCATCTGGTCCGTGATCCCGTTGACCCGGGAGGCGACCGGCGGGATGGGAACCCCCGGGTCCACGAGCTGCTGAAAGCTCTCCTGCGCCCGTGCTCCCTCGAAGGCAACAGCCGCCAGCTCGATGATGCGGTCCACCCCGGGGACGAGGCCGGTGGTTTCAAGATCGAACGCCACGTAGCGAATGAAAGGCTCCTATAGTGGGTATCCGTTCAGAAGTACGTGAGTACCCGTTCAGAAGTACGTGAGTACCCGTTCAGAAGTACGTGAGTACCCGTTCAGAAGTACATGTCGTACTCTGACATGCGCTTCTGCTTCATGTCCGCGACCCACCCCGCGTCGGCATAGTCAACCTTGCAGAGGTCGTCCTTGAACGAAAGCCCGATATACGTGCGTTCCAGTTTCCAGCGCGAATAGACGTCCCCGAAATCCGCGGGATCCCCGTACTTGTCCGTCAGCGCGTTGAGGACTTCGCTGTAGGTCCTCATGTCCTCCTCGTCATCGAACCTGTACTGGGCCATCACGAGCTTGTTTTCCTGAAAGATGTAGTTGAGCACGCCGCTGTGACCCATCACGTCGACCTTGGTGCTGAGCATTGTCGTGAGGGTCCCGTTCATCCGGGTGAATTGGAGCCCTTCGGCGGACATCACCTCTTCCGGCGACATGCCCCAGGTGACCTTCCTGAAGTCCTGCCCGAAGGCGGACAAGGCCGCCAGGAAAAGCAGGACAGCGGCCGGTCCAACGAGGCGTCTCATCCCTCGCCCTTCAACTTCTCCGGGGTAGCCTCACCCAGAAGAAGCTTGCAGATGTTCTTGTACCCGACCTTGCGCCACGTGCGCAGGATATCCGCAAACTGCTCGTATGCCTGGGGTTGGTCTCCCTTGAGCTTTTCCAGGCGGGCGAGCACCTCACGAAGATCCTCCAGGGAAGCAAGCGCAGCCATCCGTTCCTCCGTTTCCTTCACACCGAAGTAAAGGACTCAACTGTCCTGGCGTCCAGCCGGCGCACGACCTCCGTGACCAGGCTGACCGCGTTGTCAACGTCCTCCAGGCTCAGCATCCCGACGTGGGAATGTACGTGCCGTGTCGGCACCGCAAGCACGACGGCAGGGCACCCCGCGTTGGCCTGGTGGATGGCCCCCCATCTGTCCCTCCGCCCCTCATCTGGGAGAGCTGGCAGGAAATCTTTGATTCCTCCGCAGTGCGGATGATGAGCTCTTTCAAGCCCCGATTGGGAATGAGGGAGGCGTCGAACGTGATCGGGCAGAATAACGACGGGACCGCCGGTCCCGAGACGATCGTTCCTGATCTCATCAGCAAAGGGCTGGACGTACTGCTTGACCGTCCGCACGGGCTCCGCCTCGAACCCCGAAGGTCCGAAGGATTCGGAAAGTCTCTTCAGGAAATCAAGCGCCTTTGCTTCCATGACCGCGTTTAGGATATGGTCCGCTCCGGAGGCTTGTCAAGGCGAACAGAAAACGGATACTCGGTAGCCGTGACCGAAAAGCTCTTCTATCATGATCCCTCCCTCCTTGAGTTCGACGCC
>Ga0209415_10015955_pt1 | contig 12128 bp, 9 predicted proteins | sample PeaSoiSIISIP2007_FD_187696 | JGI IMG/M metagenome (GOLD analysis project Ga0209415, IMG submission 187696) | Peat soil microbial communities from Weissenstadt, Germany - SII-SIP-2007 (SPAdes) (version 2) | ecosystem: Environmental > Terrestrial > Soil > Wetlands > Peat | place: Germany... | reverse complement strand
TGCCACAGGGTGCATCAGACCCGAAGTGCCGAACTCGACGCAACATAGCCGTTGTGCACGACGGACGACGGAGGCTTGATTTCCCGCTCTCGCTGCTGGAAGCTTTGCTTGCAATCAAAGCGGACGCGATGACGGGCTCGCCCGAGCAGAAGATCGGGACGGTGGGCGCAGTGCTCGCCCTGGCGCTGGTGTGGACGAGCGGCGCGGCCGCCCAGAGCGCTTGCGCGCAGCTCGGCGTCGACTGCTCACATCACGGTTACGCCGGCCCGCCGCCGTGCGACGCGGCCTGCGCCCAAGCACGTCGTGCTCAGCGCCAGCAGGCCGACCAGGAGGCGGTGCAGGACCGGGCGGCGGCCAACGCCCGCTACGACAACGTCTGGAGCAGCGCCCAGGCGGCGTTCTCGAACCACGACTACCAGGGGGCGCTGCAGCTCTACCGGCAGGCCCAGAGCCTGCGCGACGGGCCGAACGTGAGGGCCTCGATCAACGTGGTGCTCGCCAATCTTGCGCTGGAGACGGGCGACAAGCGTGCGGCGCTGGCCTATCTGCAGGCCGCCGAGCCGATCGCCCAGAACCCACTGACCATACAGCAACTGCAGGCCCAGATCGCCGCCGAGGACCAGGCTAAGCGCGACACGGCCGCCAGGGCGAGCGCCGGGCCCAAGGCCGACGCCGAGGTGGCAGCGGCGAGGGCCAAGGCCAACCAGGCGGCGGCGGCGGCGAGCGCCAGGGCGGCGACGGCCGCGGCGCGAGCGGACGCCCGGGCCGTCGCCTTTTCCGACGGCGGCCACCACCTCTCCGGCCCATGGGCGCCGGGCGCCGACCTCGAACGGCAGAGGGCGGCGGCGGGACCGCTGCGTACGCAAACGGCGAAGCTCGACAGCGCTAGCGCCCAGCTGGTGAGCGCCAACGGCTCGGGCCAGGACGCGTTGGCCGCCGCGACGCCGGAAGAGATGAAGGCCAACGCCGACTGCGTTCTCTCGGCCGCCCCGTGTCGGGCCGCCAAGCCCATCGCCTTCAACAAGCCGGAGGCCGCGCCCTATCGCGCCGACGTCATGGCCGAACGCCTGCCGCCGGCGGCCCGCGACAACGCGGCGGTGAAATCGGCGCTGACCGGCTATCGCAAGGCTGAGGAGACGGTGCGCGAGACGAGAGCGTCCATCGATGGGTACCAAAGAACCATCGACGCCGGCGGGCCAGGAGCGGCCATGGCCACGGTGTACCAGGAGGGACTAAGGGCGCAGCTGAAGACCTACGCCCACGACGAGGATACGGCCAAGCAGCAGGTCTCCGACGCCCTCCTTAACCTCGGCTTCCACCCGCCGCCCGACACCCTGGATGCGCCGATCCCGGCGGCAAAGAGCAGCAAGTCTTGAAGATCGGCCTCGCCCTGCTGGCGGCGATGATCGTGGCCGGGACTTCGGCGGCCATGCAGCCGACCCCGCCGCCGGTCGACCGCGACCCGGCCAGGGATCTGGCTGCCTGGCGGGCCAACTTGGCGGCCGAGCGGGCGGCCCTGGACACTGAAACTGCGCAGCAGCAGGCCAACTGCTCGGCGGTCAGCAAGGAAGACGCGGCCAAGATCACGGCCTGCCAGCAGGAGAGCGCGCGCCTGGCGGCGGCCTATGCCGCCCACGAGCGCGGCGTCGAGGCTTATCGCGCGGCGCTTGCCGCCGCCGAAGCAACGACGCCGCTGAACCCGCCGGCCGATTCCGAGTCAGCCCAAGTGGTCCGCGACGGTCGTCGCTACACGCCCTCGGGACGCGGCCTGATCGGCGGCACCACCTGGATCACCGGCTTCAACGTCCAGACCGCCGATCCGGCCCTGGTGGCGCGCTCGCACGCTATGATGGACGCCCAGATGCGGCTGTCGAACCTTCCGTACGCCGCCGGCGTGGACTTCGATCGCTATAATTTCGTGCTCGGCATTGCCGCCTCCACCGACGCCCTGACGGATCTGGCGACTCGGGTTGTGTTCGACGAGATGAGCAACGGCTCGTTCTCGGCCGACACGCGCGAACTCTATGCCAGTCTGCGCGGACGTTATTTCGACGAGTTGGCCTGCCACTCAAACGGGGCGATGGTCTGCCTGGCCGCGCTGGAACGCGGCGACGTGGTCGCTGACAGCGTGACGCTGTACGGCCCTCAGATCACCGTCGAAAGCCTGAAGATGTGGGACGACTTGGTGCGCTCGGGCAAGGTTAGGTCCGTGCAAGTGATGGTCAACCGGGGCGATCCGGTACCGCCCATTTCGCTGCTTGCCGGCGGCGGGACAATGGGAACGACAGCGCTGGCCTCGCTGGGCCTGTTGCGCCTTGCGACGTTTGTCGACGTGATCCACGAGACGGCGCCGCGGCTTGCGGTCCGGACCTTCGCCTGCGGTGATGCGCCGACGCTCGATTGCCACGGCATGGACGTCTACAGGGACAATGTCGTGAAGGCCGGCTGCAAGGCCGTCCCGTCCGGTCGCGTGGTCCCCGGCACAGCCATCCCCGGGCGGCCGGGCAGCGGGGCCTTGGAGCCGCCTCCGCCGTGCTAGGCGCGCAGGCGAGCCTGATCGGCGCCTTGGCAGCGATGGCCTGCGCCGCGCCGGGACTCGGCCGGGCCGATTGTGCCCTGTGCTACCCGGCGTTCAACGGCGACCTGGCGCAGGTGGAGGTGCTGCTCGACCGAGGCGCGGACCCGAACGCAATCGAAAAGGACAGACCACCGCTGTCCTGGGCGCTGGCCGCGGGCCATGCGGACGTCGCCCTGCTGCTTCTGGCTCATCACGCCAGCCCAGCGACAACCATCGCCGATTCCGATTATCTGACGCCGCTGTCCTGGGCGGCGCAGCGCGGCGACGCGACGCTGACGGCGGCGCTGCTGGCCGCCGGGGCGGCCGTGGACGGTCGCACGCCATCCGGCCAAGCGACCCCGCTGATCTGGGCGGCTCGCCGCTCGGCCCATTCGGCCGGCGACCTGGCGACGATCGACCTGCTGCTGGCCGCCGGGGCCGATGCCAACGCCAAGGACAGCAACGGCTGGACGCCGCTGGCCTGCCTCTCCTCCTATGCTAGCGGCGGGGCGTCGATCGGCGACGTCCTACCGGCGATCAAGACCCTGCTCGAGGCCCATGCCGAGGCGAGCGATCCGGAGGCGGTGAGGGTGGCCCTGACCTTGTCCGGCCAAGGCGACCGGCGCCTGCTCACCCTGCTACTGGCCTATGGCGCGCAACTTGACACCGTGAAGGACGTCGCGCCCCTCGACGCCGCCCGCGGTGATCCGGCGCTGATGCGGGCCATGGTCGACGCCGGCGCCGATGTCGAGGCGCGGGGCGCCGACGGCAAGTCGGCGCTAGACTTAGCCGTCGAGCGGGGCGACGCGGCGAGCGCCGAGATGCTGCTGTCGCTTGGGGCGGACTGCACGGACCTGACGTGCTCAGCGCTACAGGAAGCGATCCTCAGCAAGAATGCCGCCCTGGTGGCCGCGCTGCTAGACCACGGCGCCGACCTCACCGGGATGATCGCCGACAACGAGGAGACGAGCGATACCCAGTTCTTCAGCGGCGATGATGCTGACTACCCGCAGGGAGCGATCCGCGTAATGGTGGCCCGTTTCCTGGTCGCCCGGCACGCGGTAATGACGACGGCCTCGGCGCTCGCCACGACTCACCCGGAGATCGGTGCGGACATCGGCGGGGCGAAGCCGCCGCCAGGGTCGGTGGACGCCGGCTTGTTCGCGCGGACCATGGCCGAGGGCGCCTTCGTGCTGGGCGATCCGGTCTACGCCTATTACGGCGTGCTGATGGCCCAGGGCGTGTCGCCGCCGCCACCGATTCCGGACGAAGCGAAGGCGCTGGCGGCGCGCGGCGCGGCGCTGTTCGAAGCCGCCCGCACGCGCAGCGAGATGATGGCCGCGGCCATGGCCCTTGAGGCCGCCCTGCGCCTTGCGCCTTGGGACCTCGATGCGCAACACGACGCCTGCGTGGTCGAGCGGCTCGGCGGGGCGGCGAAGCTGGCGACCTCCCACTGCCTCTTCTGGGTGACCTATTCGCCCGACGGCCAATCCGACGCGGATGTCACCGCCTTCGTCAAGGCCGCGCAGGCCGAGCTGAAATGAACCCCCTCGAACGGGGATAGGCGCCATGTCAATGACCGCTTCGGGCAAACTATAGCGGCACTATGACGGAACGCGACGATTATGACCGGGTGCCGGCTATGGGGCGGCGGAATGGAGCGTTCGTGCCGGAAGGCGAACGCGAGAAGGTCCGACACGTCTTCGCGTCGAGAATCGTTGGGTTGGCATTCCTGACGTGCACGATCGCGCTTGGGGCGCTCGCCTTGTCGCCCAAAGTCGCCGGTCAGACGCTCGGCCAACCGGCCATCTACAGTGCCATAGTTTTCGATGACGGCGCGGTTGATGCTACGCGTTCTTTGACGAGGAGCGGTTGGACAATCGGCGTCGGTTCATTGCCACACGTGGCGATCAGCGACGCGCGCGCGATGTGCTTGCGGGGACTCCAGTGCGCCAAGGCAGACGCTCGCGATCGGCGGTGTCAGATTGTGATGCGCATGGCGCCCTTCGAGGGCCGTCCGCGCTGGTGCGAACTTGCATTCGATTTCGGTTCAACATTTGACTCAAGATCGATCCACGTGACCTGCCCCAGGGAGATCAAGTTTACGCAGTGACGGCCGGCCGGGCGTCGTCGGCGTTCTGTGAAGGGCGTCCGCGGCGGATGCCCTGACATCTCATCGGCGCGCCTCTACATTTCCTCGGGCCGCGGCACTCCCAATCGGCCCGCTCAGCGTCGGATGTCGCGGGATCGGTGTCCCAAAGGCGATGGTGCGCTCCGTCGGGACGAAACCTGAGGTTCCCGCGGGACAAACCAATTCCGTACGGCCTGATCGCCGATATTGTCAAAGCACGGGTCGAGAACGCTCGCGAAAGAGGCGCAGCCAGGGGAAAAGGCGTCCAGGAGGGTTGACGGCCGCTCGCAGCTCCCGTCGGGAGATTCTGCTGTCCGCTATTCGACCGCAGCCGGAAAGGTCGACGAGGTGCCGGATCACGTCCACCGCCGCATGGGACGGCGGACAATGGCGTGAAGCGCGCAGATGGTGGCGCTGTCGGGCACTCGCTCGACGAAGCGGGCCAGTGATCGCCGGCCTGCAAGGCGCGCAGCCAAACCTTTGCCGCCGAGTCGGCAAGTCGCAGCTGGAAGTCGTTTGCGGCCGTCGGTAGGTTGCGCAGGGGCCGACTGGCCGATCTGGGGGAGGTGCATGGCGGGATTCAAAGGTCTGGCTGGCGCCGCGGGCCTTGCGGCGGCCCTGTTCTGGGCGGGCGCCCTTTTCGCGCAACCCACGCCGCCGTCATCAGCCGCTGGCGCCTGGCACTGTCCCAGCGGCGCGGAGGTCGAAAACGTCGCCGACTGCGGGTTCAGGCCGGCCCCTCCACGTCCGCCCGCCTCGCCGCGGCAGGGTCCGGCCGGACCTCAGACGAACCCGCCGGCGCCCTCATCCGATCCCGAAATTCAGGCGATGCAGCGGGTGGCGCCGCAATACCGGGCGCTGATCGCCAAGCTTTCAAACCGGGGGTCGGCCGACGGCTGGGCTATGTTGGGCGAAGGATGGGACGCCATCCCGAGCTCGACGCCGGCGGACCTCAACAGTGCGCTGCAGCGCCTCCACGACGGTCTCTACGCCTACTATGTCAACCGTCAGCGCGATCTGGCCGAATACAATCGTAATGTCCAGATTCGCGAGGGGCTGAAACAACGGCTGGCCGCGCTTTCGCAAGGCGCCGATGAGCGCAACGAAGCCATCGCGGGGCTTCGCGGCCAGATCCAGGATGTCGAGAGCCGCTTAGACCTTCAGCAACGCGCCGCGCAACAGCTGGCGCTGCAAACCCAGGCGCTGCAGAACCAGACGGCCGCCTTGCAGGACGAGACCGTCGGCTGGATCAACGCCACCTTGCCGCGGTCGGTTGTCGACACCTCGGCGTGGGGACGCTGGCGACCGGATTCAGCCGCCGCCGTGGTCGGCGGTGGGCTGCAGCCGCCAACGGCGATGTTCGCGGTCGTCGCCGATCAACCGCAGGCCGGGCCCGCGGCGCCGGCCTCTCCCGACGCCTGGGCGCCGCCGCTTGTTCCTCCCGACCCGGCGCCGTCGCTGCCGGACGGCCTGGACGCCCGGATGGCCGCCGACGCTGCGATGGCGGACAAGGCCCGCGATGCGCGCCTCGCCGCAGACGCCGTCGGCGCCGACGTGCGCGATGCGGCTGAGAGCGAGGTCAGCGATCTGGAGACGCAGCTCGGTCAGGCCTACAGAATGCAGGCGAACGGCGACCCGGTCGAAAACGACCTTCAGGCCCAGTGGACGAAGGACATCGACATCCTCGACCAGCTTCGCGACGACAGCGGCGCCTCCGCCCAGGTCTACGCCGCGACCCTGGTGAGCGATTGGGTGTGGGATAACGCCAAGACCGAAACCATCGAGGCGATAAAGCGCGAGGTCCTGCGGTACATGGTGACCGCCGGCTCGGGGCAAAGCCCCCTCGATATCGACGAAACCGAAGTCCGCGACGCCTACGAGCATGGCCACGACAGCATCTACAAACTGCCGGACGCCATCACGAAAGCCCGGGACCTGATGGACGTCGTCGATGATGTCGAAGTCCTGGCCAACCACACGACCGAATACGTCAGCGTCGTCTTCAGGCGCGCGGCGGCGGCGAGCCCGATGGAGTTGGCCTCGGCCCTGAACGACGGCGAGCGCGGGCTCGACGGCGACGTCCAGCATCTTCAGAACAGCGCCGCCACCGCCGCCGATATGCGAGAGCCGTTTAAGTCCGCCTGGTTGAAGATGCTGCAATTCGCCGGCGACGCCCCTAGAGAGTAGGGGCGAAGGCGCCGGCGGACCGCAGGCGCGCGGCGGCTGTCCACAAAACGACCGCAGCCGGAAAGGTCGACGAGGTGCCGGATCACGTCCGCCGCCGCATGCTGCCGCGGACGCGATCGGGCCGTCCAGGCACCGTGTCCGCCTGCCGTCGATTCACGGACAAATCGAGGTGGCTCCCCGCGCGAGGCGGCGGCGAACTCTCGCTCATAAACGAAGTTGGGAAGGTCCGTTCAGAGAAGACTTCGGCTGCCGTAGGGAGTGTGACGGCGAACGAAACGGTCTTAGCCAAACGTCTTCACCGCTGCCAGCACCAGCCCGGCGATCCAGGCGGTCTCCAGGACCATGATCGCGACGGGGCGCCAGCCGACGGCGATCAGCGCCTTGAATGACGTCTTCATGCCGAGCGCGGCGATCGCCGCCACCAGGCACCAGCGCGAGACTTCGTTGGCCGCGTCGCCCACCGGCTTGGCGATCAGGCCGAAGCTGTTGATGGCCACCAGCGCGGCGAAACCGAGCAGGAACAGCGGCACGGGCGGCTTCGGGCCCGACTTGGCCGCGCCCGGCGCCCGGGCGACCACGAAGGCGATGGTGAACACCACCGGCAGCAGCATCGTCACCCGCAGCAGCTTGACGTAGGTGGCGATGTCGCCGGTCTGCGGCGAGATGGTGTAGCCGGCGCCCACCACCTGGGCGACGTCGTGGATCGTGCCGCCCAGGAAGATGCCGGCGTGTACGTGGTCGAGGCCGAGGCCGACCGCGAAGATCGGATAAAGAATCATCGCGAGCGTCGAGAGCGCAGTCACGGTCACCACCGCCAGGATTGTGTCGCGCTCCGATTCTTCGTGGCGCGGCAGCACCGAGGCGATGGCGAGCGCTGCGGAGGCGCCGCAGATGCCCACCGCGCCGCCGGACATGATGCCGAACGACCGACTCTGCCTCAGCGCCCGGGCGGCCAAAGCCCCAACGGCGATGGTGGTCGTCACCCCGACGACCACGGTGGCGATGGGCATCACGCCGAGCCCCAGGATCTGCGCGGCGGTGATCTTCGCCCCGAGCAGCGCCACGCCCAGCCGCAGCACCGCCTTGGACGAGAACTCGATGCCCGCGACGCAGCGGCCTTCCTCGTGCAGGAAGTGAAACGCCATGCCGAACAACAGTGCGAACAGCATCACTGGCGCGCCGTAATGCTGGGAGAGCCAGGTCGAGGCCAGCGCGATGGTGGCCGCGACCAGGAAGCCCGGCCAGACCGCGCGCAGCACCTCCAGGCCGGGTAAGCGCGCCGACGGCGCTGGGGCCGCCGCTGCCGCTGACGCCAATTGCGGGGCTCCGTGCAGCCCCTCCATCGCGTCGAGCGACTGGAACAGCGCGTGCGCCGAGGCCTCGTCGGTGCGGACGTCGCTGGCCATGGATTCCCCCTACGCCGCCGGCCGTTCGCCGATGATCGAGACCCGGTGGCCGGACCGGTCGAGCGGGTAGTAGTCCCAGATCGCCTGGTGCTGGGTGCAGCGGTTGTCCCAGAACACCAGTGTGTTCGGCGTCCAGCGCACGCGACAGGTCAGCGCAGGCTGGGTCTCGATATGGCGATAGAGCATTTCCAGCAAGGCGGCGCTCTCGAAGCGGGCAAGCTGGGGGATGTGCGAGGTGAAGCCGCGATTTACGTAGAGCAGCTGGCGGCCGGTCTCCGGGTGACGGACCACCACCGGATGCTCGTTCTTCTGGAAGTCCTCATTCGGCCGGTAGCCGTAGCCCTGCACCCAAGGGATGGCGCCGTCGTGCACCGCTGTAAGCGTCTCGAGGAACGCTCGCATCGGCGCCGACAGCATTTCCAACGCCAGGTGCATGTTGGCGAACAGGGTGTCACCGCCCATGCCGATCTCGGGCGTCTGGTGCAGGTAGAGCAGCGAGCCCATCGGCGGCTCGGCGTCGCAGGTGACGTCGCTGTGCCAGGATTCGCCGGCGACGTATTTGGAGGACTTGCTGGCCTTGACCACCAGCCGCTCGACGTCGCCGCCTCGCTGCGCCTGCAACGGGTGCACGTGCAGGCGCCCGAAACGGCGGGCGAAGCGCTTGTGGTCCTCGGCGCCGAGCTGCTGGTCGCGAAAGACGATGACGTGATGTTCGAGAAGCGCGCGGTGGACCTCCGAGAACTGCTGGTTCGAAAGCTCGGCCGCGAGGTCCACGCCTTCGATCTCGGCGCCGATCACCGGCGTCAGCGGGCGGACATGAATCGTCTCGTAGGGCTCGCGTCTGGCGTTCACCAGCGCTTCGACGGCATCCAGGGCTTCTCGGTGCACGGGGTCTCCTCCAGACGCGCGGCTTTGGTCCGCGTCGATACGGACGTTAGGCGATTGCGTCTCGCTGAGGTTGACCGTTGGGGACAGGAGGTGGACAGTTCGGGACTGCATGGTCAACGAGTCCCCCAGACTGGCCCGCAGCGCAGGGCTCACCGGATACCTCGACCTGGCTCGGTCGCTGGGCCTCGATCCCTACCGCCTGGCCGCGGCGCAGGGGCTGCCGGGCGCCTGCCTCACCGACCCCGACCTAAAGGTTCCGGCGGAGGCCATCGGACGGTTGCTGGAGACCACCGCGCGCCGCACCGGCGTCGAGGACTTCGGCCTTCGCCTGGCGGAGACGCGGCGGCTGTCGAACCTCGGCGCGATCGGGCTGGTGGCGCGCGAGCAGCCCACTCTGCGCGCCGCGATCGAGAGCATCGTCCACTACAGCTGGCTGCAGAACGAGGCCTTGATCTGGCGTCTGGAGGACGCGGGCGACCTTACCATCATGCGCCTTGCCCTCGCGGCCGACAGGCGCGCCGGCCGCCAGGCGACGGAGCTGACTATCGGCGTCACTGTGCGCACGGTGCGCAGTCTGCTGGGCGACCGCTGGCGGCCGGAAGCGATCGTCTTCCAGTACGCGGCGCCAAGCGACACCACCACGCACCGCCGCGTTCTTGGCGTGAACCCGACCTTCGGCGGCGAGTTCACGGGCGTCGTGTTTGAACGGCGAGACCTCGCCGCGCCGATCGTCAATGCAGACCCCGAGACGGCGCGCCAGTTGCAGCGCTACGTTGACCAGCTGGCTGTGCGGCGGCAGGCCGATCCGGCGGCGACGGCGCGCGAGCTGGTGCTGGCGCTACTGCCGACCGGAGGCTGCAACGTCGAGAAAGTGGCGGCGCTGATGGGGATTGACCGGCGCACCTTGCATCGACGCCTGGGCCGCCAGGGCCAAACCTTCACCGCGCTGGTCGAGGCGGCGCGCCGCGACGTCACCGAGGCGCACCTGGCCGCCGGCGACCGCACCCTCACCGAGATCGCGGACCTGCTCGGCTACTCCAGCCTGAGCGCGTTCTCGCGGTGGCGGCGCCGATGGCGTGAGGAGTCGCGCCGCTCGGCCTAGCGGTCGTTCGCGCCGTCCCGAACTGTCAAGCCTATGACCCGAACTGTTAAACCCGAGGCGCGGGAAGTCGCTAGGTTCGTCTCAAGCAGTGCGGATCATTCGCGGGTCAGGAGGGAGCCAGTGGAACACGGCAAGGCGACGGCAAAGACGCCAGTCTCGGACGCCATGCGCGGCATGGGCGCCTGGAACCCGGCCTGGGACGAACTGGCCGAGCTCGATCCGGTGTGGACCGAGAAGTTCATGGACATGGGGATGACCCCCTTCGTCAGCGGCGTGCTCGAACCGAAGGTTCTTGAGTTCATCGCCATCGCCGTCGATGCGTCCTGCACCCACCTGTATTCGCCCGGCGTGCGCCGGCACATCCGCAAGGCCCTGGAGCTGGGCGCGACGCCGCAGGAGATCATGGCCGTGCTGCAGGGCGTGGCCGTCCTCGGCATCCACTCCTGCGCCCTCGGTGCGCCGATCCTCGTCGAGGAGATGGCCGCCCTCCAAGCCACAAGATCAACCCAAGGAAGCTGACCTCATGCATTTCCTCGACGACTCCTTGCTGCCCGAGAACCAGGAAAAGCTGGTGATCCAGGTCGCGCCCTACGGCCCCGGCTTCCTGCCCGGCGATTCCGACGACATTCCGGTGACCATGGACGAGCAGGTGCAAAAGGCGGTCGACTGTTACAACGCCGGCGCCAGCGTCCTGCACGTCCACGTCCGCGAGCCCGACGGCAAAGGGTCCAAGCGGCTGTCGATGTTCAACGAGATGCTGGCCCGCTTGCGCCAGGCCGTACCCGACATGGTGCTGCAGGTCGGCGGCTCGATCTCGTTCGCCCCGGAAGGCGAGGGCCAGGCCGCCAAGTGGCTGAGCAACGACACCCGCCACATGCTGGCCGAGCTGAGCCCGGCGCCGGACCAGGTGACCATCGCCATCAACACCAACCAGATGAACATCGTCGAGCTGCTCAGCGAGGATGACTGCGCCGCAACCTCGCTGGCCCTGCCCGCCTACCAGGACGCCTATCGCGAGATGATCGTCGAGGCGCCTCCCAGCTTCTACCTGGAGCACCTCAAGCGCCTGACCGCCGCCGGCATCCAGCCGCACTTCATGCTGGGCAACATCGCCCAGCTTGAGACCGTCGACCGGCTGATCCGCCGCGGCGTCTACCGCGGCCCGCTGGTGCTCAACTATGTCGGCATCGGTGGCGGCGCCTCCGGGTCCCATCCCGCCGACATCCTGGAGTTCGCGCGCCGGGCGCCGGACGGGGCGGTGCTGACCATCGAAGGCATCATGCGCAGCGTACTGCCGATGAACACCATCGCCATCGCGCTCGGCCTGCACGTCCGCGTCGGCATCGAGGACAATCTGTGGGGCCGCAAGGGCGAGCGTATGACCAGCGTGCAGCAGGTCGAGCAGGTCGTTCGGATCTCCAAGGAGCTCGGCCGCGACATTGCCGACGGCCAGGACGCCCGCCGCATCTACCAGATCGGGACGCAGTACCAGAGCACCGACGAGACCCTGATGCGCCTCGGCATGCCGCCGAACCGCGAACCTGGCCAGCGGGGCTTTCCGGTGCGGCTGGCTTCCTGATCGGCCAATCCAGGTCGTGTAACCCGGGGGACAAACGTCCGCTCGGAGCTCGAAGCCGATGGCCGGAGTTGCGCCTGTCCTTCCCGACGGCCGCCGTCCGCCAACCGATGCCACAGCGGAGCCTACGTTGTGGTCCCGCTCGTTTGTCCGCGGGCGATGGACCCGCGGACACAGCAAAGCTTGTCCAGATCGGTCAGGGGCGTGGAGTGGACCCCTAAAGTGAGACAGATAAATTCGGACAGTTCTCAATGAGGAGAACGAACCGATGTCTCAGAGCG
>Ga0209415_10015954_pt1 | contig 12129 bp, 13 predicted proteins | sample PeaSoiSIISIP2007_FD_187696 | JGI IMG/M metagenome (GOLD analysis project Ga0209415, IMG submission 187696) | Peat soil microbial communities from Weissenstadt, Germany - SII-SIP-2007 (SPAdes) (version 2) | ecosystem: Environmental > Terrestrial > Soil > Wetlands > Peat | place: Germany... | reverse complement strand
CGAAGGATCTCTGCAGTTGTTCGTAAGCCGCTGAAGCATAAGAAACTGCGGGGATCCTTCGCTTCGCTCAGGATGACGGACCGGGCGGTTGGCCCTCCTGGTCAGTGCCGCGTGAATCCGAAAAAGTCAGGCGCTCGGAGCGAAGCGTAGGATCTGCACTCAGGAATTCTCCACGTGAAACTGCAGATTCTTCGCTAAGGGCGTACAAGTAACGCGAGTCCACGCGCTTCCGCCGCCTTGTTCAGGGCGTCGTCGAAACAGGCAAAAGTCACAGCATCGCGAAGCGTAATCTGCATCAAATCCGCGGTCGCCAGATGGAGCGCGTCGAGCGCGCGTAGGGCGTATTCCTCCGCCAGTTGACCCGCCTTTCGTATCAGCGTTTCGTCAATCGGCAAGCGGTGCAGCCGTAGCCAGTCCCGCTCGAACTCCTTTTTGCATTGGGTCAAGGCCGGGCGCGATATTTCGCGACTGCGGCCTTTTCTTGCCAGCGCCGAGCGCGCCTCGGCATAGGCCACGAGGCTGGTAGCAATCAGATCCGAATCCCGGACACGCTGCCGCACGAGCCCACTGCCCGCCTCCTCCGCGTAGAGTTTGACCAGCGCCGAGGTATCCAGGTACAGGATCAACCGCGATCCTCCAGGACTGTCTCCGCCAGACTCTTCTGCCCGGATCGTATGCGGATCGGACGCTTTGCTCCCAGAGGCTTACCGCCTTCCCCCAGTCGAACGCCGGATAACAGTTTCAGCCGGCGCAAGAGTTCCTCACCCGAGGGCTTTTCGCCGCCATTGTCGGGAAGGGTCACGAGACAAGCTACCGGCCGCCCCCGCGATGTGACCACGACGTCCTGGCCGGCGTGGGCTTCCTTTAAATAATGAGACAGCTTCGCTTTCAGATCGCGCACCGATACATTCATGACCACATCTTATCTCGTCGTGACTACAAACGCAAATTGCTGGACGGTCGTGAGTACCGCGGACCTGCTTTTTAGGTCCGCGGGTCGTCCCTCATCCCGGCGAAGAGCCGCAGACCTTAGAGTGCAGGTCTGCGCTGCGACCTCCGAACAGCCGCTCGCCTTGCCGCAGCCAGGCGTCATCCAGCGACAGCAAGGACGAGCCAATAGACTACCCCCGCCTCGACCGACCCAAAGAGAACATAGTAAGGGAGCGGAATGCGCGGGTTGGCTCTCTGAACCAGGACCAGAATGGCGACGTGTGCCCCGAGGCAGCCAGCACGAGCCAGTAAAGCCTCCGCCTCCAAAGGGATCGACTCAGATAGCAGAGATACCCATAGAGCAAAGCGGTGAACCAGACCGGCCAGAGTTTCGAGGGCTCGATCTTGCTGAACGCCAGAGCAATGCACAAACCAGCAAGTGCAATCGCACCCAGGAGCTGGGCGGCACCAATTGCGACTTTGTTCATTCGCATGTAGAGGCGCTGGCGCGAACCCCCTCACCCGTCCCGCCCCGCCTGATGAAAACGGCGGCTTCGGTCCACCCTCTCCCCCAAGGGGGCGAGGGCTGCGTGGCAAGGAGCTGGACGGGCCCTAGGTTTCGATGTCTTTGGTCTCGAGGCGTCCGTCTCGGTTCAGGCGTTCAAAAATGCTCGCAGTCTCTTTTATTCCTTCTTCCAGGAGCGTGTGCAGGTCCTCGCCCAGATCGTGGCGCAAGGCGCTGTCGTCGAGATCGGGCGCGATGGGCAGTTGATTGCCGCGCGCTTTAATGAGCCCCTGGGCCTCGGGCAGAATCTCTTCCAGCGTACGGATAAACTCGTCGACGCGTACTACGCTTCCCCGCGGGGTATAAACTTTGGCGCCTGGGAGATCGCGCTCCGCAGAGCGGATGAAGATCCGCGCGGTGTCCCGGACGTATTGCAAGTCGATAGCGCCGCCGAAGCCGATAACGTACGGCCGGCGCAAAACGGCGGCCTTGATGGCTTTGGTCGGGCCGGAGCTGATTCCGATGTCGCGGCCGACGCCGTAAACCGCCCAGGGACGAACGCCTACGCTCGGGATACCGTCGTTCTGAAAGTAGACGCGCGCGTTGCCTTCGTTGCACTGTTTGAAAACGCCGTAGTGCGTTCCCGGCAGCAAGGGCCCGCCCTCCGGGACTCGATCGCCGCCGTAGAACTCCTCGGGACCGAAAACCGCCGCGGAACTGGCATAAACTATGCGCCGCACCAGGTCCCGTCGCCGCCGCGCCACTTCCAAAACATTGAGAGTGCCGATGACGTTGACCATGGCTCCGCGCAGGGGATCAGCGGCGCATCCGGGCACCTGCACACCTGCCAGGTGCAAGACATGGGTGATTCCACTTTCCGCGATGGCGCGGTCCAGGTCGGCGTACTTCGTGACGTCTCCCTCGATGAAGTTAATCTCTTTGAGCTGACTCTCGCCCAGGATGGCGCTCAGACGCTCGAAGCCCGGATCGATGTCAAAAATGCTGGGTGGGTTGCCGCTTTCCACCAGCGTCTTGGCAATCCACGCGCCGATAAATCCCTTCGCCCCGGTAATCAAATAGCGCTTCGGCCGTTCCGAGTTGGAACGCGATGAGTTGGACTGGGTCATGCTCGTGAATTATAGCAGGTTGCGGACGGGAGGTGGGCAGATGTGCAGGCCGGCGGTTGTGCAGACGGGCCGGGCGGTCCATTCACGCCGCTTGACAGGAGGTCACCTCCTGCCGTAATTCTCACCCTATGAAGAAAGCTCAACCCACACCCCTCGAGAGGGGACGCGATTACACCGTTAAATCCGTGGTCAAGGCGCTGAACATTCTGGAACTTCTGGCGGAGGGGGAGCTGCCGGCTTATACGCTTACAGAATTAAGCCATCATCTGGGCCTTCACATTACCACCGTTCACCGTCTGGTCGCGAACCTCGTCAGGCAAGGGTTCGTCGAAGAAGCACCGGGCACGGGCGGTTACCAGCTCAGCTTCAGGGTGTTGCGGATGGGGCTTGGGGTGCTGAATCGCCTGGACTTTCGCCAAGTCGCCGAACCTCTCCTCGAGAAACTAACCCGCGAGACCCAAGAGGCCGTCCACCTGGCAATTCTCGAGGAAACTGGGGCGCTCGTTGTAGCCTCATACCCCAGCCCCCAACCGGGTGGCCCGGACGTCCGCCTTGGGGACATCGCTCCCCTGCATTGCAGCGGCGTAGGCAAAGCGCTCCTGGCGTACCAGCCTCGCAGCCTGTTGGGCCCTATCGTGCGTGCCGCGGGATTTCCTCATTACACCCGGAAGACGATTACGAACTTGGCGGGCTTGAGGAAGGAACTCGAACTGGTCCGCGAGCAGCGGTATGCGTTGGATCAGGAAGAAACACTCGAGGGATTGATTGGCGTGGCCGGTCCAGTCTTCGACCATACTGGGCACGCTGTTGCAGCTTTCAGCATCGCCGGGCCTGCGACGCGACTCTCTGCTGAGCGCGTTCCCGAAATTGCCCGCTTAGTTTGCGCTGCCAGCGATCAGATCTCCTATCGCTTGGGCTACCGGCCGGGGAGGAGGCAGGCAGGCCGGCAGAGGGCGGTGGGGAGATAGGCAAGTGGGCAGGTGGGCAGATGGGAAGATGGGCAGGTCGGAAGAGCGATGAGGAGTGGAAAGTACTATGGTTGAAGCGGGCAGAATTCAGTCATATCGGGACTTGCAGGTCTGGCAACTGGGTATGGACTTAGCCGAGGGTTGCTATCTCCTTACAAAGCGCCTTCCCAAAGACGAACTCTTCGGAATGACATCGCAGATTCGTCGGGCCGCCAGCTCCGTACCCGCCAATATTGCGGAGGGTTATGGGAGAGACAGCAAAGGGGAGTACATCCAATTCCTTAGAGTTGCACAGGGGTCTTTGAAGGAACTGGAAACCCACCTGACGCTGTCGAGGCGCGTTGGATTAATGTCCGAATCCGAAACGAAGAACGTCTTGGAAGAGTGCGACCATTTGGGTAGGATGCTGCACCGGCTAATCTGAGCACTCCAGCGATCATCACTCACGGGCGAGAGCAAAACATAGGCAAGCGCTTTCAAGATTCAGGAGCCTACAGCCGATCTGCCCTACCTGCCGATCTGCCGACCTGCCGACCTGCCGATCTGCCTATCTGCCCATCTGCCGACCTGCCCATCTGCCGACGTCAGTCCCCGGCATCTTGCAACTGGTTGTGGGATCCCTGCGATTCGTTCACCACGGCCTTGTTCAAATTGTGCTCGAAAACATTGCGGGCGAAAGTGATGCCGTCCGTCTTTGAACCAAGGTAGACGCCGACCGTTTGAGTAGACTTATCTCCCTTGCGCATTCCACGGATGGTATTCGAGAAGAACTTGACGTCGCGGGTCTCACCTTCGATGCGAATACCGTAGCCTGTGCCACCGGGGCGCCCGTTAGCCTCCACGGTGTTCTCGCTGAAGGTGTTTCTACTGGCGGCGTCCCTTTCCGGCTCGTCGCGGAAGAAGATTCCGGCCCGTCCGTTGCCGGACACCACATTCTTGAAGAAGACGTTGTCGGTATCCTTGTGCCCAAGGGAAATTCCATCCTGGCCGTTGTTCCAGGATTGGTTCTGTTCGTAACGCGCGTGTTGGACACGCCAGCAAAGGTAGAGGCCGTCTTGGCCGTTGTCGTGGGCGCGGTTGAAGCGGACCAAGCCGCGCAGCGCGCCTGTCCCAAGGTGGATGCCCAATGCGGCGTTCTTATAGACCTCGCAGTTTTCCACGACCGGATCTTCCACGAACTGCGTGCTGATGCCGTCGCCGGGACAGTCATGCGCCACGCAGTTGCGGATGGTCATGCGCCGGGAATGGAAGAAATAGATGCCGCCGGCCTGGCAGCCGTCGAGAACCCCGCTCGTCGCCCGGTTCCCGTCTACCGTCAACTCTTCGACACGCACATCCTCAACCTCATATCCGGCGATGAGGGGAAACGTGTTGAATACCACGCCGCCATTCGCGACGGAATAGTCCATGTGCAGGAACTTATCGAAGTAGAGCGTCTGACCTTCAATGCGGACGATGGTGCGCACGCTGGGCGTCCAGCCGGAAGGCGAGACCTTGTCGAGAAGCGTGACCCCCATGCCAGGAGCGAAGCCGTGCGCATCTTCAACCGTGGCCAGGAATTCACCGTAGTCGGCATCGAGCGCCAGCTTGCTTTTAACTCCCGCCGCTTTTTGCAGTATGGTTTTCGCAGGCCCTTCGCCCCGCAGGGTGATTTGGCTGGCGAGGCGCAGCGAGTTATTGAGTGTGTAAGTTCCAGCCTTAATTAGGACAATCCCCCCGCCCGCAGCGGCAACCCGATCGACCGCTTTCTGTAAAGCGATGTTATCCGTGCCGACCACATCGGCTTCCGCAGGACCCACGGTCACCGTCACGGAACCCTCCTTCAGCCAGGCCAAACGCCCTCGGGCAGCCCACGCTGCCAGCACCAGAATAAACGTCAGAATCCAACGCAAAGGCCTTGACGTGCGCCTGAGTATCCACATGGCAAACCTCCTGAATCGGGAGATCGGGTGATTTAGTGATGCGAGTCGCACTAGCCCCGTCAGGGGCGCAAGATAGTAGCCCAGGGCGCAAGCCCTGGGATCAACGGCCCCCGCCCCCTTCCCCCTCCCCCGCCCGGCGGGGGAGGGGGAAGGGGGGAGAGGGCCTGAGACCGGACCCACGGCTTACGCCGTGGGCTACATTCTTACGCCCGCTCCGCGGGCTTACCTCTTCAACGAACTGGTGAGTCAGGAAACCAGTGGATGTTCTGAACTTCTGTTCACCCGATCACCGGATCTCCCGATCACCCGATTACTCGATATGTTGCTGCCCCGGGTGCAGCGCAGTCTTCTTGCCATTCCAGTAAAACCAACCCGAAAGCTTTCCCGGCAAAGTCACGTCCGCAGCCAATCCTTGCCCTTTTCGTTGATAAGACACAACGATGTCCCCGGCCGGATGAGGCAGTGTGGCTTTAAGCTGCCTCAGTGGGCCCAGATGGGGCTCGATGGCAACCTCGCGGAAGCCGGGCGCCGCAGGTTCAATACCGGCAACCGTTGCCAGCAAGTCGAAGTTCGGGTGCGCGCTCCAGGCATGACAGTCGGAGCGAGTGGGCTCGGGATTCTCCGCCCACGTGGTCAGGCCGAGCGCCAGCATCTCGCGCCAAGGCTGTAGCTGGGCGATGTACTCATCTCCCAAACCCACTTTTTTCATGGCCCGAAAGAGGTAAAAGCGGAAGTAGTAAGTGGCCTGGATCAGGCTGGAATCGGCGAGCACGGTCTTCATTACCGCGGGTTGGTCGGCCGCGGGAATCGAGTCCTCGAGTACTCCCAGGATATTCGCGTGCTGGCTGAACGTCTTGCGCGCGGGCGTGTCGGCCAGAAGCTTTCTCGCCGGATCCCAGCAGTTGCGATAAACCGCAGCCGCGATTTTCGAGGCAAGCGCCCGGTCTCGCGCTGCCTGCTCCTTGCTGCCATAAGAGTCTTCAAGGTCCGCAGCATTGCGCAGCCCTGCGGCAAACTGCAGGCTGAGCATGGAGGATTGGCCGTTGCTTTCCTGGGCGGGCACGCCGTCCTCAAATTGTGGCGGCCAATCTACGAAGTTCCACCATTCCAGGCGGCCCAGCAATCCGGAAGGCGTGAGTCCGTGCTCGAACCAGCCGAGCGCGCCGCGAACGCCCTGCAAGTAACCACGCAGGAAATCCACATCACCGTGGTACCACCACAGGTCATGCATCATCCCGATCCAGAAAAGCGAGAACGGCGGGATGTACTGCGGCAGGAAGGAAGGATAGCGGCTCTGGGTCAAGCCTTCCGGCGTGCGTGATTCGTCCAGCGATTCGATGGCGTTCTTCACCAGCCGGTCATCGCCGGTCATGTAGAGCGAGATGAGCGCCTGGATGCGCGTGTCGCCGCCATATTGAAGTTGTTCCCAATACGGGCAGTCCATGTAGGTCTCGTGCGCGCAGAGCCGCGCCGTATGCCAGCCCACTTGCCAGATTTTTGATAGTTCGGCATCGTCGCTCTCGAAGCTGGCGCGCATCTGGAAAGGATAGGCTGTGAAGCGCGATCGGAAGTCTTCGATCACCAAGGGCTCGTCGCCGGTCTGGACATCCAGTTGCACGTATCGGAAAGTGCGCCACCAGAGCGGCCGGAACATCCGGCGCTGGCCGCCGTCGGGATGGAAGCGGTCCTGGATGCCGCGGATTTCTTTCCCCTCGATGTCGTTCCGATTGCCTTTTTCACGTCCCTTGTAAAGCGCCTCGGCGTAGGTCACCGAGAGGCTAGCGCCCCGCCCGCCGCTGGTAACCAACTCCGGATAACCGGTGGTCAGATAACTCTGATCGAAGAGCAGCGAGGCTTTTGAGTTCGCCGGCACCGTCATGGGACCTGCGCCCTGGATGAATTCAGCCGAGGGTTCAACCCCGCTCGAGCGGGCCACTCGTGAAAATCTTTCGAGCTTGTCTTCCATTAAGGGAATAGTTCGCGGAATCAACATCCAGCGCGAAGGAGTGTCCTTAATGCCCCGCGGGCCGCCTTCCGTGAGCGGTTTCGCCGCCACCCAATTCGAGTCGTCGAAATCCTTAGTCTCCCACCCCCACGGGTATTTCGCTCCGTCCACTTCTTCACCCGGACCCGTCACCAGATATCCGCCGATCTTATTCGCATCCAGGGGGATCATGCGCTCGGCCTGGTTCGTGAATGCCTTCCAGGTTGGCCCGGTGTTCGCGATCTCTTCCGTTCTGCCATCACCCTGAACAATGAAGCCGGTTTCGTTCATCATCTGCGCCTGTGGCGCCAGTTCGGCGAAGTTCCACACCACGGCGGCCAGAACGTTTTGACCCGCTACAAGGTGCGGAGCAATGTCGAGGGTCTCGTAACGCCAGTGGTCCAGATCGCCCCGCGCCGGACCCTCCAGCACCCGTGCGCCATTCACGAACAGCTCATAGCGGTTGTCGCCGCTCACATGGATAACAAACCGTTGCGGGACGGAGTCCAGTGTGATGGTCTTGCGGAAGTGAAAAACCCCGAATTCTCGCTGCGGTCCGTCAGGATGCGTGATCCACCATGCTTTCCAGAGATGATTCGCCAGATCGTCCCCAGTCGTTTGCGAAGTGGAGATCGAGCCGGGAACAAGAGAGAGTGCAGCCACTAACAGTATGAGCTGAATTGTATGCCGATGACGCATCGAACATTCTCCTCTTACGGACTATAACGTAACGCCGACCTTCAGGTCGGCACCCTCTTGATTGCCCGACGTAGCGCCGACCTTCAGAGCCTGCCCTGAGCGCAGCGAAGGGTCGGCACCGGTTGCTGACCTAAAGGTCAGCGCTACCGCGGCCACGACTAAAGCCGGGCAATCCGCGCCACATCATAAACCCACATTCCTACCATCAGCAATGCCGGGGCCCAGACAACTGCCCGGGTGCGACTCACGGCGAGTTCGATTGCCGGGAATCTCGTTCTCAACCATGGCCAGGCGAGGAAGACAATGGCCAGCGCATAGAACAGGAACCCGAAGGGATTTGCCTGCCAAGCCAGCTTGAATTGACCGTGTGAAATATTGCAAAAGGCGTGAGTCAAACCACAACCCGGGCAAGGAAGCCCCGTCAGTATCCGGAAAGGGCAAAAGGGCGCCGCAGGCAGTAGCGACGCCGGTACGAAGATGCTCACAGCCAGCGCTATGCCCGCCCCTCGCTGCAATAGTTTGATCGTGTTCATGACCTCGAAATTCTCGAATTCACGCAGTCATGGGTATGCGGTTCTTCAGCTCATTTGCTTTTACCAAAAACAAAATAAACAGAACCAGGGAGGCGATCCCGGTGAGGCAGTTGACCAACGGAATCATAGAAGCTGCTGTACAGATGCGTACCCAAGCCCCAGGTCCCGTCCGCAATTCCCCACCGAGGTGTCGCCAATAGAATCGAAGTAAGCCTTGAATGATTCGCTCATGCGGGGAAAAACAAAGAAGTTCCAAACCACGTTGAAGCACGGGATCAGCAACAGCCAAACCAGGCTGGGCTCGAGCTTCCTGAAGCCGCGCGGAATCCTTGTGAAGTCCGTGTAGAGCAGGAAGACCAAAACAATGTTCACCGCAAAGCCAAAGACGAAAAACCAGAAAAAGATAAGAAGATGGGCGGGTCGCAGTAATTGTGGGAGATGTTCCATAGATTGTCCCTTCCTCCGCTGAAATGTGCGTTCTGGAATCTCCGGACGCTAGGAGTGTACACCAAACATGTTCATTCTGAAACAGCTCCCGTCATCTTTAAATTCCTTTGGCAGTCGGCGTTGTGAGCCGATTCTGCTCGAAAATTCACCTTTGCTTTGCGCTGCCGTAACACGCTGACCTTACCGTCCGGACAGTACTTGAAGCTTCATCTTCGCTTCACATTGCTGTAACACCGGGCCCATATAATCCAGCTGCTCCGGTAAATTTCACGGCAAAATCCCAACATGCAAGGGAGAACGAATAATGGCAACAACTGCCTCGGTATTAGACGCGAAGATGACCGGTGGAGCGGGCAAATCCGCAAAGATCGGGATGGCAGTGTTTGGTGTGGCCCTGGTGGTCGGCTTCGTCTATGCGGCTTTCAGCTTAGTGTCTGATCTTTCCAAGATTCACTCACCCCAGTTCATGCCTTTCGTGTTGCTGGGGGTGGCCTTGCTGGTTGCGTTAGGCTTTGAGTTCGTGAATGGCTTTCATGACACCGCCAACGCCGTTGCCACAGTCATCTACACACACTCGATGGAACCGCACATCGCCGTGGTATGGTCAGGCATTTGGAACTTCGCCGGGGTGCTGGTGTCGAGCGGAGCCGTAGCCTTCACCATTGTTTCCCTCCTGCCGGTCGAACTCATCCTGAAAGTGGGGAGCAGCGCCGGGTTTGCGATGGTCTTTGCGTTGCTCATCGCCGCCATCATTTGGAATATCGGAACCTGGTTGTTTGGGTTGCCCGCCTCGAGTTCTCACACCATGATCGGCTCCGTCATCGGAGTGGGCATTGCCAACCAACTGATGTCACTGAAGTCGGGAACCAGCGGAGTCGACTGGGCGCAGGCGCTGGGAGTGGGGAAATCCCTGCTGGTATCACCGATCGTGGGGTTTGTCTTCGCGTACTTGCTGTTGGTACTGTGCAAGGCGGTGATTCCCAACAAAGCTCTTTATGAGGCACCGAAGGGCTCCGAGCCGCCCCCGTTCTGGATTCGAGCCTTGCTGGTGCTGACTTGCACGGGCGTCAGCTTCGCCCACGGCTCGAACGACGGGCAGAAGGGCATGGGGCTGATCATGCTGATCCTCATCGGGACGGTTCCGACGGCCTACGCGCTGAATCATGCCGTGACGGCAAAAGAGACCCAAAACTTCGCGGCGGTGTCAGAACAAACCGCGGGAGCGCTCAACCGCTACGTGACGTCCGACGCTATCGTGGGTGACCCGCGCGAGGAAGTGACGGAGTACATTCGCACCCGCAACTTCTCCCCGAACACCATGCTGGCCATGCGCGATATGATCAGCGCGATGGGGACCGAGATGGCGATGTACAAAGTACTTAAGGACGTGCCCCAGGATCGCGTGCGGAACTTCCGTAACGACATGTACGTGGTCAGCGAAGCGCTGCGCTACATGCAGAAGACCGGCGTGCCGAAGTTTACGCCGGCGGATGCAGCTACTGTTAAGAACTATAAATCCTATATCGATAACGCAACAAAGTTCATCCCTCTTTGGGTGAAGGTCGCCGTGGCCCTCGCCCTGGGACTGGGCACCATGATCGGCTGGAAGCGCATCGTGGTGACGGTGGGGGAGAAAATTGGCAAGGATCATTTGACGTACGGCCAGGGCGCCGCGGCGGAAGTGACCGCGATGTTCACCATCGGCGCGGCAGACTGGTTTGGCCTCCCGGTTAGCACCACCCACGTGCTCTCTTCGGGCGTAGCAGGCACCATGGCCGCCAACCACACCGGACTTCAGTGGAGCACGGTTCGTAACCTTGCCATGGCCTGGGTGCTGACTCTGCCTGCTTCCATTGTTTTGTCCGCTTCACTTTTCTGGGCGTTCCGCAGCATGGCTCGATAGGGCGGCGGGTTTTTCGCCCTCAAAGGAGATTACAAAACTATGGAAGAGAAGCCGTCTTTCCATTTTGAAATTGAAAAGTCACCCGATGATCAAGCAGGGAATAAAGTCACGACGGTCAAGTGCCATGGCCGAGTGACGGCGGAGAACGCGGGTGAACTGAAAGGGGCTATCAAGTCTCTCATCGCGGAGGGTGGCCGCATCGTGATCGACCTTAGCGATGTCCACTTTGTAGACAGCTCGGGCCTGGGAGCCTTTGTTGCTCTTAAGGTAACCGCAGTGAAACAGGGCCTTTGCATACTGGAATTCGTTAATATGACATCCCGCCTTCTGGAACTGCTGCGCCTGACCCGGATCGACCAGTTGTTGTCGTCATAAGGACCCAATTCATATTCGCCGGCCCGTCCGGCAGCGCTCTGAAATCGTCACGCACGACGAAAGACCCGCGCCCCCGGAGCGTGGCCAGCCGTCCGAGGCTGCGCGACCCTTGTACTGCTAAGGGTGAGTTTCTTCGCGGCGCGGGAAGAAATGAAGAATCTGCATTTGGTCGTGACGTTCCCGCGCTGTTCTCAACTTGCCGCTATTTCAGCGGCTGGCCGTTGGCCGTCAATTGGCTCAGCAACGCTTGCCCTTGTTTCTGAACCGCATCCGGCAACTTTGCGTAGGCGAGTTCTTCCGCCAAATCCTGGCCGGTCGTGATTGCGAAGGCAACAAACTCCTTCACAGCCTCCTGCTGGCCCGAATCCGCACGGTCTTTCGGAATCAGAATAAAGCTCAATCCTGCGATCGGATAAGCATCGGCAGCGGACGCGGGAGGGTCGACAATCGGCGTGCGTACGTCCTTCGCCAGTGCATCGTTGAAGCTGGAGATCGCGGCGGCGGCGCTTTCCGGGCTGGGTTGGACGAAGTGGCCAGCCTCGTTCTCGATCGACGCGAACGGAACACCATTCTCCTTGGCGTAGTTCAGCTCGAGATATCCGATTGTTCCCGGCGTCTGTTTGACAATCGCCAGTACACCTTTGCTTCCATCGGCGCCCAAGCCAGTCGGCCACGTTACGGACAGGGCGTGTCCCGATTTCAATGACCAATCCTGGCTGACCTTAGAGAGATACGA
>Ga0209415_10015953_pt1 | contig 12129 bp, 10 predicted proteins | sample PeaSoiSIISIP2007_FD_187696 | JGI IMG/M metagenome (GOLD analysis project Ga0209415, IMG submission 187696) | Peat soil microbial communities from Weissenstadt, Germany - SII-SIP-2007 (SPAdes) (version 2) | ecosystem: Environmental > Terrestrial > Soil > Wetlands > Peat | place: Germany... | reverse complement strand
GACTACCCCCACGGCGACAGCACCTGGCCCGACACCCAGGACGTGATCGGGAAGTGCTGGGGCCATCTCCCGGCGGCGGAGCTGCGCGCCCTGTGCAGCGAGAACGCGGCCGCCCTGTACCGGCACCCGCTGCCCGATCCCGTCCTGCCCGCCGGATAGGAGACACCGATGGACTTCACACCCACCGCCGAGAAGCTGATCCCCGATCTCTCCCCGCGCGAGGAACTGGTGGTGCTGGCCCGGACCCTGTGGCGCGAGGGCTACAACGACCATCTGGCCGGACACATCACCGTGGACCTCGGCGACGGCACACTCCTGTGCAACCCGTGGTTGCTCACCTGGGCCGAGCTGCGTCCGTCGCAGGTGCTGCGGATCGACCCCGACGGGCGGGTCATCGAAGGTGACTGGCCGGTGCCCCTGGGTATCCCTCTGCACCTGGAGATGCACAAGCTCCGCTCCGACGTCACCTGGGCCGTGCACAACCACCCTCTCTACGGCACCGTGTGGGCCGACATGAGCGAGCTGCCCGAGGCCATGGACCAGAGCTCGGCGTTGGGCGGCGGTGAGCTCGTCCTCGTGAACGAGTACGACGGACCGGTCAACGACCCGGCCGGGGCCCGGAGGGCCGTCGAGAAGATGGGACCGGCCACGAGCGCCCTTCTGGCCGGCCACGGGGTGTTCGTCCTGGGGGGATCGGCCCGGGCCGTGCACCAACGGGCCGTGGCTCTCGAGCAGCGCTGCCAGCACGCCTGGCACGTCCGGGCCGCCGGGAGCCGGGCCCGGTCGCCGCTGCCGCAGGCCTTTCTCGACGCCATGGTGGCCAGTGACGGCGAGGGTTACCTCGGCTTCTGGGAGGCGGCCGTCCGCGCCGAGCTCCGGGCCGATCCGCATCTCCTCGACTGACCTTCCGGCGGTCCCCCGTGGGCGAGTGTGTCGGCCGACACACTCGGAATGTCGTCTGGACGACAGACAACCGGGCCCCCGGCGTCGAGGATGAAGAGAGTTGAAGCTCTCGGTCCGCTCGACGGGCCACGATGCAAGGAGCGCGAAATGTTCGACACCGCGTACGTCTCGAAGAAGATCCCCCTCTGCCCGGTGGAAGCGGCCGCGGTCACCGACCTGTGGCACCGCTCGCTGAACGAGACCTCGATCGGTTCGCGCTACGTGCGGGGGACCCGCTACCTGTGGATGGGGCGGGAGTTGAGCTCGTCCGGCCCCGAGGGGTCCGCCTTGCGCCACACCCCGGGCGTCCTGTTCGTCCTGGGTCGTCCCGTGCGGATCGAGTTCGAGCTGACCGAGTGGTCGGCCACGGAGACGACGGTGGCCATCCGTCCCCGCGCCGGCGCCTCGATCATCCGGACCGAGCGCTACGCGTCGGCCGCCCTGCGGGCCCTCGACGGCGTGGCCGAGGCCCTGGCATGGGCGCAGGCCTCGGCCCGTACCCCGGTCCCGGTCCGGTCCGTTTCCGACGCCCTCCTGGAGCGCAAGCTGCAGTGGCCGGCCCGGACGGAGAGAGACATCTACCCGTTCCCCGTGAGCCCCCGGGCGGTGCCCCTCTACGCGGTCGACGCCGGCCCCGCCTTCACGGGGATGGAGGCCTGACGCGGGGACCGAGATGGGCGGGGCGGGCGCCGCAACGGCCGCCGCGATGATGCGGCGACTGCCGCCGCGACGCCGCCGGCGGTCGAAAGGGCGATAGGACATCCGGATCATGTTCGTGCGCCGGACCCCGGGACCCGAGAAGCTCCGGGATCTCTGGTCCACTGCGTGCAGGAGCCCGCTCTCCTACCGTGAGGTGGGTGCGACGGCCGGGGGCGAACTGCCCCACGGCTACAACCACGATCGTTACGAGATCACGCTGGACGGCGGTCCCGATCCATTCTCCACTGCGGTGGACGCCCTGCGGCGGTGGGAGATGCACACGAGGTCGGGACTCTCCGTCTTCCCCGACGGTGCGTCACTCGCCGTGGACCAGACGATCCTCGTCATCATCCGACAGGGGCCCGTCGCGACGATCGCCCCGTGCAGAGTGGTGTCCCTGATCGACGAGGTCGACCGTTTCGGCTTCGCCTACGGCACCCTCCCGGGGCATCCCGAGCAGGGAGAGGAGGCATTCGTCGTCGAGCGTGGCGACGACGGGGTGGTCAGATTCGCCGTCACCGCGTTCTCCCGACCGAGGGGGTGGCTCGTCCGCCTGGGCGGGCCCCTCTCCCGCCGTATCCAGAAGCGGGCGACAGCGGCGTACCTGGACGCCATGCGCCACCTCGCCGCGCCGTCCTGACCGGGGGCGGACTAGGTCTCCGGCTGAGCGTTCCCCGACGGCTCGCACCGCGACCGCCAGTACTCCCATTGGTGCTGCAGCCAGCCGCTCTCCCAGAAGTTGACGTCACCCCCGCCGTCGAGGAGCGCCCGGTGGGCGTCGACCATGACGCCGACGGCACCGCCATGGTCGTGACGTCGGTGGAGGACGGCCTCCGCCAGATGGAGAGCGGTGACCGGGTCACCGGCGGCCAGCACGGTCCGGGCCCGCCCGACGACGGCGTCGGGGCCGGCCAGGTCGACGAGCTCGGCGGCGGCGGCCACCGGTTCGAGCGGATAGAGCTCGGTCGTGGAGCGCAGCCGGAACCATCCCATGTAGCTCTCCCAGATGGTCCGGACACCCCAGGCCACCGTGCCGTAGCCCTGCCCCACCCGCAGCTCGTCGGGAAGGCTGATCTCCCGCACGAGGGTGGCGACGTCCTTGCCGTCGTTCATCCCGGCCAGCGTGCGGCAATGGACGTAGTCGACGGCGTCGTGCAGTCGGGCCAACGCCCGGTCGATGAGGTCACGCCCGACGATCGGCTCGTGGCGCCCGGTGACGAGGACCGAGGGCTGGAGATCGCGGACGGTCCGCAGCGCGGCGAGATAGGGCTCGACGGTGCGGTACCGGTCGCCCCGCAAGGTGTTGAGGTTCGGGAAGTGGGGGAACAGCGGACCCACCATGTTGCTGATGAGACAGACGCCGTGCTGCGGAAGCCAGACGATGCAGCTGTCGAGGGTCTCGCCCCCCGGCGTGGAGATGAGCTCGAGGTCGAGGCCCCCCACCGACAGCCCCAGGCGGCGGTCGAAGGTGACGTCGGGGACCGGTGCGTCCTGGCGCATGGGCACGCCGGGGTTCTCGGCCGCGATCTCCCGGGCCCGGCGGCCGGAGACGTCGAACCAGATGGCGGCCGTCCGCCGCCGGAGGGCGGCGATGCGCTCGTCGTCGTGCTGACAGGCCCGGTTGGCGGCCTGGGCCACGTAGCGGGTGCCGGGCTCGCGGAACAACTCCACCCCGCCGACGTGGTCGACATGGGCCTGGGTGGTGATGACGTACGGGGTGGGGCCGGGACAGACGGCGTCGAAGACGCGCCGGTGGTGGGGGGCCTCGTAGCCCATGCCGGTGTTGACGATGACCCGGCCCTCCCCGGTGACCAGCATGTAGGCGGCCGTCGTCCCACCCGAGCGGTAGACGACGTCGTGGACGCGGCGGGCGGGGTCGTCGTAGGCGGGTGTGAGCAGCTCCTTGCCGGGTCGCTCGTCGATGAGCCGGTCGACGTCGTCGGCGCCCGCCGCGCCCCGGTCGGTCACGTCACCTCGATGGGGACGGCCACGGCGTCGTGGTAGAAGCCGAAGGCGTCGCGGACCTCGTCGGGCGTCACACCGAAGTCCGCCCGGAGGTCGTAGACGACCCGGCCATCTTTCCCCCGGGGGTGGTCGGTGAGGTACGTCCCCATCTGGTGGCGGGCACTGTCGGTCATGTCCAGACCGGCCGTGGCGTAGATCCGGGCCACCGCGGACGGCTCGTCGGCCATGAAGTCGTGGAAGAAGACGTCCTCGCGTCGGGCCGGCGGGACGAGGGACCGGTCCCGCAATGACGCCTCGAGGAGGCGGCGGATCCTGTCGGTCCAGTACGAGAGGTAGAACTCGGGCTCCGGGGTCCGGTAGGACATGCGGGCCGCGTAGGTCATCATGGTCGCCGCCGACTGCACCACCGACACCGGGTCGCGGTGGGTGACGACGACGGTGGCGTCGGGGAAGGTGGCGAGCAACGGGCCCAGCTGCTCGAGGTGCTGCGGCGACTTGAGCACCCAGCGTTTGTCGGAGCCCGGTGGTTCCCCGGCGCTGCGCCACTGGAGGATCTGGAGGACCGATTTGAGGTACGCGTAGTGGGGCGTCTGGTCGTGCTCCAGGTAGTAGTCCCGCCAGCGCGGGGCACGGGCCACCCACTCGAGCTGGTAGCTCGAGAAGTCCGGCAGCTGGAGCTCGAGCTCCTCGTGGATGTGGTCGGGCCGCATGGGGTGCATGGCGGCCATGGAAGGCAGCATGGCCGCCATGTTCTGCCAGTCCGCCTCCGCCCGTCGGTAGCGGGGGTCGACACCGTCGGCGGTGCCGGCCTCGCCGGGGTCCGGGACCGGCTCGTAGCTCTCCCACAGCGGGAGGGACCGCAGGCGGGTGTCGGCCGCGATGAGATTGACCAGATGGGTGGTCCCCGAACGGGGGAGCCCGACGACGACGATCGGCGCCACGATCTCCACGTCGCCGATCTCGGGGTGTCGCGTGAGGGTGTCCCGGATGCGCAGGCGGTTGACGGCGTAACGGACGCAGTCCCGGAACAACATCAGCCGTCCGAGGGCCGTGCGCCCTCCGTCGCCGTCCACCTCGGCCAGCCACAGTCCGAGTCGGGAGCGGAAATCGTCGGGGCCGAAGTCACAGAGCCCGGCCCGCTCGGTGGCCGAGGCCAGGACGGCGTCGACGGTCAGCTCGACGGGGTGGTGCTCGCCGTGGTCGAGTGCCAGCCGTTGGACGTCGGAGAGCTCGGGCCGGCGCAGGTCGGTGATGCGGATGGGTGACCCGGGCGTCATCCCTGCACCGAGAAGCCACCGTCGACGGGGATCGTCTGCCCCGTCACGTAGCGCGCGGCGGGACTGGCGAGGAAGAGCACGACGGGTGCCACGTCGGCGGGCGTGCCCAGACGGCGCATGGGCGTCCGTTCCAGGATGGGCCGGGTGAGCTCGTCGAACGGCAGCATCGGGGCGGTCATGTTGGTCTCGATGATCCCCGGCGCCACCGCGTTGACCCGGATGCCCCGGCGCGCCCAGGCCACGGCCAGGGTCTTGGTCAGCTGCACCACCCCCGCCTTGGCCGCGCCGTAGCCGGGAACGAACTCGATGCCGAAGTAGCTCGACATCGAGCCCACGTTGACCACGCTGCCGCCGCCCTCGACGGTGCTCTGCTCGAGGAGGTCCCGGCAGGCGGTGGCCATCCGGAAGGCGGCGAAGAGGTTCACGGCCACCACCTCCTCGAACACCTCGGGGTCGTACTCGCTGCGCCCACCGGGGAGGTTCTGGCCCGCGTTGTTGACGAGAACGTCGAGGCCGGCCAAGGCACCGGCCACGGCCGCCAGGGCGTCGGGGTCCGGGAGTCGGCAGGGGCGGTACTCGAAGCCGCTCAGATCGTGGTCGTAGTCGTCGGGCGACGGACGAGTGCCTGTGATGGTGACGTGCGCACCCGTCTCCCGGAAGGCGGTGGCGACGGCGAGGCCGATCCCGTTGGAGCCGCCCGTCACGAGGACACGGGTGCCCGAGTAGTCGAACGTGGCCGTCACCACACCGGCTCCCAGCGACCGGACCGGGCCGAGCGTTCCATCGCCAGTGCGCCGCGCAGCTCACCCAACGAGAACTCGGCCCCCACGGGGGCGGCGGTGCCGTCGAGAACGGCCGACTCGAAACGGGCGATCTGGCATTCGTAGCTCTGGAGGTAGCCGCCCTGTCCCACCACCGTTCCCCGGGGGTCGGATCCGTCGTAGAGCTTGACGCGGCCGAGCGCGTCGATGACGACCTCGCCCCGGCTGCCGGTGACCTGGAAGAGAGGGAGCGGGGCGACGGGGCCGGGCGAGAGGATGGCGTCGAAGCTGGCCACCGGGCCGGAGTCGAAGCGGCAGAGCGCCCGGCACAGCGACTCCCCCTCCATCGCCTCGTAGGGCCGGGCGGTGACGGCCACCACGTCGACGAGTTCGCCCAACCACATCCGCAACGGCCGCAGCCAGTGCGAACCGGCGTCGATGACCACCCCCCCACCGGCCGCCGCCACCGAGAACCGCCAGCTCCCCTCGCCGTGGAAGGCGTCCATGGCGGCGGCGCAGTGCCAGGCCCGCGCCGTGATCACCTCGCCCACGGTGCCGTCGTCGATGAGCTTCTTGGTCAGGACGACCTCGGGCCAGTACTGGGCGTTCTCGGCCACGAAGAACACGGCGGTCGCCCGGGCGGCGGCGTCCAGGATGCGGGCACAGGCGTCGGGGGTCGTCGCCATGGGCTTCTCCAGCAGGACGTGCTTGCCCGCCCGGAGGGCGGTCACGGCCAACTCCTCGTGAAGGAGGTGGGGCACCATGATCAGGACGGCGTCGAACGTCCCCGACGTGATCGCCTCGTCGAGGGATCCGAAGGCCTCCGCTCCCGTCTCCGCCGCCAGCGCCTGGGCACGCCCCCGGTCGACGTCGACGGTGGCGGTGACGACGGTCCGGGGTGCCGCGGCGCGCAGCGCCGCCAGATGCCACCGGGCGATGGCACCGCAACCGACGAACGCCAGCCGGAGGCGACGCTCCCCCTCGGGGGCCGGCGTGACCATGGGGAGGTACCCTACGTCGCACCCTATGGAAGCTGCACGGCCCCGGGCCTTCCTGCCCGGTCCCATCCGGCAGAACGGCTACGTCGTGCGCGACCTCGGTCGCGCCATCGACGGATGGTTGGCCGCCGGCGTCGGTCCCTGGCTCCTGCTTCCCCACATGACCCAGACGGGGTCGGTCTACCGGGGGCGGGAGACGGCGCCGGTGGTGTCCATCGCCTTCGCCAACTCGGGCGACCTCCAGGTCGAGCTCATCGCGCAGGAGGACGACTCCCCCAGCATCTACCGGGAGTTCCTCGACGGGGGTCGGCAGGGATTCCACCATCTGGCCTGGTGGACGGAGGACTTCGCAGCCGTGACCCGCGCCGCGGGCGACGCCGGATGGCCCGTCGTGCACGCCGGCAACGCCGGCGGGATGGCCCAGTTCGCCTACTACGACCAGGGGGGAGCCACGAGCACGGTGGTCGAGGTCATGGAGCTGACCGACGCCACCCGCTGGCTGGTGGCCACCGTGCGGGAGGCGGCCGAGAACTGGGACGGTTCCGATCCGGTCCGCAACCTCGTCTGAAGCGGCTCCAATGTCCGCGCTCGTCAGGACCGTCCGGGGATCATCGAGCGCCGTCATCGTGGCCGTCGCCGGCGCCGTTCTGTTCGGCGCCGTCTCCCTGGCGGGGGCGGCGCCGGATCCCTCACCGGCGACCTCTCCCCCCCTGACGTTCCCGGCCACAACTTCTCCGAGCGTCGGCCAGACAACGACCACGACGGTCCCTACCAGTACGACCCTCGAAACGAGCACGAGCACGACCCTGGTCGAGGGCGCCACGTCCTCGACCGCGCCGACTCACCCGGCGCCGACAGGCCGGGGTCCGTCCAGCACGACGACGGTCGTACACGCGCCCACGCCCCCGAGCTCCGACGCAGCCGGGACCCTCGTCATCGTGATCGTGGTGCTCGCCGTGGCGGCGGGCCTGGTCGGTGTCGGTTACCGGCGGCGCCGGACGCGCCGACCCTGACACGAGTGGTGGCGACACATCGCAATCCCGGGGAACGGAGGATCCCCGGTCCACCGATCGGCTGGTGATCCGATGTCAGATGACGGTCGGCCACGGCGGTAAAGATCCTCAAAATTGTTCAGAACGGGGGAAGGGCATCTGTGGAAAGCTCACCGGGAAATGGCGTTTCCGACGGCCGGACACACATCGCCTCTCCGAGGCTCGGACGCATGGTCACGTCGTTGACGGAATCGACTCGCCCGAGGCCGTGGGTGAGAGGAGTGGTGGCAGAATGACCCTGTTCCTCGCAGCGTTGATCGGAACGGTGCTCGCAGCCGCCGGGGTGCGGATGCACCGCCGGGGGCCGGCCCGGCCCCTCCGTCGCCGCTCCGTCGCTTGCCTGACGGCGGCATTACCGGTGGTCGGGCTCCTGCTTCCCGTCGTGGTGGGCGTCGCTGTGAACCCACCGTCCGCAGGCGCCAACCCGCCGTCGGTGGTCACCGACGTGAACCCGGATTCCATGGCGTCGGGCACCCTCTTCGGAGGCCGCGTCGAGGCGTTCTCCGTCGACCCCGCCAACACCAACCTGGTGTTCGCCGCCACCGAGGACGGTGGCCTGTGGAAGAGCACCGACCACGGCTCGACGTGGAGCCACGTCGACGCCGTCCTGCTCACGGCCATGCAGGACGTCCAGTTCGCCGCCAGCGACCCGAACCTGGTCATCGCCACCGGCGCCTCGGACGGCAGCACCGGCAATGTGGGTGGCGGCATCTGGCGCAGCACCGACGGCGGGACCACGTGGGCCAAGGCACCCCATTCGGACCTCTGCAATCCCGACAGCGCCAGCAAGATCGCCATCGCGCCGGGGACACCAGGGAGCCTGACCATATTCGTCGGCACCCTCTGCGGTCTCGACGAGAGCACCAACTCGGGGAGCAGCTGGTCCTTGGTCGAGCCGAGCGGCTCCCTCGGTATCGACTGGGACGTCCAGGTCCGGACGCTCGGCTCCGCACTGCAGGTCGACACCTGTGGCACCCAGGGCTTCTTCCGGTCGAACGACGGTGGTGCCACGTGGCCGGTCCAGAACACGTCGTGGTTGGCCAATACCAACAACAATTCTGTTCCCTGTCGCATCGCCGTCGCTCCCGGCGACGCCAACACGATCTTCCTGACCAGCGGGGACAAGACGGTCGGAAGCAACAACATCGTGGGGACCCAGCTCCTCGAGAACGACAACGGCGGAGTGGGGTCCTTCCACAACCTCAACGTGTCGAACGACGGCAACGGCCGGCCCCCGTTCGTGATCACACTGCCCGCGTTCAGCGGCACTCCCAACAACTTCGAGGTGATCTACGGAACCGACTCCATCGTGATGCACCAGACGTGCTCCCTCACGACGACCCCGCGCTGCGGTGACGGAACAGACGTCGTCACCGAGACAGGACCGGCGGGCATTTCGAGCGGCCCCTGGTCGCCGTATGACGGCAGCATCCGCCTCCTGCACAATTCCACCGACCCGGGCACCTTGGCCATCGATCCGACCACGGGCTGCCCCTTCCTCGAAGGGGGCGACCCCGGGATCTTCAAGACCAGCAACGGGTGTACGTCGAGTCCGACGTTCACCAACGCCAACTCCGGCGAACACGCCCTCGAGATCTACAGCCTGGCGGGGACGGCGGCCAGCGGGCACACCGACCTCTATTACGGCATGCAGGACAACGGCCTGTGGGCTTCCACCGACGGGGGCACCACGTGGTGCGACTGCGTCAATGCCGACGTGCCCCAGGTCCTCGCCGACCGGACCGGACCGCCCTCATCGGTCTTCTTCAACCAGGACGGTGGTTTGAACCTGGCCAACGAGGCCGTGACGAGCGGCGTGGCGTTCACACCTCCACCTCCCGTCCGCACCCCTCCACCGCCGTGCCCCTGTGGAAACGCGGGAACGGGTCCGGCGGCCCAGTTCGGCTACCAGAGCTACGCCGTCGTCACCTCCAACGGTCTCACGCCGCCCGCCTACACGGTGTGGGTGACCACCAACGCCGGCACCGCCTGGACGCAGATGGGCCCGGCCACCCTTCCCGGTCCACCGACCGGCAGCTTCCCCATCGAAGCGGCAGGCCCCTCCGCGACGCCCACCTTCTATCTCGACCTCAGCGTGAGCGGGACACCGACGCTCTACAGCCTGACGGGAGCCCTCAACAGCACGGCCACTCTCACGCCGCTGAACGGCGGCCTGGGAAACGCGGGGGCGTTCAACGTCGACCCGGCCAATCCCCTGGAGCTCTACGCCGTCGACAACAGCGGTAGCGGGGCGGTGAAGTTCAGTACCAACGGGGGGACCTCCTGGCAGACCGACACCGCTCTCACCAGCCTGGTGACAGACGGCGGTGTCTTCCCGTTCAACGAGGACATCACCGCGTTCGCCTTCGACCCGAACAGCAACACCATTCTGGCGGGGACCAATTTCACCGGCATCTTCGCCTCGACCGATGGGGGGGCCCATTGGTTCCCGGTCCCCGGCTCCCAGCAGATCTCCCGCGTCAGCAGTTTCTTCTTCGACGGCAACAACCCCGGTCGGAGCTATGTCGGTAGCTACGGTCGCGGCATCTGGCGCATCGACCTGCCCACCGCCACACCGACCGGGCTCACCACCATGCTCTCCAACGCGAGTGTGAACTACGGCACGGGAGTGACCGACCAGGCCTCACTGAGTGGCACCAACTCGGCCAACGCTGACGGCACCGTCACCTACACCGTCTACTCGGACAGCAGTTGCACAGTCCCGGTGGCTGGAGAAGGGACCGTCACCGTGTCCAACGGGTCTGTTCCGGTGTCCAAGACGTTCACGGCCTCCGGCGCAGGCACCTACTACTGGCAGGCCTCGTACAGCGGGGACGACATCAACCTGCCCTCGACGAGCACCTGCACCTCGGAGAAAGAGACCGTCCACCTCCTGCTGGCGCCCACCACGCTGCCCGATCCCACATGGGAGACGCCGTACACGCCGACGCCCATCACCGCCACCGGCGGGACCGGGAACTACACCTTCAGTCTCCTCTCGGGGTCCTTGCCGGTGGGCATGAGCATCACGACCTCGGCGGACGCGGGGGTGTTCAGCGGCGTGGCCACCGACAAGGCCCAGATCGGGAATGTCTTCACCTTCACGGTGGAGGCGACCGACACCGTCACCGGGGACACCGGCACGCAACAGTATTCGTTCACCCTGCGCTCACCGTGTGCCACCGGACTCACCCCCTACTTCCTCACCGCCTCGTCCCGCACGGGGAACTTCACCGGGTTCTTCTGCGTGAACGGATCAGGGACCGGTACCTATCGCCAGGTGGGCGGGCCTACCGGTACCGGGACGGTCATCACATCGGGTGGCACCACCCGCATCACCGGCTTCGGGACGAACCTCGCCTTGTTGGGAGAGGAGAACGGGTCATTCAGCACGTTCCGGGAGACGGCGCCGAGTCCCGCCAAGGCCGGGACCTTCACGTTGGTGTAGGGCGAAGATGCAGCGATCCTGGAACTCACAGAGCAGAGGGAAGTCATGCGATTCATGAAGAGGGCCGCCGTGCTCGTCTCCATCGTGACCCTGGCGGTCATGGCCGTCTCGGGGATCGCCGCGGCCAAGCCCGCCAAGGGCTCGCCGGCGTGGTGCAAGGCCCACCCGAAGAGCAAACTGGCCGCCTGCCAGGGCGGCGGCACCGGCGGGTCCGGGCCCACCATGATCGTCACCGTGGCCCCGGGGCCCCTGGTGGAGACGAGTCAGTCCGAAGTGAACGCCGTGGTGGAGGTGGAGACGAGTGCCTCGCTCGCCGGTGATGCGGTGTCCATCTCGTCATCGCAACTGGCCAACGCCTGTGGCGGGGCCGTGCTCTTCGGGTCGCTCCAGGCCGGTGCCGTCTACGGGGCGGACTCGGTCCAGGTGGTGCTGGACGACGACGGCAACGCCACCGTCAGCCTCTACGGGATCGACTGCGCCCCCGGAAATAGCGTCATCGAGGCCGACCTGGTGGTCGCGCCCTACTACACGGCCACCTCCACCGTCGACGCCGTGGCCCCGGCACCCACCACGGCCGGGGTGACCGGCTATCCCGATCCCGAGGTGGAGACGGGCAACAGCCCCACCAGCGGCAACTCCGACGTCTACACCGTCTTCTACGTGGAGACCGACCCCGTCTATGCCGAGCAGACGGCTGAGATCACCTCGGCCCAGTTGTTCGATCGCTGCGGTGGGGGCGCCACCTGGATCTCGAACCAGGGCTCGTTCGCCGTCTCCACGGCCACGGCCACCCTGGACGACGACGGCAACGCCGTCTTCGCCTTCAGCGGCTCGTCGTGCGCGGCCGGAGACTCGACCGTGATCGCCGACGTCCTGGCCAGTGGGGGCGCCACCTACACGGCGACGTACACGATCGCGCCGCCGTCACCCACCATCTGATCTCGCGCTCGGCTGATCCCGGAGCTCGGCTGATCCCGGAGCTCGGCT
>Ga0209415_10015952_pt1 | contig 12130 bp, 6 predicted proteins | sample PeaSoiSIISIP2007_FD_187696 | JGI IMG/M metagenome (GOLD analysis project Ga0209415, IMG submission 187696) | Peat soil microbial communities from Weissenstadt, Germany - SII-SIP-2007 (SPAdes) (version 2) | ecosystem: Environmental > Terrestrial > Soil > Wetlands > Peat | place: Germany... | reverse complement strand
GACGACGGGTGACGACAGCCAACACGGCGTGCCCGGCACCCTTCACGCCTTGGATGCTACCAACCTGTCCAACGAATTTTGGAATAGCGATCTGGCCGGGGCCCGGGACGCCATGGGCGGGCTGGCGAAATTTGCTCCGCCGACCATAGCCAATGGCCGTATTTATGTTCCGACGTTTTCAAACGCCGTCGTAGTTTACGGCGTGCTCGGTCCCAGCGCGTCTCCCGGTGCAGGGACCATTAGCGCGGTAGTCAACAGTGCCAGTTTTGTGGAAGGCGCGGTAGCTCCGGGAGAGCTGGTGACCATCTTTGGCGCCAATATGGGCCCCGCAGCGGAGACCGGCGCGGAACTCGATGTAGACGGACACATATCCAGCATTGCGCAGAGCACCAGCGTTTTGTTCGATGGAGTGGCCGCCCCGCTGCTGTACACCTCTTCCAGTCAGATCAATGCCGTGGTTCCGTTCGGTGTGGCAGGCCCCACCACCAAGATCCAGGTGATGTATCAAGGAAATGCCGTGGCATCCATCACGGTGCCCGTTCAAGCGGCGTCGCCCGCAGTCTTCGCGCTGGATGGCAGTGGGGGCGGGCCCGGCGCGATCTTGAATCAAGACGGGAGTGTCAATTCCGGGAGCAACCCGGCCGCTCGCGGATCGGTCGTGGTTCTTTATGCAACGGGGGCCGGTGCGACAACTCCTGCGAGCCAGGACGGCTTTCTTACCGCGCAGCCATATCCGGCGCCCAATCTTCCTGTTTCCGTGACAGTTGAAAATGTGCCCGCGGAAGTCCGGTATGCGGGAGCAGCGCCAGGCCTGGTAGCCGGAGTGATGCAGATCAACATTGTGGTGCCGGAGACGTGGGTCGCGCCTTTCGACCAACTGGTGGTCACGGTGGGAACTTACTCCAGCCCCAGCGCCGTCACGGTTGCGGTGAAGTAGTTCCCGGCCGTTCACCTGCTATCATTGTGAACCAATGAAGGAACAACCACGCTTTCAACCATTCGTGCCGCAATCCATGCAGATGCGCGAGTTCACGTTGCGCGCGCTGTTGCTGGGACTTGTGATGACCGTGATTCTGGGCGCGGCCAACGCCTACCTGGGTTTGCGCGCGGGCATCACCATTGCCGCCACTTATCCCGCGGCGGTGATTGGGATGGCGGTGTTGCGAACGGTGAACGGATCGATTCTAGAAGAGAACATCGCGCGAACTGCCGGGTCCATCGGCGAATCCGTCGCGGCCGGGGCGATCTTCACCCTGCCTGCATTCTTGATTGCGGGCGCGTGGCCGTCCTTTAGCCCCAAGGACGCGTATTGGAAATCGACGGCCTTGATGGTGGTGGGAAGCATCATCGGCGTGCTGTTTGTTTCGCTGGTGCGGCGCGTGATGGTGGAAGATCCTGACCTGCCGTTCCCCGAATCGGTGGCTGCGGCTGAGATTCACAAGGCGGGACGGCGCGGCGCCGAGGCTGCCAAGTTCTTGTTCTACAATCTGGGCCTGGGAGCGCTCATTCAGTTCCTGGCCGAGATTCAGCTCTTTGCCAACGACAAAGACTTTCTCATTCACGTCGGCCAGATGGGAAAGAGCGTGGTGAGATTGGGATCTCCCCAGCAGGCTTTGGGGGCGGGCGGCGTGACGCTGGCGTCAGGACCGACGGTGAGTCCGGCCTACATTGGCGTCGGCTACATCATCGGACCGGAACTGGCGTCCTTGAATTTCGCGGGCGGCGTGCTGGCCTGGGGATTCCTCGTCCCGCTGCTGATCTTCTTCCTCGGCCCGCAATTGCAAAATTTCCTCCCTGCGGGTTCCAACGATGGGTCTTGGACAAGCTTGATTAACGCGGTGTGGCGCTACATCGTGCGTCCCATTGCCGTGGGCGGCATGATGACAGGCGCTGCGTACACGTTGTTCCGCATGCGGAACGGGCTGTTTGACGGCTTGCGGCGCGCTGTATCCGACCTTGGCGCGGCTCCGGCGCCCGAAGAGATCAGCCGCACCGAACAATACATGAGTTCGAAAGTCGTCTTTGGTTTGATCGCCGTAATGTTCGGGTTCATGATCGCTCTCTACATTTACCTGTCGCACCAGGTGTTGGGCGGTGTAGTGGCCGCGGTCGTGATGCTGATCATTGCGTTCTTCTTCGCGGCAGTATCCGGCTATCTGGTGGGGACCATCGGGTCCACCAACAATCCGGTTTCCGGATTGACGCTGACGACGCTGATTATCGCCGCTCTGCTCATGGTTTCGCTCGGCGTGTCGGGACCGGGCGGCGTCGCCGTGGTGTTGGGAGTCGCGGCCGTGGGATGCGTCTCTTCGGCAGTGGCCGGCGAACTGCTGCAGGATTTCAAAGTCGGCTGGTTCTTGGGCGGAACGCCGCGCAGAATTCAAATGGCCGAGTTGATCGCGGTAGTGGTGGCGAGCGCCGCCATGTACTGGCCGCTGTACATCCTGCAGGCCGCCAATATCAAGGGCGGCGGCATCGGATTCGGCGATCCCAAACTCTCGGCGCCGCAAGCCGGACTGATGGCCACGCTGGCGCAAGGAATCGTGGGCGGCGATATGCCATGGCCGCTGGTTGTGGTGGGCGCCCTGTTCGGAGTAGTGATGATCATGAGCCGGGTGAAGAGCCCCATGCTGGTCGCGGTGGGCATGTATCTTCCGATTAACACCACCTTCGCGATTTTCCTGGGCGGCATGTTTCGATGGTTCACCGATTCCAGGCGGAAACGCGCCGGCTATAACGAGGCGCAACAGGCGCGCGTTGAGAACGTGGGAGTGCTGGTCGCGTCCGGCTTGATTGCGGGCGAGGCGCTCATGGGGCTGGTGATCGCCACCTTCCGCTTTATGGAATGGCCTCTGCCAAAGGTTTTCGCCGAACCCTCGTACTTGATCGGCTGCCTGGTGATTCTGATGTTAGGAACCCTGTTGGTGCGTCTGCCGCTCTCTAAGGCCGGCGATCCGAATGAACCTGCGCCGCCGGTAGCAATGATGTAAGAACACTGCGCAACCGCGCTGCCGCGCTCTCCGTCACATGTTGTAGGGAAGAAGGATCGGCCGCCGGGCGACCCAACTTTATTGCGCGTCCGGTGGCCGGTTACATGCGGCCCATGGGCGCAATCCTTTAACATTAATCATTGCCCCGTATTAGTTCATCCGCTGAATCCGTCAAAACCAGGTGGCCACAGCTCTATTTGGGGGTCGCGTTCACCACGCTTGCGACGTTGATCCTGGAGCTGTCGCTCACGCGGATTTTCTCGGTGGTTTTCTACTACCACTTCGCTTTTCTCGCGATCTCGATTGCCCTGTTCGGCCTGGGCGTAGGCGGGCTGTTTTCCTATGTGGTCGCCGATCGCGGCGGCAACATTTTCTACCAACTCGGCGTCCTGGCGGTGGTGAACAGCGTGGCGGTGCTGGCGTCGCTGGTCTACATTCTCACGCGCAGCGGTGAATTTGGAAACCTCACCCTGGCGGGAGTCTACTTTGCCAGCGCCCTTCCGTTTTTCTTCTCGGGCGCAGTGGTTTCCATCGCTGTCGGGGAAGCCATCCAGCGCGTGGATCGCGTGTATTTCTTCGATCTACTCGGCGCGGCTGGCGGCTGCCTGGTACTGGTTCCGTTCCTGAACTACTTTGGCGGACCAAACACCGTGATTGCGGTGTCGGTTCTGTACGCCGTGTCCGCGGCTATCTGGTACAACCTGGCGGGAACGATGCGCGGGCGCGTCGGCGCCGTTACGCTGGCGCTGGCCTTTGTCACGCTGATGGCTTTCAACGGAAAGAGCCACTTGATCGATGTGCGATATGCCAAAGGTCATCGCATTGGCGAGGAAGCGTTCGTGCGCTGGAACCCGATTTCCCGCATCGCGCTGGTGAATCCGAAAGGCACGCACGATCCGGAAATTGTAATCGACGCGGACGCTTCCACCGGAATTCCCGGATTCGATCTGGAACATCTGACTGATGCCGAGCGTGCCAACCTGCTGCACGAGGGCCCGGGATTCCCTTACATGCTGCGGCCCGGCGCAAAGACGCTGGTGATCGGTCCAGGCGGAGGTTGGGATGTGGCGCGGGCGCTCACAGGCGGCAGCAAGGACGTCACCGCGGTGGAGATCAACCCGATCATCGCGCGCACCATCATGCAGCAGCGTTTTCCGGAGCTGAGCCGCCGTCTCTATTTCCGCCCTGAAGTGCACTTGTTCGTCGAAGACGGTCGCAGCTTTGTCCGGCGCAGTTCGGAGAAGTATCAAGTGCTGCAAGCGACGCTGGTGGACACCTGGGCCTCCACCGCCGCGGGCGCGTTCGCGCTTTCGGAAAACAATCTCTACACCACGGACGCATTTCGCGACTATCTGAATCATCTGACCGATGACGGGCTGATGGTGTTCACGCGCTGGGGTTTCGATCCGCCGCGGGAGTCATTGCGATTGCTTTCGCTGGCCATTGCAGCGCTCGGAGAACTTCACGAAACCGAACCGTGGAAGCATGTTGTGGTACTGCGCGATCACGCGCAGAACGTCAATGCTTTTGGGGCCCTGGACACGGTTCTCATCTTCCGCAAGCCGCTCACCGATGCGGACGTGGTTGGCGTGAAAGCCGCGCTGAGCCAGACCAACCTGCATGCTCTGTATATTCCCGGCGATGCACCGGCCAATGAATTTGGCGAACTGATGAAGAGCGCGGACCCGGCCGTGTTCTGGCGGAGCTATCGCTACAATGTCACGCCCGTGGATGATGACCGGCCGTTTTTCTTTTATACCGTGCAGCCTCGCGACATCCTGGAGTTTTTGAAGCAGGGCGGGCAATCGGCCGACTACAAGATCAACCGTGCTCTGCCGTTATTGTTTGAGGTGTTCGGAATCAGCGTGCTCGCCATCGTGGTGGTCCTGGCATTTCCACCGCTGCTGCTCGGAGCCCGGCTTCCAGTGGAACGGGGCGTCCGACGGTTTCTGCTCTATTTCGTCTGTATCGGCGCAGGCTACATTCTGATCCAAGTGGCGTTGATTCAAAAATTCATTCTCTTTTTGGGCCATCCAACTTATGCGCTCACGGTAATCATTTTTTCGATGCTCATTTCGAGTGGCCTGGGCAGTTACTATAGCCGTCGCCTAATCTCGACGGGGCAATCGAATGGTGCCGCGCCGCTTCGCATGGTCTTGATCGGAATTGCGGCTGCAGTGACGGTGCTTGCATTTGTGTCGGCACCAATCAGCGAATTTGGCGCCGGATGGCCGTTTCCCTGGAAAGTCGTTGTCACGGTCTGCTTGATTGCGCCAGCCGGTTTTCTGATGGGCATTCCGTTCCCCACGGGTCTCACGCGCCTGGAACAGCAATTCCCGCAAGCCGTCCGATGGGCCTGGGCCTTGAATGCGGCGGCCAGCGTGTTGGGCTCCGTCTCGGCGATCTGTCTCGCGATTTATATCGGGTTGCGAGCCACGGTGCTGGTGGGCGCGCTCTTATACTTGTTTGCCCTGGCGCTGGTGTCCCTGCGAAACCGAGCGGCTTCATCTGTCGCTGAGTACGCGGCTGAAGTTCGTTTATGAAGAGTCCGGTTGTTCCCGCGCTTCTAGTTCTCTGCGGGACCGCTTTCACCGCTCCACCGCTTGAACCGCCCAAACTCCGCCTGGATGGTTCGGCCCGGCCATTGCGCTACGTGGTCGATTTGATCATCGTTCCAGACCGCGATACGTTCCAGGGCACCGTCGATATTGACGTCGACGTTCGAACGCCTTCTACGATCATTTGGCTGAATGCGATTGGTCTGGCCGTTACGGAAGCCAGCTTTCATCCCGAGTCTGGCCCGGCCCTGCCTGCGAAAACTGTTCCCGGCGGCGATCAGTTCACCGGCTTCTCATTTGATCGCGATGTATCGGGTAAGGGCACCCTTCACGTTGCCTATCAGGGCAAGATCAGCCGCAACAGCAGCGCCGGAATCTTTCAGTTGAAGGAAGATCGCGATTGGTACGTATACAGTCAATTCGAGCCCACCGATGCGCGCCGCGCCTTTCCGTGCTTCGATGAGCCTGGCTTCAAGGTGCCGTGGCAAATTACCTTGCACGTGCCTAGAGACGACATGGCGCTCTCGAATACGCCGGTGCAATCGCAATCAAAAGAGCCGAACGGAATGAAGGCGGTGCGTTTCAAGACTTCGCCTCCGCTGCCCAGCTATCTGGTCGCTTTGGCGGTGGGGCGTTTCGACGCCGTTGACGCGGGACACGTGGGCGCTACGCCCGTGCGGGTGATCGTTCCCCACGGCAAAGGCGCGCAGGCGGCCTACGCAAGGACCGCGATTCCGCAATTGCTGAAACTGCTGGAGGACTACTTCGGCACGCCGTTTCCCTACGAGAAGCTGGATTCGGTGGTGATGCCCGTCAGCGATTTCGCCATGGAGAACGCGGGGTTGATTACGTACGCGGAGAGCTCGCTGCTCGCGGACCCAGCGCGCGAAACGATCGAGCACAAGCGGGAATTGGCCGGCATCTGCGCGCACGAGATGTCGCACCAATGGTTTGGCGACTTGGTCACCACGGCGTGGTGGAGCGACACTTGGCTGAATGAAGGCTTCGCCACTTGGATGGAACGGAAGATACCCGGGGAGTGGCAGCCGGAGTGGCATTTGGATGTGGCCAAGGTCAATGCGCGTCACGGCGCCATGCGCCAGGATGAGCTCGCTTCCGCGCGCGCAATCCTGCAGCCCATCGTGAGCAACGATGACATTGCGAATGCGTTCGACGGAATAACTTATGAAAAGGGCGCCGCGGTGATCGAGATGTTCGAGCGCTGGATCGGTCCGGAGAAATTCCGCACCGGCGTGCAGCTCTACCTCAAGCAGCATGCCTGGGGGAACGCGACTGCTCATGACTTCGAGTCGGCCATGAGCAGCGTCGCCGGCCAAGACATCGCTCCGATGTTCAGCACTTTCCTGGATCAGCCAGGTGTACCCGAAATCTCCGTCGCGCTGAAGTGTGGCGCGAAACCCGTATTGACGCTCGCGCAGAAACGATCGCTGCCCATTGGGTCGCGGGCCAAGCCACAGACCTGGCAGATTCCAGTCTGTGTCGCTTATGAAGCGGGCGGCGCAGTGCATCATCAATGTACGGTTTTAGCTGACACCCAGGCCGATATGGAACTGGCCGAGGCCCAGACCTGCCCGTCGTGGTTTCTGCCCGACGACGGTGAAGCTGGGTATTATCAGGTCGCTTATGACGGCGCTCTCCTCAAGATCGTGCTCGATGACCGGGGCGCTCACTTGAGCGTCGCCGAACGTGTTGGCGTGCTCGGTGACGTGGATTTGCTGCTAGGCGCCGGCGAGATCCAGGCGGGTGTCGCGCTGGCGTTGGTGCCCCAATTCAGCAAAGACCCCGCTCCGCAGTTGGTGCAGGCCGCGGCGAATATCGCCCGGTTGCTGAAGAGTGAATCCGTGTCCGCGGATCTGCGAAGGAAAGGGGCGCAGTTCATCCGCCGGGAGTTTGGTGAGAGAGCCATGGCGCTCGGCTGGCTGCCAAAGCCCGGCGACAGCGATGATACGCGCTTGCTGCGGCAGAAGTTGGTTCCGTTCGTCGCGAGCGTCGGAGAGCAGAAAGATCTGATCCAGGAAGCTCAGGCTTTGGCGCATGATTGGTTGAACAAGCGGCAAACCGTCCCCCCCGAAATGTTGGGGCCGTTGCTGCAGGTGGCGGCTGAATTCGGGGATCGCGACCTGTTCAACCTGCTTCGAACAGCGGCCATCCAGGCGCGCGATCACAATCTGCGCGAGGAATTGCTGGACGCCCTTGGCTCATTCCGGAATGCCGGACTGGTCGCCGCGTCGCTGGATCTGCTGCTGTCCAAGGATTTCGATTCGCGCGAATCGTTCTACCCGCTGCTGTTCGGTCCTCTGGGCCACGCGGAGACGCGTGACGTTCCATTCGAATTCGTGAAACAGCACCTGAATCCACTGCTGCAGCGCATCCCGCGCGAGGCCGGTGAAGACTATGCCGCCGCGCTCCCTACCGTGGGAGGAGGCTTTTGCGATGCCAGGCGCCGCGATGAACTGGAATCGTTTTTTGGCGATCGCGTGAAGGACTACACGGGCGGCCAGCGCGCCTTGGCGCAGACGCTGGAGGGAATCGACCTCTGCATCGCCGCGCGCAAAACGCTTACGCCCGAACTGACCGAGTTTCTGAATGGAGTTACAGAACCGCGACCGTAAGCCCTATTCGAGGGCCAAGGGAGCCGGCGCCGTTATGCCAGCGCGATCGGACGGATCGGTGAGCCTGTGCCGCCCCGAATTTTGAGCGGCGCCGCGACAAAGACAAATTCGAAGATCCGGTTGCGCGATAACTCTTCCAGATTCAGGACTTCGATAATGTGGATGCCGCTCTCCACCAGCAGATGCACGTGCACGGGCATACTCGCGGCCGGCACTTTCTCGAACGCAATCGTGTCGGAACCTGCCGCGAAGACTCCGCGCTCGCTCAACCAGCGCGCGGCTCCCAACTCGGGACCCGGGCCAGTTACCGCGTGGCCGCCTTCCGCTCCGGTGAGATAGCGCCTGGCGGTGGGGAAATAACGCGCCCAGCCGGTGCGCAGCAGAACCACGTCGCCTGGTTCCACCGTGGTCTTCGCCATCTTGAGAGCCTTCTCGAGATGATGCGGCGTAATGGCAAAATCCGCCGGCAACTCTTCAAGTTTCATCTCGGCGGCGATGTCCAACAGAACCCCTCGCCGAAGGATGGGCTCAACGCTATCGATACTGAGCTCACTGAATCCGCCGTTGTCGCTCTGCACGGCCGCCGCTTGAATTCCGCCGTGAAGCTTACCGTCACACGAGAAGTGGCAGAGCGCATCGATATGCGTGCCCACATGTCCGCCGAACGCAATGGCATCCGCCGAGGAGCTGACGTTGCCTTCCAGAACTATGTCGCCGTGTTTGCGCGTCAGGCCGAACAAATAGGGCGGGTGCGTGGGGAAGTGCGGCATACCGGCGAAGTAGGCTTGCGCCAGATCGTATACCGTGTGCCGCCGGATGAGATCAAGCAGCCCGCTCACCGTCGGCGGCCCTCGGCCTGCTTCCTGGTTCCGTGACGCATTCGCGCTTTGGCTGGAGTCACCAGGGCGTCCTTGGAGGCCCAGCGGCCCAAACGATATGTGCGCTTGTAGCCCGCCGAGATGTTGGCGATCGTAATCGTAACGGTGCCGCTGGCGTCGATGGAATACGTCTCTTCGATCTCTTGCGATTGCGCGCCTGCCGAGTACGTCACCGCCGCGGTCTCAGCATCCCGCAAAGCCGGATCGAAGGGAAATTGTATTTCGTCCCAGACCGTTACGTCGCCCCGCGGCTGATTATCGTTGTCCAAATGGCTGCATTCCAGATAGCGAAAGTGGCCGATGTTGTGGACCGGTCTGTAACGGCGCCGGATTTCGAGCGGCCGTTCGCCCGGTCCTGGAATCGCAGCGCCTTTTTGGAACAGGGGATCGAAGATAATGCTCTGCCCGGCATCGCCTTCACGCCACACTCCGAAATAGCGCGTGAATTTCTCGCGCAAAACATACCCGGCCTGCGCATCTGCTTGAATGGCAAGGCCGAGCGCGGTGGCCGATCGCGCGTGCACGGACCGCTGGACGCGTTTACCGAATTGTTCGCGTAGAACGCGGCTCACGATCGGCAGTTCGCTGCCTCCACCGGTCACGTATAGCGCTTCAATGCCTGCGCTGCCGTGCGCCTCGATCAGGTCCTCCACGACGTGCAGGGTCTCGTCCACCAGCGGCCGGCAATGTTCGTAATAATCGGCCACCGGGACCATCACGGTGCTCCAGCCTTCTCGCACGTTGCCCAGATCGATCACGATGCGCCGGGTATTCGGACTGAGCGCCTCTTTACGAAGACGGCACTCTTCTAGCAGGCGAAAATATTCGGCCTGCGAGAGAGAATTGCGATCGTCGCTGGAGATGGCCATCTCGGCCAGGATTTCATCAAAATCGTCGCCGCCCAACGTCGCGATGCTTTCCGCCGCGAGCGGCCGATGAGTTTTCCTGCCCACCTCAACCAGTGAGGCGTCGAATGTTCCGCCGCCCAAATCGTACACCAGGATCACGCCGTTGATTTTGGTCTTGTGGCCGAATTCAATGCTGGCGGCGGAAGGCTCGTTTAATAGGCCAATCACGTCGCATCCGGCGGATCGAAAGGCTTCCACGGTGAGAAAGCGCTGGTTGCTGTTGGCGTTGGCGGGCACGCCGAGCATCACTTCGAGCTTTTCTTGCGGCAGCAAGGCACGCAGTGCCGCCGCCATTTCCCGCAGCACTTGAATCAGCGGCACCTGCTGATCGGCCAGCTCCAGAATCGTGTTGGGACCCGCATCCTGCAGAACACGCTTCAGCGAACGGATGATGGTCCAATCGGGATCCTGCTGGTGCGCCCAGGCCTCCCATCCATACACGCGCTGGTTGCCCGACACGGCAACCAGAGAAGGGAACCAGTCGACGTGCGCGCCATCGGGGTTTTCAAACGGAAGTAGAGGATAATTCCCGCGATCCACCGCGGCGACTACCGTGCGCGTGGTGCCAAAATCTATTCCTAATCTCACGTGGCCTTCACTCGCGATTGTAGCGCCCTGGTAAATCTTGCGCACCTGAAATCTTCAAGCGCTGTGGGACACTGTAGATTCCGATGTTCGAAAACTTCCACGGAAACGCGAAAGTCGCCCAGACTCTGTTCGCAATGACGCGGCAAGAACGCATCCCACAGACCATTCTGCTGGATGGTCCCGAGGGCGTGGGCAAAGCCACGCTTGCGCGGCGCTTCGCGGCGGCGATGATCGGTGGCGCGGAGAAGATCGAGCGGGATGACCTGAGCTTGGAGGCTAACGCGGAGGTGATTGCGGAGCGTGAAAAATGGCCGGCCGACAAGCGCAACGAAGATCCGCTGCTATTCGCGACTCATCCCGACTTCCTGACGTTTCCGCCCGACGGTCCGCTGCGCCAGATCACCATCGAGCAAATGCGCCTGCTCAAGGAACGCGCTCAATTCAAACCGTTGCATGGACCGCGGCGTGTCTTCCTGATTGACCACATTGACCGCGCCAACGAACAGGCGGCGAACTCGCTACTGAAGATTCTGGAAGAGCCGCCGGAGCACCTGATACTGCTGCTGGCTGCCGAGAATCCCTACGACCTGCTGCCGACCATCCGCTCGCGCGCCGTATCGTTCCACCTGGCGCCGTTGTCGAACGCGGAGATGCAGGCGTTTTGTGCCTCGCGTGGTCTGCCGGACGTGGAGCGAAGGATCGCGCTTGCGGCGGGTAGCCCTGGCCTGGCGGTCTCGATGGACCTGGAAGTGTATGACGAGCGCCGGACGGCTATGGTCAAGTTATTGGAAGTAGCCGCTGGCAGCGCACCGTTCGGTGAGTGGGCCAAGTACGCCGAAGCCATGGCGCCGCGCAAGCTCGAGAAACTGGACGCGCTCTTGACGATTCTTTACGTTTTGCTGGAAGACGTGCTGCTGCTCGCCCAAGGCGTTGGCGAAATCCGCAATTCCGATATTCGCCGCGATTTGGAGGCTGTGGCGGGCCGCGTTTCGTTCCGTTGGATCAGGACCGCCGTGGAGCGAGCCGATGAGCTGTCGGCGCTGGTACGGCGCAACATTCAGAAGGGCATTGCGCTTGACTCGCTAGTTGTCGAGCTGCGGGCTCTGGCTAGGTAACCAGCCGCGCGCGGGCACGTCATCTCATTGCAGAGGCTTCAGTCAGTATGGTTCAATGTTCTTAGTTGAGCGTCTAATCCTCCGAATGGCCCCGGCCCGTTCTCGTGTGCGTTTGGGCCTGACTGGATCATCTCGAACTATGGAGCGTGCCGTGGAGCCCGGGAACCGCAAGTTAATTCGTCCGTCTTTGAACGAAGTGAAAGACCAAATGAATCGCCGCCCCCCCAACAACCACCAGAAGAAAACCGCTCCCCCGGATCAAACCAACGCGGAAAATTTTTATTACATGAAACAAATGCAGGCCAAGACGCCGATGGTATTTGTCATGAAGGATGGGGAAACGCTGGAAGGCGTGATTGAGTGGTACGACAAGACCTGCTTGAAGGTGAACCGCGACGGCCATCCCAACCTGCTGATCTTCAAACCCAACATCAAATACATGTACAAAGCGGGTAACGAC
>Ga0209415_10015951_pt1 | contig 12130 bp, 10 predicted proteins | sample PeaSoiSIISIP2007_FD_187696 | JGI IMG/M metagenome (GOLD analysis project Ga0209415, IMG submission 187696) | Peat soil microbial communities from Weissenstadt, Germany - SII-SIP-2007 (SPAdes) (version 2) | ecosystem: Environmental > Terrestrial > Soil > Wetlands > Peat | place: Germany... | reverse complement strand
CCCGGTCTCCATTTTGCAGGCCGATCTTCGCGTACGGCGAGTCGGGACGCAGCCCGAAGATACGTATGCCCGCGACCTTCCCGTCTGCCTGTTCGGGAACGATCCGCGGCGACGCGCGCTTCGACTGATCACCGGAGACGTCTCCGATGAAGCCACGGTCGATCAGGTAGTGCGTCGCGTCGACCGCGACGACCTGATGCGCGGGCGCGGGTGCCGATGGCCACGCGAACGGCTCGGTGTCTTCAATCCACGTGGAGGATTGCGCGGTGAAGGTGGGCAACGGATTCGGGGCGGATGCAACCGGTGAGACGTGCGTCGCCACCGGGGTTGTCACGCGCTCCGTTTCGATGGGCTTGTGCAGCGTCCATCCGAGACCGAACCCCGCAACGAACACCGCCAGCAAAGCGACGACGAGCACGGCCCACTTCATCGATCCTCCTACGGCGCCTCCGCCCCCGACATTCCCCGAGGGGTCATTTCGCACAGCGGAACCCGTAGTTTGCGTCGCGCGCGGACGCGACGTCGAAGTGCCGCACCATCGTTCCGGGGCCTGGGCCGATCGTGTCGCCGCCACGCAAGACCCAGGCATCGCCGAGCTCGATCGCGCCGTGCGTTCGACCATCCCACGGCGTCGCGGGGTACGGCGCGGCGCGCGTCTCGCACCACTCCCACTTGAACGACAGCATGTCCATGCAACCGTATGGGCTCGCTCCATAGGCGTGCTCGCCGCGAATCTGCGTCTCTGGGTCGTCACCGTACTCGCTCATCATCCCGTCGCCCCACGCTTCGCCCCAGGGGTAGAGGCGCCCGTCTCCACCTCGCGCGGCCTTCTCCCACTCGGCCTCGGTCGGTAGCCGCTTGCCAGCCCATGTCGCGTAGGCGCGCGCGTCGTCGAGGCTCACCTCCGTGACGGGACGCAGCGCGAGCTTCTTCTGCGGCGCCTTGCCGTTCTTCCAGTGCGGCGGCGCGCGGTGACCCGTCGCACGAACGAACGCCGCATACTCCTGCTCGGTCACCGGGTGAATGTCGATGAAGAACGGCTCGACCATCACGATGCGATCGGGCACCGCCTCGCGCAGGTACACGAGGTACTTCTCCGGATCGCGCGTCGCCTCGCGGAGCGGGTGGAGCATGACGTCCCATTCGTCCTCCTCTTCGTCCTGCGCGAGGGACTCGGCCCACACCTGCGCTTGCGTCGCGGAGATGCCCATCCGAAACGTTCCTTGGGGGATGAGGACCATCCCCGGGCTGGGAGCAAAAGGGTCCGGCTCGACGATGGCGTACGGACCGTCGGGAGTGCCGACGGTCCCATGTATGTCGCACCTCTCGAAGCGCGCGCCGTTGAGCCTCAGTCGGTCGAGGTTCGCACCGCGCAAGTCGCACGCGGTGAAGCAAGCGCCGCGGGCCGTGCCGCCGACTTCGCCCTTCGGATCATACGTCATGACGGCCTCGCGAAGGTCACAGCCTTCGAACGAGGCCTCGTCGAAGAACGCGTCGGCGAGGCGGGCGCGCCGAAAGCTCGTCTTTCGCACGTCCGCGCCCACGAACGAGGCGCGGACCATCGATGCGTCGTCGAAGTTGGCGCTCTCGATCCGGCTGCCCTTGAGGTGGAGCAGGGTCAGCTCGGCGCCGACGAACGTCGTCCTCTCGAGCCAGACACGCTCGAAGTTGTTGTTCGAGAAGTTCGCGCCGTCGAAGTTGCAATCGATGAAGTCGACGTCGTTCAAGTACGAGAAGACGACGACGGCGCCGCGGAAATCACAGCCGACGAAACGGGCCGCGCTGAGCCACGCACCGCGCATCCGGGCTCCCCGAAGATCTTTCCCCTCGAGCACGAGCCTGCCTGGGCCCGACCCGCGCGCCCGCATCCAGTCTTCGTGCGCGTTGCGCGCGTCGCGTGAAAGGTGCTCCTCCCACCGGGTCATATCCTCCTAATACCAGATGACTGGTAGGACAATCATGCTACCGGGTGGTATTGTCCAACTATGGGCGCGACGGAGAAAATCAGCGTATCGATAGGGCGCGAAGAGCTTCGCGGCGCGAAGGTGCTCGCTTCACGCTTGCACGTGAGCCTGTCGACGGTCATCACGGACGCGGTACGCCTCCGCATCGAAGAGCAGCGACGGCGTGAGGCTGCGAAGGCGGTGCTCGCGTCGTTCGCGCCCACCGATCGGGCGACGCCCGCGGAGAAGGCGGCGTTGCTCGATCGATGGCAGGCCAAGAAGCGACCGGCAAAAGTCACCCGGCGTCACGGCCGAAAGAAATGAGCGTGCAGCGACGCGGCGGAGCCGCAACACGAACATGAGCGGGCTCACGTTCGATACCGGCGCCCTCATCGGGCTCGAGCGGTCGCGACATCAGATGAGAAAGGTTTACGACGCCGCCATCACCTTCGACGTGCCCATCGTCGTTCCGACGGTGGTGATCGTCGAGTGGTGGCGGTCCGGGCTACGCGAGAAGGCGCGTGCGACGCTCCTCCGATCGATGCGCATCGAGCCGCTGACCGATTACGTTGCGCGCCTTGCGGGTGTCGTGCTCACGCGCGTTCCGCGAGCAACGCCGATCGACGCGGTGGTCATGGCGTCGGCAGCACAACGGTCGAACGAGATCGTGTACACCTCGGATGTCGCTGACCTCGAACGGATCCGCGATGGTGTTCCTGCGTTCGCAGAGATACGAATCGAGCGCGCCTGAGACTCTCTCGAACCATGGCCGACCGACCGCCGATGACGACGATACGACTGCCGCTGCGCGCGTTCATCGCGCTGGGGAATCTCGACAAGACGTACACGGTCTCGTTCCACCTCCACTAAGCGCTAAGCTCCACTGACCTCGTGGACCTCTTCGGACGACTGCCATGGCTCGCCGTCATCTTCGCGTGTGGCCATGCGCCGATCGCGCCCTCGCCCGCGCCCGCGGCGCCTCCCCCCACGCTCGAAGGAGTCTGGCGAGGGCACGTCGGCGAGCCGCCCGTGGTCGAGGTCGCGCTCAGGGTCTCGCGACAATCGGACAAGTACGCAGCTGTGCTCGACTCGAGCACGCGTTTCGCCCTCCTCGACGCGACGCTCCCAGCCGACAGCATCACGCTCGAGGGCGACACGGTACGTTTCCACGTCGTCGTACCCGATGGAGACGGTCATCGCGCGCCGCCGCCGACGGTGAGCTACGAGGGGAAGCTCTCGAGCGGGACGATTCGCGGCACGCTGACCTTCGACGGCGGTGGCCACGTGGCCGCGGGCTTCAGCGGACCCATGTCGCTGGTGCGCGGGGATCCGCTGCCGCCACCACCACCGCTAGCTTTGGTGCCGATGACCGGAAGGTCCGGCGATCACACGATCGAGCTCCGGCAAGATGGAAGCGTGCTCGCGGATGGCAACCCGATGGGCCGTCTCGTGGGCGCCGAGCTCGAGGATGTGAGCGGCAGCGAGCTGCTCTCCGTGACGACGATGGGTAACATCAACGGAAAGACGTTCACCTCCTCGAGGTTCAGCTTCTCGGAGAAGCCGGGAAAGGTCGACCAGGTCGTTGCGGAGGCTCCTTGCTACCGTGACGTACCCATGTGCCGGCCCGGCCCGCGGCCCTTCCTCTACGTCGAGGACAGCGGCGCCGTCGTCCTCTACGTCGAGGACCCATCGGCAACCCGAATGGTCACCCGCGACGCGAAGATACGTTTCGTGGGCTTCACACCCGCCGCTCGTCGAACGGCGAGCGTGCTCGCCTTGATCCTTCTCGCGCACAATCCGTAGGTCCGCGAGGACCGAGTGTGATCACGTCGGCGAGCCGCCCAAGTAGGTGTATCGTCGCGCACATCATGAAGGCTCTCGTCACCGGCGGAAGCCGCGGCCTGGGGCGCGGCATCGTCGAAGCGCTCGTCGCCAAACAAGCGAGCGTGGTCGCGGTTGCGCGCGACGCTGCCAACCTCGAAACCCTCGCGAAGGAGACCGGCGTGAAGGTCGTCGCCGCAGACGTCACGGATGACGCTGCCGCGGGGCGCATGCTCGCGGACGTTCAGCCGCAGGTGCTCGTGCTGTGCGCAGGCGCGATGCCGCCGCTCGGCGCGTTCCACGAGCAAACGTGGGAGGCGTTCTCGCGGAGCTGGGAGGTCGATGTGAAGGCGACTTTCTTTTGGCTGCGTCACGTGCTCCGCATGCCGCTTCGAGGCGCACACGTGATCGTCGTCTCGAGCGGAGCCGCGGTGCGCGGCTCGCCGGTGAGCGGCAGCTACGCGTCGGCGAAGCGAGCGCAGTGGTTCTTGACGGACTACGCCCGCGAGGAAGCCAAGCGTGCCGGGCTCGACGCCCGCTTTCAGTGCTTGCTGCCGATGTTGAACGCGTCGACCGACCTCGGACGCGCGGGCATCGAGGCGTACGCGCAGCGCAACGGCGTGACGTTCGAGCAATACGCAGCACGCTTTCACCCGCCGCTCACTCCCGCGATCATGGGGCAGGCTGTCGTCGAGATGGTCACGACAGACCGCTGGAAGGACCCCACCTACCAGATTGGCGGCGCAGGCCTCGCTCCGCTGGGCTGACCTCACCGACGCGCCGGCCGCGTAGGCTTGCTCCGTCGTAGGCCGCCGGAAGCAGGGGCAGGTCGAGCCGCGGCGTGCGATCGTGCGCCCGAGGGTAGAGCGGTGGGAACGCAGTGAACAACACCGCGCGGTAGTTGCGCTGCACGATCACCTCCGCCGCGCGTCGGCTCACGTCGGTGATGGCGGCCATGGTCCGGCGGAGGGCGTCGTGCCGGCAGGCCGCGACCGCGGCGTCGACGAGCGCGGTGTCCCATCGCGTCGGCTCGAACGCCTCGCTCGCGGCGCTCTCTGGTGTGCGGGGATGCGGCTGCGGATCGTTGCGCGATCGCCACAGCGACGCCTCGGAGGCAAGCGCGAACGGATCGACGGGCGTCGAGTCGAGCCACGTGTTGAAATGAAGGTGAGGTGAGACCCACGGGAACATCGTGACGAACTCGACGCCCGACGCGCCGGAAAGGCCGACGACCTGCCCGCGGCGAACGACGTCACCCACGGCCGCGACGGCGCGCGACAAGTGGCTCGACGTCGTGAAGAGCCCTTCACCGTGGTCGACGCACACCTTCAGGCCGCCGCGATCGAGGTCGTTTCCGACGCGAAGCACGAGCCCGGGCGCCGACGCGACGATGGGGGTGCCGACAGGCAAGGCGAAGTCCGTACCTAGATGGCCGTCGTACGTGAAGCGGCCGCCGAGGAAGTCGCGCGCATACGAGACGCGCACCGAGTAGGCCTCGTCACGCGGCTGCGGCGTGCGGTTGAATAGGTTGTAGATGGGCGTCAGTCGATCACGCGGGCGGACGCCGAGCCAGGCAGGGATGCCGATCCACGGCTTGAAGATGCGCGCCGACGAGAGGCCGATCTGCGTCCTAGGCTCGCCGGACGTCCCGAGGATCGCGCGCCGAATCGCTACGAGCGCAGGGCCAACGGGCCGAAGGCCGAAGGTGTCGAGGAGATCGGGGCCATCGCGCATGGCGTATGATTGACCATGACCGCCCCTGGGTCCAGGATCCGCGGGTGCAGATCCGGTCGATCACCGTCGGCGTCGACGCGAGCTTTTCGCTCGCTGATGCGACGATCGACGCGGCAGCGAGCTTCTTCGAACAGGCCAAGCGCGCGTTCGACGCCGACGAGATCGTGGTGCAGAGCGCGCGGCTGTCGACGCAACCAGCGCACCGTTTCCTGTCGCCCGCGCAGTTGCCGCACTTTGCCAGCGCGCTCCAGGGCGCGTGCGCGAAGGCGGGCATCCCTTACGCCGCGGTGGGGGGCGTGCAGCTCGGCGGCGCGTGGACCGAGGAGGCAGCCAGCGCCGCGATCGTGGACGCGGTCGCCGCAACCGATAGCGTGTTTTCGTCGCTCCAGATCGCAGCCGACGCGGCCATCGACTATCGCGCGGCGCGTGCCGCCGCGCGCGTCATCGCCGGCATCGCGACGCGGACCACGAACGGCTTTGGCAACCTGCGGTTCACCGCGGCGGCGCAGTGCCCTGCGAACATCCCGTTCTTCCCGGCGGCGTGGCACGCCGGCGGACCCATGCGGTTCTCGCTCGCGCTTCAGGCCGGTGATGCCGTCGTGCAGGCGTTCGGAGCGCCGGGCTCGCTCGACGACGCCGAGACGCGGCTCGTCGCCGCGCTCGAGGCCGTAGTCGGTAGGATGGAGCGCGTCGCCGCCGCGATCGAGCGCGCGACGGGCGTCACGTTTGCCGGCGTCGACGTGTCGCCGGCGCCCTTTCCGGTCGACATGGCGAGCACGGTTTTTGCGCTCGAGGCCCTCGGTGTCGAGCGCTTCGGCGGCGCGGGCAGCGCGCTCGCAGCGTGGCGGCTCACGCGCACGCTCAAGCGCGCGAAGGTCGCACGGTGCGGCTTCTCCGGGCTCATGCTGCCGGTGCTCGAGGACAGCGTGCTCGCCCAGCGCGTCGCCGAGGGGCTGCTCACGGTCAACGATCTGCTGCTCTACTCGACGATCTGCGGCACCGGCCTCGACACGGTGCCGCTGCCCGGAGACACGTCCGAGGGCGAGCTCGTCGGCATCCTGCTCGACGTCGCGGCGCTCGCCACGGCGCTCGGCAAGCCTCTCACGGCGCGACTCTTCCCGGTGCCTGGCAAGCGCGCCGGAGACGAGGCGAGCTTCGACTTCCCTTTCTTCGTGCCGTCGCGCGTGCTCGCGACGAAGGGCCATGGCGCGGCTGCGCTCGTCGCACGCGCGCTAGGAGAGGCGTGAAGGCCGCGCGCATCGCCCTCGTCCCGCTCGTGATGTGCGTCGTCGCCGCGTGTGGCGACAACGCCGACTCGAATCCGTGCGTGACCGCCGGCGGCGTGGGCCTCGATCCGACCGCGTGCCTGCTGCCGTGGCCGTCGAGCGCGTTCCTCGTCGCGGACAGCACCACGCGCACCGGCTTCCGCGTGCAACTGCCGGCGTCGCTGATGCCCGTCAACGACCGCGGGGATGCGCTCGACACGGGCGCGTTCGCGGGCCTCGACGGCTTTTCGCCGATGACGACGATCTTCCTCGAGCTGCCGGCCGTCATCGACGCGAGCACGCTGCCCATGTGGCAAGATCCGAGTCCCTCGCTCGCCACGGATTCGCCGACCGTGATCGTCGACGTCGACACTGGCACGCGTGTCGCGCACTTCGCCGAGGTCGAGGCGTCGCCAGAAGTCGCGGCGGGCACGACCGAGCTGTACATCCGCCCGGCTGCGCGCCTCGCGGAGGGGCATCACTACGTGGTCGCGATTCGCTCGCTCGTCGACGCCGCCGGCAACGCGGTCGTCGCGTCGCCGCTGTTCGCCGACCTGCGCGACCGCAAGTCGACTGCGCTACCCGACACGCGCACGTTGGCGTTCGAGAGCGACGTGTTCGCGCCGCTCGTCGCCGCGGGCATCGACCGCGCGTCGCTCGAGCTCGCGTGGGACTTCCGCACGGCCTCGGGCGAGTCGGCGTGGACCGACCTCGTCGCGATGCGCGATGCGGCGCTGGCGATGGCTGGCAGCGCCGGGCTCGGCTGCACGCTGACCACCACGACCGACGTGGGCGGCGGCGCGACGCAATACGACGGCACGTTCACGGTGCCGAGCTTCCTCGACGCGACGCTGCGCATCGCGCGTGACGCGAGCGGGAAGCCGGCCGTCCAGGGCACCACCACCGCGCCGTGGACGGCGATCGTGCCCGCCGCGGCGACGACGCAGCCAGCGCCACGCCCGCTGTGGCTCTACGGCCACGGGCTGTTCTCCGATCACACCGAGCTCACACGTGACTTTGGATGGGCGACGACCGAGCTTGCCGGCGCGGTCGCCGTCGCGACCGACTACACGGGCCTCACGCTCGCCGACAAGCTGGGCGCGGCGACGACGTTCTTCGACCTGTCGACGTTCCCGGCGATCATCGATCAGCTGCGGCAGGGGATCATCAACACGCTCTTGCTCCCACGCACGTTCGCGGGCGCTTGCGCCGCGCTGCCCGAGCTCGCGGCGCTCCCGCAGCTGTCACCGACCGACCGCGGCTACTTCGGCAACAGCATGGGAGGCACCCTCGGCCAGACGATCGCCGCGCTGTCACCCGACGTGCATCGCTTCGCCATCGGCGTCGGCGGGATGGACTTCACGGTGATGATGCCGCGCACGCACGAGTGGCCCTCGCTCGAGAGCTTCTTTCGGACGGGCTATCCGATGAGGCTCGATCGCGATCTGCTGATTGTGATGGAGCAGACGACGTGGGACCTCGCCGAGAGCTCGACGTTCGGCCCGCACCTGCTCGCCGATCCGCTGCCCGGTGGAGCGCTTGCGACGCTGTTGTTCGACGTCGGCCTCTACGACTGCGACACGACGAACATTGCGTCCCGCATCGCGGCGAACACGATTGGGCTGCCGGACGGCTCGTTCGTCGTCTACGATCTCGGCGCGGCGGCGCTGCCGGACAACTCGCTGCCTCCGCCGGTCGAGGATGGTGTGCACGAGTGCGTGCGCCGTGATCCGCGCGAGCAGCAGCAGGTCGCGCAGTTCCTCCCCGCCGGTGGCAGCGTCGTCGACACGTGCGGTGGCGCGTGCGGACCCATCGCGACGTCGCCGAGCTGCCTCGCGACGTTCGCTGCGCCGTAGCAGTAGGCGCGGCCGATCCTCGAGAGAGTCATTCTCGTTACTGCGGCAGCCCGATGACGGCCACTGGCTCGAGGTGCGTCGTGCGGCAGTGGTATTACCTTTTGCGCATGCCGTTGCCGAGGACGCCGTCGCCGGAGGACATCCACGCAGGTTTTCTCGCCGCGATCTACGCAACGCCCGACGTCGATGCGCCGCGCCTCGTGTACATGGACTGGCTGCTCGAGCGGCGAAACCCGCGCGGGCACTTCATCCAGCTCCAGTTCGAGCGGCATCAGAACGGAGATCTCCCAACCGCTGCCGCGCGCAAGGAAAGAGAGTTGCTCCGTCAGAAATACGCGGACTGGCTCGGGAGCGCTGCTGAGCTCATCGTCTTGGACACGACGAGCCCGACCTTCGAGCGGGGCTTCCTCCATGCCGCGGCGATTCGACTCCCGTCGAATGCAGACCCAGCCCTCGCCCGCGCACCGGCTTTCTCGACGATGGCCGAGCTCTCGGGGTCGACGAACGACCTTCGCTGGTTCCTCGGCGTCGACGCCACTGATGAGGGGTTTCGCTCGAACCTCCGTGCGCTTCAGACGGTCATCCCCGACCGTGTCGCCGTGGACAGCCTGGGCACATGGATGGGGCTCCTCTCGAAGTATGTGGGGCTTGCCGGGGTTCGTTTCGAGGACGCAACGCTCATGCGACGTGATGGCAAGCGTGTCCTGCAGATCCAAACCCACCTCCTCGCCGCAACACGAACCCACTGGCCGTCGCTCCTCACGAGCGTTGACGGCCGGGGATGGACACTGGAGCTTGCGTCCTATCGGTACACCGAGCAGGGGCGATCGCAGGACCAAACCCTCGCGTCCGACCTCGCCCGTCGCTTTCCCGCGTTTCGCCACGAGCTCGTCACGGGCATCCCGGAACAGCGAAAGGCCCGCTGACACTCGAGCCTAAGGCGCGAGGAACGACGACAGCAACCCAGGGGTCAATCGAACCTGGCACACCTCGTTTGGGAGCGGGTCGAGCGCGCCGCGGGCGGTGCACTTCACCAAAACGGCACCCACGACGTCGAATAGCCCCTCGGACTCGATGAACAGGCGATCTTGCGTGAAGAATTGAATGATCGATTGATGAACGCCTCGGGTGAGCGAGAGCCGCGAGCCCACGAGCTTCACCTCGACGGCGCGATCGAGGGCGACATGGGGGACGCTGGCGTGGAGCAACGAGAGGCCTTGCTCTTCGCTCGTGATGGGCACGTCCTCGAGAAAGATCTCGTGCTTCGACGCGCCCTCCCCCAACGTGACCGACGGCGAACCATACTGCGTCGCGCTGACGTGTGCGGTGTTTTCGGTGTCCCCGAGTCGCCGGCCATGGCCGAATCCGTCGAGCAGCACCTCCTCGCCGGTTGCCACGTCATATCCGCGTGTCGAGCCATACGAATGCGTGATCACCGTCTTGCCGTCCGGAGTGAGCGCGAAGCGCTGGATGCGCTCCGTCTTCACGGGGACGGTCACCTGCGCGCGGGTGGCGAGGTCCGTGATGACGATGGCGGAGCGTGCGGTGTCGATGACCACACGATGGCGCCCATCATGCGCCTCTTCTTTTGGGTCCATGAACAAGCTGCGCTTCAGAGACGGTGGGTCGGCCTCGAGCTCCATCCATGCGATCTGCTCGTGGTCCCACTGAAACGTGCGACCGATGGCGTGAACCGAGCGTCCCGTGTCCGCTTCGAACGTCCCGACCACGTCGCCCGTCTGCGCGTTGCGCAGGCGCAGGGTCCCCTGCCCGGCTCGCTCCAGAAAGAACGCTCCATCGCTCGAGAAGGCTTCGTGGTGTCCGTCGCTCGACCAGAGATCGACGTTGCGCGGCACGTCGATCATGCGTCCGTTGACCCATGCGTGCATGTTCGATGGCGAGAGCGAGCAAGTCCCGTATCCGGGCCGCCTGACGAACGTGGGTATCTCGCTCTTCAGGTCGACCGAGACGACGCCGTCGGTCATGCACGCGAGCACGACGTCGCCAAACCGCGCGGCCTCGCCCGTCAAGTCGATGCGCTCACCCGCCTTGAATTGGGGAGCGGCGCCGAGCGCTCCCTCGAACGACGTCCATGCCTTGCGCCGCTCGCCCGAACGGAGCGCGGCGAGCCCAGCGCTGGCGAGCTCGTTGGGATCGGTTCCCCCACAGACCGGTGCCTCGATGCGCATCTCGTGGGCGAGGTCCGTCGCGTCGCTGCATTCCCCGAGCCCCACCATCGCGGAGAGCTCGAGGTCGCGCAACGTGGGCGCGATGCGCGGGCACGAGGCTTCGACGCGTTGGGCCTCGCGACGCGCGAGGAGCAGGCGCCCTTGCTCGAACGCGGCGAGGGCCGCGGTGCGGTGGTCCTCGGAGCGCACGCAAAGGCGGTAGTGGACGTCGTCGGCAGGCACGCCCATCATCGCAGCACAGGCGAGCGTCACAGCCCCGAGCAGCAACGGCTCGCGCAAGTGCCCCATCGACGTTCCGTTACAGTAGCATCGTGACCGACCAACCCCGATTCCGTTGCGACGAGCGCTGGATCCGCGACGAGCTCGGCCGCGTGCGCATCTTCCGCGGCGCCAACGTGTCGGGCCGCAGCAAGCTTGCGCCATTCCTGCCCTTCGACGACCCGGCCTGGTTCGATCGGCTGGCCTCGTGGGGCTGGAACGCCGTGCGCCTCCTCGTGATGTGGGAGGGGCTCGAACCCGAGCGCGGCATCTACGACGATGCCTATCTCACCCATTTGAAGGCGCTGGCCGAGGCCGCGGGCGACCGCGGGCTGTACGTCATCGTCGACTTCCATCAGGATCTGTTCTCGCGCGGGCTGGGTGGCGATGGCGCGCCGAGTTGGGCCCAGCCGACGCCAAAGCTACCCGAGCCCGGCCGCGCATGGTTCTTTCGGTATCTGACGCGGCCCGCGGTAGGCCGCGCCTTCGAGCGCTTTTGGCGCGACGATGAAGGCCTGCGCACATCCATGCTCGCGTGCATGCGTCGCGTGATGCAGGTCATGGCCAAGGTTCCGGCGGTGGTTGGCTACGATGTGTTCAACGAGCCGATGGGCAGCGTAGGCGCGCTGCTCGACGGCGCGCTGGAGCGCGAGTCGCTGCCGGCCTTTTACGAGGCGTGCATCCGTGCGCGAGACGAGATCGATCCGACACGCCTCTTGTTCATCGAGCCTTCCCCGTTCGCGGCCTTCGGCGCACCCGTGAGGTTGCCGCGCATGTCCGCGCGGAACCTCGTTTACGCTCCCCACCTCTACGACGCCGCGGCCATCCTCGCCGCGCGCTACATGCCAGCGCTTTCGCTCTTTCCGCTCAGCCTGCGGCGCATCGAACGCACCGCGAGGCGGCTCGAGATGCCGCTGCTCATCGGTGAGTTTGGTGTGCTGAACGGCGCTCGCGGCGGCGCACGAATGATGGAGGACGAATGCCGCCTACTCGATCGCGCGTTCGCGAGCTGGACCGTGTGGCACTTCAACCCGACGCAGCTCGACTGGAACGACGAGGACGCG
>Ga0209415_10015950_pt1 | contig 12130 bp, 6 predicted proteins | sample PeaSoiSIISIP2007_FD_187696 | JGI IMG/M metagenome (GOLD analysis project Ga0209415, IMG submission 187696) | Peat soil microbial communities from Weissenstadt, Germany - SII-SIP-2007 (SPAdes) (version 2) | ecosystem: Environmental > Terrestrial > Soil > Wetlands > Peat | place: Germany... | reverse complement strand
CCCCGCCACTTCTTCTTTGTTTTTCAACGTCCGGTGGCGGCGTAAAGCCGCCGCTATGGATTTTCCGCTGCCTGCTAGACGGAGAAGAACGTCAGGTAGGGTTCGCCTTTTGCTTCGCGCAGGAGAAGCAGCGCCAGTTCGCGGGCGTGATAGTCGCCCCACATGGAAGACTCTCCGCAGGGGCTGTGGCGACCGGGCGGGATGTAATCCCAGCCGCGGGGGCGGTGGTAGACGGAGTGAAGGATCAAACCCTGGTGCTGTGGCTTACTCGAAAGGTAAGGCTCGTCAAAGAGCGTATTCGCGATGGTGAGGGCGGCCTGGCGATAGCCAGCCGCCTGCTCGGCGTTTTGGTGTCGCCCTTGAAGATAATTTCCCAGGCGCCAGAGTCCCTGCGCGGCAATGGCGGCGGCTGAACTATCCACCGGCTCGAAGTCGTTGAACGGATCGGCCGGTGTATTAGCCCAGTTATATAGCCTATAAAGTTGCGGCGCGCCAGTGTCCCAGTAGGGGATGCCGTCTCGCGCGGCTTGCTCGAGGTAGTAGTCGCAAGTTGCTTGACCGGCGCGCAGCATCATGCTTTCAATCTTCTCACGCCCGCCCAGCGGTTCTAACTCCTCCTCGGACAGCGTCTGGAGAAACTCGAGTTCTTCCGCGTAGCCGCACATGATCCAAGCCAGGCCGCGCGTCCAGGTGGTGAACGGAGAATATCCCTGCTGGGTCGCGGGGCTACGGTAAATGCCGTTGCCGAAGATCGACTCGTGCGCCACGCGCCCGCGCACGTCGTACACGTCACGGCCTTCACCGTAATAGACTGAAAACTCCGCCGTCACCGCGGCATGATGCACGAGGCGTTCCAAGAGCGAAATGCGCCGGTCATTCTCGCCCGCCAGCACATGTCCCAGGCGGTGCGCGAGAGCCAGTGAGCGCAGGGAGCGGATGGTGTCTGCGAAGAGCGAGTGCGGGCCGTTGAAAGAATAGACGAAGCCGCGGCCGTCGTGGATTTGCGACCACCGCGACGCCTGCACAGCGCCGCTCACCTTCAGCGCCAGGGCGTAATAGCGGCGTTCGTCAGGGCCGGCCGCAATCTTTCCTTCGGAAGCGAGGCGCAGCAGGTTGCCGTAGGTGCTGACGCAGTTGAAGCCGTGATCGTGCACGCCGGTGTGGGTGAGGTGCGGTGTCATGTGCTCCAGGGTGTTGCGGCGTCCGTAGTCGAGGAACCAATCGTCGCCTGTGGCGTCGTACTGGAGGAGTGCGGAACCGTACAGGAAGCCCTGCGTCCAATCAGTCCATTCGCGCGCCGCGTAGACGCCCTGAACTGTAATGACGGGTGATCCGCGCCTCGCGTCGAAGGTCTTTTCGATGGCGCGGATTTTTCCGGCGGACACATCGAAGAGGCGTTCGATTCGAGGCCGGAGTTTTTCTGGCGTGAGTTCTGAGTCGACGCGGATCATGGTGGAATTGTAGGGACGGCCCTCGAGGCCGCCCGGTGGGCAACCACAAGGGTTGCCCCTACGCAAGTTTAAAGCCGCCGCACGTGAAAGCCGCCGTCCACGTTGATGACTTCGCCGGTGGAGTAGGGCAAGCAGCCCTCGGCGATGGCGGCCACGGCGCGGCCCACATCTTCCGGGGTTCCCCATCGGGCGAGGGGCATCAAGCCTTCCGCAATCATGGCATCGTATTTCGCTTTCACAGGGCCTGTCATGTCCGTAAGCACAATCCCAGGGCGGATCTCGTACACGTTGATCCCGTACTCGGCCAGACGCGCGGCAAAGAGTTGCGTCATCATGGAGAGAGCGGCCTTGCTCATGCAATAATCGCCGCGGTTCACGCTGGGGGCATAGGCGGAAACCGACGAGATGTTGACGATCTTCGGCTTGCGGCTTTTCTGAGGCCTCGAGCCTAAACCTCGAATCCAGAGATTCGCCAGTGCCTGGGTGAGGAAATACGGCCCGCGCACATTGATGTTCATCAGCCGGTCAAAACTCTCTTCGCCGGCTTGTAGTAAATCGAGTCTCGCCTGCGGGGCTACACCGGCGTTGTTAACCAGGAGATCGATCCAGCCGAAGCGTTCCTGAACCGCTTGCAACAGGCCCACGCGATCCGAGGCGTTTGAGATATCCGCTCGGAAAACTCCGAAGCGCGGCGAAACGCTGTCCTTCGGAACGGCGGGTGTGCTTTCAAGCGCTGCCTGCTCGCACAGCGCTGCGCATTCGATGGCCGACTCGCGGCTTTGGACGTAGTTGATGGCAACGCCGAAACCCAGGCGCGCCAGCTCAATCGCGATGCCGCGCCCGATTCCGCGCGAAGCGCCGGTGACGAGAGCCACGGGTTGACCTACCGCCGCCGCCGCAATCCGTTCCTCGACCTTCCGAGCGGCTGGGCTCTGGGGCTGGAGAACCTGCCCCCCGGCCGCCGGAGGTTTGGCAATTTGTGCCTTCTTCTCTTGTAGTTCCTTCGCCTCCGGACGCCCTTTGTAAAATGGGTCGAGCGGGTAGCATCCCGAGATGAGCCCCTGCCGCGGGCCATTGGTGCAGTCGCTGAAGGTTCGGCAGATTCTCTTTCGATCCAGGCGGCCTTTCTCCAGGACGTCGGCAGGGAACTCCGGGTAGGCCAGCATCATCCGGCCCAAGCCGACGAAATCCGTCCATCCTGCCCTCACCACCGCTTGCGCGAAGTGCGGGAGGTATTCTTGAAGATACGTTCCGCCTGAGGAAACGAAAAACAACTCGGGTACAGAAGCCTTCAACTCCGCAGCCGCGGCCCACATCCGCGCCGCGCCAAGGAGGGGGTCTTCGGGAGGAAGATAAGCGTCGCAGGGCGGAAAGAGCGCCGGCCGTTGTATATGCGGGGAGTAGTAGGGGCTGCCGGCGCTGATGTTCACCAGATGCACATTCAATGAACTCAGAAGAGTCAGCACACGCCGCGCCTCCCCAAGGTCGGAGCGAACCGGGTTTTGCGTGTCTACTCCAAAGCCCCAGGTATAGGGCTGGTTGCCGGGGGTACTGGCCGGTACACCTCGCTTGGTCACAGGATCTGGCACGAACGGAATGGAATCGTAAGCGCTCAGTCGGACGCCGATCTCGAGCGCGGGGGCCGAGGAGCGAACCGCATCCACCAGACCGCGCAAGAAGCGGGTGCGATTGTCAAATGAGCCCCCGTAGGGACCGGTGCGATGATAAGCGCCCAAGAGTTCATGCCCGAGGTAGCCGTGACAGTGCTTCAAATCCACAAAATCAAAACCGCACTCTTGGGCCAGGCGTGCGGCCTGGCCGAACGCCCCTACGATGCGAATGAGTTCGTCATCAGAAACGGCTGACACGTAGGAGGAAGCTGGGAAGCGGATATCCAAAATCGGATGGTGATAGGCAATGATCGGCTCCAGACGCGCTTCCTCGCGCGGCCGGCAGAAACGTCCGGAGTGCGCAAGTTGCAGGCCGATGATAAGGTCCGCGCTCTCGCCGAAGCGCTCGCGGTGGGCCTCGACCATTTGGCGGCGCAATTCCGCAAGAGCGGGGGCGGTTCGCTCGTTCAAAAGCAATTGGTGCGGGCTGGATCGCGCTTCGGGAAGCACCGCCACGGCTTCGCATCCCCAGAGCAGTTTGGCACCGCTCACTGCGAACCGCATCCAGCGCCGGCGGGTTAGGTCTGAAGGTGCACCATCCGGCTGGGCGTCCCAGCCTTCCATGGGCTGCACGGCAAAGCGGTTTCCGACCCGGCGCTCTCCCTTCAGCCAGGGCACCACAATAGGGGCGGCGAGCGGCGAAGCTGGGGCGGAGAGAATTGCCTCGTCCACAGGCAGGTCCCATCCCAACCGCTTGAGATGGTTCGCCAATTCCAGCGCCGTGTGAAAACTTGCTACGCGAGGATAAGGCTGTTCGGGCATGCGCGTAAGATAATAGCACGGAGAAGGAAGGCAGTGGGCAAGTAGGCAGATGGGCACGTGGGGAGGTCGGCAAGGAAGAAGGCAGAAGGCGGACGCCAGAAAGCTCAAGGTGGAAAGCAAAAAGCGAAAAGCGAAAAGCAAAAGGCGAAAAGCAAAAGGCAAAAAGCAAAAGGCAAAAGGCAAAAGGCAAAAGGCAGAGAAAGCTCCGGCTGCTACTCGCCGACCTGCCCACCTGCCGACCTGCCCATCTGCCCATCTGCCCACCCGCCTGCGGAAATCTCGGCGCGCGGATTCTGCATCAATACTGGGGACAGCTTTCCCGAAGCTGAACCGATTTTTGGAACTTTTCGCAGGTGTGACGGGAATCCCGAACGAGGGAGTCGTGAAAAGTCAGTGTATCGGGCTGAAATCCTTTACAATATCAGACACCTTCAGTAGGCCATTGGAGGCTGTGAGTGATCCAGCCGCAAAATAGCGCTAAAAGACTGAAACCGACAGGATGGAGCATGGGAGGAAGCATGAGAAAGGCAAGGGCAATAAGGGCACGGGCGGCATTGGTATGCGCAATGGTTATTTCATTCTCTTTGATCTCTAGAGGGCAACAAAGGGACGTCGTGCCGGCCCGCGTGACGCAGGCTGTGGACCCTGAGAACCGCGCTACACTGCGGGGGAACACTCACCCATTGGCGCGTCCCGAATTCGACCAAGGGGCCGCGCCCGATAGCCTGGCCACGGAACGCATGTTGCTGGTCTTGAAGCGCTCGACTGAGCAGGAGGCCGCGCTGCGGAATCTTCTGGACGCACAGCAAACCAAGTCGTCCCCCAACTATCACATGTGGCTCCCTCCCGAGCAGTTTGGCCGGCAGTTCGGCCCTGCCGATGCCGATATTCAGGCGGTGACGAATTGGCTCACGTCGCAAGGCTTCCAAGTCAATCGTGTGGCAGCGGGGCGCACGGTGATTGAGTTCTCCGGCACGGCGGGCGCGGTGCGGCAGGCCCTGCATACGGAAATCCACAAGTATGTGGTGAACGGTGAAGAGCATTGGGCCAACGCCAGCGATCCGCAGATTCCCGCCGCTCTGACGCCCGTGGTGGCGGGTTTTGCCTCACTGAACAATTTCCCCAAGAAGCCAATGCACCGCCAACTGGGCCCTTTTACTAAGTCGAAAAGCACCGGGAAAGTGCAGCCAATGCTGACGGGGAGCAGCAACGGGACGACCTACTACGCGCTCGGCCCGGCGGATTTTGCCACGATTTACAACGTTCCGAACTGGAGTTCCTTCACGGGCGGCACTGGGCAGACGATCGCCGTGGTGGGCCAGACCAATATCAACCCTAACGATGTGGGCGACTTTCGAAGCCTGTTCGGACTTCCGTCGTTGTCCGCGCCTGCCAATTCCCCATGCACTCCTGTTCCCCCGACTATAGTTAACGGGACTTCATACAACATTCCCGTGGGCATATGCCTGAACGGCCCCGACCCGGGGATCATCCCGCCATCGTTTTCAGGAGACGAGGGTGAGGCTGACCTCGACGTCGAGTGGAGCGGCGTGGCCGCACCGGCCGCCACCATTGCCTTCGTTGTTTCGGAGTCCACCGAGCTGACTCTCGGCATCGATCTCTCCGCCCTTTACATCATTGACAACAACCTGGCACCGGTTATGACGGAGAGCTACGGCGGCTGCGAAGCTGCGCTCGGCAATGGCGGCAACGCTTTTTATTACACCTTGTGGGAACAGGGCGCCGCGGAGGGAATCACTATCCTTGAGGCGGCAGGTGACAATGGCTCCGCGGCCTGCGACACCTACACCCCTTCGAATCCGGAGACCGCCGCGGTGAATGGTTTGATGGTCACCGGATTTGCCTCCACACCATTTAACGTCGCAGTGGGCGGCACGGACTTCAATGATATAAACACCTGGTCTACCTACTGGGGTTCGGTTTCGAACAACAACCCGACCAACCTATCCTCTGCCCTGTCGTACATTCCCGAAATGGCCTGGAATGATACTTGCGCGAAAACCGGTAACGTGAACGGCTGCTTGTCTGGGGTATCCGACGAAGGCGCGGACCTGGTCGGCGGGGGCGGGGGAGAAAGCAACTGCTCCTCATCCGAAACTATTGAAACTGTTGAAGGACCGGAGACAGAGTGCGTTTCCGGATACTCCAAGCCTTCTTGGCAGTCGGGAACCGGGGTGCCCAATGATCAAGAACGTGATCTGCCGGATGTCTCCCTGTATGCGGGTGACGGCTACGCCAACAGTTTCTACGTGCTTTGCGAAGCCGATGCGCTTCCGGCCGGCACAAGCTCCTGTGTCGAGAGCGGAGGGAGCTTCAGTTTCTTGCCCGTAGGGGGAACCTCTGCGTCGGTACAGGCTTTCGGCGGCATCATGGCACTGGTCAACCAGAAGTACGGCCCACAGGGCGTCGCCAACTACGTTCTGTACCCGCTGGCGGCAAAGAGCGGCGCAAGCTGTGCCTCGACTGCGGCCATGGCTCCCACGGCCAGTAGTTCGAGTTGCGTCTTCTACGACACGCAGACCGGCAACAACTCGGTAGCCTGCGTGGCTGACTCGCCCTACTGTAGCGATCAATCGATTACTGGCACGGGTTACGGCATCCTTGTCAACAACAGCGGCCAACCAGCTTGGTTAGCCACTTCCGGCTATGATCTGGCTACCGGGTTGGGCACGGTGAATGCGGCGAACCTGGTCTCACAGTGGAATACGGTCAGCTTCACGCCCACGACGACGACACTCACGATCACCCCGCCGGCGGGTTACACGTTGTCTAACATTCCGCATGGCCAGCCGGTGAACATCGGGGTCAGCGTCAGTCCTTCAACCTCCACCGGCGATGTCTCGCTGCTCGGCGGGCCGGCCGGCTACAACGGGTTTTGCACATCAACTCCCTGCAATCTCGGCATTGATTTTGCGACCTTGTCCAACGGCTCCGTCTCCAAATCAACCACGATGCTGCCTGGCGGCACCTATGGCGTAACGGCGCGCTACGCGGGCGACGGAACTCACGCAGCGAGCACTTCTTCTCCAGTCCAGGTCACCGTGGCCCCGGAATACAGCACGACGATCCTGCAATTGGCGGAACAGGATTGCAGTGGGAACTTCACCTATTTCACCACAGGTTCTTTTGCCTATGGGAACACCGTCAACTGTTCCGGCTACCTTTTAACCCAATACTTTCTGCGCATGGACGTGACCAACAGCACGGGTAATCTATGCGCTCCCCCCAACTCCAGCGGCGCCCCCACCGTTCCCACGTATCAATGTCCTTCTGGGCAGGTAACGGTGACGCTCAACGGGAGCGCCATGCCGCCCACAGTCGACGTGGGCGCGCCCTCGGGTAACACGCCAGGGACGTACAACTTGAACAGCCAGGGGAATGCCGAAGATCAGTTCATCCAACTTCCAGTGGGCACGGACTCCCTGGTTGCCACCTACGAACCTCACCCGATCCCGCCGAACAACAGCTACAATACAAGCACGTCCAACACCGTTGGGGTTACGATCACCAAAGCTACTACCGGTACCACCTTGGTGGCTTCTCCGTCGACCATCGCGTCCGGCGCCACCGTGACCTTGACGGCAACCGTGAACACCAGCAGCCTGGGTCTTGCGCCCTCTACCAGCGCGGGCGGCGTGGCGTTCTTCAACGGAACTAATCGGATCAGTGGCACGCCGACTTATACCTATGCGGCTGGCTCGATAGCAGGTCCAGCTTCGCTGACGGCAACTCTCTCGACTAACTCTTTCACCGCTACCACGACCAATATCACCGCTCAATATAGCGGTGACGTGAACTACGGCAATTCGCCATCGTCGGCAATCACGGTAACTATCACGGCCACACCCGACTTTAACTTGGGCGCCTCGCCGAGCAGCTTTACGATTACGTCGCCGGGCCAGTCCGGGGGCACAACCGTTTCGGCAAGCGGCATCAATGGTTTCACCGGCACCGTGAGCATCACTTGTGCGCTGCAAGCGTCGATGACTTATAGCACTTGCAGCCTGACCACCAGCACGCTTACCCCGGGCGGCACGGGCTCGCTGCTGTCGGTGGCCACTACAGCTCCATCTTCAGCGTTAAGGCCGTTCAATCGTCCGCGCTGGTTCCTGCCGGGAGCGGGAGCTCTGCTGTTTGCTTGGATCCTCCTGCTGATTGCGGCGGGAAAGCATCGCCGGGTGAAGCTGGCCTTCGGCGTGCTCGTCTTTGCGGCGCTGGCAACAGGTTTCGTCGCCTGCGGAGGTGGAAGCAGCAGCACGGGTCCGAGCAACCCCGGCACTCCTACGGGGACTTACACTGTCACCGTAACGGGCACCAGCACCATCAGTGGCGCCACCGTTACCCACTCGCTTGATATCCATGTGGACGTGCAGTAGAGCAACATGTGGCTCGAGGAGCGGCCCAAGCGGCCGCCCCTCCATTGCAGTTTTGCCCTCCGATACGGGCGCAACCTCTGCTTCAGCCGCACCTTCCTTGAATCAGCGGCATCCCTGCGTTATCATCTGATGAGTCAGCAAGGTTATGAGGGCGCTTTGAAGGTGGTTGTGTCGGACTCAGCGGGTCCGCGCGTGCAGTTATTGCGTGAGCGGCACGCCGCAGCTTGATGGAGGGGTGACGATGGTTGTTGACCTGCCAAAAGGAAGGGAACGCGAATTTCTGCGGCGCGGTTTCTCCCGCCGCGACTTCACACGCCTGTCGTTGTTGCTGGGGGCCGCAGCCGCCTTGCCGTTCTACAACGAATCGGCTTTGGCGCAATTATCTGACATCGGCCCCATACCGCCAGATGCCACAAAACTGAACGCCAACGAGAACCCCATGGGCCCGTGCCCGGAAGCTGCTGAGGCCATTCACAACGTGGTGCAGAAGTGCGGGCGATATATGTGGGATGAGGGGTTCAAGATGGCCCGGACCCTGGCGGAGCAGGAGGGGTTGCAACCTTCTTACGTCATGGCGTTCCCGGGCTCGAGCGACCCGTTGCATCGCGCCGTGCTGGCCCACACTTCGCCCACGCGGCCACTCGTGATCGCCGATCCAAGCTACGAAGCGCCCGAGAAGGCGGCGAGCTTCATCGGCGCGCCGGTCATCCACGTCCCTCTGCGGCCGGATTATTCGCACGACGTGAAGGCCATGGCGGCGGCCTCGCCGGACGCCGGGCTCATTTACGTCTGTAATCCGAATAATCCCACCGGAACCCTCACCAGCAAGTCGGATATCGAATGGCTGGTGGCCAACAAGCCGGCCGGCTCGGTGGTGATGATCGACGAAGCCTACATCCACATCAGCGGGGAACCTTCGTCGGTGGGACTGGTTGCCGCGGACAAAGACGTGATTATGCTGCGCACTTTCTCCAAGATCTACGGCATGGCGGGACTTCGAGCCGGAGTGGCGCTCGGCCGCCCCGACCTGCTGGTGAAACTGAAAGAGTACGGCATGCCGACCATGCCCGTCACCGCCATGGTGGGAGCCACCGCCAGTCTCTGCTCCAAGAATGTGGTCCCCGAGCGCCGCAAGATTATCGCTGACATCCGCAACGACGTCTTCGATTGGATGACCAGGAAAAACTACTCTTTCATTCCCTCGGTCTCGAACAAGTTTATGGTGGATGTAAAGCGTCCCGGGCAGGAAATCGTGGCGGCCATGGCCAGGGAAAACGTCTACATCGGGAGGGTCTGGCCGGTCTGGCCAACGCGGGTCCGCGTCACAGTAGGCTCGCGTGAAGACATGGCGAAGTTCAAGGCGGCGTTTGAGAAGGTGATGAACACGTCGTAAGCTGCCAGTTGTCCGTAGTCCGTTGTCAGTTGCTATCGACACCCATTTTCCGCAACGGCTTGCGGTTTGGCCCCACGAGTCCGAGAATTCGAGACCACGGACAACGGTCGACCTACTACTGCTGTGGAAGAGCAAACGCGACGTACGTCCCTCCGGAAGGCGAACCCCACTTACCCCCTCCTGCCGCTATCACCACATACTGCCTGCCGTTTACTTCATAAGTTGCGGGGGTAGCATTGCCGGCGGCGGGCAGAACGCTCTCCCAAAGCAACTCACCGGTCGTCTTATCAAAGGCGTGGATCTTGCGGTCACGATTGGTGGCGGCGACAAACAGAAGCCCGCCTGCGGTCACGAGCGGCCCGCCGTAGTTCTCGCTGCCTGTGTTGGGCATTCCCTTCGCGACCAGTTCAGGAAACTCGCCAAAGGGCTTCTTCCAGACGAAGGCGCCGGTGTTGAGGTCGATGGCGTTGAGCGTTCCCCAGGGAGGTGCGACGGCAGGGTAACCTTCCCCGTCAAGGAATTTGTTATACCCATCGTGCGTATACTTGAGTGGTTTCGGTAGCTGCTCAGTTAAGGGTGTTGCGAACTCGATGTCTTCGCCCGTGGCGAGGAACCTGGCCATCGCCTCGATCACGCTCTTCCTGAGGTAGGCGAAGCTCGGCATACGGCCGCGGCCCTCCCGAATGGCCTGGGCGATCTCCTCTTGCTTGTACTTCTTTCCCAGTCCGACCAGGGAAGGGAACTCCGGCGGCGTGCCCCGCATGTCGGCTCGGTGGCAATTGGAGCAATTGGCGGCGTAAACCTGTCTGGTACTCGACAGATCAGATGTTCCGGGTCGCGGCACGAGCCTGAGGATCCAGGCCATTTCGTTCGAGTTCACGTAGAGCACTCCGGTTTCAGGATCGAACGCCGGGCCGCCCCATTCGCCCCCGCCATCGAAGCCCGGAAAAACCACTGTGCCTTGCAAGCTGGGCGGCATGAATTGGCCGCCGCTGCGAAGCGTTTGCAGTTGTTCCAGGACGGCCTGGTGCGCCTCCGGCGTGCGGGTGGTTACGATGTCGGGCGTGAGCATCTGGCGCGCGAATGGCGCGGGGCGCAGGGGCAGCGGTTGTGTCGCTGCCGTCACTTCACCGTCCACATCCGAGGCGGGCACCGGCCTGTATTCGATGGGGAACAGCGGTCGGCCGGTCTCCCGATCGAAGACGAAAACAAAACCGGACTTGGTGATTTGCGCCACCGCATCGATCGGCTGCCCGTCTCGCTTGACGGTGACGAGCGTCGGCGCGGCGGGGAAATCGCGATCCCACAGATCGTGCCTGACACCCTGGAAATGCCAGACCCGCTCCCCGGAGTCTGCTTTGAGGGCTAGCACGCAGTTGGCGAAGAGATCGTTGCCCAGCCGGTTGGCGCCGTAGAAGTCGAACGACGCCGAACCCGTGGCGGCGAATACCCAGCCGCGCTTCTCATCCAGGCTCATTCCTGCCCAATCGTTGACGCCGCCGGTGTAGGTCCAGGCGTCCTTCGGCCAGGTTTCGTACCCGTATTCACCAGGGCGAGGAATGGTGTGAAACGTCCAGCGAATCCTTCCGGTGCGAACGTCGAAAGCGCGAATGTCCCCGGGAGACGCCGGCAGGTCTTCGCTGACGATGCTGCCCAGAATGAGCAGATCCTTGTAAACCACGCCGGGGCTCGTGGCAGAGATAGACTGCAGCTTGGGATCGCGGCCAAGCCCTTCCCGCAAATCCACTCGCCCGGAGTCGCCGAAACTGGCGATCGGCTTCCCGCTCGTTGCGTCAAGGGCGTAGAGATACTGCTGGGCAACAAGGAAGACCCTGCGGTCGTCCCCCTGTTCCCAATAGCTGACGCCGCGGTTGCGGAGCTTGGTTGCGACCGGCTGTCCCTGATTGGGATCGAAGCTCCAGCGCAACTGCCCGGTGGCAGCATCGAGGGCGGCGAGGCGAAGCTTGGGCGTGGTGACAAACAAGGCGCCGTGCTCTACGATCGGGTTGCACTCCATCTCCGACTCGGGGAATTCATCCCCGGATTCGTAAGTCCAGGCAACCGCCAAGTTGCGAACGTTGTCGCGATTGATCTGGCGTAGGGTTGAATAATGAATGTCGTCCGGAGTTCCGCCATAGACCTTCCAGTCAGTGTAGTCCGAGGAGGAAGACGCCTGTTGCCCGGACCACGCCAAGTGAACCACAAACAGCACGGCGGCCGACAACGCAACCTTTGAAAGATAACCTGCCATCTTTCCTCCCACTTCTAAGCGTACCGTGGATTTTATCACTTGTATTGAAGGAAGAGTCAGAACTCAGTAGCAAGAAGCAAGAAGAAAAGCCGCACTTGGAAGCATAGGGCCCTTCCCAATGAGGGGTGAAGCCCTCTCCCCCTTGGGAGTCTGTGTGACAACTCCGGGGTGAGGAGGGCGAGAGGTTTGTCGGATCGGTCGACATG
>Ga0209415_10015948_pt1 | contig 12131 bp, 11 predicted proteins | sample PeaSoiSIISIP2007_FD_187696 | JGI IMG/M metagenome (GOLD analysis project Ga0209415, IMG submission 187696) | Peat soil microbial communities from Weissenstadt, Germany - SII-SIP-2007 (SPAdes) (version 2) | ecosystem: Environmental > Terrestrial > Soil > Wetlands > Peat | place: Germany... | reverse complement strand
GCACCCGGAAGGCTGACAGAGTCCTTCCTCTCGTCGTCCTCTTCGGACCGACAGCCGCGGGAAAGTCCGAAATCCTTCCCTCCCTTTTCGATCAGCGCTTCGAGATCATCAACGCCGACTCCATGCAGGTGTATCGCCATCTGAACGTAGGCACCGCAAAGCCAGGCCGGGATCTCCGTGACAGGTTCCCGCACCACCTCATAGACGTGGTGGACCCGTCCCACCAGTTCAACGCCGGTGAGTTCGTGAAGGCGGCGCAGGACCTTGTCCGGCAGATCAGCGCCCGGGGGAGAGTCCCCGTGGTCTGCGGCGGCACGGCGTTCTATATCACGAGCTTCCTCTATGGCCTGCCGGAGTCACCCAAAGGGGACCCGCAGACGCGTGAGCGGCTTCGAGAGCTTGCGCGGGTGGAAGGGCGCGATGCTCTTGCGCGCATGCTGCGCGAACGCGACCCTGAGGCAGCGGATCGCATCCCCCCCACGGATACCTACAGGATCACGCGGGCCCTGGAGGTTCTGGAGTCCACCGGGGAGTCAGTCTATTCTTTTCGCTGGCCACGGACCCTGCGAACTGATTTCCAGTTCCTTCTCCTGGGCCTCACGCGCGAGAGGGATGAGCTTTACCGGCGGATCGAGCAGCGAGTCGACAGGATGTTCTCCGAAGGGCTCCTGGAAGAGATCAAGGGGCTTCTGTCCATGGGGTACGGGCCGTCTGATCCTGGCATGCGCGGGATCGGGTACCGCGAGATTCTTGGCATGCGAAGCGGCTGCGCGACCCTGGCCGATGCCCGTGACCTCATCAAGCGGAACTCCCGCAGATACGCGAAGCGCCAGCTCACGTTCTTCAAATCCGTTCGCGGCGTGATCTGGTTCGACCCGTCGGAGGCGCCGAAAATCCGAGCGGCAATAGAAACCTTCGCCTCTCCCCTCCTCCCTGCCTATTGACCACTGCCCGGCAAAAAGCGCATAGTGCTTCGACAATGTTGGGAGCTGCGGCTTTAGCCCGGCACCAGAGTCGAAAGGAGTAGGCCCTGTGCCCTGTGGTAGGAAAAGAAAGCGACACAAGATTGCCACCCATAAGAGGAAGAAAAAGCTGAGGGCCAACCGGCACAAGAAGAAGCTGCGCTAGCGCCGGGGGGAAGCCCCGCGGCGCAAGCGCACTCCGGGAGGAGCGTCGGTGAAAGGCGTACGGATAGCGGTCTTGCTCCTGCTTGCAGCCGCATTTGGCGCGGGAGCAGAAAGCCTGTGGTCGCCCGGGTTCAAGGGCTACCTTTCAGGGGGCCGGGGGCCTGCCGTTGGTGACGTCCTGATCATCCAGATCGACGCTTCCTCCTCGCTTTCCTTCACGTCTTCGAGCAACGACGCGAAAAATCTCACCCTCGAGTTTTCCGGCGGAGAGTCGGGAAACCTGTTCTCTTTTCTGCCCCAGGTGCGCGCAACGGGCTCTCGGAGCACGACCGGCCGGGATGTCCTCAGTCTCAAGACGGAAATCCCCGCCGTGGTTACCGCGGTCAACCCTGACGGAACGGCGCAGGTCCAGGGAAGCAGAACGGTTTCCGTGGAGGGAAAGGACGAGTCTGTGACCGTGAGCGGCTCGGTCTCCCCGGGCCTGGTGGATCAGAAAGGGTCGGTCCCTTTCTCCCGACTGGCCAACTCCAGACTTGTGTACAGGACATTCCTTACCTCCAACCAGGACGTGCTGTCCCCCGCGGATCTGCGGCAGCTCCTTGCCCCTGCGCCCGCTGCCGCGGCTCCCGTCGCGCCCGCTGCCGCCGCTGCACCAGCGGGGACTGCCCCCGGCGCGCCGCCGGCGCCAGGGGCAACTCCGGGGGCGGCCGCGGCGCAGCCGACAGCCGCGCCAGGGCTCACAATAACGGACGCGAAAAAGCGGCAACTGCTTCTCCTCTACCTCAACCGCCTCATTGACGTAGTTTTCCCGCAGTGAGCGCCTGCGCGGCCCGGCCGGGAACAGCGCCGACCTTGACCCTCGTGGAAGCGCGCTGTTAGAATCCCCCCGTGGCGTCGACCTACCTGCGCTCGTCCGAGACCAACGCGCATCCCATAGCCATCGGCTCTGCGAATGATCTCAAGAGGCATCTTGCCGAGATCGATGTGTCGGACGAGGAGATCGAGAAGATCTCCGACATGTTTCTCTACTGCACCGTGAAGCTTGAAGCCATTGACACCCGGGCCGCCAACCTCATGAAGACCAGGATCGAGAACCTGGGCGGCGCCATTACGATGCGCAAGGAGGCTCACGAGTTCACCGTCCGGGAGACAGACGTCGTGATTTCCGGCAGCAGGCACACGCTGCGGGTGCTGGCCACCAGCCTGAAGGGAGAGCCTTTTGGACTGGACGGCGTTGCCGCGGAGATCGCCGCCTGCATCTCCACCGGCGCGCGCATCATGTCCTGGGGTACCCGGACACTCGACTTCACCAGCAAGACCTACGTGATGGGGATCCTCAATTGCACCCCTGATTCTTTCTATCCCGGAAGCCGGGCTGTCACCATCAAAGACGCGTTGAAAGCCGCGCGGGAGATGATTGACGCCGGAGTCGACATCATTGACGTGGGCGGGGAATCCACGCGTCCGGGCTCCGACCCGGTTTCTCTCGAAGAGGAGATTCGCCGGGTCATTCCGGTGGTGCAGTCTCTGCGCTCCGAATCTGAGGTCATGATCTCCGTCGACACGAGGAAGAAGGACGTTGCTGAAAGGTCCCTGGACGCCGGGGCGGACATCATCAACGACATTTCCGGACTGAGGCACAGCGAGGACCTGGCCAGGCTGGTTGCCGCGCGAAAGGTGCCGGTGGTCCTGATGCACATGCGGGGAACGCCCAAGACCATGCAGCGCCAGCCCCACTACCAGAACACCATCAGCGAGATCCTGCGCGAGCTGCAGCCGCCAATTGCCGCGGCCATTGGCGCCGGAATAGATCCCGCCATGCTCATCATCGACCCTGGCATCGGCTTCGGCAAACGGATCCAGGACAACCTGCGCATCATCAAAGAGCTCGCGTCCCTGAAATCGCTCAACTTTCCCATCCTCATTGGCCTGTCGCGGAAGAGCTTCATCGGGGAGATCCTGGACAAGCCCGTGGAGAAAAGGCTCATTGGCACCATCACCGCCAACACGCTCGCAATCATCAACGGTGCCAACATTATCCGTGTCCATGACGTCAGCGATGCGGTTGAGATGGTAAAGATCATAGAGTCAGTGCGAAAGATCGGGACATAAGGGAGAGCCGGTGGATCAGCTCCTGAACACGTGGGTCGCGCGGGAGGTCGTGCGGCCGGTCCTGGATGTCCTCATGCTCGCCTACCTCCTCTACAAGAGTTGGCAGATCCTGGTGCAGACCCGCGCGGTGCAGCTCCTCAAGGGCACCATCGTGATGGTGCTGATCTATGCCGTGTCGTTCTTTCTGCGCCTTACTACGCTCCTGTGGATCCTGAATGTCCTGGTGCCCGGCCTCGTTATTGCAATTGCAATCGTCTTCCAGCCGGAGCTGCGAAAGATCTTTACCCAGATCGGCAGCCGAGAGTGGTTTCGCCCGGGGGCCAGGGCGGGGACGCTGCGGGTGGAAAGCCTCCTCAACGCCGTCCAGCTCCTCTCAGCCCGTCGACGTGGCGCTCTGATTGTCCTTCCGCGCCGGGTCGGGGTGAAGAACATCGTCCAGACCGGCACCATACTGAATGCGGAGATTTCTACCAACCTGATCATGACCATTTTCTACGACGGAACCGCGCTTCACGATGGTGCCATGATCATAGAGGGGGACCGGATCGTCGCTGCCGGCTGCTTCCTTCCCCTTTCGCAGCGGGAGGACGTGGAAAGCGCGTTCGGCGCCAGGCATCGGGCAGCCCTGGGCCTGGCGGAGGAAAGCGATGCGCTGGTGGTGGTGATCTCGGAGGAGAACGGCGCAGTTTCCCTGGCCCAGGACGGCAATATCCGCTACAACATCGGCCTCCCCGAGGTTGAGGCCGGCATCAGGAGCCTGCTGCCCCTGACCAGGCCGGAGGGGAAGTCCCCATGAACAGCAGGGGATTCCTGCACGCCCTCCTGTCGGACCTTCCGGTCAAGGTGATCTGTCTCACCGCCGCCGTGATCCTGTTCCTCTTCCACCGGGTCAACACCATGACGGAGCGCTTCTTCAGCGTTCCCCTGGAGGTCAGCACCCCGCCGGGTCTTGCGATAGCATCCCCGTACCCCAAGACCGTGCGGATCACGCTTCGGGGTTCAGAGGATGCAATCTACCCGATATTGGAGGAGGACATTGAGGCCACCGCGGACCTCGAGTCCCATAAGAGCCAGGGTGTGTTTCGGGCGCCCGTCAGGATTTCCCGTCGGGGGACCGCGGCGAACGTCGAGCCGCTGGAGATCAAGGTCGAGCCCCAGGATGTCGCGTTCACACTGGAGCCGCTTGCCGAGCGAAAGGTGAATGTTTCGCCGGATCTGCGCGGGTCCCCCGCCTACGGGTACGAGATGGTCCAGTCCAGCGTGACGCCGCCGACCATGCTGGTGCGCGGCGCGCGAAGCCGGGTTCAGACGCTTACATCGTTGTCAACGGAGGAGATTGACCTTTCGGGCCACGCCACTAGCTTCACCACCCGCGTCAAGATACTTGCCCCCAGCTCGCTGGTCCGGATTGTCGGGGACCCGTCCGCGGATTTCCACGCGATCATCCAGGAGTCCATCGGCGCGAGGACTTTTGACAGCGTGCCGATTGTCGGCTCCGACATCGGGCCGCACCTGGCCCTGAAATCGACCCTGCCCCTGGGGATGGTGTCGCTGCAGGGCACGCAGCTCGCCCTGGACGGGGTCCGAGCGGAGCAGGTGAGCCTGCTCATCGATTTTTCCTCCATCCACAGGGCCGGTCAGTACACGCTTCACCCCCGGCCCGAAGCGCCCCCCGGCTTCTCCGTCCTGGACTGGACGCCGCGGGAGGTGACCGTGGATCTGGCCTCGTCGGGTCGATAGGAGGTGCAGCCGTGATCCTGGGAGTTGGCATCGACGTCGTTCACGTGGAACGCATCCGCAGGTGGCGGAGAATCGAAGGCCTCTACGAGAGGTTCTTCCATGCCGAGGAGCTGGCCGCCGCGCTTCCCCGGGGGGAGACGGGGATTCTGTCCCTGGCCGCGCGTTTTGCGGCCAAGGAGGCTTTCGGAAAGGCCATCGGTTCAGGCCTCCGCCATTTTGCCCTCCGGGACATTGCCGTGCTCAACGACTCCCACGGGAAGCCGTTCATGATGCTCACGGGCGGGGCGGAAGCGGCGTTCAAGGATTTTGGAGGGAGCCGGCTCGTGTGCTCTCTTTCCCACGAGAAAGAAAACGCGCTCGCCGTGGTCCTCATCGAGGGAGACCCCCGGTGATGGAAGCCCAGAAGCTCACTTTCTTCGAGAAGAAACAGACGGTATGCCCTGTCTGTGACACCAAGTTCTTCCGGGAAGATCTCCTCTCCGGGGGAGGAAGGCTCATTGCAGGGGACCTCGACCCCGAGCTGAGGCGCCGCTACGAGCCGTCCAAGAAGTTCGGCGAGGTATCTCCCCTCCTGTATCCGGTGACGGTCTGTCCGACCTGCTATTTTTCCACCTTTGCCCAGGACTTCGAGACGGCTCCGGAAAAGAACCTGCGAAAGGCGGAGCAGAATACCGAGGAAAGGCGACAGGGCGCTGCGCTGCTTTTCCCGCAGCTGGACTTCACCGCGCCGCGGACGCTGTTCGAAGGAACGGCAAGCTATTTCTTCGCCGCCGCCTGCTACGACTTCCACGACAAGAAAGCGAACCCCACCTACAAGTCCGCGCTGTGCTCCCTGAGGGCCGCCTGGCTGCTGGGAGACCTCCACGCAAAGTTCCCGGGCGACAACTGGGACTACGCGTCGCTGCTCTTTTACCGCAAGGCCCGCTTCTACTATCGCATGGCCCTTGAAAGGGAAAGCGCCGGCCAGGAGGCCTTCGATTCCAACCTCGCGTTCGGCCCGGACGTCGACAAGAACTACGGGTACTACGGAGTCATCTACCTTGCCGCGTACCTGGATTTCCGCTACGGCGCGGCTCATGATCCCGAAAAGAGGGCGTTCGAGCTGCAAAACGCCCGGCGGATGATGGCCAAGATCTTCGGCGTCGGAAAGTCTTCCAAGAACAAGCCGTCGGTCCTCCTGGACAAGGCGAAGGAGATCTACGAGCAGATGGGAGAACAGCTGGCGCGGCTCAGGCCGGAGACCGAAAGCGCGGACCTGGGAGCAGATGACTGAAACGCCCGTCGCGCCGGAGAGGAACATCAAGCTGACCGTTGCATATGACGGGACCGATTTCCTGGGCTGGCAGCTCCAGAGGAAAGGCCGCACCGTCCAGGGGGTGATGCAGGACGGCCTGGGACGGATGCACGGCCATCCCGTGCACGTCCTGGCGGCGGGGCGGACGGACTCCGGGGTCCATGCAACCGGCCAGGTTGCAAACTTCCACACGGACATCCACTCCATCCCCCCGGAACGGTTCCGCGATGCGGTCAACTCCTTTCTCCCCCGCGACGTGCGCGTCGTGGCGAGCGAGGAGGTGGGGCCCGGTTTCCACGCGCGCAGGTCAGCGCGGCTGCGAGTCTATCGCTATTACATCGTGAACGGACCCATCCTCCTTCCGCACCTTCGAAACTATCGCCACTGGGTCAGGCGCGCGCTCGACTTGAAGCGCCTGAACGAGATGGCATCCGTGCTCGTCGGTGAGCACGACTTTTCCTGCTTCTCCGCCGAAGGGGATGCCAACGTCTCCAAAGTGCGCCAGGTCATGGTATCCTCGTTCCACGTGGAGGGGGACACACTTGTCTACACGATCGCCGCGTCGTCATTTCTCTGGAAGATGGTGAGGTCGGTGATCGGGACGTTTCTCATGCTGGACGAGCAGGGGCTGGGCGCTCCCGAGATGCTGCGGATCATCGACTCGCGTCTTCGATCCAGTGCCGGCGGAACCGCTCCTGCGCGCGGATTGTTCCTCGAAAGGGTGCTCTATGAAGAGGTCAACGGAATCCCTGCCCCGTCTCTGGAAGGCGCTGAACCTGCTCCAGGACTACGTGAGCACGGGGTTTTCCCGTAGCCATCCTGAGCTCGTCCTGACCCAGCCGCAGAAAGTGGTGACGCAGACGGCGGAGGCGCCCCGAGCCCAGCCGTCACGTGCGGAAGCGCCCCGGCCCGAGGCGCCACGCGCAGAAGTGGCGCGGCCCCAGCCCTCACGTACAGAAGCTCAGCCGCAGCCTGTTCAGGTGGCGCAAACCGCAGGCACTCCCGTTGACGACAGTCCCGAAACCATTGCCGCGGAAATCGCCGCCTGCGTCAAATGCGAGCTGTGCGCAGGGAGAAAGACAACAGTGCCGGGAGAGGGCAGCCTGCGGCCGCCGGTGATGTTCGTGGGGGAGGGGCCCGGGGAGGAGGAAGACAGAACCGGACGGCCCTTTGTCGGGGCGGCGGGCCGTTACCTCGACAAGTGGATCCCGGCCATCGGGCTGAGCAGGGAAGAATGCTTTATTGCGAACGTGGTCAAGTGCAGGCCGCCGCGCAATCGGGAGCCGCATCCGGAAGAGATCACCGCGTGCCTGCCGTATCTCGAACGGCAGATCCGCGTCGTGAAGCCGCTCACCCTCTGCTGCCTGGGGCGGATCGCGGCTCACACGCTCCTGCAGACCACGGCGAGCCTCGGGGGCCTGCGCGGGAAGGTCCACCACTGGCAGGGCATCCCCCTTGTGGTCACCTATCACCCCAGCGCCGTCCTGCGGGACTCCACCCTGCGCAAGCCGGTCTGGGACGACCTGAAGCTCCTGAAGACCCTCATTCCCGCCCAGAAATGAGCCGATACATCGAGCTGGCCTTCAACCTCCCGGTGAAGCGCCAGTTCACGTACAGCGTCCCTGACGGCATGGAGGTCATGGTGGGATGCCGGGTGAGCGCGCCATTCGGCTCACGCCAGCTCACCGGCCTTGTGGTCGGCATGCCGGCGGCGCCTCCGGAGGGAGTTGGCGAGATCAAGAGCGTGAAGCGTGTCATAGACAAGCAGGCGCTTGTGGATGATGCAACGCTTGACCTCGCCCGGTGGATGGCGCGCATGTACATGTGCTCGCTGGGGGAAGCTCTCTTCACCATCCTTCCCGGCGGACGCAGGGAGGGCGAATCGGATGATCTTCCCCTAGAAGATGATGTGCTGGAGCATGAGCTCGCTCCCCAGCAGCAGGACGCGGTTCGGGCAATAGAGGCCACCGACGGGGGATCGTTTTACCTCTTCGGGGTCACAGGCTCCGGAAAGACCGATGTTTACCTGCACGCCGCCAGGAGCGTCACGTCCCGCGGCAAGGGAGTGATCTACCTCGTTCCCGAGATATCCCTCACGCACCAGGTGGTCAGGGTGTTTCGCCGGACCTACAAGAGCCGCCTTGCAGTGCTGCACTCCGGCCTTACGCCGTCGCAGCGGCTCTCGGAATGGCTTCGGGTCATGCGCGGCGATGTGGACGTGGTGATCGGCGCCCGCAGCGCGGTCTTCGCGCCCCTGCGCAGGCTGGGTCTCATTGTGATCGACGAGGAGCAGGAAGGCGCCTACAAGTCCGGAACGACCCCCCGTTACCACGCCCGCCAGGTCGCGATGTACCGCGCAGCACGGGAGAGGGCGCGTCTCGTCATGGGCAGCGCGACTCCATCCCTGGAGGCGTATCACTTCATGGGAGAAGGAAAGCTGGTTCCCCTGCGCATGCCGGATCGGCTGAGCGGGGGAGCAATGCCTTCCCTGGAGATCGTGGACATGCGCGCGCAGCAGGGCCCTCTCTCGCAGGCCTTGCTGGATGCGATATCCCGGACAGCTTCCGAGGGCCGGCAGGCCATCCTGTTCCTCAACAGGCGCGGATTTTCCTACCTCTTTCACTGCCGTTCGTGCGGGTACGAAATGGCATGCCCTCATTGCTCGGTGGCGATGACGTATCACAAAGAGCGCGGCAGGATGATCTGCCACTACTGCGGCTCATCAGCGGCTCCCATCACTGTCTGCCCCACGTGCGGCTCGCTTGACGTGGGCTACTCGGGGTTCGGAACGGAGGGAATTGAGGAGGAGCTGGCGCGCAACTTCCCCCAGCTTGTCGTTCGCCGCATCGACACGGATGCGGTGCGAAAGAAGCGCGTGCTCCAGCAGCTGCTGAGCGACTTCAGAAAGGGCGCGGTCCAGGTGCTCGTCGGGACCCAGATGGTTGCAAAAGGGCTGGACTTTCCCGGTGTGAAGCTTGTGGGGATCATCAACGCGGACACGGGACTGCAGCTCCCCGATTTCCGGGCCGCAGAGAGGACGTTCAGCCTGCTTGTGCAGGTTGCAGGTCGGGCGGGAAGGGCGTTACCGGACGGCAAAGTGCTCATCCAGACTTTCCGGCCAGGCTCCCCATCAGTACGCCTGGCACAGCAGGGGAAGCTGGAAGAGTTCTACGCTGAAGAGCTCCAGGCCAGGAGGCAGCTTGGATTTCCTCCTTTCAGCAGGCTCATCCGTGTCCTCCTGCGGGGGCGGAACAGGCAAAAGACGCTCGCGGCAATCAACGAGCTTACCGCTGAGCTCTCCACCCGGCTCGCGGAGACTGCCGAGACCATGGGTCCCGCGGAGTGCCCCCTGGCCAGGATTTCGGGCAACTACAGGTACCACACCATCCTGCGCACGCTCAGGTTCTCCGAAGCGCACTCCCGCGTAAGTCGGGTTCTGGAAACCTGGCGAGCGCCCGGCGGAGTGTATGTCGAGGTCGACGTGGACCCGCAGGCGCTCCTGTAGCCATCGCTTCCACTTGGCTCAATTGGCCGTTTTTACTACTATTGACGTGGAAAGCGATTAGACCTGATGCTGAACATCATAAAACTGGGCGACCCGCTACTGAAAAAACATTCGGTTGTGGTTCCGGACATCAACGACGAAGTGCGCGCTCTCGTCGCCGGGATGTTCGAGACGATGGAACGGGGCAAGGGAGTCGGCCTGGCAGCCGTCCAGGTGGGTGAGCTCCTGCGCCTTTTCGTCACGAAGGTGCCCGGGGACTCCCCCCGCGTGTTCATCAATCCTGATATCCTGGAAACCTCCATCGATGAGGTGACCATGGAGGAAGGCTGCCTCAGCATCCCCGGCCTGTATACCGATGTGACGCGGCCCGGCTCCATTCGCGTGCAGGCCTGGAACGAGAAGGGGAGGCCGTTCGCGCTCAGCGCTGAGGAATACCTGGCCCGCGTGATCCAGCACGAGCTCGACCACCTCAACGGCATCTTGTTCATTGACCGCGTAGGTCCGAAGAAAAGACAGAGACTTCTCGCCGAGTACGACAGCAAAGTCGGTGTCTGATGCGCATCCTTTTCGCCGGCACGCCGCCCATGGCCGTACCGTCACTGGAGAACCTTGCGCGCGAGCTGCGCGTGGTTGCGGCACTGACGGCGCCAGACCAGCCGGTTGGCCGCGGGCGCACTCCGTGCCCGTCCGCCGTAAAGGAGGCGGCACTGGGTCTTCGGGTACCTGTGCTGACTCCTGCCTCGCTTGACGAGGCGGCCATCGAGGCGGTGAAAGAACTGGCGCCTGACCTCCTGGTCGTCGTAGCGTACGGAAAAATCTTCAAGAAGAAGTTCCTTGACCTGTTTCCTCGCGGCGGCATCAACCTCCATCCATCTCTTCTGCCCCTGTATCGGGGGCCTTCCCCCATCACGGCTGCCATCCTTGCAGGAGACAGTGAAACGGGCGTCACGGTCCAGAAGCTCGCAATGCGGTTCGACACAGGGGATACCCTGGCGCAGGTTCGAGTCCCTCTGCATGGGAACGAGACAACGGGCTCGCTGACCGATGCCCTTTCCCGCATCGGCGCCGATCTTCTCCTGAAGGTGACCGGGGATATAGCCGACGGACACCCTCCCGCGGCCGTTCCCCAGGATGAATCCCGGGCGAGCTACTGCCGGCTTGTCTCCAAGCAGGACGGTCTCCTGGACTGGAACGCTCCGGCTTCCCTGATCGAGCGCAAAGTTCGCGCCTACGATCCGTGGCCGCGAGCTCGGACAACTTTGAACGGAAGCTCACTCCTGCTCTTGAAAACCGTTGTCCATCCGGGTACGCTCGTCCGTGCGGCAGGCGCGCCGGTTCCCGGCGAGGTGCTTGCCGCGGACGAGGAGAACGGGATCCTTGTCCAGACCGGGCAAGGCGTCCTGCGGATCGAGCGGCTCCAGCTGCAGTTCAAGAAACCGCTTGACTGGCAATCGTTTCTTCACGGCCACCCGGATCTGCCAGGCGTCCGCCTGGGCAATTGAGCAGGGGAGATATGAGGGATTTCATCAGCAAGGTGCGCGTCTGGCTCGAGCAGGCCGCGGAGTGGACGGTGACATTCGTCCGGAAGGTCGTGCCGAACGCGGAAGATTCAGCGGAAACGCGGAGTCTGAAGCTCACGATTTTCCTCTTTGTCGGGATCATCGGACTGATGCTGGTCATCGGGGCAGTCACGTTCTCCATTGCGGTGCGGGGCCAGGATGAGACGCTCGTCCCGAACCTCGAAGGCAAGGATGTCCTTGATGCCCTCACCGACCTGCAGAGCAAGGAGCTGTACCCTGACATCCAGGAGCAGTACTCCACAAGCTATGACCGCAACATCGTCATCTCTCAGAGGCCTGCTCCGGGAACGCTGGTCAAAGCCGGCAAGAGAGTCACGCTGCGCGTGAGCCGCGGTCCCGTCATCGACAAGGTGGAGAACTATGTTGGGATGACCCTGGACGATGTGAAGATCCACCTGCAGACCCTCTTCGCAACGCACAGCCCGAACCTGATCATCAAGGAGCCGATCCTGTACAGGTTTGAAAGCAGCACCCAGCCTGGCAAGATCCTGGCACAGAGCCCGAAGCCAGGAACGCCGATCTCCGGGGTAACCTACCTCGAGCTCGTCGTGAGCCAGGACCAGACGGGGGAAACAATGCTGAGCGTAGGGGACTACGTCGGCAAGAACTTCCAGGAAGCCGTCTCAGACCTCACGAAAGCCAACATACCCTTTGCATTCACCGTCCAGAAGTCGGCGCAGGGCAAGGCGCCCGGCAGCGTCATCGCTCAGAACCCTGGTCCGGGGGAGAAGATCAGCTACGACCAGGTGGTCCAGCTGACCATGACCGCTCCC
>Ga0209415_10015947_pt1 | contig 12133 bp, 11 predicted proteins | sample PeaSoiSIISIP2007_FD_187696 | JGI IMG/M metagenome (GOLD analysis project Ga0209415, IMG submission 187696) | Peat soil microbial communities from Weissenstadt, Germany - SII-SIP-2007 (SPAdes) (version 2) | ecosystem: Environmental > Terrestrial > Soil > Wetlands > Peat | place: Germany... | reverse complement strand
CGGCGGCCGGAGTAATCGGGGGAGCCGAAGCCGGTGATGCCTTCCCACCAGTTGGCTTGCGCGGCCTGCGCATAAGCGGGGACCACGAGCAGCAGCAGCGCGACGATGAAGCCCGTCACGCCCGCGGCCCGTCGACTGCACGGGCCCTCGCGGAGATCGGCAATATGCGCCCCGCGGGGCCGCGCGGGCGCGCGAAATGCCTGCATCGATCCATCCTGACGGTTGCACCCGCACGCGAGAGCCGAGCCTTCGGGTTGGCGGCAGGGCTGCCCGAGCTTCGCCTGACCGCCGAGCGCCTTCACTGCCGACCGGATATGGCCAAACAAAGACAACGGCGCGGATGCCAAGGTGCCAGACGCCAGCCCAAGTGGCAACGCAGTGCCATTCGGTCGCATCGGAGCCTCGATTGCCGGAATTTCGACCGGCCCTAACCCCCGAAGTGATCCCAGCCGGTTCTCGTGAACGCCATGACGCGGCCGCTTCCGTCGCACACGCGTCCTCCGTGCGCGCCATCGGTGATGAAACCGATGCGCGTCATCGGAGTTCCCGCCGCCGCGCTCACGTTCTCGAATTTCTCCGCCTCCTGTGGCGCGATCGCCGCCAGCACCTCGTAGTCCTCGCCGCCGGTGAGCAGATCGGCGAGCGTGGCGCCCCCAGCGGCGACGGCCGCGCGCGCTGCCGGCGACAGCGGCACGGACGCAGCCTCGATCTGCCCGCCGACGCCCGACGCGCGGCACAGGCGGTCGAAGTCCTTCACGAGGCCGTCGGAGATGTCCATTGCCGCGCGCGCATGGGCGAGCAGCGCTGCGCGCAGGCCAACGGGCGGCCGCGGTTGCCGGAAGCGGGCGTCGAGATGGGCGACGGCGGCGGCATCAAGCCCGCAGCGCTGCGCCAGCGCCGGGTCGCGGCGCAGGGCGAGACCGAGCGCGGCGTCACCGATGCTGCCCGACACGTAGACGGCATCGCCCGGCTTGGCGGTCGAGCGGCGGATCATGCGGCCGCTCGGCACCGTTCCCAGCGCCGTGATGGAGACGCTGAGCGGGCCCGGCGCGCGATCGGTGTCGCCGCCGATGAGCGAGCAGCCGAACGCGGCTTGCGCCCGGCGCAGGCCATCAGCAAAGGCGGCGAGCCAGGCGCGCTGCGGCGCCTCCGGGAATGCGACCGCCATCACGTAAGCGAGCGGCGCGGCCCCCTTGGCGACGAGATCGGAGACGTTGACGGCGAGCGCCTTCCAGGCGATGGCGCCGGCATCCTCGCCGGGGAGGAAATGCACGCCCGCAATGACGGCATCCGTGGTGACAACGAGGTCGCAGCCCGGCGGCGGCGTTATCGCCGCGCAATCGTCCGTGAGGCCGAAGGCACCGGCGAAGCCGGCGGCGAGCGGCGCCCAGAACTCGCCGATGATCGCTTCCTCGTTGTGCGGGCTATCGGGCTTTTCGCTCGTCATGGCCGTTGAACTCGGGCGCGCGCAGCCGCCGCGCCAGCTTGTCGAGCACGCCGTTGACGAGCTTCGGCTCCTCGTTCTCGAAGAAGGAGTGCGCCACGTTGATGTACTCGTTGATGACGACGCGGGCCGGCACGTCCGGGCGCTCCATCAGCTCGAACACGCCGGCGCGCAGGATCGCGCGCACGATGGCGTCGATGCGGACGAGCCGCCAGCCCTCGGCGAGCTGATGGTCGACGAGCGGATCGATGTCGCGCTGCCGGCGCACGACGCCGCGCAAGAGCTCGGTGAAGAACACCGCGTCCGCGCCCGAGGCGACCTCGTCGGCAGGCGACCGCGGGAAGCGCAGACGCACGAACTCATCGATGACCGCGTTGAGGTCGGTGCCGGCCATGTCCATCTGGTAGAGCGCCTGCACGGCGGCAACGCGCGCGGCCGTGCGCGGCGGCAGCGGAGTTGCCGTGGATTGGCCCTGATCGCCGCCGCTCATGCGCTTTGCCCCTCGAATGTGCGTACGAGCTCGACGAGGCTCAGGCAGGCGCGCACGGCGTCGCCGCCTTTGCCATCGGCACCGCCCTGGGCCCGTTGCATCGCCTGCTCCTCCGTGTCGACGGTGAGGATGCCGTTGCCGAGCGGGATGGCGTGGCGAATCGCGACCTCCATGAGCCAATGGTTGGCGTTGTTGCAGACGATATCATAGTGCGAGGTCTCGCCGCGGATCACGCAGCCGAGCGCGACGGCGCCGTCCCAGCGGCCGCTCGCGGCGCCGCGCGGGATGAGCCCCGCCGAGGCGGCCTGCGCCAGCGCCTGCGGGATCTCGAGCGCACCCGGCACGGCGATGCGGTCGTAGCCGGCGCCTTGCTCGTTGAGCGCGGCGATGGCGCCGTTGACGAGCTCGTCCGAGATCGTCTCGTAGAAGCGGCCTTCGATGATGAGGATGCGCGCCTGCGGAGCGTGACGGTGGAGCTTTGCCGCGCTCTGCGCCGGAGGCTTGGTCTTGAGGGCCATGGCGCTACTTGATCCTGCGCGTGCCGACGATGCGCAGGCCGAAGCCTTCGAGGCCGACGTAGACGTGCGCCGGCGAGTTGGTAAGCAGCACCATGTCGCGCACGCCGAGGTCGGTGAGGATCTGCGAGCCCGCGCCGATCTCGACGCGGCGGCGCTCGCGCGCGCTGTCGGAGATTTTCGGGTCGCGCACGCGCCGCTGCTCGATCCACTCCGAGACCAATTTCGGGCGCAGGTCGCGGATGAGCACCACGACGCCGCGGCCCTCGCGCTCGATGGCGCGCAGGGAAGCGTCGATCTGGCGGCTGCCCTCGCCGGCTTCGCCGATGCCGAGCAGATCACCCAGCACGTTGACGGCATGCACGCGCACGAACACCGGGCCCGGCGCCGACAGGTCTCCTCTGACAAGAGCGAGGTGCTCGCCCGGCTCGACCGTGGTCTCGTAGACGTGCAGGTCGAAGGCGCCGGCGGCGGCGGTGTTGACGCGCATCTTGGCGACCGCGCGCACCAGGTGCTCGTTCTTGAGCCGGTAGGCGATCAGGTCCTCGATGGCGCCGATCTTGAGCCCGTGGCGCTGCGCGAAGGCGACGAGATCGGGCATGCGCGCCATGGTGCCGTCGTCGTTCATGACCTCGCAGATGACGGCGGCCGGGTAGAGCCCGGCAAGACGAGCCAGATCGACGGAGGCTTCCGTGTGGCCGGCGCGGATCAGCACGCCGCCCTCGCGCGCGATGAGCGGAAACACGTGGCCGGGGGAGACGATGTCCCCCTCGCCCTTGGTCGCGTCGATGGCGGTGGCGATGGTGCGCGCGCGATCGTGCGCGGAGATGCCGGTCGAGATGCCCTCGCGGGCCTCGATCGACTGGGTGAAGGCGGTGCGGTTGCGCGAGTCGTTGCGGCGGACCATGGCTTCGAGCCCGAGCTCGTGCGCGCGCTGCTGGGTGATCGACAGGCAGACGAGCCCGCGCCCGAAGCGCGCCATGAAGTTGATCGCATCCGGCGTCGCCATCTGCGCGGGGATGACGAGGTCGCCCTCGTTTTCGCGCTCCTCCGCGTCGACGAGCACGACCATGCGCCCGTTGCGCATGTCCTCGAGGATCTCGGGGATAGCGGACAGGCAGCCGCGGCCTTGCGACACGGCGATAGCGCCGGCTTCGTGCGTCACGGGCGGAACTCCAAGAGCCGCGCGACATAGCGCGCGAACAAGTCGACCTCGAGATTGACCGAGTGCCCGGGGGTTTTGGCCCCCCACGTGGTCACCGTCAAGGTGTGCGGGATTATGTTGACACCGAAGCGGTTGTCGCTCACCTCGTTGACCGTTAACGACACGCCGTCGAGCGCCACCGACCCCTTGGGCGCGATGTAGGGCGCCAGGTGGTCCGGCACCTCGAACGCGAAGCGCCGGCTCTCGCCGTCGGCGCGCACGTCGAGAATGCGCGCGAGCCCGTCGACGTGGCCCATGACCACGTGGCCGCCGAGTTCCGCGCCCGCGCGCAGCGGCCGCTCGAGGTTGATACGGCGCCCCGGAGCCCAGTCGGCAAGCGTGGTCTTGGCGCGCGTCTCGTTCGAGGTGTCGACGCTGAAGACGCTGCCGCCTCCATCCTCGCGCACCGACGTCATCGTCAGGCAGCAGCCGTCGCACGCCATCGAGGCGCCGACCTCCAGCGTCGCCGCGGCGTAGTGCGTGCGGATCGAGAAGCGGCCGTCGCTGCGCGCGACGACCTCGCCGATGTCGGACACGATGCCGGTGAACATGGGGCTTTCCTCGCTGCCTCTAGGTTTGTGACGCAGGCCGGCCGCTGCTGCGCCAGTGATGGCGGAACACCATCATATCGTCGCCACCGACGCGGCGATGCTCCGATTGCTCGAGACCCTGCGTAGCGACGTAGCGTGAAAGCGCGGCTAACGCCCGCGCCGGCGCGGGCGGCGCGGCGTCCGGTGCCCGCGCCTGGAACAGCACCGCCTCATCGACGAGACCGGCGGCCGAGAACGCGCGCCACGTGCGGGCGCCGCCGTCGACCAGCAGGCGCGTGATGCCGCCGGCGACGAGCGCCTCCATCGCGGCGGGAAGCCAAAGCTCGCCCCCGACCTCGGGCACGCGCAGGATGCGGGCGCCAGCGGCTTCGAGCGCGCCGGCGTCGCTATGCTCGCCGCATACGATCCACAAGGGATGCTCGCGCGCCGAGCGCGCCAGCCGGCTCTGGCCCAGGCCATCGAGATTGCGGGCGATCACGATGCGCACCGGGGAGCGGTCCTCGAGCCCCGGCAGGCGGCAGGTGAGCAGCGGATCGTCATCGATGACGGTCTGGCGGCCGACGAGGATCGCATCGGCGCGGGCGCGCATGAGGTGCCCTTGCGCCCGCGCTTCCTCTCCCGTCGCCCACGCCGGCTGCCCGCCGGCGCCGCGCGGGGCCTCGCCTAGGGCGTCGAGCGCCAGCTTCAACTGCACCAGCGGGCGGCGCTCGGTGACGCGCAGGATATGCCCCGCCGCCATCCAATGCGCCTCGCGCGCCATGAGACCGCGCTCGACCGCGACGCCGGCGGAGCGCAGGCGCGCCAGCCCGCGGCCGGCAACGCGCGGGTCCGGGTCCTCGATCGCGCACACGACGCGGGCGATGCCGGCGGCGATGATCGCGTCGGCGCACGGTGGTGTCGCGCCGTGGTGCGAGCAGGGCTCGAGCGTGACGTAGAGCGTCGCGCCGCGGGCGCGGGCACCGGCGCGGCCCAGGGCTTCCGTCTCGGCGTGCGGGCGGCCGCCCGGGGCGGTGACGGCGCGCGCGATCACCTCGCCCGTCGCCTCATCGGCGATGACGGCGCCGACGGACGGATTGGGAGCCGTGGCACCGAGCCCACGCTGGGCGAGCCGCAGGGCGATCGTCATCATGTGGAGATCGAACTCGGCGCCGGCCGAAGGAGCCATGAGACATCAGTGCTTCTTGAGCGGCGCGGCTTCGACGACCGGGCTCTCGAACGCGATACGCGCGGGCGCGTGCGGTGCGACCGGCTCGCCGGCGATCTCGCTCAGCACCTCCTGGAAGTCCGCGGCCTCGCGGAAATCGCGATAGACGGAGGCAAAGCGCACGTAGGCGACGGGGTCGAGCCCGCGCAGCGCCTCCATCACGAGGCCGCCGATGGTGGAGGTCGCGACCTCCGTCTCGCCCGAGCTTTCGAGCTGGCGCACGAGGCCCGAGACCATGCGCTCGACGCGCTCGGCGTCGATGGGGCGCTTGCGCAATGCCACGTCGACGGAGCGCACGAGCTTGTCGCGGTCGAAGGGAACCTTGCGGCCCGAGCGCTTGACGACGGTGAGCTCGCGCAGCTGCACGCGCTCGAACGTGGTGAAACGGCCGCCGCAATCGGGGCAGATGCGCCGCCGCCGGATGGCCGCGTTCTCCTCGGTGGGGCGGCTATCCTTCACTTGCGTGTTTGCGCCCGCGCAATAAGGGCAACGCATGGATGCGCTCCGTTCGAGCCGCCGCGCGAGCGCTCCAGGGTCGGCGCCGCGTCATGAGTTTTAGCCGTTTGGCCGTTAGAAACGCAACGAGGTGCCCGCGGATATCCAACGGACACCGGCGGGCACCCAGAATCTAAGTGTGCGCGACTACGAGTAGATCGGGAAGCGCTTGCACAGCTCGACCGCCTGCGCCTTCACCTTCTGCTCCACCGCGCCGTTGCCCTCCGCGCCGTTCTTGGCAAGCCCGTCCAGCACCTCGGCGATCATGCGGCCGACCTCCTGGAACTCGGCGACGCCGAAGCCGCGCGTGGTGCCGGCAGGCGCCCCGAGCCGGATGCCCGAGGTGACCATGGGCTTCTCCGGGTCGAACGGCACACCGTTCTTGTTCGTCGTGATGTTGGCGCGGCCCAGCGCCTTCTCGGACACGTTGCCGGTCAGCTTCTTGGGCCGCAGGTCGAGCAGGATCAGGTGCGTGTCGGTGCCGCCGGAGACGAGCGCAAAGCCGGAGTTCACCAGCACCTCGCCCATGGCCTTGGCGTTCTCGATCACGTTCTTGGCGTAGACCTTGAACTCGGGCCGCAGCGCCTCGCCGAACGCCACCGCCTTGGCCGCGATGATGTGCATCAGCGGGCCGCCCTGGATGCCGGGGAAGATGGCCGAGTTGACCTTCTTGGCGATGTCCTCGTCGTTGGTCAGGATCATGCCGCCGCGAGGACCGCGCAGCGTCTTGTGCGTCGTCGTGGTGACGACGTGCGCGTGCGGGAAGGGGCTCGGGTGGGCGCCGCCGGCGACGAGACCGGCAAAGTGCGCCATGTCCACCATCAGATAGGCGCCGACCTCGTTGGCGATGGCGCGGAAGTCCGCGAACTCGATGTGGCGCGGATAGGCGGAGCCGCCGGCGATGATGAGGCGCGGGCGGTGCTCGAGCGCGAGCTTGTAGACCTCATCCATGTTGATGCGGTGCGTGTCGGGCTTGACCATGTAGGACACGGCCTTGAACCACTTGCCCGACTGGTTGACGGGGGCGCCGTGGGTCAAGTGGCCGCCGGCCGCGAGGCTGAGGCCCAGGATGGTGTCGCCCGGCGTCGCCAGCGCGTTGAACACGCCCTGGTTGGCCTGGCTGCCCGAGTGCGGCTGCACGTTGGCGAAGCCGCAGCCGAACAGCTTCTTGGCGCGGTCGATGGCGAGCTGCTCGACGATGTCCACGTACTGGCAGCCGCCGTAGTAGCGCTTGCCCGGGTAGCCTTCCGCGTACTTGTTGGTGAGCACGGTGCCCGCCGCCTCGAGCACCGCCTTCGACACGATGTTCTCGGACGCGATGAGCTCGATCTCGTGCTGCTGGCGCCCCAGCTCCTTGCCGATCGCGTCGGCGACTTCCGCGTCGCCGTCGGCGATAGAGGCCGTGAAAAAGCCGGACTTGGTGGCGGGGGCCTTCATCGTGAACATTTGCTGCTTCCTTGTTGTCGCGTGCGCGATGAGTTGGGGAAAAGGGTCGAGGGTGCTGCCGCAGCCCCGGGCGAGGCCAACGCCATAGTAAGGTCGAGCCGCGTCCGGCTCAACCTCTCTGGCAGCACATTACCTTGATCCCCGCCATGGCCTTTTTGCCGCTGGCAGCCGCCGCGGGTAATGGCGTGAGTGGCGGCGGCCTACCTATTCGGCGGCGAGCCGGACCGTTTCGCCCCGCGCCAGCGGGCAGGCTTCCCACAGCTCCGTCAGCGAGCGGACGAGGTGGTCCATCTGCGCGTTGGTATGCACCGGAGACGGAGTCAGGCGGATGCGCTCGGTGCCTCTCGGCACGGTCGGATAGTTAATTGGCTGCACGTAGATAGCGTAGCGGTCGAGCAGCGCGTCCGTCACCGCTTTGCAGTGCACCGGATCGCCGACGGTCACCGGCACGATGTGGCTCGCGTTGGCGACGAGCGGCAGCCCGGCGTCCGCCAACCGGCGCTTCAACGTCAGCGCGCGCTCGTGCAGGCGCGTGCGCTCGAAGACGCTCGTCTTCAGGTGGCGGATGCTGGCGAGCGCACCGGCCGCGAGCGCGGGCGCCAGCGACGTCGTGAAGATGAAGCCCGACGCATAGGAGCGGATGGCGTCGCAGCAGTCGCGGCTCGCCGCGATGTAGCCGCCCATCACGCCGAAGCCCTTCGCCAGCGTGCCGTTGATGATGTCGACGCGGCCCATGACGCCCTCGCGCTCGGCGATGCCGCCGCCGCGCGGGCCATAGAGGCCGACGGCGTGCACCTCGTCGAGGTAGGTGAGCGCGCCGTACTTCTCGGCGAGAGCGCAGATGGCCGCGACCGGCGCGATGTGGCCGTCCATGGAATAGACGCTCTCGAACGCGATCAGCTTGGGCGTCGCGCGGTCGTATTCCTTGAGCTTGGCCTCGAGGTCGGCGAGGTCGTTGTGGCGGAAGATGCGCTTGGGCCCGCCACCGTGGCGGATGCCGGCGATCATGGAGGCGTGGTTCTTCTCGTCCGAGAAGATCACGAGGCCCGGGAGCAGCTGCGCGAGCGTCGACAGCGTCGCGTCGTTGGCGACGTAGGCGGAGGTGAACAGCAGCGCCGCTTCCTTGCCGTGCAGATCGGCAAGCTCGGCCTCGAGCTCGACGTGATAGTGGCAGGTGCCGGAGATGTTGCGTGTGCCGCCGGAGCCGGCGCCGACAGTGTCGATCGCCTCGTGCATGGCGGCGATCACGGCCGGGTGCTGGCCCATGCCGAGGTAGTCGTTGGAGCACCAGACGGTGATCGGCCGCGGCTGCTCATCGCCCTTGAAGTGCTGAGCGGCGGGGAACGCACCCCGATGACGCTTCAGATCGGCGAAGATGCGGTAGCGGCCCTCCTGACGGATAGCCTGCAGCGCTTGCTTGAATTTGCCTGCGTACTCCATCAGCGTCCTTCACTCCCGACCGAGATTTTTTCTTAGCATCGTTCTAAAGAGCACTTTGGGCAATGTGTCTATTGTCGCGCCGCAGCCATCGGGTGGCGCCCGCAGATTTAGCGGCCGACCCGCGCGGGCCCCTTGATGCCGATCAAGGTAGGGGGGTCTTGCTTAATATGCCGCAGCGATCTCGCCGACGCCGTCCTTCTGGTAGACATCGGGCCGGAATTGTATCACGCCGTCCTCGGTCGCCCAGGCGGTAACGTAGGCAAAAAACAGGGTAACCGGCTTCTTCAAGCGGACCGTCTTGGTCTGGCCGTTCTCGCGCATGGCCTCGACCTGCTCTTTGGTCCAGCCGGGCTGCCCCTCTAGCAGCCAGGTGGCCAGCTCCTCGATGTTCTGCACGCGCACGCAACCGGAGCTGGCGGCGCGGAAGTTGCGCCCGAAAAGCGATTCTTTGGGCGAGTCGTGCATGTAGACCGAGCTGGCGCTCGGGAAGTTGATCTTGAGGAACCCGAGCGGGTTCTCCTTGCCCGGCGCCTGCCGGTAGGAGAGTTGCAGGGGCTTTGACGAGTTCCAGTCGATCTTCTCGGAGGCAATCTTCTTGCCGCCCTCGTAGGCATCGATGCCGAACTTCTCCAGCACGTTCTGGCCCCTGCTCTGCATGTCCTGGCCTTTGGGGATCAGATCCTCCTTGATCACGGTCGGGGGCAGCGTCCACACGGGGTTGAAGTTCAGGTCGGTGATGGTGGAGCGCAGCTGCGGGGTCGGGCGGTCGGGCTTGCCGACGACACCCGAGTGCCGCGAGATGACGGTGTTGGCCTGGATGGCCTCGATCTGGGCGGCCGGAATATTCACCAGCACGTAGCGCTTGCCCACGATCTTCACGAGGTCGCTGAGGCGCTCGAGATTGACCTTCAACTGCTTCAAGCGCACGTCGGCGGGAACGTTGAGTGCGGCGATGGTGCGCTTGTCGACGATGCCGGTGGGCGCCAGCCCGTTCGAGGCCTGGAAGCGCATCACCGCCTTCTCGAGCTCGCTGCCGAAATAGTTCGGATAGCTCGTCTCGTCGTTCAGCTCGCCCGAGGCCGTGAGGCGCTGGCGCAGCAGGTTGACGGCGGGGTGCGTCTGCCCCGCCTCGAGCTGCATATCGGGGATGGCGACGAAGCCTCCGGCCTCCACGATCTGCGCGTAGCGGTCGACGGCGAGCTTGGTCTGCGCCACGTTAGCCTTCGACAGCGTGGGGAACCCCTTCGGGGGATTGGACTGCCATTCCTTGGTGAACTCGCGGTCGTAGCCGGCGCCTCCGGTCCCGGCCGCACCCGGGCCGTCGCCGGGGGGGCCGAACTGGATATCCTGAGCGAGCACGCAGGTGCTGGCGCCCACGAGCGCCATGACGCTGCCCGCAAGGCGCCCCAGCGTCCGCGCCCGAACAGAGCTTGACCCGGCTCTTTGCATATTGCTCGAACCCCTCGAACCCCCGAGAAGCCGCTCCCGCTCCTAAACTTAGGGCGCAAGCCGCCGAAAGGAATAGCCATTCGATCAGATTGGGAAGGCAAAATCGAGATATACGCTTGGCGTGCCCAAGCCTGATGCCAGGGCGCAACAATCGCGCAGACGCAAAAAGGAGCCGCGGGAGGTGTCCGCGGCCCTTAGCGTCGCTGGCGTTTGGTGCGTGTTGTCTAGAGGCGGTAACGAATTTGGTCGGACCAGAAGCGCTCCAGCCGGACGAGCGCCTTGTTCAGCCCGCGGAAATCGTCCTCGGTGATCTCACCGACCGTGCCCACCGAGCCAAGCTGGCGCTGGTAGAGCTTCTTGACGACGTCGCAGGCTTCCTTGCCCTTCTCGGTCAGGCTGACGCGCACGCTGCGGCGGTCGGTCTCCGACCGCTTGTAGTGCAGATAGCCCATGTCCACGAGCTTCTTCAGGTTGTAGGAGACATTCGAGCCGAGGTAGTAGCCGCGTGTCTTGAGCTCGCCGGCGGTCAGCTCGCCCTCGCCGATGTTGTAGAGAAGAAGGGCCTGGACGCTGTTGAGGTCGGCGCCGCCGAGGCGGTCGAACTCGTCCTTGATCACGTCAAGCAAAAGGCGGTGCAGCCTCTCGATGAGACGCAATGCCTGCAAGTACTCCGAACGGAATCCCTCGTCCTGAGCCGGCGCGCGATGGCGCGCTACGTCGAGCGCAACACTCATAACTGCCTCATCCTGTTTGACGCATCCCGATTTTCTCGGGTTACTCAAACAGATACGGCATAAAGCTAAAACTTACATAAATGCACATAGTAAACTAATAGTAATAGTGCGCCTCTGAAATATATCGTTCACTATAAACGATTCAGGTCTAAATATTGATTGATCGGATTCCTAGGCTTATTTGGCGGGCGCTAGACGCGTGCGGCCTGCATCTCCTGCCGCGTCGGCAGAGCCATCTCCTCGGCACCCATCGGGGCGAAATAGTCTTCGACCATCGCCGGCGTAACCTCGGTGAGACGGGCGGGCTGCCAGCGCGGCGCGCCGTCCTTGTCGATGAGGGCCGCGCGCACGCCCTCGTAGAAATCGTGACCGTCGAGAAAGCGGCAGGCCAACCGGTAATCGACCTGCAGGGTCTGGCGCAGATCGAAGGCGCGCGCATCGCGGATGTGCCGGTGGGTGACCTTGAGCGACAGCGGCGCGCGCGCCTTGAGGTCGGCGATGACGCCTTGCGCCCAGGGGCGCTCGGGCCCATCGACGCGCGCGAGCCGCTCGAGGATCTCCTCCACGCTCGGCGCCGAGAAAGCGCGGGCGATGTGGCTCGCGTAGGGCGCAAGCTCGCGCGGGCCGGGGTCCACATGGTGCTCGTCCAGCAGCGTATCGACCGGCCAGGTGTCGATGAGCGCCGTCTTGATCTCCTCGAAGCGCTGCGCCGGGATGCAGTGGGTGAGCAGCCCCAACGCGTAGGCGTCGGCGCGGCCGATCGAGCGGCCGGTGAGGCCGAGGTACATGCCGATCGCGTCGGGCAGCCGCGACAGCACCCACGCCGCGCCCACGTCCGGGAACAGCCCGATCGCGGTCTCGGGCATGGCGAAGCGGTAGCCCTCGCCCGCCACCCGATGCGTGCCGTATTGCGTGATCCCGACGCCCGAGCCCATCACCGCTCCGTCGATGAGCGAGATCGTCGGCTTGGAGAAGCACTCGTGCAGCCAGTTGAGCGCGTATTCCTCGGCGCATGCGGCGCGCGCCTGCGCCTTGTCCTCGCGTCCCAGGCGCACCAGCTCGCGCACGTCGCCGCCGGCGCAGAAGGCCTTGCCGCCCCCCGACTGGATGACGACCGCGTAGGTCATCGGCTCGCGCGCGAAGCGCGGATAGGAGTCCGCG
>Ga0209415_10015945_pt1 | contig 12133 bp, 8 predicted proteins | sample PeaSoiSIISIP2007_FD_187696 | JGI IMG/M metagenome (GOLD analysis project Ga0209415, IMG submission 187696) | Peat soil microbial communities from Weissenstadt, Germany - SII-SIP-2007 (SPAdes) (version 2) | ecosystem: Environmental > Terrestrial > Soil > Wetlands > Peat | place: Germany... | reverse complement strand
CGATTCCGCGATCGAGCCGCCGTGCTGACCGGTTTCCCTGGCGACCGATTCCGCGATCGAGCCGCCGTGCTGACCGGCCTCGCTGGCGACGGATTCCGCGATTGAGCCGCCGTGCTGAGCTGCCGCGCTGGGGCCAGATTCGCCGACGGTCTCGTCGGCGAAGTCGGGCAGCACGCGGACGCACGCCGCCTGGCGGCCCTGGCCGGCCGCCCACAGCTCGACCTGGCGGGTCGAGCACTGCGGCAGCGCCACCGCACAGCGCGGGTGGAAGGTACAGCCATCTGGCAGGCGCGCCGGATCCGGCGGGTCGCCGGGCAGGCCGCGGGGGTGCAGCCTGGTCCTCTTGTCTCCGATGATCGGGAACGCCCAGGCCAGCGCCTCCGCGTAGGGATGCCTGGCACCGGTGAACACCTCGTGCGCCGGGCCCTCCTCCACGATCCGGCCCGCGTACATGACGGCCAGCCGCTCGCAGGTGGCGGACAGCACCGACAGGTCGTGGCTGATCATGATCATCCCAACGCCGGTCTGGCTGACCAGATCACCGATCAGGTTCAGCACCTGGGCCTGGATCATCACGTCCAGGGCGGTGGTCGGCTCGTCGGCGATGATCAGGTTCGGCTCGCAGGCGAGCGCCATCGCGATCATCACTCGCTGCTTCTGCCCGCCGGATAGCTCATGCGGGTAGCTGTCGGCCCGCCCGGCCGGCAGGCCGACCTGGGAGAGCAGCGAGCCGACCCGCCTGCGGGCCGCTCCGGGGGTGACGTCGGGGGCATGCAGCAGAATCGGCTCGGCGATCTGCTTGCCGATCCGCTGCACGGGGTTCAGCGAGTGCATGGCGCCCTGGAAGATGATCGACGCGCCCGCCCACCGGACCGCGCGGAGCTTGCCCCAGCTCATCCGCAGCACGTTCTCGCCCTTGAACAGGATCTCGCCGGTCACCGTCGCCGACGCGGGCAGCAGCCGCAGGATCGAGGCGGCGATCGTGGACTTGCCGCAGCCGGACTCGCCGGCCAGGCCGAGGGTCTGGCCGGCGTCCACGGCCAGGCTGACGCCGCGGACCGCCGGCACCGGGCCCTGCACCGTCCGGTAACTGACGGCCAGGTCACGCAGCTCGAGCAGTGCCATCAGCGCTCCCGCAGTCTCGGGTTGAGCACGGCCTCCATCGCGTGACCGACCAGGGTGAAGCCCATCACCACGACGATGATGGCGACGCCGGGCGTGATCAGCCAGAGAGCGTTGCCGGTGCCGACGCCGTTGTTGAACGCATTGTTGAGCATCTCTCCCCAGGACGCCCTGGTCGGGTCGCCGAGGCCGAGGAAGGACAGCGTGGTCTCGGACAAGATCGTGCCCGCCACGGTCAGGATGGTGTTGGCCAGCAGCAGCGGCATCACGTTGGGCAGCACGTGCTTGGACATCTGGTGCCAGTGCCCGGCGCCAAGCGCGCGGGCCCGTTCCAGGTACGGGCGGGTCTCGACCGCCAGCGCCTGAGCCCGGATAATCCGGGCCGTTCCCGGCCAGGAAGTGATCCCGATCACGATGATGATCACGTGCAGCGACGGGCCGAGCGTCCTGGCCAGCACGATCGCGAGCGGCAGGAACGGCACGACCAGGAACCAGTCGGTGACCCGCATCAGCACGTTGTCGCTCTGCCTGCCGAACCAGCTGTTCAGGGTGCCGAAATGGCCTGCCACGATGCCGATCACCGCGCCGATCACCATCGACAGCAGCGTCGCGGCGAAACCGATCAGCAGCGAGATCCGCGACCCCCAGATCAGCTCGGTGAGCACCGACCGGCCGTCGGCGTCGGTGCCGAGCGGGTAGTGCCAGCCAGGCCCGGCGTTCACCGGATAGGTGGCGAGAGTCACGTTGAGCCCGCGCGAGCTGGCCAGCAGCGGTGCGGCTAGCGCGACGGCGATCATCAGCACCAGGACCACGAGGCCGATCATGCCGTCGCGGTCTTTGCGGTACTCCCGCCAGAACCTGGCCAGCGCTCGCCGCCGCCGGTCCCAGGCGATCCGCCGCGCGGTGACCGACGTCACGGCAGGCGGCCGCGGCGCCGTATCGGTCGGCGCGCTCATGCCTGCCTCACCCGCGGGTCGAGCACGGTCAGCAGCAGGTCCGCGATCAGGTTCGCCGCGATCACCGCCGCCGAGAAGAGCAGGAAGGCGCCTTCGAGCACCGGGTAGTCGGGGAAGTTCAGCGCGTTATAGGAGAGCAGGCCGAGGCCTGGCCAGCTGAACACCGTCTCGGTAGTGATCGCGCCCGATATCACGAATCCCAGGTTCAGCATGATCAGCGTGATCGACGGCAGCAGCGCGTTCGGCACGGCGTGGCGGCGCCTGACCATCGCGTCGCGCAGGCCCTTGGCGCGCGCCGTGAGCAGGTAGTCCGAGCCAAGCTCGTCGATCAGCGAGGACCGCATCACCAGCGAGTACTCGGCCAGGTAGACGAGGGTCAGCACGATGCACGGCAGGGTCAGGTGCCAGAGCAGGTCGTTGATCCCGGCGAGTCCGGTGCCGCCGCCGCCGAAGCTGTGCATGCCGCCCTCGGGGAAGATGAACCACTTCGAGGCGAAGACGATCAGCAGCACCATGCCGAGCCAGAAGTCGGGCATGGCGTAGAGCGTGTTGTTGATGGCCGTCGATGTCTTGTCGAACGTGCTTCCCCGGTTCCAGCCGCCGCGGATGCCGATCCACACCCCGATGACGGTGGAGAGCACCGTCGACGTGCCGACCAGCAGAATCGTGGGCCAGAGCGCGCTGCCGATCACCTGAGACACGCCGATGTGGTACTCGAACGAGATCCCGAGATTGCCGTGGAAGGTCTGGACCAGGTAATTCCAGAACTGGGCAGGCAGCGGCAGGCCGAGCCCGTACGTCTTGTTGATGGCGGCCATCTGGGTGGCGGTCAGAGTGGTGCCCCTGGCCAGGTTGCGGGCCGGATCGGCAGGCAGCACCCGGAACAGGAAGAAGTTGAATACCAGGACGAAGAACAGCGTCACGATGGCGCTGCCGATCTTGATGCCGAGATTCCTAGCCAGGCCGGCGCCGCCGCGGGCGGCACCGGCCTCCTCGCCGCGTAGCTCCTGCGCCGCGGCGAGGGCACCTTCGAGCATGGCTCCCGCCATACGGCTACTCCCGCTCGTCCGCGGTCGCCGCCGACCGGCGCCTGACCAGGAACAGTCCGGCCAGACCCAGGATCACCACCGCGGCGGCGATGCCGCCGATCATCGCGCCGCTGACCGACGAGCCCGTGCTGGCCGCCTCAGCCTGAACGGGCGCGCCGATCTCGTGCTGGCAGCCGGCGTTGTGGTCAGTCAGCGACGGGCTGGTGCCGACCGGCCGCAGGCACCGGTAGCTCCACCAGGAGACCTCCTGGAACAGCATCAGGCCGTTCCGGGTGTCCGGCTGCGGGGCGTACCCGGTGAACAGGTCACTGCGGTAGGCCTGCGGGTCGTTGTCGTAGGTGAGCAGCGCGTACGGCTCGTCGGCGTAGAGGATCTGCTGCATCTGCCTGACGACGTTGTCCCTCGCGGCACCGTCCAGGGATTTCTGCGCCAGGTAGAGCTTGTCGTACTGCTTGTCGCAGAAGAAGCTGTCCGACCAGCCAGGGGTGTAGTTCGGCGGCGATCCGGCCGACCGCTGGGCGCAGGTGAACACCGACAGCTGGAAGTCAGGATTCGGCTCGACCCCCCAGCCCCAGATGAACATGTCGTACTGGCCGTTGCCGATGTCCTGGGTGAGCGTGCTGTCCGACATGGCGGTCACGGTGACCTTGATGCCGATGGCGCTCAGCCACTCGGAGATGAACGGCGCGTCCGCGTTGTAGGTCGGCGAATCTGAGCCCCAGTAGAGCCGGAGGCTGAGCTGCTTGCCGTTTTTCACCCGGACCCCGCCAGGTCCCATCTTCCAGCCGTCGGCGGTCAGGATCTGATCGGCCTTCGCCGGGTCATAGGCGTAGGTCGCCGAGGCGGGCGGCGCGTAATGGAACTGCGGGTAGATCGGCGGGACGACCGTGGAGCCCGGGCTGCCGTAGCCGCCGAGCACCTTGCTCACCAGCTCCGGCCGGTTCAGCGCGTAGCTGATCGCGTGCCTGACGTTGATGTCCGTCAGCGCCGGGTTCCCGTTGCCGATCGGCTTGTTGTTCACCGTCTCCGCGCCGTTGTTGAACGCCAGCTCGTCCCAGTTGCCCGACGGGGCGTTGTTCAGGGTCACGCCCGGTACGCCCTTGAGAGAGTTGAACAGCGCGGGGGTCAGTCCCTCGGCGAAGTCGATGCTGCCGTTCTTCAGCGCGATCGCCTCGGCGCTCGGGTTGGTGAAGTTCTGGAAGACCAGCTTCGAGATGCCCGGCTTGCCGCCCCAGTAGCTCGGGTTGGCCCTCAGGTCGACCGACTGGTTGATGTTGAACCTGGTCACGATGAACGGCCCAGACCCGACCGGGTTGCTGTTGGCGAAGGAGGACACCTGCTTCTCCGAGACGTGCTCCCAGATGTGCTTCGGCAGGATCGGCACGATCAGCTTGTCCATGTTCGGCGTCGGCTTGCTGACCGTCATCTGAACCGTGTACGGGCCGGTCTGCGTGACTTTCGTGATGTTCTCCACGTAGGCGGAGTTGTCGCTGAATTCCACTGAGTTCGGCTGGATGTCTCGCTGGAAGGTGTACGCGACGTCGGCGGCGGTCAGTGGCACGCCATCGGACCACTTCACGCCGTGGCGGATGTGGTAGGTCCAGACCAGCTGGTTCTTCGAGACCGACCACGAGGTGGCCAGCCGGGGCTGCGGTGAGTAGTTCAGCTGGCCGTAGTCCATCAGGTTGTCGTAGACCAGCCCGTAGACCTCGAAGTCCAGCGACGTCTGGCCGACATACGGGTTCATCCCGTCCACCGCGCCGGTGTCGCCGACGACGAACGTGGCGGCGCCGTGCGCGGTCGGCGACGGGCTCGCGGTCGACAGCCTGGAGGTGGCGGTCGCCGACGTGGTCGCTGCGAGCGCGGGGCCGGTGGCCGCCAGGCCAGCGCAGAGCGCCAGACCTGCTGCGGTTAGTCGCCAGTTCGGCCGCCAGTTCGATCGGTGCATGGGGGTTCTCCCTCCATCAGGCGGTCCATCCGGGGCGTCCCGCGCTTGCCTGTGTATGAAGTATGGGCGCAATCTGGAGTTATGTGGGTGCAGTGAGTTCTTTGAGGTCAGAGTCACGAAAGTTGCTAGGTTGATAATTTATCCACTTTGTGATGCCAAGCTAGAGGTCTGCCCATGTCAGGAACCGCCGATGAGCTGCCCGTGCCGCCGGTCGCTCCGCGAATCCCGTCCATCCGGGAGCTGCACGGCACGACCGACACCGACGATTACGCCTGGATGCGCGACCCGGCGCAGCCCGATTTCCGCGATTACCTCGCCGCGGAGCGCGCCTACTACGGCTCGCACAGCGCCCCCCTCGCGGACCTGATCGGCCAGCTCGCCGCGGAGTCGGCCGGGCGCACGCCCGACCGGGCGGAGGACTCGGTCGGATGGCCTCTATCAGGCTTTATCTACCGCACCAGGACACCAGAGGGAAGAGAGAATCTTCAGTTCCTTAGGTCACGATCCGGCGAATCTCACGAGCAACTGCTGCTTGACGAGAACATTGTCGGTTCCGCCACCGGATACGTCGACGTGGGAGCGCGCGAGCCGAGTCCGGATCAGAACCTGCTCGCCTGGTCGGCCGACATCTCAGGCGCGGAGATCTACCAGCTGCGGATCAGGGATCTGAGAACCGGCCGTGACCTGCCTGATCTGATCGAGCGCAGCTACCCGGGCCTGGCCTGGAGCGCAGACGGCGACTACCTCTTCTACCTGGTCCCCGACGAGCTGAACCGCCCGTTCCAGGTGTGGCGGCACCGGGTCGGCGCCGCCACGGCCGGCCAGGAGGCCAGGCCGGGCGAGGGCGCCGAACCTGGCGAGGACACCAGGCCCGGCGGTGGTCCGGCGCCTGGCCAGGACGTCAGGCCAGCCGTGGCTGCCATGGCCGGCCAGGCGGGCAGCATGCGGGGCCGTTCGGATGCCGATGTGCTCGTCTACACCGAGACTGACGCCAGGTACGAGGTCACCCTGCGCGGTTCCCGCAGCGGCGAGTTCGCCGTGATCACGTCGGCGTCCCGTGACACCACGGAGGTCTGCCTGATCCCGCTGGCCGACCCGCTCGCCGACCCGGTCCGCATCACCCCGCGCCGACGCGGCGTGGAGTACCGGATCGACCATGGACGGCCCGTTAACGCTGAAACTGGACCGGCGGCCGGGCGGCCTGGCCGCGACGGCCCGGACCGGGCTGGCGCCAGCGCGTCCGGCATCGGCCCGGCTGGCGACGCTGCCAGTGCCCGCGCGGGCTGGCTCTACGTGGTCACCGACGACGGTGAGCCCGAGTTCACCCTGATGCGGGCGCCCGCAGAGTCGCCGGGCCGGGCGAACTGGGCGCCGGTCGACTGCCCGGCGATCGCCCCGGCCCGATCCGACACCAGGCTGCACTCCGCTGACGTGATCGGCGACCGCCTCCTGCTGACGCTGCGGCGTGGCGGCGCTCCGCTGCTGGCGATCACCGACCTCGACGGCGGCAGCGTCATCGAGATCCCGCCGGGCGTCGCGGCGGGCACGATCCGGGTCGACCATGCCGAGGACTATCAGGCGGGGTCGGTGATCATCGTGCAGGAGTCGCTGATCGAGCCTCCGGCCTGGTACCGGCTCGACCTGGCCACCGGCGGGCGCGGCTTGCTGAAGCGGCGCGAGGTACCCGGATACCAGCCAGGCGAGTACCGGACCGAGCGCGTCCTCGCGGCGGCGGCCGATGGCACGCCGATCCCGGTCACGCTCGCGTACCACCGCCAGACCGCGCTGGACGGCAGCGCTCCGTGCCTGCTCTACGGCTACGGCGCCTACGAGGCGTGCTCGGATCCCGAGTTCAGCGTCGGCCTGCCGTCCCTGCTCGACCGCGGCGTGGTCTACGCTATCGCGCACGTCCGCGGCGGCGGGGAGGGGGGCCGCTCGTGGTGGCAGCAGGGCAGGCTTCGGACAAAGCCCGCCACGTTCACCGACTTCATCGACGTCGCCGACTGGCTGGCGGGCCGCGACGGGCCGGCGCTCGTCGACGGCGGCCGGATCGTCTCGCGCGGGCTGTCGGCAGGCGGCCTGCTCCAGGGCGCGGTCTACTCGATGCGTCCCGATCGCTGGTGCGCCGTGGTCGCCGAGGTGCCGTTCGTGGACGTCGTGACCACGATGCTCGACCCGTCGATCCCGCTGACGATCAACGAGTGGGACGAGTGGGGCGATCCGCGTGACCCCGGTGACTTTGCCTGCCTGCGGTCCTATTCGCCGTACGACAACCCGCCGCCCGCCGGGAGCCGGCCGCGGCTGCTGGTGACCGGCGCGGTGCACGACCCGAGGGTGGCGGTGCATGAGCCGGCCAAGTGGGTCGCCAGGCTCCGCGCGACCGTCGGCCCGGATGGCCTGAGCAGGGATGGCGGCCCGGTCCTGACTGCCGCGGACGACCGCGGTTCCCGGCCAGCCAGGCGGGCGGCTGGCCGGCCGGCCGTGCTTTTCCGGGTCGAGCTCGGCGCCGGTGCTCACACCGGCCCGTCCGGGCGGTTCGCGCGGCTGCGGTACGAGGCGGAGGTGCACGCCTTCGTGCTGGACGCTATGGGTCTGAGCGACTAGCACGAGCCTCAGCCTGTGGTGACCTCGGATCCGGCGTGCTGGGCCGGGCCAACGGCCGCGAAGGTGCTCTTGACCCTGGCCACGCTAGCGGCTGTGACGCGGGTCTTGACACCGGCCAGGCGCCTGGCCAGCCTGTGCACTATGCGGAGATCGCCGCTTTCGTTGCGAGTTGGTGCCCTGATCAGTCTCGTGGTCCTCGGCAGCGTGGCCGGGCCGAGCCTGAGCGCGTCCGCCGGCGGGCCGGCGGGCGGGTGGCACGAGGCGGCACGCAGCCGTCGGCCGCTCCAGGCCGGGATGGCGCCGCGCATCGTCGCCCGGCGGGACGCGGCCGCGGCGCTCGGCACCGTTCCCGGCGCGGTCGATCGCCGCCACCCGATCAGGGTCGGGTCGGTGCTGATCCCGCCGTGCCGCGCCACCCGGCTGGCCTGGTGCACGACGATCAGGGTTCCCTACGACTACTTCCAGCCGGCGGCCGGCACGATCAGGCTCGGCTTCCAGTGGTATCCGGCCACGAGCGGCAAGTCGTCCAGGACCATCGTCGCGATCCAGGGCGGCCCCGGCTACCCGACCACGGATTACGCCGACTCGTACCGTGCCATGTTCGGGCCGCTGCTGACCACGCGGAACCTGCTCCTGGTTAACCTGCGGGGTACCGGCAACTCCTCGCCGTTCACCTGCAAGGCGCTTCAGGACTGGACGCTGCGCGACAGCATCGCCTCGTACACGGCCGACACCGGCGCCTGCGGCCGGCAGCTGAATCACACCCGCAAGCTGATCGGCAGTCATCGGTACGTCCAGGCCAGCGACCTGTACACGACCGCGAACGCGGCACGTGACCTGGCCTTCCTGCTCCGCAGGCTGCGGACCGGCCGGGTGGATCTCTACGGCGACTCCTACGGAACCTTCTTCAGCCAGGCCTTCACCGCCCGCTACCACGAGATGCTCCGGTCGGTGACCCTTGACTCGGCGTATCCGGTCGCGGAGGCAAACCCGTTCTACCCGCTGATGATCCCGGCGGCCAGGGAGGCGTTCGACCTGTCCTGCGCGCGCAGCCTGGCCTGCGGGCGCGCCGCGCCGGGCGGGTCCTGGGCCCGGATCGGCCTCGCGGCGCGCTACCTGCGCGTGCATCCGGTGACCGGCCGGACCAGGGATCCGTACGGCGCCGTCAGGACCACGCACGTCGGCGTCTTCGAGCTGATCGAGCTGGTCAACCTCGCCGGGGCGGACAGCGGCGTCTACCGCGAGCTCGACCCGGCGATCCGGGCGCTGCTCGGCCGCCATGATCCGGCGCCGCTGCTCCGGCTGACAGCTCAGGAGATCGACCCGACGGCCACCTCCGGCCCGGTGCGTTCGTTCAACGACGGACTGTACGAGGCGACCAGCTGCCTTGACTATCCCCAGCCGTTCTCGTACCGCTCCTCCGCGCCGCAGCGGCGGGCGGAGTACGCAAAGGCGGTAGCCAGGCTGGCCCCGTCCGCGTTCGCCCCGTTCACGGTGCGGGAATGGGTCACCGAGCCGCAAGAGGAGTTCGACGCCTGCCTGGACTGGCCGGCGCCCGCGCGACCGGATCCGCCGATCACGACGCCCGCGCCGTACGCTCCGAGGTCGCTGCCGGTCCTGATGCTGTCCGGCGACCTGGATTCGCTGACCACGCCGGCCGAGGGCCGCTGGACGGCACGGGAGATGGGACCGTCGGCCCGCTGGATCCTGTTCCGCAACGACACCCACATCAACGCGATGGATGACACGTTCGGCTGCGCGCAGGGCCTGGTGCGGCAGTTCATCGCCGACCCGGCCAGGCTGCGCGCGCTGAACGCCTCGTGCGCGCGGCACACGCCTGAGGTCCGGGTGGTCGGGAACTTCGCCCGGCGGCTGTCCGGGGTCGCGCCCGCCAGCCCGCGATCCGGCAACCAGGCCGGGCCGGAGGGCCTGCGGCTTGCCGCGGTCGCGGTGACCGTGGTCGGCGACGCCGACTGGCACTGGTATTACGGCGACGGCGTGCACGGCTGGGGGCTCCGCGGCGGGACGTACCGCTTCGCCGGCCCGGCCAGCCGGACCCGGATCACTTTCATCCGTTACCGGTGGACCTCGGACACCGCGGTCAGCGGGTACGCGCTGTGGGATCAGGTCACCGGGAGGATGCGGGCCTGGCTGACCGTGACCGCGCCGGACGGGCGCACGGCCACGGTACGGTTCAGCTACCGCGACTACGTCTTCCATGCCTTCGCGGCTATCTCCGGCCGGTTCGCAGGCCGGGTGATCGCCGCCATCCTGCCGGCTCCCTGACTCCTCGGACTCCTCGCCAGCACTGGATTGCGGCCTGCCAGCGCAGCGCTCCCGACCGCTCAGACCGGCTGAAACCGCCGGGCCGAACCGGCACCGGAGGCGAATGGTGACGTGCCGACTGGCTATGGTTGCGGCATGAGCGAAGACCAGCCCGCGGCATTTCCGGTCACCACCGCGTTCGAGCTTCCCGGCATGGTCGTCGAGACGGATCTCGGCGTCGCGTTCGGCCTGGTCGTGCGCAGCATGGGCGTCGCGAAGTCGTTTACGGCGGGTTTCTCGGCCATGCGCCAGGGCGAGGTGAAGCAGTACACCCAGCTGCTCGAGGACAGCCGCAGGCACGCCATCGACCGGATGGTGGAGAACGCCAGGCTGCTCGGCGCCAACGCCGTCGTCGCGATGCGCTTCGACTCATCCGAGATGGGCCAGCAGCTCACTGAGATCGTGGCGTACGGCACCGCCGTGGTCGCCCGCCCGGCGGGAACCTGACCAGCATGCGGATCTGATGTCCGGCGAGCCAGCCGACGGCCCGCCCGGCCAGCCGCGCGATGGTGTGCCCGGCGCCGCTCCGCCGCCTGCGGCTGAGCCGCCGGCCAGCCAGCAGCCGTCCGGCCGGCCAGAGCCGTCCTGGCCCCGTGCGCCGGCCAGCGATGCCGACCGGGACCGGCTGCTCGGGTTGCTGCGCGAGCATTACGCCCGCGGCGACATCCACGACGCCGAGCTCGATCGCAGGACCGAGATCGTGCTGACCGCCCGGTTCACCGATCAGGCCGCTACCGCGATCTCCGGCCTGCCGCTGCTCGCCGGCCAGGCGCAGGCCCGGCCGCAGCGTCACCGCCACGCTCAGTCCGCGAAGCCAGGCCCTGGCTGGGTGCCGACCGCCGAGCGATTCCGGGATCCGACCAGCCGGGCGATCATGCGTGTCTGGATCGATCCGGCCGACGAGAGCCGCCATTATGTTCCGGAACCAGACGCCTGAGCGCCCGCGCCGGGGTGCCTGATCATCCTGCTGCTGCCGGTCGCGCGACGTGGGGCAGAATGAGCCCATGCCAGCCGCCGACGACGATCTGTCCGCGCTTGCGCACCGCTGCACCCGCTTCCTGCACGGGCACGGGCCGGTCCGTGCGGCCGACTTGCTGGCGACCATCCCAGCCGACACCGCCGTGGACCGCTACGGTGACGGCGGAGTGGTCGACAAACTGGAGACCGAGATCGCCAGCCTGCTCGGCAAGCCGGCCGCGCTGTTCCTGCCCAGCGGCACGATGGCGCAGCAGGCTGTGCTGCGGGTACATGCCGAGCGGCGCCAGCGGCACACGATCGTCTTCCACCCGATGTGCCACCTGGACCAGCACGAGGGCCACGCCTACCAGCGGCTGCACCGCCTGACCGGCCGCCCGGCCGGTGACCCGAGCCGGCTGGTCACGCTGGCGGACCTGGAGGCGATATCCGAGCCGGTCGCCGCGCTGCTGCTTGAGCTGCCGCAGCGCGACATCGGCGGGCAGCAGCCGTCGCTGGAGGACCTCGCCGATCAGGCCGGCTGGGCCCGCCGCGGCGGTGCCGCGGTTCATCTGGACGGCGCCAGGCTCTGGGAGTCGGCGGCCGGGTACGGGCGTCAGCCCGCCGAGATCGCCGCGCTGTTCGACACGGCGTACGTCTCGTTCTACAAGGGAATCGGCGCGCTGCCCGGCTGCTGCGTGGCCGGGCCGCAGGAGATCATCGCCGAGGTCCGCGACTGGCGGCACCGGATGGGCGGCACCCTGTTCGGCCTGTGGCCGAACGCCGCATCCGCCCTGACCTGCCTGACCAGGAGGCTGCCGAAGATGCCCGAGTTCCTCGCGCACGCGCGGGCGATCGCGGCCGCGCTCGGCGAGATCCCCGGCGTCCGGGTGGTCCCCGACCCGCCGCAGACCCCGATGATGCACCTGCTGCTGAGCACCACCAGGGAGCGGTTCGCTGCCGCGTCCCGCGCGCTGGCCGCCGACAGGGGCATCTGGACCTGGCCGCAGGCGCAGCCCACGCTTGACCCAGAGACTCAGCGGGTCGAGCTGGCCGTAGGCGAGGCCACCTGTGCGCTGAACCCGGCTGAAGTGGCCGGCGTCCTAGCCGCCCTGGCCGCGCAGTAGCCCGTTCCCCGCTGGCGCCGCCTCCCGCGCATCCCCTGCGGGGTCCTC
>Ga0209415_10015944_pt1 | contig 12134 bp, 14 predicted proteins | sample PeaSoiSIISIP2007_FD_187696 | JGI IMG/M metagenome (GOLD analysis project Ga0209415, IMG submission 187696) | Peat soil microbial communities from Weissenstadt, Germany - SII-SIP-2007 (SPAdes) (version 2) | ecosystem: Environmental > Terrestrial > Soil > Wetlands > Peat | place: Germany... | reverse complement strand
CGCCTAGCGAAAAAGTCCTGAATCTGCCAACGCATTTCGGCATAAAAGATATCAGCCAAAGTGGCGTAATTATTCAAGCCGATCGTCAATTAAAGATGGACACCATGGTCCTTATAGAGCTATCAATCAACGCTTGCGATCCTGCAAGTTTCATGGGAAAAGTTGTATCGTGTCGCATGACGCAGGACAAGGGGATTGGAAAATACGACATAGGGGTGGAATTCTCATTATTGACGGATCGGGACAGATCACTGATTATAAGCTTCATAGACTGCGTTAAAGAAAATGAAAATGCTGGTGCAAGGCACGGGAAATAGTAAAAGACATTTTACATTTGCCACATATTAATTAACCTCTCGATGGATGCAGTGATGAAACTAGCTGAGAGGCGCTGCGGAGATCCCAGACCATCCCTCATATGCCATTTCTAATCAGAGCGAGACATAATCGGACTAATGTGACTTAAATCACATAAATAATCTACACCGTATTCTATAGTATTAATAATGAGGTTAAGCCATGATGTTATTCAATGGTCTTCGAAAGTATTTAGCAGCTTTTCTTCTTATTATGTTCTATGTTTCTGTTTCTCTTGCTGCAGCGAATGACCTGAGCTTGCACTCTGATGCGATAGCTGTGCCGATGCAGCCAACGAATGAGGCGCCATTAAAAACATCTGTAGGGATTGACAGTGAGTATTTCGCTCAATATTTCACAAGCTCCAGAAGCGCCATCACCACTCAGGAAGTCAAAGATATGCCTTTCAGCTCGATGAAAGAATCCTTTGAAGAGACTGCTGCCATTACACTACATAAAGGCAGTGATCGGACTATATGGAGTCTTGCTCCATCGCTTGACAGGATCAGCCTCAATCCAATAGACGATATCAAGAATATCCAAGTACTGGTAAAATACAGGTTCTAGTCAGTAAGTCATCTCTTCATTTTTTTTTAAATTACGCAGGCCCGACAACATATTCCCTTCGATACTTCCGCTGGCAATTTCTAATTAAACTTCATTGCTGCCGCTTTTTTTTGCAATACCTATATTAGCGGTGGTTGTTGTTTTCTATTAGGCCGGTAGATGAGAGTGAGGATGCCTGAGCCGACTGGCTTTGCCTCCACCAGTTGAAGAGGAATCCTTTCGGTTCCGTCCTTAAAGAGGCGCTCTCCTCCCCCCAGGATAATCGGGAAAACCATTAGCCGATATTCATCGACGAGGTCGTGCTGCATCAACGTATGTACGAGCTGTCCGCTGCCGACGACCAGAATGTCCACGCCCTGCATCGCCTTTAGCTTTGATACTTCCTCCATTACGCTGCTTTTGATCAGCATCGAGTTGTTCCATGTGACCTGTTGCAGCGTTTTCGAGACGACATACTTGGCCATGCTGTTCATCTTGTCAGCAAATTTCCCCTTCCTGGACGGCCAGGCGGCAGCAAAACCCTGATAGGTCACCCGTCCAAGCAAAAGAGCATCGCTCGCGAATAGTTCGTCCTCTTTGAATTTATCTCCTTCGGGTCCGCGGTCGAATTGAAAGGCCCAACCGCCATACTTGGACTTGTCCGCTCCGCCCGGGTCTTCCATAACACCGTCGAGCGACATGAACTCGGTTACAACCATTCTTCTCATATTGATTCTCCCCTTACCACATCTCGACTATTTCACGTTTGATTCTGATTACAGTACGATTGTTCATCATCTTCGCCTACGCTCAGCATTTCGCGCCTGCTATTGCCGGAGGGATCAGTTGGCAGATGCTCGTGATCTTATGGGAAACGCCCCATCAAAGGCGTGCTTTAACAAGCTAAGTACTTTTGCCTCAATTTGCTTCGAATTACGGATGTGCACTCGATTGGTGACATACTATTCCACGCATCTGCTGCTTCGAATCGGCGTGTTGTTTCCGCTCCTTTGAGCTTAATACCGATCAAGCAGGTAGCACGTTACTGGTATGCTCGCAATTTTTTTCCGTTGCGTAGGATACTGATGTACGATTTCGTGGGTGCTACTGAAAAGTCTGCCCCGGATTCGCTGACTTCGCCTTTTTTTCTTCCAAATTCTCAACTCTAGGCTACTAATTGCCCTTATTTGGTAAAGAACTCCACCAACTCCGGATCGCGTGCAACCTGCGCTGACCGTCAGATTTTCGTCAGGAGCTCTTCAAGACGGTCAAGGCTTTGATTACAGCCTTGTTCCATGCCCTCAAGCGCACCTTCGGATGCAGACGTTGCTTTCAAGACCTCTGCGTGCCATATGAGTTTTGTCTTCTTGTCCTGCCCGATGAATGTGACGGTATTGAGATTTTCGAGCTGGAAATTGCCATTTTCATCCTCTAAGGCGCTGCTTGTGGAGACAAGCCACTGCGGCGTAACAATCTCGTCAAAGATGCCCTTCATCGGGTATACTGTGCCATCAGGACCGCGCATGTCGATGCGGATTGATCCGCCCGGCCGCACATCCAGTTCGCAGACCGTGTTCTTAAACCATTTGGGACCCCACCACTGAGCCATAAGTTTTTGATCGACCCAGGCATTGAACACGCGCTCACGCGGTGCATTGAACGTGCGATTGATGATTAGATCCCTCTTCGCAGACTTGGTAGCCAGATTATTTCTTGCAGACATTTTAAGTCTCCTTTCATACGAGCAAAGCCGTAACCAATATGCGGGTTTTAAGAGAACAAAATGAACTCTTTAGGATCTTTATTTAATTGTATCAGAATACAGGTGCATGGGAGAGGGGCAACGGATGAAAAGGGAGCCTCCAATATGATTGTCACAATATCGGGCTCTGCGAGCGGAGAAATTTCATTGCGGAAGATGTGATGTACAGGAAGGACTCGTTACCATACATTGCAAGCAGAATCCTTAACTGCATTCAGAAAATAACAGATCCATAGACCACCTGCTTTAATTTCGAGCATGTGAAACAGCCATCAAATACAGGTTCAAACACACAGTCAGCACAATTTTCTGAGTTGGTGCGCTTGTCCACGTTTAAGCCGATCCGGCCCTCACCTTGAATAAAGGGCAGGGAGGAAACGTGCATAACGTAAAAGTTAAAAAACCAAAAGGTTACAGAGTCCTGGCGAGGCGGAAGCCCAGGTAGCTGAACCCGACGTCCGGGTCGTCGCCGGCGCGAATGGCCGCCCGAACATTGCCCGGTACGCTGACCCAGCCGCCGCCGCGACGTACACGGGAGGCGCCGCTCTCTGGGCCCCGCGGATTCACTTTCGGGCTTTTCTTGTAGTATGCCTGATCATACCCGTCCTTTACCCATTCCCACACGTTCCCGCTCATGTCATAGAGCCCGAGGCCATTCGGCTTCTTTTTGCCAACAGGGTGAGTTTTCTTCCCCGAATTGTCCAGGAACCAGGCATAATCCTCAAGCTCGTCAAAATTGCTCGTGCCTGACCACTTCTCTTTCTTGCCTCCGCTCCGCGCAGCGTACTCCCATTCCGCTTCGGTCGGAAGACGGTACTTTTTGCCTGTCTTTTCGCTCAATTTGTTGATGTAATCCTGCGCATCGTCCCAACTCACGTTTTCAACCGGGCAGTTATTACCGCAGGATGAAAAAAAAGCTGGATTGTTTCCCATGACAGCTTTCCATTGTTCCTGGGTCACCTCGTACTTGCCGATGTAAAAGTCGTTCACACAAACCACGTGGACTGGCTTTTCGTTATCTCCACCGACCCCGAACGTGTCACCCATCTGGAAGCAGCCGCCTTTTACAACGATCATCTCCGGTTCCGTAAAGGCCTGCTTTGTCTTCTTCGCTGTCGCACATCCTGCGCTAACAAGAGAAGTTGCAAACCAAACTATAAGCAGCAATACGCTCAAAATCCTGTAATCATTTTGATTCATTCTCATGATATATCCCCGCAGCTTTCCTGTTTTCAACGATTCTCCTTGAACCATCTATGACGTGAACGACGCTGTTTTTCTCAGAAATATCCAACCCAATATGTATGTTTCTGGACAAATATATATCTGATTCAAGTCTAAGTCAATGCCGTCGGATGGTTTGTCGAGTGGTTTTGTCAAATGGTTTTGACTCCAACCGGTATTTTATCGATATAATGCTTTCGAATGCGAATTTAGACTTTAAGCGTTTCAAAGAATAGCAACGACAACATATTCTGCTCTCATTCGAATTTTAGGACAGGTTTCTTATTCCTGTCTTTGTGATATATTCACGAAAACTATTTCCCACCACAACTCCAATTACTGTCCCGATAATAGCGCCGGCCACAAAGTCGGAAAACCAATGAATGCTTATGGATACTCCGAACCCGATGTAGAGGGCGTAATAAATTGCAAGGTATCTTACAACCTTATTTTTCGGGTACAGCATGATTAGCGTTACGGCCATAGCAAAGGCAATAGTGGTGTGCGAGGATGGCCAGCCCCAAAATACCCCACCGCGCAGAAATCCAAACCGAAATTCTCGGCTGATATCCATAGTAACCTGTGTGAGCACTCTTAGTGGATGAACTCTTCCTGTAAATGCTTTGTAAAAGGAGGAAATGAGCAAGCCAATGATAGTTGTTTGACCTAAAGCATTGGCTGTACTTATGGACTTCAAATTTTTCCTAACTTTGCCAAAGGTATAGAGAGCGAATGGCACGATAATTGGCAGAAGACTACCAAGTATTACAGCTGGAAAAAGAAGCGAGTGCAGAAGAGAGCTTCTGGAAGATTTAAAATAGAGCCAGTCAAAGCCTGAAGTTACGATGATGTATGTAAGAATAATTGCGAGGAGCTGCCAGAGGAGATTATAACCTCGAAAGCATTTCATGATATTCTTTGAAAGATTGTAGAAAAAGGCTGGCATAAAGTCATGACTACCTATGAAGAACGTTAATCTCTTGACTAAATAGTCTTTTCTCTCCTAAGCTCATTCCCGAAGTTCTGTTTTGTGTTTTTCCATACTGCACAAGTGAACAATTATCTGATGAAATATTGTTAGTTGCAACGTGCGGAAACGCCACCAGTTCAGATTACACGTTTATTGAAATCATTGCGGAAAAACAATAATAAAATATTTAATGAAATTATTGGTCATTCGTGATCAATCCCAGATTTTATTTGATGAAAAAGGGTTCAATTATTAAGTAGGTCTCACTAAGCACGCACAATGCGTGCATAGTGAGGTGACGTAATACCCATCTGTTTGGGCACGGTCGCTGGGGGATTCTCTATTCTTGCACATGGTATAGCCGCACACTAAGACATGAAGCTGAACCAACAAAAGGGGTTTTAATGGTCCAAAACATAGCGGGGCAGTGTGAATACTCTGTACCCCTTATTTTTGAAAAGCGGTATTTAGGGCTAGATGCCGTAGAATTAAGATTGAAAGTTTATGAGTTGGAACAAATAGCAACTACAAAAGAAACAGGAACAGTTTGTTACCATGCATTACAAACCCTATTCGAACCCTCAGTCCCTCCTGCTCCTCATCTTTGAGAGCAGCCGCAGGATTTCCAGATAGAGCCATATGAGCGTGACCATAAGGCCGAAGGCACCGTACCACTCCATATACTTTGGCGCGCCATTGGCCGCACCCTGCTCGATGAAGTCGAAATCGAGCACCAGGTTCAGCGCCGCGATGACCACAACGAATAGGCTGAAGCCGATGCCGATCAAGCCGTTTTCGTAAATATACGGGATATGGATATTGAAGAACCCGAGGACCATGGTGATGATATAAAACAGCGCGATTCCGCCCGTTGCCGCGACCACGCCGAGCTTGAATTTCTCTGTGGCCCGGATGAGGCCTGACTTGTAGGCTAGGAGCAAGCCGAAAAGCGTGCCAAAGGTGAGCCCCACTGCCTGGATTATGATGCCTGGGTACCGGGCCTCGAAGATCGACGAGATGCCGCCAAGCACTAGGCCTTCGAGCAGGGCATAGACCGGCGCCGTGACCGGCGACCAGGCCTTTTTGAATACCGTGATCAGGGCGACGATAAACCCGCCTATGCCGCCAACAAGCAGCCATGGGGTGACCGCTCGCGGGTCATGGCCGATCAAATAAGCCCGCCACGTCCAGGCTGCGGATAGAGAAAGCAGAACCAGAAGGGCCAGGGACTTGTTCACCGTGCCCTGGATAGTCATGGACTCTGTGGTGAGGGCCGTACTCCCGAAGCGAGTGAAGGTTGCGTTGTTCAATGCGGGGTTTGATGTTCTCATCATGATTGGGATCTCCTGTCGAAATACGGTTTAAAACACCCCCCGGGCTGGTTTTAATGTAGAATCACTCAACGTGGCTTTAATTGTCTGTCAGCATCATCAAGGCTTCAAAACGTCTTCAATGAGGTGGCAGTTAACAGTCTCTGAATGAACAGTACAAAGACGCAAGACAGACTTCCTGATCTGTGCTCCTTCGACATACTTCCCCACTGTTCAAAAAAGCTGATCTCCGCAAGCGGTTTCCGTGCAGACCCGGGGTTTTTCCCTCCGGTAGACAGATACCCAAGTGGAAAGAGCAACACCACCCTCATTTCCGCGGCGATTTGGTATGGCCAAATGCACGGATAACTGCTAAACGTGCAGTTTGACCTGTGTTGGATTACTCTTCATTTCTAGAGGGTACGCGTTTGACCACCGTCAACATCAACAATCGAACCGTGGCAATAACTGGCAGCAGACGATGCAAGAAACGCAACAACTCGTGCGATTTCAGCTGGTTCACCGAATCTTACCACCCCCAGTTTTTGAGCCATGCTCTGAGCTGCCTTGTCTATGTTGAAACCTTGCTCATATGCAAATGCCTTAATCCGAATTTGTAGGCGCTCCGTAGCAATCGAGCCGGGATTGATTGCATTAACTCGTATGCCATCTTGCATGCCTCGGTCAGCTAAGACTTTCGTTAAGTTTAGAAGTGCCGCATTTACCGAACCGCCAATAGCAAAATCTGCACTGCCCGTTCTACCTCCGACACCAACTATGTTTACGATAGAACCACGACTTGCCTGTAGGTAAGCCCACGCAGCGCGACAGCAGCGCATAGCTCCAAAAAATTTGAGTGCAAATCCGTCTTGCCATTCAGCTTCAGATCCATATATTTATCCTCGGGGAAAAAAGGACGCCAACGCATTCGGGGCAGCCTGTCTAAACCTTAAAAGTAATAGGCTATTCCCGAACGCCATCGAGTCAAGTGTTATGTTCTCCTTTTGTTTTGATCGAGTATGCTCGGCAATAATAAAGCTATAACGAATACAGGCTGAAGTCTTCCTTTGGGCCACCGAATCGGGTGCGTTTCACCCCCTCACGGTCTTGCAATATAAAAGTAATATATGGCAGTGTAAGGTACACGCGTCTCTTTGCCCACCTGCGCTTGGTTACAACCTTCTGCAGGCGCTTTGCCGCCAGCCGTTTTCACACGCTGGATACTTTGCGTCTGACTAAAAACGCCACTTCCCGAAGTTAATTTCGCGCTCAGCAGCAACCATGGAATGGCGTTAGGATCCGGCCCATTGTCTCGCGCTCTAACCTCGCCGACCACTTTGCTTCCATCATTTGACTCCCAAGTCGGACCTGCGTAATGCCTTCCGATCCTTTTACCAGCATTATCGAATAGTTCAGCATCCGGTGCTTTGAAGACCCACTCGAACCTCATCGGATCGTCTTGAATGAACTTGCACTCGTAAATCTGGACACCGGTGGCGTGTGTCTCAAGCGATAATACTTGAGTTGCTGGGACAATCAAAGCTTCAGGGACCCCAGGGGTCGGTCCAATATTAGAAGTTGCGCAGCCCGCGAGAAAGGCGATGAGTGATAATTGGCTGATTACTGCTACGCATCGTTGTTTCACGGCTACAGTCCCTCCAATGCTAAGGAAATTGATGGTTAATCTGCCTAACCAGTTTATTGAGTAGCCCCCTAGATAATATCAAATTTACATGTTATTAGTTTATCAACGAATATGCACACCATTCACCGTATACTGAGAAATATATGCCTGATTCATGGCAATGTCAACGTTGTCGAAGGGGAGTTTAAATGGATTTTTTAAAGGATACGATGATGAATTCAAGAAGCATTCTGCATATCCATACAGTCCAGGTGCATGCTTAGAAGAGGAAGGCCTTCGCACTTTAATTTACGCAGAATATTCTTTACTTCAGCTAAATTAGGATCTCTGCGATGAGCACCTACAATTGTTCAGTGCCAATTTTGTGATAATAGCAAAGAATACGGTTGAATTATGCACTCGAGAGATTGGGTCAAAAAAGATCCAGTTATAGAGCGACGCTTCTGCATGAAGTGACCAGAAAGCAAATAGTCTATGAGCTAAATGAATCGAGCTGGTTTGTTGTTGCGCTCAACTACCTTCAAATCAGTCTTTCCAGTAAGCCACGTTGTACGGGAATATCCTGTGGACGCAGACGCGAGGGTCGTGCGTATTGCCTTTGTGCAGTTGTCGCTCACAGTTTCTTCTGAAACAGCTTGAACGACGTCCCAATGCTGACCAATCTTTCCGTAATCAGCATGAAGTAAATCTATGATCGCGCGACCCAAGCCCTTCTCGTCCGACTTGGAATGTGCGGGACCATTCTGTCCGCAGCGTTTAGACGGAGCGTAGCGTCTCATAAGATTCTAAGGCTGCTAGGAGCGAATCATAGTCGGGCGAGCCGTCATAGCGTGTTCCGTTGATATAAAAGGTCGGCGTGCCGTTAACGCCGCTGCGGATGCCGCTCTGGCGATCTTCCTGAATACGTTTTTCAACAATACCGCCTTGTTTGATATCGTTCACGAATTTATTGAGATCTAACCCAATCCTTTTAGCCCACACGGGAATGATATCCGGCTTGAGGAAGGGCTGTTGTTCATAAAGCAGATCGTGCATTTCCCAAAACTTACCTTGGAGCGCCGCGGCTTCTGCCGCTTCGGCTGCGATCAGTGCATAGGGGTGCGCCTGGGTCACGGGGAAGTTCCTAAACACAAATCGCAGCTTCTTCCCCAACGCTTTCTGCAGGCGCTTTACGATGGGATATGCGGCTCCACAGTAAGGGCATTGATAATCGCCGTATTCTACTAACGTTAAAGGAGCGTCTGCGGGTCCTTCGGCGTGGTCACGCGCTGAAACGAGCTGGGTGAGCTTGACGGAATTGTCCATGATTCCTCCTGACTTAGTCTCGAACGCTCGCTGCTTTTAACCTCAGGACATTGATTCGAGCGCTTTCAATATTCCGTCGGCACCTGGATTGATGCCCACCGGAGAGACGTAACTCCAACGAATGATGCCTTCGGCATCGATGACAAACAACGCTCGCTCCGACTCACCGTCTTTCTCTCGGTAAACGCCGTACTGACGGGCCACTGCGCCTTTAGGCTCAAAATCCGCCAAGAGTGGAATCTGCAGTTTGCGGTCTTTGCTGAAGGCGAGATGGCACCAGACGCCGTCGACCGAGATGCCGATGATTTGCGCTTCAAACTCGGAAAATTCGGTTTTAACTCGTTATAGAGCGCCAACTGATCACTGCAAACCGGGCTCCAATCGGCCGGATAGAAAACCAGGACTACGGGCTGCCCACGAAAATCGGAGAGGGATACTTTTTGATCAGGGGTTGTTGAAAGGGAAAAGTCTGGGGCTTGAACTCCGGGTTTAAGGGCTGTCATCGGATTCTCCTTACTGTTGTGAAGGGCCAGTCCGACTCCCTGGGACGGCCCGTCACAACGTCGTTTTTTTCGTTTTACTTGTCATTAATGCTCCTGTTTGAATGCTAGAATTCAAGCACGTTTCGCCCCGCCTACATTTGCATATTTCTTCCTCTGCACGACGGAACTGTTCATTCAAAATGAGAACGTGACTCGCTCTCGTCAAGAGCCTTTCTTCTCGAGACACACATCTCCTCCTTTTGACAAATAATCAAGCGAATACTCATAAAGTAACAGCGTTCTGCCCAATTGGAAGATAATTAGGGACGTTGTGCCACGTGCTACTTCAATGTTTTAATATCTTCTGTTTTTCCGCACACTCTGTGTTGTCAAGAAGGGACTCAACGTCCTGACAATTAACCTTTTAAAAACAAACAGAATAGTGTGGGTACGAAGTCTAACTGCAACCCCACGTCTCTCTGGCGAAGGCCTGCATGGCTTCGCGAATATCCGTTCAGGATTTAGATGCCTCCACTTCTCTCACTTGCAGCAACCTCGAGCAGAGCCTCAACTTTCGCATCCAGGTCTCGAGCTACCTTCAGTGCTTCGGAGTTTCCGTATGGAGCAAGAGAACTTGCCATCGTGTCGTAAGAGAGGTGAACTCCGTCTTGACGCTCGTCGATCAGGATGGTCACCGGCGCGTAAGAGCCAGCATCTGGCACGTGCTCAACCATCTGGCTCATGATGAGCGGGTTCCCTAAAACGAGACGCAGACTCTGTGGTGCTTCCGCACCATTTCGCTTGCGCAGGACCTCGCCGAGGTCAAAACGTGTAAACGCCATCAATTCGTACGGTCCAATCGCTGCGTGCACGACCTTTTCCAGTTCGACGTACGTTTTTGCTGCCGCGACATTCTCTCGAAACGCCTTCATGTCAGGATGGCCCACAGCCACATCAAATACTCCAATCACATCTTGAAATGACTTATAAGAAGTAACGCTGAATCGCTGCACATTGACTTGCTTAATTGCCATGCTCTGCGTCCTTTCGTGTGTGTTGTCAACCCCGGGACGCAACGTCCCTACAATCCCCCTCTGAAGTAACAAGCAGAGTCGTTCTGGTAACTAGGCCGCGATCTTCTGCCGGGTCTCTGCCTTTTTCTCCCCGAGAAAGTCTAGCAGCTCACGGTTGATTTCTTCGGCATGCGTCCAGTTCAGGCCGTGCGGTCCGCCCTTGACCACCACCAGCCGGCTTCCCTTGACCAACTCAGATGTGCGCTTTCCTGTTGCTGCGAAGGGAAGGATCCGGTCGTCATCGCCGTGAATGACCAGCGTGGGGACATTAATTCGCTTGAGGTCCTCCCGGAAGTCGGTTAACCACGCCTGGACGCAGTCCGCCGTGCCCTTTGGGGAGGCCCCGGCTGCGATGTTCCAACTAAGCCTAATGACCTCGTCGCTGACCTTCTTGCCTCTAAGGATGTCGACGTTGTAGAAGTTGGAGAGAAAAACCGAGAGGAATGCGGGACGATCTGCGGCTATGGCACTCTTGATCCCGTCGAAGACACTGCCGTCCACACCTTCAGGGTTGTCGGGCGTCTTTAGAAGGAATGGTGGAATAGCAGACATGAAGACAGCCTTGCTTACGCGCTTAGTACCGTAAGTGCCGAGATAGCGAGCTACTTCACCGCCTCCCATCGAGAAGCCCACCAATGTAGCATCACGTATATCGAGCTTCTTCATGAGCTTGTCCAGGTCCCCTGCGAGAGTATCGTAGTCGTAGCCCGACATCGGCTTGCTGGAGTTTCCGAATCCTCGACGGTCGTAGGTTATGACCCGGTAATCAGCTTTCAGCAGGATCGGCACCTGTTTCTCCCAGGAGGCACCGCTCAGCGGCCAGCCATGGATCAGCACGACCGGTTTACCTTTACCGTGGTCCTCGTAGTAGAGATCGATGTTGGTCGAGTTCTCTTTTCCGACATTGATGTCATTCATAGGAATTCTCCTTTCTTCTGTACTCTCCACGATGTAGTTGAGTCACATTGCCGCGAGGATGCCAATATTTTTACTTGAGGCGTCAATACGCGTCCCCGGCGCCCCTCATAAAAGCGGCACAAGGAACCCCGACTGCGCGGAGTCATCCACAGGTCGTGGGTAAAAACACCATTACGTTATTCATTTCTCGATCCATGATGCATAATGCACTCAAGGACAAGAAAACTGTTCGATAATTTAAAAAAAGCGCAACTTCATATGAATGTCAATCCGATGAAAGTATTAAACTCGGATTCGGCACGATCTGCAATACTATCATCTCCTAGGGCGATCGGCCGCTGGGATAGTAGAGAGCTGTGCGTCAAGAGCACTGCGTCCCCGCAGGGGGGAAGGTTAGGATCAAGCCGGTAGCTTAGAGTGTTGCGGCTTTGATTAATCCAGTGGCCTTAGCGAGACGTATTTCATTATATGATATCAGTAGTGTCCGGTTATCGATTTTCCAAAGCTCTATAACACGTTGTAATACAATAATATAAAGGTCA
>Ga0209415_10015943_pt1 | contig 12135 bp, 11 predicted proteins | sample PeaSoiSIISIP2007_FD_187696 | JGI IMG/M metagenome (GOLD analysis project Ga0209415, IMG submission 187696) | Peat soil microbial communities from Weissenstadt, Germany - SII-SIP-2007 (SPAdes) (version 2) | ecosystem: Environmental > Terrestrial > Soil > Wetlands > Peat | place: Germany... | reverse complement strand
ACAGCCTGGCGGTCATCCGCAGCGCGACGATACAGACCTGGCCATCGCGACCAGGGCGCTGGCGATGCGGTTCCGCGGCGGCCAGCTGGCGGTGGACCACATCGACCTGGCGGTGCCGCTCGGCAGCGTGTACGGCTTTCTCGGGCCGAACGGGTCGGGCAAGACCACCACGATCAGGCTGCTGCTCGGCCTCATGCATCCGACCTTCGGCAGCTTCCGGCTGCTCGGCGCCGACCCGCGAGCCGGGCTCGACGCGGTGCTGCCCAGAGTGGGAGCGCTGGTCGAGGGTCCGGCGTTCTACCCGTTTCTCTCCGGTCGTCAGAACCTGGCCAGGGTCGACGCCGCCGACCGGACCGCCGACATCGGCACCGCGCCCGCCAGGATCGACCACGCGCTCGACCAGGTAGGGCTGCTGGCCGCGGCGGACAAGCGTTACCGCGCTTACTCGCTCGGCATGAAGCAGCGGCTCGGCATCGCCGCCGGGCTGCTGCGGCCGCGCGACCTGATGATCCTGGACGAGCCGACCAACGGGCTCGACCCGCAGGGCACCCGTGAGATCAGGTCCCTGGTCAAGCAGATCGCCGCCGACGGCACCACCGTCTTCGTCTCCTCGCACCTGCTCGCCGAGGTGGAGCAGATCTGCTCCCATGTCGGAGTGATGAGCACGGGCAAGCTGGTGTTCCAGGGCACCCTGACCGGCCTGCGCAGCCGCGGCGATTCGCGGATCCGGATCCGCACCACCGAGCCGGCCCGCGCCGCCGAGGTGCTCGCCGCGATCGGCCTGACCGAGATCACCACCGCGGACGCCGAGGTCAGCGCCGCTCTCGGCGAGCATCCGCCGGAGCGCATCAACGCCAGGCTGGTTCACGCGGATGTCCCGGTGGCGGGCCTGGAGACGATCAGGCCGAGCCTGGAAGACCTGTTCGTAGAGCTCACCGGCGAGGGCTTCAATGTCAGCGGATAACGCCATCGCACTGACTCCGGCGAGAGCGCCCGCGGCTGCGGCCCGGCACTGGCTCCGGCTGTTCCGTTCCGAATTGAGGATTGTCTTCCTGCGGCCGCGCAATCTCCTCATGCTGCTCGTGCTGGCCGGCGGCCCGGTCTTCCTCGGCGTGGTGCTGTACTTCAACACCCCGCAGCCTGGGTCGGGTGGCGGCCCCGGGGCCGGCGCCTTCATCGGCCAGGTAGCCGACAACGGCGTGTTCCTGTCGTTGCTCGCGATCTTCCTGCTGCTGACGCTGATCCTGCCGCTGGCCGTGGCCGTGGTCTCCGGCGAGTCGGTGGCCGGCGAGGCCGGGATCGGCACGCTGCGGACGCTGCTCACGGTGCCGGCCGGACGCACGAGGCTGCTGGTGACCAAGTGGCTGATGGTGCTGGTGTTCTGCTTCGCGGCGACGATGATCGTCGCCATCGTGGGCCTGGTGATGGGTGCGCTGCTGTTCCCGATCGGCCCGGTCACGCTGCTGTCGGGCAACACGGTGCCGCTGGCGGCCGGCCTGCTCAGGCTGGCGATGATCGTCGGCTACGTGACCGCCGCGCTCGCGGCCCTTGGCACGATCGGGATCGCGCTCTCCACGTTCACGCAGCATGCCATCGCGGTCATGGCCGCGGTCCTGGTCATCGTGACGGCCAGCGACATCGCCGACGCGGTCTCCCAGGTCGCGGTCATTCATCCGTACCTGCCGACGCATTTCTGGTTCTCGTTCGACGCGCTGCTGCGGATGCCGATCGGCTGGCCGGACGTGATGCACGGGCTGGAGTCGTTCGCCGTGTACACGGTCATCTTCGGGCTGATCGCCTGGTTCAGGTTCAACCGGGCCGACGTCACGACCTGAACGACCCGGTCGGCGATGATCGTGACGACTTTGCCGCGAATCGCGCGGCGAAGTCTCCGCGACCACCCCGCCGGTGCGCGATAGCGTCTGAGCCGTGCCCTCCGTTAGCGCCAGCGAGCCCGACTCCCCGGATGGATCGGCCGACGTGGCGGCCCTGCTCTCGATGGCGGTGGCTGGCATCGGCGGTTCGGAACGGCCGGGCCAGGTCACCATGGCCGGGGCGGTCCAGCATTCGATCGAGACCGGCGAGCACCTGGCCGTTCAGGCCGGGACGGGGACCGGGAAGTCGCTGGCCTACCTGGTTCCCGCGGTCCGGCACGCCGTCGGCGAGCAGGCGACGGTTGTCGTCTCGACCGCGACCATCGCCCTGCAGCGGCAGCTGATCGACCGCGATCTGCCGCGCCTCGCCTCGGCGATCGAGCCCGCGCTCGGCCGGGCGCCGGTCTTCGCGATACTCAAGGGACGCCGGAACTACCTGTGCCTTCAGCGGCTGCGGACCGGTGCTCCCGATGAACCGGGCGATGCCCTCTTCGACCCGCGCGCGGTCTCGGCGGTCGGACGGCAGGTTCAGCGGCTGCACGAATGGGCGGCGACGACCGACACCGGCGACCGCGATGAGCTGGTCCCTGGCGTGACCGAGCAGGCCTGGCGGCAGGTCTCGGTCAGCGCGCGGGAGTGCGTGGGAGTGCAGCGATGCCCGTTCGGCAGTCAGTGCTTCGCCGAGCTGGCCCGCGACCAGGCGGGCCGGGCCGACGTGGTCGTCACCAACCACGCGCTGCTCGCCATCGACCTGCTCGAGGATTTCGAGGTCTTCCCCGAGCACGACGTGGTGATCATCGATGAGGCGCACGACCTGGTCGACCGGGTCACCTCGGTCGCCTCTGACGAGCTGTCCGCCGCTGGCGTGGAGATCGCCGCCCGCCGCTGCGGCCGGATGATCGAGGAGAAGGCGGTCACCCGGCTCAGGGAGGCTGGCGAGGCCGCCGAGCGGGTGCTCGGACAGATCCCGGCCGGCCGGATCGACGTGCTCGACGAGGCTCTGGCGATGTCGCTCGAATCGGTCAGGGACGCCGCGGCCGGCTGCGCCGCCGAGTTCCGCACCAGTGCGAAGAACAACGACGAGGAGCCGGAAAGGCTGGCGGCCCGCCGGTCGGCGCTCGCGGCGCTCGGCGAGCTGCACGATGCGGCGGACCGGATGCTCCGCGGGTTCGGCGCCGATATCGCGGGCCGGCCCGACGTGGTGTGGATGGACCGTCCATCGGGCGACGAGTCGTCCAGGCCGCCGACCCTGCGAGTGGCCCCGCTCGCTGTCGGCGGGCTGCTGGCGAGCCGGCTGTTCGGCCGCCGCACGGCCGTGCTGACCTCGGCGACGCTCTCGCTCGGCGGCTCGTTCGAGCACCTGGCCAGGCAGTGGGGCCTGGCACGGACAGAGCCGCCGGATGAGCCGGACGAGCCAGAGGTACCGTTCGATGCCGCTGAGCCGCATTCGCTCGCCTGGACCGGGATCGACGTGGGCTCCCCGTTCAACCATCCGCGCAGCGGAATCCTGTACATCGCGAGGCATCTGCCGCCGCCGGGGCGCGACGGCCTGGCGGAGTCCTATCTGGAGGAGCTGGCCGGGCTGATCGCGGCGGCCGGCGGGCGGACGCTCGGGCTGTTCTCCTCGATGCGGGCCGCCAGGCAGGCGGCCGACGAGCTGCGCGACCGGATCGAGTACCCGCTGCTCTGCCAGGGTGATGACCAGACCGCGCAGCTGGTCAGCCGGTTCGCCGCCGACGAGGCCAGCTGCCTGTTCGGCACCCTGTCGCTGTGGCAGGGCGTCGACGTGCCCGGCCCGGCCCTCCAGCTGGTGGTCATCGACCGGATCCCGTTCCCGCGGCCGGATGACCCGCTCGCCTCCGCGCGGCAGCGGGCCGTGGCCTCCCGCGGCGGCAACGGATTCATGTCGGTGGCGGCGACCCAGGCAGCGCTGCTGCTCGCCCAGGGCACCGGCCGGCTGCTTCGGACGATGACCGACAGGGGAGTGGTCGCGATCCTGGACCCGCGGCTGGTCACGGCCAGGTACGGCAGCTTCCTCCGGGCCTCGCTGCCGCCGTTCTGGACCACGACCGACCCTGCCGTCGTGCGGGGCTCCCTTCGCCGCCTGGCAGCCGAGCGCGAGGGTACAGCGAACCAGAGCTAGCCGGACTCGGGACCGTGATGTCGAATTCCTGCCAGACGCGCCGGTCGGCCGGCGGCAGGCTGGAGACATGACGACGACAACTGAGGTCACGCTGGGCTATCAGGTGCGAGCGATCGAGCCGGACGTGCTCGGGGAGCTGCGCCAGCACGATGACGCCGGCCGCGCGCCGCGGATCATGACCGACCCTGACGGCGGCAGCCCGCTCCGGTGCTGCCTGCGGCTGAGCCGGGCGGGCGAGCGGGTTGGGCTGGTGTCGTATGCGCCGCTGCGCCGGTGGGCGCGGCGGACCGGCGCCGACCCCGGCCCCTACGACGAGGTCGGCCCGGTCTTCATCCATCCGGGGCCATGTTCCGGTCCGGACGGGACCGGGTATCCGGCAGCGCTCGCGGGCTCCCGCCGGGTGCTCCGCGCCTACTCCGCGGACGGACGGATCCGGGGAGGTCGGCTGGCTGAGCCACATGAAGTCAGCGACGCCGTGACCGCGGGACTGGTGTTCCAGGAGATGTTCGCGGACGCCGAGGTGGCCGTGGTGCACGCTCGCGCGGTCGAGTTCGGCTGCTTCACCTTCGAGATCCGGCGCTCCGGCTGAGCCTCAGCCAGCCAGACTTGGTCGGCTTTCGATACATTCGGCCGACCACAGCCGCTGGATCGGCCCGCCCCGCACTTATCACGGGTTAACGTCATGATCACAAGGGTTTTATGCCTATTTGGGAGACGGTAACTCGTGATAAGCCGAGGGTGGCCGCCGACGATTTCGCAGTATCAACATACTGTCACCTGGTGTGCGTCGAGGGGCATCACGCTAGGCTCGAACAGCCAGCAAGGTGAATGGCTGACCAAGGGGGGTCAAAGATGGCAGCAGGACTTATTCTTCAGTTTCCGGGCGTCGGCGAGCAGGACTACGACGCGGTAAACGCCCAGCTCCGATTCAACCCGCGCACGGGCGAGGGCGACTGGCCGGCTGGATTGCAGAGCCACTCGGCCGGTGCGACGGGTGACGGCTGGGTCGTGACCGAGATCTGGGAGTCTAAGGACGCTCAGGCGGAGTTCATGCACAGCAGTCTGGGCCCGGCTCTGGCAGGCATGCCCAATCCCACCGTCACCTGGTTCGACGTCGTGGCGAGCCAGCACCGCCACTAAGCGGCCGCCGTACGCGCACTGAACAGCTGCCGTCCGCGCGGACGGCAGCTGCTTCTTGCGCGGACGGGGGTGCCTGTTGCGCGGATGGTCGTTGCTGATGGTGGACGGCGTACCCGAAGCGCGGGACGCCAGCGTGCCTAGAGCACGTCGTGACCGGGGCGCGGCTCGTCGGGGATGCTGGCGCGCTCGGCCGGGATGGTTCCGAGGCGGCCCGCCTGGTAGTCCTCGAACGCCTTGACCAGCTCGGCCCTGGTGTTCATGACGAACGGCCCGTAGGCCGCGACCGGCTCCCTGATCGGCCGGCCACCGAGCACCAGCACGTCCATGCCCTCGCTGGGGCCATCGGGCCTTGAGTCCGCGCCGAACGTCAGCACGTCGCCGGGGCCGAATACGGTGAGCTGACCGGTGCGTACCGGCCGCCGGTCCGCACCGACGCTGCCCGATCCGGCCAGAACGTAGCCGAGCGCGTTGAACTCGGGCCGCCACGGCAGGCGCAGCTCGGCGCCGGGCTGCAAGCTGGCGTGCAGCAGGGTGATCGGCGTGTGCGTCACGCCCGGGCCGTGCTGGCCGGCCACCTCTCCGGCGATGACCCGGACCAGCGTTCCGCCATCCGGCGAGCTGAGCAGCGCGACCTGGCCGGCCCTGATGTCCTGATAGCGCGGCGCGGTCATCTTCATCGCGGACGGCAGATTGACCCAGAGCTGGAATCCGTGGAACAGGCCGCCGCTCATGACCAGGTCCTCCGGCGGCTCCTCGATGTGCAGGATGCCGCCGCCCGCGGTCATCCACTGGGTGTCTCCGTTGGTGATCAGGCCACCACCGCCGTTGGAGTCCTGGTGCCTGAACGTCCCGTCGATCATGTAGGTCACGGTCTCGAAGCCACGGTGCGGGTGCCAGGAGGTGCCTCTGGGCTCGCCGGGCGCGTAGTCAACCTCGCCCATCTGGTCCATATGGATGAACGGGTCGAGCGCCCGAAGGTCTACCCCCGCGAACGCGCGGCGCACCGGGAAACCCTCGCCCTCGAAGCCTGACGGCGCGGTCGTCACCGCGAGCACCGGCCGCTCCTGGGCGACCGCCGCATCGGGCTCAGTCAGCCTCGGCAGCAGCATGATGTCGGCCACAGTTACCGCTGGCATTGCCTCATCCTCCTACCCGGGAGATCTAGTCCTGTCTCCTACCTTCTCACCGATGCTGGTAGCAACGTTATTTGAACGTGCAACATTCCCGTGCCCGGCTCGGCCGGCACTGACCAGGACACACTCTTCGACTCACCTCAGCCGCACGGGCTACAGGGGCAGGCCGGCCTCCAGGTGGGCCAGCGCGGCGTCGATCCTGCCCAGCATGTACGCGGCCGGCTCGCTGCCGCCCCAGGGCATTGTCGCGGACATGATCACGCCGACGACCGCGCCGGCGACGTTGCGGACCTCGAAGTCATCCGGATCCCGGCCAGTCCGCCGTGCGGTAGCTTCGGCGATCACGTCGATGGTTCTGACGAACTCGTCGATGGCCCTCGACCGGATCTCGGGGACGGACAACGTCAGCGCGACGGTCTCCTGAAAACTGGCCACGTCCTCCTCGGTCAGCGACGCGAACGTCGAAGCCGCGGCGGCACGGAACGCGGCCACCGGCGAGAGATCGGCCGGCTGCGACTCGAACGACCCGATCGCCAGAACATCGACGTCATCTTGCAGCACGACATCTTCCTTGGTGGGGAAATACCGGAAGAACGTACTTGGCGAGACGTCAGCCGCGGCCGCGATCTGGTCGATGGTGGTCGCGGCATAACCCTGCTCACGGAACAGCCGGAGCGCGTGCTCCCTGATGGCAGCACGCGTCCTGGCCTTCTTCCGCTCCCGCAGTCCGGCTTGCCCGGCCGTCGGTGGGGATTCGCTCATGCCGGTAATTCTCCACCCGCAGGGGCGCTGGAGGCAGCGGTCGCTCCGGCAGGCCCGGCAGTCCTCGCGGTTCCGATGGTTCCGGCTGGCCCGCCGGTTCCGGCTGCCTCCGCACCGGGCCGCACCTGGCGCTGGCCGGCGTCGTCGGGCGTGGCCGCGGCCTGGCGCGGCAGGAACGCCAGCGCCAGCAGGGCGGAGGCCGCGGCGATCCCGCCGCAGATCCACAGCATCACGTCCATGCCATGCACATACGCGATGCGCACGGCATCGAGCAGCGGGGCGGATCCGGCCGCCCGTGCGGCCGCGATGCCTCCGGCCACGCCGCTCCTGACGGCGTTCGCGGCAGCGGCGTTCAGGCCGGCCACATGCAGGTAGCTGCGGTACACCGTGGCGAGGACCGTCCCGAGCACCGCGACCCCGATGGTCCCGCCTACCTGGCGCAGAGCGGTGATCAGGGCCGATCCTGATCCGCTGTGCTCCGCCGAGAGCGCGCCGAGCGCCGCGTTGAGCGCGGTCGGCATGGCGAGCCCGAGGCCCAGCCCGGTCACGGCGAGCCAGGCGGCGCCGAAGCCGGTGCCGCTGGTGATGCTGGTCCCGGCGCCCACCGCCAGTGCCCCGGCCATCACCGCGAATCCGGCCGTGGCCACGATCTTGGCGTTGATGCCCCCGGATTCGCCCGGGCCGCCGGCCGCCGGCCCGGTCTCCGGCTCGCGCGCCTTGCGCGGGCTCAGCAGGCGCTGGCCCACGGCGAGACCGACGGCGAGGCCGCCGATCATCGGCAGCAAGCGGAAGCCCGCCGCGAGCGAGTCCAGCCCGCGCACGTCGAGGAAGTACTGCGGCATGGCGAACACGATCCCGAAGAGCGCGAAGGACACGAGGGTCGACAGCGCCGTTCCCGACGTGAAGCCCGCGGAGCGGAAGAGCGTGAGATCGACGAGCGGCTGGGCCGCTCTGGCCGCGTGTGCCGGGCGCGCCGGGCGCTCCCGGCGAACCGGACCCGACCCGCGCGACGGACGCCAGGTCAGCCCGGACGAATCCGCGGGCTGAACCGCGAAGCGCTGGCCGAGGCGGCGCTCCCATCCGACGAACGCGGCCAGCGCCACGACGCCAGCGCACATCGCGGCGATGGCGGTCTGGTCGGCCCAGCCGTTCTGGCCCGCCTTGATCAGGCCGTAGGTCAGCGCTGCCAGGCCCGCGCTGGAGATCAGCGCGCCAGCCACGTCCACCCTGGGCCGGTCCCCGCTGCGAGACTCCGGCATCAGCGCGGTCACGGCGATCATGGCGATCACCACCACCGGGACGTTGATCAGGAATACCGAGCCCCACCAGAAGTGATCGAGCAGCCAGCCGCCGAGTATCGGCCCGACCGGGTAACCGAGGAACGTCGCGCCGCCGACCGCGGCGATCGCCCTCGGCCGCTCGGCGTCGGTGAAGAGCACCGGCAGCACCGCGAGCGACATCGGCAGGATGACCGCGGCGGCCAGTCCGAGCACGGCCCGGGCCGCGATCAGCTCACCGGCCGACGTGGCGTAAGCGCAGGCCAGCGACGCCACGCCGAACAGGGCAAGCGCGCCGGTCAGCAGCCGCTTCCGGCCGATCCGGTCGCCGAGCAGACCAGCCGGAAGCAAGGCCGCGGCCAGGGTGAGGCTGTATGCGTCGACAAACCACTGCAAGTCGCCCGACGACGCATGCAGGTCAGCGGAGATGGTCGGAAGAGCCAGGTTGAGAACGAACAGGTCAAGCGCGACCACGAGGACGCTCAAGGACAGCGCCGCCAGCGTCCACCACCGGCGAGCCTCGGTCTTCGGCATGATAGTCACCTTCTTTCAGCAGCATATACCAACTGAAAGTTACAGTAATTTGAGAGCTGCCGTCAAGAGGGAGTATCTGCCAGAAACCTGCGGCGCGGCGCCCCTGAGGTCACTTGGCTCGCTGGGATCTCAGCAGCTCCTTGCCGTCCGTCGGGTAACTTGGCCGGCTGACGGTCGTCGCTAGAATGGCTGGCGACCGAGGGCTCAGATGGACCGAGGGCTCAGAAAGACCGGTCGGCCCTGATCACGGCGATCTCAGCAGCCTGTTGATACGACTGCCTCGATCCCGGGAACGGAGGCATTGCCATGACCGCGATCCGCCGCGTTGTCGTGGGCGTCGCCGGAACTCCGGGCAGCCTGCTGGCCTTGCGCTATGGCGCCGACCTGGCTCGCGCGCACCAGGCAGGACTCGTCGCGGTCCTGGCCTGGCTGCCACCGGGTGGCGACTACGCCGACCGCAGGCACCCGTCCGCAGCCCTGCGCGAGGTCTGGCGAGAGTCCGCGAAGCAGCGTCTGCGGTCCGCGATCGGGCTGGCGCTCGGCGGGAATCCGCCAGATCTGCAATTCGAAGCACGAACCTTACGGGGGGAGCCGGGTGCGATCCTGGTCGGTGTGGCCAGCCAGGCAGGTGACGTGCTGGTCGTCGGCGCCGGCCGGCGCAGCTGGCCCGGGCGGGTGCTGTCGTGCCGGGTCAGCCGGTACTGCCTGGCGCACGCGGGCTGCCCGGTCCTCGCCATTCCGCCTTCGCAGCTCGCGAAGACGGGCCGTCGGCTGCTTGGCTGGGCCTCGCGCCACCGCGGCCTGAACGTCAGCGTGCTGAATCTGCCGACCGCCCGCTGACCGGCGCGGACGGACGCCGCTGTCCGCGTTGCCCGCGAGCCGTGCAGAATGGGATTCCTGGCCACGTCGAAGGAGGTCTCTCATGCCACAGCCGCAGGGTGAGGAACTGCAGCGGATCCGGGCACACCGCGAGGAACTGCGCCAGCGCTATCTCCGGGCGAGCCCAGACCGGCAGCCCACGACCGTTCAGGGCGTGCACCATCTCGCGCTGATCTGCCGGGATACCGAGGAGACCATCAAGTTCTACCAGGAGTTTCTCGGCTTCCCGCTGGTCGAGCTGGTGGAGAACCGGGACTACGCGGGTTCCAATCATTTCTTCTTCGACATCGGGAACAACAACCTGCTCGGGTTCTTCGACTTCCCCGGTCACGAGCACCCGGCCTGGATGGAGACCATCGGCGGCGTCCAGCACCTGGCGATCTCGGTGTCCCCTGACCAGTTCGACGCCGCGAAGAAGAAGCTGGACGCGGCCGGCGTGGACTACCTGGGGCCGGACCGAGGCGTCGAGGAGAGCATGTACTTCCGCGACCCCAACGGCGTCGGCCTTGAGCTGTACCGCGAGGAACTCGGCATCTTCAACGGCAAGCCGCTGCTCGACTGACCCGGCCGCCGCGGCCCGGCGATCAGCGCAGCGCCCGGCGGATCACCAGGCGCAGCCCGGACCAGGTGCTGTCGATGGCGCACACCTTGTTGTCGACCAGCCCGGTGGGAAGCGCGACCTCCCTGATCACGTTGTCTGACATGTCGGTCGGGACCTTGGCCGCCCGCTTGGGCCAGGCAATCCACAGGCCGCAGGCCGGCGCCATCCGGGCGCGCAGCAGATCGAGCGCGCTCTCCAGCTCCGCCCGCCAGGTCACGAAGACCACCATGACGTCGAACAGCGGGGCGCCGGTCAGCTCGGTGTGGATCAGGGCCTCGCCGTCAAGCTCGGCGGCGAGCCGGTCGGCGAAGCCGTTGGGCGCGCCGATCACGGCCACCTCGTCGCCCTCGCCGATGCCGAGCTTGCGCGACAGCGGGGTGCCGGAGTAACCGGCCTGCTCCGGCATTACTCAGAACCGGGCGCGGAGCGCCTCGAGCCCGTCACCGTCCAGATCGTCAAGCGCCGCGCCACGGCCGGTCATCGCCAGGGCGAGCGACAGAACCGGTCCGGTCACCTCCGGGCCGGTGCCCGTGCTCCATTCCGTGTCGGTCGCCCGCAGGGTAAGCCCGGCGATTCTGGTCTTGCTGCCGATCAGCAGATTCGACCCCTTGAAGAAATCGGCGACGCGGACCACCGCCGCGGTCGGGTACTGCCGCTTGATGCCGAGCGGTCTGCGGATGTCCTCGCCGTGCAGCACGGACTCGCCGAGCATTGCCTCGACCGGGCCCGGCGGATGACTGGTCGCGGTCCCCATCCTGCGGAACTCGGCCAGGCAGGCGGCCCCGCCGCCGGCCGTCTCCCGCGCACGGTCCTTCGCTGACATCGCCTCGAACCGGAAGCCGGCGGCTGCGAGCTTGCCGAAGAACTTCGGCGGCGTCATCTTCGCCGTGGCCGTCATGTGGCCGAGAACATCGAGCACCGACCAGCCCTGGCACAGCGACGGCGTCGCCCAGCCGGCGTCATCCAGGGTCGCCAGATCCGCTGCAAGCGCCTCTCGTTCGGCATGGATCAGCGGCCACGGGCTGGGGTTGGCCATTCTTCGCCTCCTAGCGGATATGTCCCTGACAGCCTGGCACCTCGGCGTCGCCGCCGTCAGCCAGATCACCCGCAGCGGCCGAGTGGATTCGCGCATCGATCATTACTATTCGCGGTCAATGCGGGATTCCACCCGGGCCTGAGCGGGCTACGGGAAGGCGAAGCCGCCGGGGCGTTCATTCCGGTCGGCGATCAGGCCGGCCAGCGTGGCGATGGCTATCTCGGGCGGGGTCTTCGAGCCGATATTCAGCCCGATCGGCCGGTGCACCCGGCTGATCTGATCCGGCTCCACGCCGAGCAGCGCCAGTGCCTGCAGATGCGGAGGCTCGACCCGCGGGCTCCCCATGATCCCCACCCAGCGTGCCTTGGTGGCAAGCGCGTCACGGAGCACAACGCCGATCTCGTCCCTGTGGTGGTCGGTGACCACGACGTCGGTTGCCGGGTCAGCGTCCGGGTCGATCGCCGCCCGCACGTCGAGCCCGGCCGCGCTGGCGTCCCTGGCGAGATCGGGATCCGGCTCCACCAGGACCGGCTGGTAGCCGGCGTCGGCGGCGTAGCGCAGCAGGTACCGCGCGACCGGGGTGGCGAAGACGGCGATCAGCGACCGGCCCTCGACCGGGGCGGGCGCCGTGCCGTGCGCGACGTCGCAGGCGACGCCATCGTGTGAATGATCATGCGCATGATCGTGCGGATGGCTCATACACCGAGCTTGCCATGGCCGCCCGCCCGTCGCGACCGCGGCCCGCCGGGGTCTGGC
>Ga0209415_10015942_pt1 | contig 12135 bp, 14 predicted proteins | sample PeaSoiSIISIP2007_FD_187696 | JGI IMG/M metagenome (GOLD analysis project Ga0209415, IMG submission 187696) | Peat soil microbial communities from Weissenstadt, Germany - SII-SIP-2007 (SPAdes) (version 2) | ecosystem: Environmental > Terrestrial > Soil > Wetlands > Peat | place: Germany... | reverse complement strand
TCGCTATGAATAGGCTGTGTGCGTATCTGGGCCTGTGCGCGCCTCTGCTCGCGCAAGCTGTCGACGCTGGCCGGTATTGACATTACCCACAGTCTTGCTGCACAATACGACTGTATCGTATAACCGTACAGTCGTATGCTTCTGACAATCGACCCGGCGGACCCCAGACCGATGTACGCGCAGATCGCCGATGGCCTGCGCGTGCTCATCGCTTCCGGTGCCCTGAAGGAGGGCGTGCTGTTGCCGTCCGTTCGGCAGTTAGCCAACGATCTGGGAGTCAATCTCAACACCGTGGCCACCGCCTATCGCGAATTGCAGAACGAGGGGCTGCTGGCCATACGCGCCGGCGCGGGGTGCGTTGTGGCCCCCCGCAGGGCTTCCGGCGTCAAAACAGGCGAACTTCGCAAACCGCTGCGGTCGGCTCTCGCGCAGTTCCTGCTCGCCGGTCTCAGCCGCCGGGAGATTCGTCTCATCGTCGATCGCGAACTGCACGACCTCGCGGGAGAAGGCCGGTCATGAGCTTGCACAACATCTATATCGTGGGCCTGGCGACCGTCTTACTGGTCCGGCTCCTGGAGATTGGCAAGGTGTGGAACATCGCGAAATTCCACGGGGAGGAGTGGTGTTTCGATGCCCCGGTGTCCCCTGGCTTCTACTCCACCCCGCCGGGCTCGAACCTGCTTCGCGCATTCCACGGGCGCCTGGCTGCCTGGTTCGGCGTGGAACTGGCGGTGACGGCGATCCTGTACGCGTTTGCGGGCTCTGGCTGGGCGTTCTGGACGCTGTGCTGCACCTCGGCGTCCAGCGCTTTGCATACCGCCGCCACGGCGAAGCGGTTCGCCCGGGAGGCGTGGAAGCACGCGTTGCCGGATCGGGCACCCGCGCCGTCCAGGCTTGTGGCTGATCTCGCGCCCCGCACCGTCCACAGCTACGATCTTCCCGTGTTGCGCTGGGCGTTGCGCGCGGGCACGGCGGCGGCGCTCGCGATTCTCATGGCGGGCTGGTGGCGGGCAGCGCACGCTGTAAACTGGATGGTCCTGGCCGGCATCCCCGCCGTCGCCCTCTATCTCCAGGCGGGCCTCCTGCTGATCCGTCGAATGGTCGCGGAGTGGCGCGTGTGCCGCATACCCGCGTCATGCCCCGAACCCGCTCTCGAATGGCGCGACGAAGCCCGCGCTTTTCACATCTTCGCCGTCGAGATCGTTCGCGCGTGGACGGTTTTGCTGTTGCTCGTCGCGGCCGTTCGCGGCGCTTTTCCAGCCATGCCTTTGGCGAAGCCGGCATTTCTGCAGCTTCTCGTGTTGCTGCTGGTGGCTGCTTCAATTGTCCTGCTGCGATACCGCAGACGCCGTTTCGTCGCGGCGGCGCAGCGGCTGCGGGGCTTAACTTCGCGTCCCTCCGATGCCGGCCTGCCCTCCCGTAACTTCCATCTTGCCGGCCTTGTTTACCATGACTCCGAACATCCCGCCGCATTTGTGCGGCGCGGCAACTTCTTCGCGATTAATCTGGCTCATCCGTGCTCCCGGTTGCTCGTGGCCTGGCTGGGAGGCTGGCTCCTCATTATTGGCCTCGTGTGGAGGATATCTTGAACAGGATCTATCTGGTTGTAGTGGCGCCGCTGTTGTTCGGTGCATCTCTTCACGCGCAAAATGCCGTCGGCGACTGGCAGGGCACCCTGGACGCGAATGGCACCACGCTGCACGTGGTTGTGCACATTACCGAGGACGGCGGCGGCTTCAAAGCCACGCTCGACAGCCCCGACCAGGGCGCAACGGGGATTCCCGTTGGGTCGGTTTCTGTCGCAGGCTCCGTGCTGAAGTTCGAGGTGCCCATGATCGGTGGTTCCTACGAAGGGCATTTCTCGGCCGACGGACAAGCCGTGGACGGCACGTGGTCGCAGGCCGGCATGGGCCTGGCGCTGGTGCTGAAGCGTCAGAGCGCGACGGCCAGCCCGCCCGCACCCGCAAAGAAACCCGGTGAGCCTGTGTTTGCAGGCGAAGAGACGTGGACGGGAACCCTCGATGCGGGGTCTTCGACGTTCCATCTTGTTCTGCATCTGGCGAAGGCCGATGGCGGCGGGTTGAAGGCTTCGCTCGACAGCGTCGACCAGCAAGCTTATGGCATCACCGTGAGTTCCGCGTTGGAAAGAGACTCGACGCTGAAGCTGGCGCTTCCGGGCATCGGCGCTTCCTACGAGGGGCATATCGCCGCCGGCCGTGCATCCATCGACGGCACCTGGACGCAGGGCGGGGCAAGCCTGCCGCTGGTCTTGACGCGCAAGGGTGCGGTACCCGCTCCGGTCGCGCCCACCGGTGTCTCCGGCATCTGGCAGGGAGTGCTCGAAGGCGTGAACCTGCGCCTGCAATTGCACATCTTCCCCGCGGACAACGGACAGTTCACCGGCAAGCTCGACAGCCTGGACCAGGCTGCGAACGGCCTCGCCTGCGAGAGGATTTCGCTAAAGGGGAATGCCTTCCATTTCGAAGTCCCCTCCGTCAGCGGCTCCTACGATGGAACGCTGAACGCCCTCGCGGGCGAAATCACGGGAGCGTGGACACAGCGCGGCGTCACTCGAACGCTGAACTTCAAACGAGGCGACAAGCCCTCCGCACTGCGCCGTCCCCAAAATCCAACGCCTCCATATCCCTACAAAGTGGAAAACGTCAGCTATCCAAATACGAAGGCGGGCGTCACTCTGGCCGGCACCTTGACCGTTCCTCACGGTGACGGTCCTTTTCCGGCGGCGCTGCTCATCGCCGGTTCAGGTGCGCAGACGCGCGACGAAGTGGTCGCCGGGCACAGTGTCTTCCTTGTGCTGGCGGATAGTCTCACCCGTAAAGGCATCGCGGTGCTGCGGTCGGACAAGCGGGGAATCGGAGAATCCACCGGCAACCACGCACTGGCCACGACGGCGGATTTCGCGGACGACGCGGAAGCGGGCGTCGCGTTTCTGAAGGCGCGCAAGGACATCAACCCGCGCGAGATCGGGCTTGTCGGCCACAGCGAAGGCGGCGTCATTGCACCGATGCTGGCCAGTCGGTCGAGCGACATCGCCTGGATCGTGCTGCTTGCCGGCCCCGCGGTCAAAGGCGAGGACGTTCTGCTTCTGCAGGGCAGGCTGATCGACAAAGCCGGAGGTCTGAGCGACGCGGAAGTTGGCAGGATGTCGAGTCTTCTGCGGGAATCGCTGGCGATTGTGAACGAGCACAAGGATGCCGCTACAACCAGGCAGAAACTCGGCGACCTCTACGATAGCGATGTCGCCGGAAAAGAGCTGCCGGCCGCGAGGCGGCAGACTTCCATCCAGTTTCTGACCTCTCCGTGGTTGCGCTATTTCCTCGACTACGATCCCGCTGCGGCGCTCGAAAAGACGAAGTGCCCCGTGCTCGCCCTATACGGATCGAAGGACCTGCAGGTGCCGCCATCGCAGAACCTGCCGGCGCTAAAGACGGCGCTTGCCGCAGGCGGCAACAAAGACGTTCAGGCCGAGGAACTGCCGGGCTTGAACCACCTGTTCCAGCACGCGCAGACTGGCGCGCCCACCGAATACGGCGGAATCGAGGAGACCATGGCGCCGGTGGTGCTCGACAACGTTTCGAGCTGGATCCTGAAACACGCGGCGAGCTAAGTGCGCCGGCTAATCGGTAGGCCGGCACTGGCGCCTGCGCCAGTAGCTGACGATGATCAGACCGATCGCGATCCCGAAGAGAAACCCGAGCATCCCGTCAGGGATCGAATTTCGATGATCCAGGGCCCGCAAGCCGGAGGCCACACTCAGGGCCAGCAGGCCGATAGCGAGCAGGATGTTCGGTTTGGCAGCGCGATTTCGAAACAGCATTGTCGTTCTCCATTCAGTCGGTCAGATAAAACCAGGCCATCAACGCGAGCTTGACGCCGACAAATACGAGGGCGATGGTCAGCAGATCCCAGCTCCAGATGTGATTGACCCAGTAACGATACTCGAAGAGCCCGATCGCGGTCAGCGCCCCGAGAATGCCGGCGATGCTGGTGGAACGGCGCCTGTGTGTCAGGAAGCGTTCGTCAATCACTTTGCCGAAAATCTTCATGGTTGCGTCTCCAGCGTGAACACCTGGTCTGTGGAGCAGGCGAACACACGCGCGAAGGCCAGGGCCAGGGGCAGGCTCGGCACGTAGCGATTGCGCTCGATGGAGTTGATGCTCTGGCGCGAAACCCCCACGGCTTTGGCGAGCTGTTCCTGCGTCCATCCACGTTCCATGCGAAGCTCCTTCACCCGGTTGATGACCTGCAAGGGCATGTCAAGCTTGCTTTCCATTATTGGGGTGGTCGGGTAGAATGTCAAGCAGCCTTTCCATGACGAAAGCCATTCTGTGGGACCACGACGGCGTGCTGGTCGATACCGAGCGGCTGTATTTCCGGGCGACGCGCGAAGTGCTGGCGACCGTGGGCGTGGACCTCACTGTTGATTTGTATCGGCAATTCTTCCTTGCTGAAAGTCGTGGGGCGTGGCACCTCGTCGCCGAGCGAGGCGTGGCTCCGGAGGAAATCGAGAAGCTGCGCACCCTCCGCAATGATCGGTACCGCGACATGCTGACCAGTGGCGATGTCGTCATTCCGGGCGCCCTGGAGCTGCTCCAACGGCTGAAATCGCGCTATCGGATGGCCGTGGTCACCAGCAGTAACCCCGGACATTTCGATGCCATCCACAACCGAACCCGCCTGCGCGAACTGGTGGAGTTCGTGCTTACGCCCGACGATTACACCCACTACAAGCCGCATCCCGAGCCATACCTGCTCGCGCTCGGGAAGCTATGCCTGCCCGCAGCCAAGTGCATCGCTATCGAGGATTCCGAGCGCGGGCTTCAATCCACGTCCGGGGCGGGGATTCGCTGCTGCATCGTGCGCACGGAAATGACCGAGGGTTGCGCATTCGAAGGGGCGGAACGCTGCTTCGCGAGTCTCGCGGAAGCCGGCGAGTTCCTGCTGGCATGACCGGTCTTCATCACCATGCCATGCGCGCTTTCAGATTCTCGATATGTGCCAGGTGATGGCGGCAGTGCCAGTCGTACAATCCCAGCGTCCATTCGAGGCTGATGAGCCCGATTTCCGGGTGGCGGAATTTGCGCTGGAACTGTTCCGCGGTCATGGCGCGCAACAGCGTCACCCAGCGGCCGTGCATGGCTTCGAGCAACTCCAGCGAAGGCTCAATCGGCGACGATTTCGCATCCGGCAACTCGGCCCAGAGATTCTCGTGGTACGGCTTGATAGTCGGCTCGTCCTCGGTCAGCGCGAGGCGGAACCGCACGTACGAATTCATGTGGCTGTCGGGGACATGGTGGATCACCTGACGAATGGTCCAGCCACCCAGCCGATACGGCATGTCAAGCTGAGCGTCGCTCAATCCCGCGACTGCGCCACGATATTTCGCCGGCGCGTTCGCCAGCGTTTCCATCCACTCGCGTCTGTTTTCTTCGGCGATGGTCTCGGGTGGCCGATACCGCCCGACGGGATAACGGAGATCCTGTGCTTCTGCGGTCTGCATCTACCCATTTTCCACCGCTCCGGCTCACGGCGCGGGAGCGATCTCGACGCGGCGATTCAGCGCGCGGCCGCTGTCCGTGCTGTTGTCCGCTACAGGCCGCGTGGCGCCGAAACCCTGCGGGACGAGACGCTGCGCGGCTACGCCGTGCGCGGTGAGCCAGGCGATGACCGATGCGGCGCGAGCCTTCGACAGACGACCGTTCAGTTCGGCTGAGCCCTGGTTGTCGGTATGGCCGGCGATCAGCCAGCGCGATCCCGAACGGCCGTTGATCAGCGTCAGCACTGCCGCAAGAGCCGGCGCGCTGTCGGGCCGAAGCGTCGCCGAATTCGTATCGAAGTGGATGCCATAGATCGCGGCCGATCCGGTTTCCCTGATCGCGCGCTCCAGGTCCGCCGCGCCCTCCTGATGCCGGTGAAGCGCAAAATTGGCGTCGCCGGTCTGACCGGCTTCCAGATCCACTGGCATGGCGCCCTGGTCGTAGCCTGGCGCGGTGGCTTCCGCGACCACAAGGCCGGCGGGGATCCCGCTCAACACACAATGCCCGGTTCGATCCGTCGTGCCCGTCGCGAGCGCAGCCTGAACACTTGCCCCGGGAATCGGAGCATGCGTCCCCGCGTCGGTCACCGACGCCCGCAGCGTCACCAGATATTTCGAGGGATGCGGATTAACCAGAATGCGCACGAAATCGATGGCATAGCCGTCCGGCGCGTGCGTGGTCGGATCGTCGACCAGCAGCTTCACGGTGCCCGAACGCAACAGCGGCCAGAATTCAGGCATCAGCTTCAGCGTGACCAGCTTTCCTATGGGGCCGGTCTGCTGCAGCGAGTTCACGGCGGCCTCGAAAGAGGGAATCCGCGTGCCGTTCAGGCTGACCTGAAAACGCGAATTCCACACGGGGGCCTGGAAATCGTCCAGAAACATCTGAACGATCACCGACTGGATTCGGGCGGGCAGCGCGCCTATTGTGAGTGTGACCGGCTCGGGCATCGTGTCCGAGCGCTTTGTGGTATGCGCGTAACCGTCGCCGTTGCGGGTGTCGATATCACGCTGGGTTACCGCCGAGCCGAGCATGATCCGGTCCGTTCCCGCCGGCGCTCCAGCCGGCTGTTTCCAGGGGTAGCCGTGCGAAGGCGTCGATTTGCCCGAGAAAGGGTCGAAACCCGCGGGCCAGCCAAATCCGAGGTTGTTGATATCGCCAGTCCGGACGACGAGGTCGGCCTCCGGCCCGCCCAGGGTCCGCTCCGATTTCAGCGCCCAGGATGAGGGATGGCCACCCGTCTGGGCCACGATCGGCAGACTCGTCATCAACAAGCACACGATTACGGACCGCATTCCGCGATTATCACGCATGTGGAGCGCTCAATGTGTCTCCAGGCTCCTCCGCAGGAAGTCGAGTACCTTCGGGATCGCGTCCAGCGACGCCTTCGCATTGCCCTCCGGCGTGCCGCCCATTTCCATCATCTGGCCGGATAGCGGGTGCCGGACCTCGCCCTGCCAGGCGGGAACGATCTCCGGGAGCCCCGCGGCGTGCCCGGCATGCGCGTAATTCAGGTGGACCACATCGTACGCAAAGTGATCGCGCTTGAGGCGAGCGACAATCGATTGGGCCATGGCCGAGGCCTCCCAGACGCGGTCGGCCTCGCCGGAGGTGAGCAGAACAGGGCCGTGGATTTGCTCCACGCGGATTGCCGCCTGCATTGCTTCCTCGGGAGAGAAACGGCGCACAGGCCGCCATGCGAGTGGCTGTCCGTGGAATGTCCACGCCCAGGGGACGGGCGTCGCTCCGCAACACGCCGGATAGCGCACGTCGGCGGGCGAGTACGCCACCACGGCTCGGACCCCCGGCACCATCGACGCTACCTGCAGCGCCAGTTCGGCGCCCCGCGACATTCCCATCACCGCAAGACGGTCGGCCACGATCTCCGGCCGATGAGCCATCCAGTTGAGCGCGGTACCGAAGTATTCGAGCGGAATCCCGGCAAGTTCCCCTGGCAGATCGTCGTAACGAAAATAGGCGAGCGCGAGAGCAGCGAATCCGTGTGAGGCCAGCCACGCCGCGCGGCTCGACGGCATGCCTCCTTCGGAACCGCCGAGAACAAGTACACCGGGGTGTGGACCGCTTCCCCGCGGCAAAAACAGAGCGCCGCGAAGCACCCCTTCGCGCACGTTGACTCGCTCCACGCCCTCGGCAATGAAGGCCTGATCGAGGTGCGAGGAGGCGATCGGCGTGTTTTCGCGCAGCAAACGCAGCTCGATGGTCTGCAAGCCGAGATCCCGCGGCGAGCGGTAACGGAAGACCTTGCGCGAAGACGGAATCATGGACCAGATCAGGCCCGCAGCCGACACCTCCTTGTACGAGCCTTTCACGGGTGCCTGCTTCGCCGTGTCGATAGTCCCCTGAGCATCGGCGACAAAATCGGCCTGTGAGGTCCAGTGCACGTCGTCTCCATCCACAAGCTCGGCGCGGATGGATGCGTGTTCGCCGGGCTGCAGGCCGTTCGCTCGAACAGAGGCGGGCTCGTCCGCCATCACGCGATTGGGGACGGCCTCGATGGTCTGGGCGTAAAGAGAAACGGCAACGATACTGCACGCAAAGAGCCTGAGAAACATGCCTAAATCGTCAGCACAACTTTGCCTGCGTCGTGCCTGCCACCTTCCAGCATTTCGAAGGTAGCCTGGATCTTCGCCAGCGGCCGCGCGTGCGTCACGATGGGCGCGAAGCGCTGCGGATATTCGGCAAGCAGGCGCAATGCGGTATCGGAATCGTGATTCGAGCGCCGAACGCTCAGGAACGCCAGCTCTTTCCGGCGCAGCATGTGGTATTCGACGGGCAAGCGAACCTCCGCCGGAATGCCGGTGATGATCACGCGTCCTGCATTCCGCGCAGCGTGCAGGCTTTGGTTCACCGTGTCGTCCTTCGCGGCGCAATCGAAAACCATGTCCACGCCGCGCCGGCCGGTGTCGTTCATCACGACGGCAGCGGGATCGGCCTCGCGCGGGTCGAAGACCACGTCGGCCCCAACCGCGCGCGCAAGTTCGCGACGGTGGGCCAGCGGCTCGGAAGTCCAGACACGCTGAATGCCCGAGAGTTTCAGAACGGCAATGGTCAGCAGACCGATGGGCCCTGCGCCGATCACAAGCGCCGTTTCGCCGATCTGCGGCTTCGCCAGCGTCATCGAGTGCAGGACGACTGCCAGAGGTTCGTGCAGGGTGCCTTCGTTCATGCCGATTGACGGCGGAAGCGGCAGCACGTTGGCCGCGGGCAGATTCACCACCTCGCGAAAGAACCCCGGATCGGCGCTGGAGCTCAGAAAGCGCAGGTGGGCGCAGACGTTGTGGTGCCCGCTGCGGCAGAACTCGCAGTGATAACAGTAGATCGCGGGCTCCAAAGCCACCGTCGCGCCCGGTTCGAAGCCGTTCACACCGACGCCGGTGCGGAGGACGGTCCCGATCGGTTCGTGCCCCAGCACCATCGGGTAGGCCGCTTTCACGTCGCCAATGGCGCCTTCGGTGAAATTGTGCAGATCCGACCCGCAGATGCCTACAGTCTTCACCGTGGCCTGGATCTCGCCGGGGCCGGGATCGGGGGCGGGCATGTCATCGAATCGAAACGTGCGCGGGCCGGTGAGCTGAACGACAACCATTTCCCACAGTCTACACGGGCCGCTCTGGAGTATAATGGCTAACGGATGTTTGTTTTTCTTCCGCGCCAGCGGATGGAGCGCCGGTCACCGCATCCCCTCTTCGCATTTCCCCTGTCAGGATGAGACTTAGCGTTCAGATTTCCAACGGAATCGAATCCCTGTTCGGGACACGAGATGAGAATATCCGCGTGCTCGAAACGGCTCTTAATCTCCAGACCCGGCTGCTGAACGACTGCCTCGAACTCGATGGCGAGGAGTCCGACGTCATTCGCGGCGCAGCCATTCTGGAAGACTACGTGGCGCTGGTGAAAGAGGGCCATCAGTTTCGCAACGGCGATCTGAACAGCTATCTGCGCGTCGTCACCGAAGATCGCGACGTGACCCTCCGCGCGCTTGTGCACAGCGGACGTCAGCGTAACTTCGGCAAGAAGACTCTGGCGCCGAAGACCATCAATCAGCGGCGCTATCTGGAAGCCATCGAGCGCAACGATCTGACCTTCGGCATCGGTCCGGCGGGCACCGGAAAGACTTATCTCGCGGTGGCCATGGCCGTCTCCGCGCTGATGAACAAGAACGTCAGCCGCATCATTCTCACGCGGCCTGCCGTGGAAGCCGGGGAGCGGCTCGGCTTTCTGCCCGGCACGTTGCAGGAAAAAGTAGATCCCTATCTGCGCCCCCTCTACGACGCGTTGTACGACATGCTGGAGAGCGAAAAAGTGGAGAAGCTGCTGGAACGCAATGTCATTGAGGTGGCGCCCATCGCCTTCATGCGCGGGCGCACGCTGAACGACAGCTTCATTATTCTCGACGAAGCGCAGAACAGCACCGCCGAGCAGATGAAGATGGTGATTACACGCCAGGGCTTCAACTCGAAGATGGTGGTGAACGGCGACCTCACCCAGATCGATTTGCCCGCTGGCCGGCGCTGCGGACTGGTGGACGCGGTAGAAGTGCTCAGGGGCGTGGAAGGCATCAGCTTCGTCTACTTCGACGAGCGTGACGTGGTGCGCCACAGCCTGGTGCAGCGCATTGTAAAGGCCTACGAGCGCTATAACGAAGCGCTGGGCATCGGCCGTCAGCTCACACTGCGACTGGCCGCCGAGCCGTCACCAGGCGAGCCCGCGCCCGCCGAGCCTGCGGCTGGCGCAGACAGACAGGAATAGATCCGGAAAGCCATGGCTTCCGAGCGAAGCTCCATTGTTTATCACACTCCCGCGCGCGTGCTGCGCCGCCGGCGTTTACTGGAGTTCGCGCGATTACTGGAAACCGACGTGGCCGAGGGGCGGCCGTTTTGCTGCGTGGTGACTGACGATGACGAGATGCGCCGGCTGAACCGCCAGTTCCGCCACAAGGACGACGCCACCGACGTGCTGTCGTTCCCGGCGTGTGGGGCAGGCTCTCAGCCTGCGGCGGCCTCTCAGTCCGCCTCGGTCTTAAGCCTCGGCGAGCTGGCCATTTCCTTCGATCGCGCGCGCGAACAGGCCGCCGGCTTCGGCCATTCCACGGAGGACGAAGTGCGCGTCCTCATGCTCCACGGCGTGCTTCACCTGACCGGCATGGATCACGAGCGCGACGGCGGCGAGATGCAACGCGCCGAACAGCGCTGGCGGCGGCGGCTCCGCCTGCCGGACGGGTTGATCGAGAGGTCCTCGCGATGATCGCCCTCGCTCTGCTCGCCGTGGCTCTGATTTGCGCGCTGCTGTGCCTGGTCACCGTGGTTCAGGTGCTGCACATGGAAGCGGTGCGGCTCCGTCCACGCGAATTGCCCGCGCTCGAGCTGTTCAAGGAGAAACTGCAGGCGCGGATGGGCCTCACGGTGGAACGCGGCGCCCTGGCATTCTCGCTGGTGAAGCACACTCTGCTGCTCGTTCTGGTGATGGTGCTCTTCGCATCCAGCGTGGCCAGTGGCGAAGCGCTGTGGGGGGCCGGCCTCGAAGCGCTGGCCATCGCCTGGATTCTCATGGTGATCACTACCTGGGTGATCCCGCACATTCTCTACCGCAAGACTTCCGGCCGATGGCTGATCGCCCTGATGCCGCTTCTGCGCGCAATGGTCTTTCTGGTGAAACCGCTGGTAGCGGTGCTGGGTTTCTTCGAATCTCTGGTGGAGTTGGCGCGGTCCGATCAGGCCGACGCCGAGCCGCCCACCGCGGCCGAGCACATCGACGCGCTTATCTCCGCCGGAGAAGTGGAAGGGATTCTCGAAGAGGAAGATCGCAGGCTGATCGAATCCGTGGTGGCGTTCGGCGACAAGACCGTGCGCGAGGTGATGACGCCGCGCCCGAAGATCGTGGCGATTGCCGCGGACGCCACGCTCGAACAGTTGCGGCAGCTCGTAGTACACGAACAGTACTCGCGCATTCCGGTCTACGAGGAGAACATCGACCGCATCATCGGCTTCGTGCACGTCCGCGACCTCTTCGAGGCGGACGCCAAGGATCGCGGACTCACCAGCATTCGCGATCTGCTCCGGCCCATTAGAGCCGTGCCGGAGACGAAAGCAGTGAACGATCTGCTGCGCGAGATGCAGCAGGAGTCCATTCAGATGGTGGTGGTGATCGACGAATACGGCAACACGGCGGGCATCGCCACTATGGAAGATCTGGTGGAGGAAATCCTCGGCGAAATTCGCGACGAGCATGAGCCCGAGCGCGACGTGCGGGACGAAGGCGATGGCCACTATGTCGTATCCGGGAGTTTGGATCTGGACCGTTTACACGACCTGCTGGACTTCCGGCCCGAGGAAGAAACCGAGTCCACTACCGTGGGCGGTCTGGTCACGGAATGGATGGGGCACGTTCCGCGCGCGGGGGAGGCCGTGGAGCGCGGCGGCATTCGTCTGGAAGTCGTCGCCGGCGACGAACTGCGCGTCGATCAGGTGCGCGTGTCCAGAGTCGGGCAGGCTACTCATGTGTAGGTTGACCTGGTGGGGCAGCCTCGCAGGCTCCGGAGGGCTCCCCGCCCGCCTTT
>Ga0209415_10015941_pt1 | contig 12137 bp, 12 predicted proteins | sample PeaSoiSIISIP2007_FD_187696 | JGI IMG/M metagenome (GOLD analysis project Ga0209415, IMG submission 187696) | Peat soil microbial communities from Weissenstadt, Germany - SII-SIP-2007 (SPAdes) (version 2) | ecosystem: Environmental > Terrestrial > Soil > Wetlands > Peat | place: Germany... | reverse complement strand
GTGGTCAGGAACCATGTGTACCATCCGAAGTTTGCAGGGTCGTACTCGATTAAGAATGTGCTTCCCGCGCTCGTGCCTGGGATGACCTACGCGGGCATGGAGGTCGCGGACGGTCAGGGCGCGGGGCTGGCCTGGGAGGCGCTCGTGCGGGGCGGCTTGCATCAGGCCGAGCGGGACAGGATCAGGAAGGCGCTGCTGGACTATTGCGGGCAGGACACGCTCGCGTTGGTCAAGCTCGTAACAAAGCTTCGGTCGATCTCAACTGGACTTATTCGATGCGATTAACCAAGAGTCCTAGCTTGTCCCAAAACTGACTGACGGCCGATCCGTCGTCCCTCGTCACCGAGCCGCCCAGATTTTCCTCATCTTTAATGAGTTATGTGCGAATGGTGTGCCTGCTTCCAGGTCAGACAATCCATCTGCGGTTGGAAGGAACATTTCATCCTGCAGAGCCGATGCTGGGCACCTTGACCCTTGAATCCGATAAATGTTGTCACCGGCCGGGGTTGCCGTCGTGCGGCTGGAACGAACTGGGTCAATCTCTGCGCTCCTGTTCCCAGAACGTGTCTTCTGTTGTGAGGCACGTGGCCTCCCATTCCTTCTGAGGCTTTTTGTTGCGCCCCTTTTCATTCCTGAGATAGAAGGCGTAAAGATCTTCGAGGTCTTTATAAAGTTCGTCCTTCCACAGCTCACGGAGGTATCGAATTTGACCGTGTTCGCGTGCAAAAAGAAAATATCGGGCGGCGTACCAGCCAAGTGTGCTCTGGTAGATGAAGGGCATGTCGCCTGAGAGCTTGTACATCGAGGCGAGCTTTTCGAAGAATTCCAAAATAGCTTCCAAACGGGAATGATCCCAGTCGTCGCTCCCAGGCGCATGAACGGTTTGCCGCGCTTCGATCATCTCGGTCGAGTTCCACTCCTTGTCCAGGTCGAGATACGTGGAAAATACAATCTGCTGCTTTATCAGGTAACCTTGCCAAACCACTACGACAGCGGCGACCAAACCAACTAGCAGAGCTGCCCACATTGTGGCCGCGTCCCAATGGTCGGTTCTTGCGTAGTGGACCAACTCTAGCAGCAAGAAGAGCGTCAACGCTGACGCGAATAATGTAAAAGCTGTTTTCATTACTTTCTCCTAGTTACGATACCCGCAGTGACAAGCCCCACCAGAAAATTGATGAGTTCGTTGGCCGTCTTTAGCGTAGGAAAACTCTCATAGTGTACGAGGATTTCGACATCCAAAGGCCATATCGGGATGTGAACTCCGGAAGTCCTCACAATTCTGTCAGCCGGAAACTGCGGTATTACGACTACAAAATGCAGTTGATTTATCGAAAACCCGATGCGTACCTGAAATGGGCCAGTCTCAGGCAACGTGTCCGACGGACTTGCATACATAAAACCTTTGGGCAGAGATGGGACTTGAGCTGCGAGGACAAAGCACTCCGTTGGCACTCTTTCGGGTTCTTCGCCCAGTTGGCGGAAAAGATGCCAGGGTAGATTAGTGATGCTTTGCTGCGCACTGGCGATCATGAACGCGGTCTTGATTGCCCAAGCTGACAGCGTTGTACGCTGGTCGGCGGATAGCTGCAGCAGGCTGGCCCGCATATTCATCAACTCCAGGAGGATGGGTTTTGCGCGGCCTTCCAATCGACTCATCCATCCGTTGTTGCAGGCGCTGCAGACGTTCTTGATTACGAAACTGCCCAAGTCATGGCTTCGAAGAAGTTCATCTTCGACCCTATCCTCATCGTGGCGATATTGTTTGAGGCTCAGGTCCGGTTGCTCAACTTCTAGAGCAAGCCACTCGGGAAGGATATGTTCGCGCGAACGCGAAACCTCGTTGAAGGGCTTGTCGCATCCTACACAGTTGCTATTTGCCATGACTCATCTACCGATGTGTTTTAGGTTTTGTTTCTGAAATATAAGCGTAGGGCGTCGACTTGGAGAAGCCCAGTCGAACGCCTTCATCCATGTACGTTAAGCCAATCCTGAATCGGTGTGGGAACCCAAGTGCATTGAATCTTCGGGCCAGCAACCGCCTCAATTCGGCGTGCCGCGTCTTGGTCAGGATTGACGATGATCACCTCGGCGGCTCCTGTAGCGGGATACCTGCTCGTATTGTCTTTAATTCTGCCTTTGAGCTGATTGTGAAATCCGCAACGAAAAATAAATTGTGCGTGCAAATCGGCTGCCGGTAGGGAGTACCCAAGGAAGACCAGCCGCTTGGGAGTGCTCAGAACGTCTGTGCAGTTTTGCCAAAGACGCTTGAATATGGACGGCTTGAAGTCCTTGAGATAGGTCGGTGGAATGATAAGCGGGGTATAGCGTTTTCCTGATTTCGACTTTACTCCCCGCGGACGGAGAAATGCATGAACACACTTAGACTCCTGCCTATGGTGGAAAATCTGGATTTTCTTCAGGTCCTTGACGTGCTCTAGCTGCCTCCCTTCGTACCAATTGAGCGAGCCGTGAGGTTTGAGCAGAAGAGGCCCTTCCCCTAGCTTCTCGGAAAGACCGTAGCTCTCTGAGTTCAGATCGCTACTAAAGAGACGGTGGTCGAGAATCAGGTCCCAATTGAAGGACACAATCGCAGCTTTCTCGCTGCGCATCTTCTGCACCATTTCGGACAGCCAGCTGGCCTTGATTGCGGGTCCATAAAGTTCATGGAACCAGGATGCAATCTCGAAAAGCAATATTTCACGCGACTCGCGCAACTGGTCTTTCGTAAAACGCCCTTCAGCGGGACGGCTGGCATCAAAGAGCTGGAGATTAACCGCCATTTCTGTAAGCAGCTGTTCGATGTCGGGAAAAGTTGTTAGTCGATCTACGTTAAAGGAGGGATGATGAAATTTAATAATGTCCGTCATCTGCTCGCGCGAATCGTCGGGCAAGCGGTCCCATACCTCTATTAGGAGGCTCTTGGTCAACGGATATCCAAGACCCTTGGAGAATCCTGCGCCGATAACATAGACCGTGTCCCTGATCCGAGATGGTGTTTCAGACTTCATGGGTGTGCTTCAAATTAGGCGATTGCAAGGAACCGTAACACGCCATGTTCCGGATTAGCAACGCGGGCAAGCATTAACTGATCCGCGGTATTCGGTATCGTTGATTTCTAACTCGATAAAATACATTATCGCGTTAGAAACAGCTCAAGCAGGGTGGTGAGTGATCTAATCCCTATTAGTAAAGAGACGTTAACACCTGCGCAGTTCGGTCAACTCGCCGACGTGCCCTCTGAACTCGAATGGCTTCATTACGAGAGTCTGGTGGGATCGCCGGAGGATTGTGCGCGAGTGAAGCGCGGAAACAGATTCGCAGAGTTTAGATGGTAAGCAGCGGACTTGGGCTATTGCTAGAAACGACAAGCATCAAGCGGTTCTTTGCGCGGCTGAGCGCAACATAAAGCAGACATCTTGCGTCGTACTTGTCGGGAAACGTCCTGGCGTCACAAGGCATCAAAATGACGGCGTCGCATTCCAGGCCCTTCGCCTTGTGAATTGTGCTGATGGCTTTCTCCGGCGGCTTCGGCCGGGAATAAATCCGGCGATGGGTAATCTCCGCGAACCCATTGTCGGCGGTGTCGAAATCACCAAGACGCGTCGCTTCCCAGAATTCCTTGCGGCAGTCCATTTTGACGTCCGCGAAGTTGATGTCCGTAGCGGCGAGTTCTGACAGGCGGCGGAGCATTTTGGCGACGCCGCAGTGGTTGGGCTCTGTTACCAGAAACCGCGCGAGTTCCTGAATAGTTGCGGCTTTTCCGCGGCACCTTCCGGTGCAGCCGTCCCGCACCTCTTTCTCAAACCGGTTGCCGAATGCCGAAGGGCTGAATCCTTTGCCTACATCGCCCATGAAGGCGACAACGGCGGCTGCGAGGGCCGCGCAATCTCCCTGCCCGGCAGCGATCGCGTCTACCAGCTTTTCCAGTCCGGCGCGCGTGTGGCCTTCCCAGAGCGGAATGCGGCGGCTGAAGAATCCCCGGAAGGATCGGGCGGTGTCGTTGTAGCGGGTCAGTATCAGAAGGGAGGCCTGCCCGCGTTCAAAGGTATCAATCTGCCTGCGATCGTAAGGGGAAAGTTGGTATTCGAAGTTTCTCCGGGACTGGTTTTCGGCAAAGACGACCGTAACGCTGGGCGGCAGCCCGCTGCGCAGATTGATGCTTCCACCGGATTTCAACGCCGTACGTACCGCCAAGGTCCATTGCCCCAGCTGCGGACATCCGCTCGTCCATCGATGCGGAAAGTCCAGTTGCTCGAAGGCATGCGCCTGACGCGTGAGCCCGTCCCAATCGCAAGGGATGCATGTGCTGACTCGCGCACGTTCCTTGAATATCTTCTGCATGGGATCGCCAAATATCCGTAGTCTTGCTCCATGCGCCTGCAGAGCCATAACGATGGAGTGCTGTTCGCCGCTCGAATCCTGATACTCGTCGCAGATGACGACGCGATGACGCTGCGCTAGCGAAGCGACGATCATCGGGTATCGCTGCAGGAGTGCAGCGACGCTCAGCGCCAGCTCCGCATATCCGTCCTGATGCTGTCGAGTCCACGCGGCAATGTCGGCCGGAAGCCCTAATCCGGCGTGATAGGCGGATGCAATATGCGCAATCACGCTGTCGATAGTGCGGATTTCGACGCGGGAACCCGCGCCTTTGGTGCGGTCGGCGAACACGGAACAGGCCGCGTGCGTGTGAGTCAGGATGAGTAGCCGGTTTGTGGCGTCCGCGACTGCGATTTCGCGCGCGTAGTCTGCGCCCTTGGTGGTCTTTCCGCAACCGGCGGGCGCTTCCACCACCACAAGAGGGGCGTCGGATCGAAGCGCGGCATGGACGCTATCGTCGCTCACGGCGTGAGGTCCGGGAGTTCGTCGAGATCTACGGCCTTGCGGACGGCATTACAAAATGGCAGCAGCTGCGGTTTCAGCGCGGGCCAGAGGTCGAGCGTAAAGACCTTACCGGCAAGTTCACGGCCACCATCGACCGACTTGAACCAGGTCTTGCCCTGAGACTGATAGTGATTCTTCTCCGCTGCCTTGTCGTCCGGGACTGTCCCCAATGCGGCTGCAAGGAACAGTGTCTTGAGACCCGACCCGGCCTTTGCCTTAATATTCGCGAAGTCTTTCTCCTCGACTCCCAGCCGCTCCGCCAGCGTTCTCAGGCGCATGCCGGTCTTGTCGGTCTCCAGGTCGGTCAATAGTTCTAACAGTTTGTCCTCGGGCAGGAGATTGACGACATTTTCCTCGATGCAGCCGGATGACCAGCGGAAGAGAAGCTTGTCGAGTTTACTTGCGAGTTTCTGCCAGCGGGTCGGATGCTTCTTTTCGTCGTCGGCAAATCCGCCGAAACGCAGGCCGCCTGCGGCGAGCGCTTCAAGAAGTCCTAGCGTGGCTTCATGCCCGCCGCCATCGGTGACATGCACTCCGTGTTTCTGTAGGGAAGAGGCGAAGGCTTTTTCGAGAAGAGCGGAGGCAAAACCGAATTCGGTCGCGCCCTCGGCAACGACCGCGAGGCGCGCCAGGAAGGTCTCCGGGTCGGTTTTGCGCTGCCTTGCCACGGCCGCCGATGCAAGTTGGCCGATCCCGCCCGTATGGTCAACGTACCAGAGGCTTGCGTTGGACGCGGCAGAAATGGCCGATGGGCTATGCGTGGTCACGAAAACCTGCGACGTGCCCGCCTGCAGGTCGTCCATCAGGAAACGCTGCCGGTAGGGCTCAAGGCCGCGTTCGACTTCATCGACAAGCGTGATCGGTGCTTCTCCCTGATTCTGCTCGGCAATCGCAAGGGCGGCAAACCGTCTGGTCCCCGATCCCCAGCTTGCCAGTGGCAACTGCACGCCTTCCCGTTTGGCGGTGAGTCCGATCAGCGCCGTGATGGACAAGCCCTGGCCCCCCGTGATCGCCAGGTCCAGTCCGTCAGGCAGGCTCTTGGTCTTGAAAACCAGATCGAGCGCTTTAAGGGCCTGCTTCGCAGGATCGGTAAGTTGCTCCGTCACGTCGCTTTTGGCAAGTTCACTCGCCAGCCGGGAACGCAACGCTCTATCGGAGAGTAGCCGATCAAGGGCCGACCCCTGGACGAGCCGGAGGTCGCGGTCGTTGCGGTCGTCGCCGCTCAAGCGGACGAGACCGATGCTGCGCCGCAGTCCAACCGACAACGTGTCGGCGTTGCCATCCGGCTGCACGATCTCATACGCCAGTTCGAGATCCTCCGTTCCGCGCACGCGCAGGCGATATACAGGTTCGCCCTTCATCGCGCCATCGCCGTCCATGGTGGGCACTACGGCTTCACTGCCGTTCCAGTCCCACGGCCAGGAAGCCTTGGTCTGCTGGTTGATTCCGCTCTCCGGCGGCAAAGACACAATCGCTTCGATGACGAAACCCGCGTCAATATTCCTCGCGTGATAGTCAGTATCGGCAAGGGTCGTAGGATTGGTGGGGCTGAGAAGAAGCGCTATGGCATCAAGGATGGTCGTCTTGCCGACATCGCCGCCACCGAGAATCAGATTGACGCCTTTAGCAGGGTGCCATGAGAATCTCGTGATGCAGCGGAAGCGTTCGATGGCCAGGCGATAGATGATCGGCGCGCTCATTTGTTATGTACAGGATACTGCCATATAGATCATGTCCTACGCACGTCATCGTAGAGTGACTCCGAGAGTAAGTCGAGCGCTTAGCGACTCTATCCCGCACTCACATTCATGAACCCTTCAACGATGGTTGATGAAGGGACAAGCGTATGGTGTAGAACGGATTCGAGCAGTCGATGACTATCGGTTCTGGCGATAGTGAGCTGTGCCTCCAGGCGGTCGCACACTGCCATCAGCTCATCCACTTTTGCGACGATGCGCTGTTGCTCGGCAAGGGGCGGTAGCGGAATCGTTAGAGAACGAATGTTGTCGAGATTGAGCCCAGGTTTTCCAGCTCCATACGCTCTTTCTGATCCATTCCGCATCTAGTGGTTCTCGGCAAACGGGCTTCGCCGCCCGACCGTCCCAATATGCTGCGTTGCACTGATCGCCCTCTTTGCGATGCAGGTAGGCGTGCACCCACGAACCCTCGGGACCTTCGTCCTGCTGAGCAGATTCTGGGCCTGAGTCCAATCAGCCGCGGGCCGATATGAGTTGTTGCGGCAATCACATACAGACATTCATTTGAGATCAGCAAATAAAGCATCCAAATCTTCTTTCGTAACGATAATAAATTCGCCGGTTCCGGATCTTGCTATTTGGTCCTTGACGCTTGGGTACCGTTCTCGCAGTTTGGAGCACAGTTGCCGGAACGCCCGACGGTTGCCATTGATGATTGCTGATGCTGCCGCCTCGAAATCAGTGAGAGGGCTGTCCGTAAATCGCCTGAGAGCTAAGTTGTCGCCACTAGATGGATTTCCATTCAATGGATCAATCGTTGATGTTGCGAACCGTTCGCCTGCAATTCCTCCCGCGAGCACCTGACAATACACAGACCTTTCCCGTTCGGACAAGTGGGGCATCTCGTCCTCGCGAGGGTACTGGATAACGCTGACCACGTTTCCGTCGACTTCGGATCTGACTTGAATGGAAATGTGTTTGACCGGCACTCCCAGTCTATAAGCCACAAGAACGTGGCCTGATTCGTGGGGCACAGCCTTCCTAAACACCTCATCCTGATCCGGTACTGAAACGGGGACGGTCATTGCGTGGTTCGTTCCTTGTAGCCGTTCTACTGATTTTCTATTAAGCGCTTTTATGGCCGCCGGAACACGGAACCCGCAGTGTAACGGAGTATCCCGCCGATAGAATACTAAAATCGACACTTATGGCCATGAAAGAGAAGGACATCAAGAAACTGTGGGGACTCTCGGCAGGCCGGTGTAGTCAGCCCGGTTGCGACGAGTTGTGCATCAGATTCCTTACCGACGACCCCACGATAATTGGCGAGATGGCCCACATCATTGCAAAAAGCCCAACTGGGCCGCGGGGAGATCCTGCCGGAGGTGCTGACACATACGAAAACCTGATTCTTCTATGCCCGACACACCACACCGAAATCGACAAAGCTCCTCCTGATACCTTTTCCGCTGAAACTCTCCTTGATTGGAAAGAGCGGCATGAAGCGGAAGTCAATGACGCGTTCAGAAGTCCGGGGTTTTCGTCTCGTAGGGAGCTGGCGTACTACGTAAAGCGGCTTTTGATTGAAAACCAATCGGCGTGGAAGACGTACGGCCCAGAATCCTCAGCTGCCAAGGACAATCCGCTGAGCAATCTGCATCTCGTCTGGGATTTGAGGAAGCTCGACACGATCGTTCCAAATAACCGTCGAATCATCAACCTGATCAGAAGGAACTCGCCGCTTTTTGACGACGCCGGCTACGCGGCTGCATGCTCTTTTGTTGAGCACGCAGAAGGCTTCGAGCGCAACTGCTATGAGCGGACCGAGGGCGTCCCGAAGTTTCCGATCGAATTCGAGGAGGTGATCAATGCCTACGCCACCGCGAAATAATTGGGACGTTTCTTACAGCGTGATCGCGTTTTTTGAGCGGGCGCTCAACACGCACAGCAAAGTAGAGAGATTCGTGCGGACTCGCGACATCTTCTTCCAAATTGAACTCGCCAACGGTAGTCAGCTAAAGGTGCTTCTCGTAGATGAATACACGCTGGGGTTGGCCGATCTTCACCGTGCACAGTCTGAGTTTACGGAGATGGAGTTTATCGTCACGGGCGGCAATTGGAATGGCTATACGCGCGAAGCGAAACAGTATGGCCTGTTGCACGATTTGGGTGTTTTCAACATCGAAGAGTTCTTAGGCGCTCTGAATTGGAGTGAGCCGAACAAGTATCACAAGAAAGATTCCGATGGTAAACCTACGTACGCTTACCACTAGATTACCCGCAGGTTCGAAAGCGTACGTGTTCGGATCGTACTTGAGCTCTGATTCACCTCGCGACCTAGATATTCTGATTGTTTACGATCAGCACAGCTGTCCTCCATCGCAGGCCCATGAAAAGCACCAGGAATTTCTATCTCGTCTGGGAGAGCTCCTTGCCATCGGGGTTGACGTCACGCTGTTGACCAAAGAAGAGGTGCAGAGCTCGCGGTTTATTGAAGATACGGGCGCAATCTGTTTCGAGGAAGTGATCTCAAAAGCTCAGGCCAAAGTCAGGACGACGTGATCACCGGTTCAGTGCGATCTTATGGTGAACAACCACCTGATTTCCGAAATCACCCCCCGCCGGGCTGCCAGTCCGCTTCAAAGTGTCGATTCTCGCGGATTTGGGCAGTTTCCTCAGGGATATAATTCGCCACGGACCAAAAATAGAGAGGCGCTGAACCCTTGGTCTGTTCACTCGTGCGATGTGGCAGGTTCTGGTGGCGCAGAGCAAAAGCAAATTGCACAGCCTGGAGACGAAATCGGATGCCAAAGCTAATTGTCTTCGGTACTTACCATGATGTGCAGGGATTAAAGAACTTCGAAAAGAATGTAACCGACCCAGACTACAAAGCCATCCTTGGGGTGATGATTCAGGAGCACAGCGTAGACTTCATTTTTGAAGAAGCATCTCGAACTGGTCCATCTGTTGCCTCAGAAATGGCGGCTGGCCGATATCTTGACATTGATTCCGACACAACCTACCAGTTCCTATCGCAGTTTTCAGAAGCCAGCGAACGTCTTTACCTTCCAGAGATTCTGGTCAAATCCAGGGTGCAGGACACTGCGAGGACATTGGCACTCACAGTCGAAGACCGGAGGGAAAGGTCTTGGGTCGAGAAAATAAAGACTCAGAAATTCAACACGGGGCTTGTGATTTGCGGAGTAGTACATTCGCTCAGCATAGCCTTCCGTCTACAAGGAGCGGGATTCGACGTGGAGGCCTACCATTATGAGCCAATAAAAAGGCTCTGTGACGCCTTTTACCCGCGATGCGGCAGCCGTGGTGAGCCACAAAACTGACTTCCGAAATCACGTTATTACCTGGGTCCTTCCGAACAAAAGACGAATAAAACTTACCGGCAGTTTTACTGGCAGTTGGCCTTTCCTGCGGTGAGCCCGACCACGCGTTCCCTACAGTTCCGCGAACTTTCTCAGAAAGTCGGTTGGGTGCATGGGTGCAACTGAGTTTGCACCCGAAATTTGTAAGCGATACCAGACCAATGAGTTAGCTGTTGACTCTACTGAATTCGGGACCAGAGTGTCGGAGGGAGCCCAGCAGCTGGCTCCCTCGAACTCTCTGATCTTCAATTTCCGCCACCTCGGCCACAAGCCGGGCCCTGTTCGCGGGCAGAACAGAGGCAAAGTCAGACAACCGATGCATTATCAATCACTTACGGATGGCCGTTTCCGCCTCCGCCTCCGTATACTCTGACTAGCGGGGCTGACTGATTATCCCTCAGTTCCCTTCCCCGCCAAGTCGTTGAATTGAAAGAGCCACTATCGGCGCCGGTGTGCCAGTGGTGTGCCAAATTTTTCGGGGAGGATTTTGCGTTTGGCCAGAAAAACGGGGCAAATCGTGGGTCGCGGACGGCACCGGTGGCTGGTGCGCGTTTACCTCGGCCGCGACCGCGAAACCCGCAAACGGCGCTACCACAGCCGTATGGTTCACGGTCCCGTCCGCCATGCGCAGATATACCTTAATAAGGTGTTGCGCGAGCATGACCTCGGCCGCCAGGTGGACGGCGCGCAGGTCACACTGAACGAATACCTGGATCGGTGGCTCGAAACGGCCGCGAAACCGCGGCTGCGGGAGAAAAGCTACCGGAGCTACGAAAGCCTGCTGCGCAAATATGTCCGGCCCTCGCTCGGCCCCCGAAATCTGGCGGCAATCTGCCCGCTTGACATCCAGGCGGTGTACCAGGAACTGTTCGAGCGCGGTCTGTCGGCGCGAACCGTCCGCTACACCCACTCGGTTCTACGCTCCGCCATGCGGCAGGCGATTCGATGGCGGCTCCTGGCCGAGGATCCGACCAACGGTGCCCAGCTGCCGCGACAGAGAAGGCGCGAGTTGCGCGTGCTTACGGCGGCGCAATCGCGGCGGTTTCTCGAGACTGCGATGAAAACTCCTTACGGCCCAATCTTCGCAGTTGCACTCACCACGGCGGCACGCCCCAGCGAGTACCTTGCCTTGAAGTGGCAGGACATCAACTGGGAGCGCGGCACCGTGAGCATCGCGCGTACGCTCGAGAGAGTGCGTGGAGGCTGGCGTTTCGCCGAAACGAAACGGGCCCGCAGCCGCCGCAGCATCAAGCTGCAGGAGTGGGTGCTGGAACTCTTGCAGGATCTCTCCACGAAGACGAACCTAAACACCGCCTGCGGTGGCTGGCACGGCGCGGCGGGCCTAATCTTCACGACTCCCTCCGGTCGGCCGATCCATGCGGACAGGCTCGCAAAAACGTTCAAGTCAGTCTTGCGGAACGCTGGCTTGCCCGCGATCAGGCTCTATGACCTCCGACACACAGGAGCAACCCTCGCCCTAGCTGCTGGCGTTCCCCCAAAAGTGGCCTCGGAGCAACTTGGGCATGCGAGCGCGGCGTTCACACTCGATATCTACTCACACGTGCTGCCACACATGCAGGAAGAGGCGGCCGCGAAGGTCGAAGCGGTACTGATGGGACCGCCCCTCACGCGGCGGGTTCGCCGGACCGGTATTCAGGGGTTGTAAAGCAAAGACGGCTGCGCCATCATTCCGCGTTGCGGGCAGCCGAACTGGCCAGACGATTCGCCTCGGCGTTGTTCTCCCGCGGGACATGGGAGATCGAGAAGTCGAGCGACCGGGCCAATTTCCGGCAGATCCAGTTCAGGGAATAAAGCCTCGGGCTTCGGCAGCTGTACTCACCGCTCATCTGCTTGACCATCACTTCGGAGTCTGAAAACACGTGCAGCGCGTTGGCCTTGAGCCCCAAGGCACATTGCAGCGCTTCAAGCAGAGCAAGGTACTCGGCGACATTATTGTCCTGGCGCCCGATCGATTTGGCGATTCTGATGGTGCCGTCGGTGGAGCCGTCAATGACCACTCCAATACCAGACGGGCCGGGATTCCCGAGAGAGCCGCCATCGATGTAGGCCACGAGATCTGACATTGCGGCAGTGAGCTGGTAACAACAATGCGTGAATAATTTCCCGGAGTCAAGATGCTTGCATGGTCCCTGCGCACACTCCTTGTTGCTGC
>Ga0209415_10015940_pt1 | contig 12138 bp, 11 predicted proteins | sample PeaSoiSIISIP2007_FD_187696 | JGI IMG/M metagenome (GOLD analysis project Ga0209415, IMG submission 187696) | Peat soil microbial communities from Weissenstadt, Germany - SII-SIP-2007 (SPAdes) (version 2) | ecosystem: Environmental > Terrestrial > Soil > Wetlands > Peat | place: Germany... | reverse complement strand
GCTGCCGACTTTCCGCCTGCCACATCTCCGCCTTCCTCCGCTTCCTATTAGACGGCTTAGTTATGCAAAGGTTTCCAGCGGGGAAGGGGAACAGAAGCCTGCTTTATGCAGCTTCGAGTCTTGCCGCTAACCCGAGCAACGCGAGTCTTTCACCGACAGCTCGCTTCGCTCGAATCTTCTTAATTTCCAACCAACTCGACCAACGGGAGCAGTCTCTGAAAAACCCGCCGGCATGGAATGCCGCCCGCCGGCATGGAATGCCGTGCCGCTACTTGTGGTCGAGTTCGGTCAGGATATCGATCGTCGGGCGGCCATCGAGCAAGGCCGGAAGTTTACCCTGTAGCTCGGCCATATGAGGGGTCTTGGTGTGATGCTCGAATGCCGCCTGATCCTTGTAGACTTCGTAGAATACGAACACGGTCGGGTTCTTGATCGACTGATTTAGGACATAAGCCAGGGCGCCAGGCTCCTCGCGCACTTTAGGGATCATCGCGCGCAGCGCCTCTTCCAGTTGCTTTTCGCTGCCCGGTTTGGCCGTTAATCTGGCAACTACCGTGATACTCATTGTATTCCTCCGTTCGGATTCTCCGCAGCGCGGGAACGAAAGCTTCTGTACTCACGGCATAGCACGTTTGCAAGCGGACGTGCAGCCGGCTCTTCCCTTGGCGCGGCGGCTCGGTTAACAGGTGTATGCGGCCAGCGGCGTCGCGAGCCGACCAAACGACCGAGGAGCCAAGCCGATGCTAGCTTTCGAACTCACCGAAGAACAGCGTGCGCTCAAGGCACTCGCACGCAAATTCAGCCAGGAACAAATCATCCCGCGGGCGAAGGAGTACGACGAAAAAGAGATTTTTCCGCGCGACATCTGCGAGAAAGCCTTCGCCGCGGGACTGATCAATTTCCTGGTGCCCAAGGAGATCGGCGGTCTGGGTCTGGGCCTGGTCGATACCTGCCTGATTGCCGAGGAACTGAACTACGGCTGCGCGGGAATCTCCAACGCGATCATGGCCAATGACCTCGCCACGCTGCCGCTGATTATTGCCGCCAGCGCCGAACAGCAGCAGACCTATCTAGGCCAGCTCGTCAAGCAGCTTTCGTTCTGCGCCTTCGCTATCACCGAGCCGGGCGCCGGCTCCGACGTCGCGGCGCTCTCGACCACCTACCGGCGCGATGGCGACGAGTACGTGCTCAACGGCACCAAGCACTTCATCTCGAATGGCTACAGCGCCGACTGGTGCGTGACCTTCGCGACTTCCGACAAGCGGCTGAAGCACAAGGGTATTTCATGCTTCGTGTTTCCGGCCGGCCTGCCCGGTATCACCCGCAGACGGATGCACGGCAAGTTGGGTCAGCGCGCCGGCGACACCGCTGAGATTGTTTATGAGGACGTCCGCATTCCGAAGAGCGCGTTGGTCGGCCGCGAGGGCGAGGGCTTCAAGTACGCGATGGAGACCTTCGACAAGAGCCGTCCCGAGATCGGCGCGATTGCGATCGGAGTCTCACAGCGCGCGCTCGACGAATGCCTCAGCTATTCGCGCCAGCGCACCGCGTTTGGGCAGCCGATCGCTAATTTCCAGGCGATTCAGTTCATGATGGCCGACATGGCGATCGAGCTCGAAGCGATGCGGCTGCTGGTCTACAAGGCCGCCTGGATGGTCGATCGTAACGAGCTTCCCAACGTGGTCTCGAGCTACGCGAAGGCCTTCAGCGCCGACGCGTGCATGAAGATCACCACCGACGCGGTGCAAATCTTCGGCGGCTACGGCTACATGAAGGAGTACCCGGTCGAAAAGCTGATGCGGGACGCGAAGCTGTTGCAGATTTACGAGGGCACCTCACAAATCCAGCGGGTCGTGATCGCGCGACATCTGCTGAAGCAGTGAAAAGTGAAAAGTGAAATTAGGCGCCGTATGCGAAGCGCGGACTGCCGAGCGCTCAGTCGGTGCCGGCGCTGTTGCGTTTTCGCGGAACGGGCGGCTCCTCGCTTTCTTCGCCCGTGACCGATCCGACGTGGGCGCCGTCGCGATAAATCTCAACCCGGCCGGTGATCGGATCCGGGAAGATATTCCAATCAGCCTGGATGGGTGCTGCTAGCGGCGGCGCTGGCTCAGAGGCCATCGGCGCCACTGCCGGAACCGGCGGCCGGCTCTGAGCGCATCCGGCAATCAGGGCCGCGCCCAGGAGCAGAACATTTGCGCGCCGGGCCATGTCACGGACTCATGACGACGGCCGGAACATGCGGGCCGCGATCCGGCTGACCAGCGGGCGCGGCGCGAGACGGACCGCCTCGGCCATCGCGGTGTTCAACACTCCGTTGATGTACAGCGACCGGCCGCGCCGCGCGGCGGCGAGCGCCTGCGCGACGACGGTGTCGGCGTCCATATACACGAAAGCGGGAACGCGGGCGCGCTGAGTCTTCGCCACGCTCTGGAACTCGGTGTGGGTCGGCCCGGGACATAGCACCATCACGTTGACGCCGGTGCCGGACAGTTCGGCCGACAACGCCTGTGAGAAGTTCAGCACGAAGGCCTTGGTCGCGGCGTAAGTCGCCATGTAAGGCACCGCCTGAAACGCGGCGGTCGAGGCCACGTTGATGACCGTGCCGCCGCGGCGCGCCACCATCGGCGGCAGAAACAGACGCGTCAGCGCCACCAGCGCGTTCACGTTGAGGTCGATTTCCTCGAGCTCGCGTCCCAACGGCAGTTGCTCGAAACGGCCCGAGGTTCCGAAGCCGGCGTTATTGATCAGCAGATCGACGCTCAGCCGCTCACTTTCGACCCGCTGAAACACCATCGCAGGCGCGTTGCGCTCGCTCAAGTCGGCCTGGATCGGGACGGCCGAATGAGCGCCCTTGCGGGTTGCCTCTTCAGCCACCGCGCTCAGCCGGTCCTGGCGGCGGGCCACCAGCACGAGATCATATTTTTCCTGGCCGAGCGCGTAGGCGAATCGTTCGCCGAGCCCGCTCGACGCACCGGTTATGAGTGCGGTCGCCATCTGCTCACCTCGCGATCAGTGCTCAACGAACTAAGATCGACGCGACGCCGGGACCAACGATTGTTGCCTTCTCGGCCCCGTCGCGACGGCTCAGGCCTGGGTCAGGCCGAGTTGGCGGCGGAAGTGCTCCATGGTCAAAGCCAGACCCTCGCGCAACGCGGTCGTGGGCTGCCATCCGAGCCGCTCGCGCGCGAGCCTGATGTCGGGCCGGCGCCGTACCGGATCGTCGGGCCGGGGCGGCATATAAACCAGTTTGGAGGAGCTACGCGCGAGTTCGATCGCCAGCGACGCGAGTTGCAGGATAGTGAATTCGTCGGGATTGCCCAGGTTCACCGGCCCCACGAAGTTATCCGTCTCCATCATCTTGACCAGCGCTTCGACCAGGTCGGTCACGTACGCGAAGGAGCGGGTCTGCTCGCCGTCTCCAAAGATCGCCAGCTCCTCACCGCGCAGCGCGGCGACGCAGAAGTTGGAAACCACCCGCCCATCGTTGACCGCCATGCGCGGGCCGTAAGTGTTGAAGATGCGAACGATCTTGACGTCGACGTGGTTCTGGCGATGGTAGTCCATCATCAGGCACTCCGCGACGCGCTTGCCCTCGTCGTAGCAGGAACGGACGCCGATCGGATTCACGTGGCCCCAGTAGCTTTCGGTCTGCGGATGCTCTTGCGGGTCGCCGTAGACTTCGCTGGTCGAAGCCAGCAGGATCCGCGCATGCACGCGCTTGGCGAGGCCCAGCATGTTGATCGTGCCCATCACGCTGGTCTTGAGGGTCTTGACCGGATTGTACTGATAATGGACCGGCGAGGCGGGGCAGGCGAGATGGAAAATCCGGTCGACCTCGAGCAGGATCGGTTCGACGGTATCGTGGCGTATCAATTCGAAATCCGAATTGGCCATGAGATGGAGGACGTTGGCGCGCCCCCCGCTGAAGAAGTTGTCCAGGCAGATTACCTCGTGCCGGTCTCTCAGCAGCCGCTCGCACAGGTGCGAGCCGATAAAACCCGCGCCGCCTGTTACCAGTACTCGCACCGTTCCCTCCTTGATGCCCGCTCAGCGGCGATTTTCGCGCGCGGCGGCTAGCACGGTTTCGATCACGTAGGCACGATCCTCCTCGCTCATCGCGGGATAGATCGGAAGCGACAGGCATCGGCTGTACACGTCTTCGGTGACCCGGAAATCGCCGGTGCGGTAGCCATAGCGCCGCTGATAGAAATGCATGGTATGGAGCGGGATACAGTGGACCGAGACGCCAACGCCGCGCTCGCGCAGCAGCTCGACGAACTGGTTGCGTCCAATCTTCAACCGCTCCAGTCGCAGGCGCAAGACGTAGAGATGCCAGGCGTGATCGAGCCCCGGCGCGACGCCGGGCACCTGGAGCGCGGGCTCGCCGCGGAATGCTTCGTTGTAGGCGCGCGCGATTTCGGTGCGCCGGCGCATGAAATCGTCCGCCCGCTTGAGTTGCGCCACGCCGATAGCGGAGTGCACGTCGGAAAGATTGTACTTGAATCCGACGTCATGGATTTCGTAATACCACGAGCCGCTTTGGTCGTAGCGTTTCCAGGCGTCGCGGTCCATCCCGTGCAGGCTCGCGACCGCGATCTTTTCGGCCAGCGCCGCATCCTCGGTGGTGATCATGCCGCCCTCAGCGCTGGTGATATTCTTGGTGGCGTAGAAGCTGAAGCAGGTCAAATCGCCGATCGTGCCGATCTTTACCATCCCCCGGCCTTCCATCGTGCGCGTCGAGCCCACCGCGTGGGCGGCATCCTCGACGATTTTGAGGCCATGATGGCGCGCGATCGACAGCAGGCGATCCATGTCGCAGGCCTGACCGGCGAAATGGACCGGAAGCAACGCTCGGGCGCGCTTGAGCTTGCCGCCCCCCAGCGCCTCCTCGACCCGCGCGGGATCGATATTGAAGGTATCCGGCTCGATATCGACGAAAACCGGTTTGGCGCCGAGATAGGTCATCACCTCGGCGGTCGCCGTGAAGGTAAACGGAGTGGTGATTACTTCGTCACCCGGTCCGATGCCAAGCGCGAACAGTGCGAGATGAAGCGCGCCGGTGCAATGCGCCACGGCCAGCGCGTGCTTGGCCCCGACATAGGCCGCAAACTCCTGCTCGAATCGCTTGGTCTTGGGACCGGTGGTGATCCATCCCGAGCGCAGCGTGTCGAGCACCTCACGCTCTTCCTCGGGCCCGAGCGACGGACGATGAAAGGCTACCTGTCGCATTAACGAGCCAAATCGGGTTTAGTGGCCTGATGCCGCGTGATTGCGGATCTGGCTGCGGCGATCACTGAGCTTGACGAATAGGGCAATGAATAATCCTGCGAGAAAGTTTTCGCATTATAGAGTAGCGGCCAAAGGCCGGGCAGGGAAGTGGATAAGGGAGCACGCCGACGCCGCTGCCTGCTTCATGGTGCTGGGCTGGTATCTGCTGGTCTACCTGATCGTGCGTCCGCTGGCCGATGCGCCGGTGGTCGATAGCTGGGTTTACGCCCACGCGGTCGAGTTCTTCAGGCAGACCGGCAGGATACAGTTTGCCGGGTTTTCGCAGGCGACGCCAGCGCTCCAGGTCCTATACGGTGCGGCCTGGAGCCGCGTGTTCGGCGGCAGCGCCGCCTCGCTGGACCTGTCGGTGGCGGTGCTCGGCGCGATCGGTGGACTGCTCTTCTACGCACTCGCTCGCCGATGTGGCGCCGCGGGATGGCCGGCCGTGCTGGCCACCGCGCTGCTAATCGCCAACCCCTGCTACCTGTTCATGAGCTTTTCGTTCATGACCGAAATCCCCTTCCTGGCGCTGCTGCTCGCCGCTCACCTGGCGTTCGCCCAAGCTCGGGAGGCCGAGTCGCGGTGGTTATGGCTCTCGGCGTTGATTGTGGTCCTCGCTTTCATGGTACGGCCGTTCGCGGTAGCGGCGATAGCGGGCTCTGCCGCGGCCGTGCTCATCTCCGATCGCGGGAAGCGCTGGCCCGACGCGTTCGACCGCGCGGTTGGGATGATCGCGCCATTTGCGGGCGGCCTGGCGTTATGCGTGCTGGGATGGATCTGGTTGACGCGCTTCAATCCGGAACCCTGGATGCTGCGGCGGAGCGAGCATCGGTTGCGGCAATTCTTCGCCGTGAGCCCTGCCATTTATGTCCGTGGCGGGCTGATCGGGCCGATATTCTACCTCGGGGTGGTGCTGAGCCCGTTGGCTCTGCCGCACCTGTTGACGACTGCGTGGCGCAAGGGGTTCGCTATTGGCGCGTCGTTGTTTGTTGCCGCGCTGGTCTTGACGCGATTGGCGCCGGGAGCGCCGGCGACGCTCGAGCTGAGCTGCTTCGCGGGATGGCGCAACCTGTTGCTATTGCGTGGCCTCCCAACGCGCTTTTTCTGGGAAGATGGCTGGGCGCGATGGCCCGCGATGATGCTAGGCGCCTTCGGCGCCGCCGGGCTCGCGCTTGCCGCGATCAGCCTCGGACGGCTGCCGCGGCGCGGAGCGCTGGCGGTGATCCTGACCGCGGGCGTGTACTGGTTGGGGATAATTCCATTGTGGTTTTTCAACGATCGCTATTACCTGGTGATGGTGCCGGCGGGCTGTCTGCTGCTCGCGCTTGCACCGCCCCCGGGAATGTCGGCGCGGACAATGGCCGCGGCGGGAGTGATAGTTCTGGGCCTGATATCAATAGCGGGCCTTTACGACCATCAGCGGGGCCTTGAGGTGGTCGTTGCGGCGCGCGACGCCCTGGTAAGAAGCGGCGTGCCGCGAAGCGATATCGACGCCGGTTATTCGCTCAACGGCGGCGATCTCTATTACTGCTGCGAAAGCGCTGCCGCCGTCGAACAGGAGAAGATGGCGCCGCAAATCCCAATGATCACTTCAGGCAAGCTGGCACGATACACGATCGCCGGTGGGCCTGTGCGCGGCACGAGGATCATGCGTCGCATCAGTTGGCCCGGACCGCTCGGATTCGGCCGCCGCGAGATATATGTGTTGGAGCGAATTCCCGCCGCGAAAAACTAAGCGGCGAGCAGAGAGCTGGGAAGAGTCCCCGCTCCGTCAACCCGTTAACTGGCGTCGTCCGACGGCGCGGATCCAAGCGAAATGTAGGTCGGCACGCCAGTTTTTTCCTCAACCGCTTTCTCGAGCTTGCGGTAGTCGATCTGGTCGTCGAGGCGGAGCCGGCGCGCCTCTTTGACCGCCTGATTCCACAGGCCCGGATACCTGCCGTAAAGGTCGTCGTGCACCTCGACGTATATCGAGTCGCCGCGCCGTCCGAACTTGATCGGCTGATAGACGAATTTCCCTGGGATGCCCGGCTTCACCAGGTTGAAGAGTTGCTCGATATCCTCGGGATACAGCCGCACGCACCCGTGACTCACTTCCATCCCCACGCCCCAGGGTACGTTGGTGCCGTGCAGGGCGTACATCGGCAGAGTCAGATCGATTCGATAGAGGCCAAGCGGATTGTCGGGATCGCCGCCAGGGATCATGTGCTCGGCCTCACCGTCGCGTTCGAGATGCTCCTGGTAAATGTCGTCGGGTAGAACCCATGCGGGATCGCGAGTCTTGCCGCGCACCTTGAATGCGGCTATCGGCGTGCGCCAATCGAAGCGGCCGAGGCCGACCGGGAAGGTGTATACGACTTTGGGCGCATATGACGTAGCGGTCAGTTTGGTAGCGGTCAGCTTGCCTTTTTTGCGATGTAACTCGGCACGCGGCGGAAAGTAGTACAGGCGCATCTCGGGAATGTTCAGAATGATTCCCTCGCGCCGGGCATCCGGAAGTATGCGCTCGGTGGGCAGTATGATTTTCTTGCCGACCGGCGGCGCCCACCAATTGATATGGTTGTTCGCATTGCCAAGCTCGGTGGCCGTAAGATCATACCATCGGCCGACGTCGAGCAGGGTGTCGCCCTTGTTTACGACGTAAGTGGACGGCTCACCTATGATGTTGCCGGGCGCCGGAGGGAGCGGATACGCGACCAGGACACGGTGCTCGAAGTCGCGCTCGCTCCAGGCGAGCACCTGCAATGCCGCCGCGAACACGGCAACTATCAAAGCGGCGACGATCGCGCTCAGCTTGAGCCGTCGCGCGACCGACGAGCAACAGCAACGCACCACGAAGCCCTTAAAAAAACCGCCCACCTCACCCCTCTCTTCTTACGATCATGATAAGTATGCGTGCCTCACCGGGCAATCGACTTCAGATGCGCAAATTTTAGCACCAGTAGCTTAAGCCCGCCGCGGTCGAACTGGACCCAGGCCTTGGCAGTATCGCCGCGTCCCTCGTGGCGGCGAACCACGCCCGATCCGAAGCTCTCATGGACGACGCGCGTGCCCACCCGCGCCACCTCCGGCGTGGTTTCGCCGGGGTCAGGCTGACCGTCGCTGTAATCGACGTACGGTTCCGAAGGGGGCCGGCGAATCGGCGCGAGCTCGGGCTCTGGAGCGAACCGGCGGATGAGGTCCTGAGCGATCTCCGCCAAGAAACGTGACGGCCGCGACTCCTGCCGCATGCCGTAGAGCTCGCGCGATAGAGTGTTGGTTAGGTAGAGCAGGCGGCGCGCTCGCGTCATACCGACGTAGCACAGGCGGCGCTCCTCTTCGATTTCCGCGCCGTCGTCCTGGGAGCGGCTGTGAGGGAACAGCCCTTCTTCCATCCCGGCGATGAACACCACGGGATACTCGAGTCCCTTGGAAGTGTGCAGCGTCATCAGCGTGACACGCCCGCTTCCGTCATCGATCCGGTCGGCGTCGCTGACCAGCGCGATCCGCTCGAGGAATTCGCCGAGACCACCGGGGCCGTGCTCAGCGTCGAAGGCGCTGGCCGCCGAGAGCATCTCGGCGAGATTCTCGCGCCGCGTCGTGCCGTTGGGCAGTCCGTCGAGATAGGCCAGGAAACCAGTCTCGGCGACCACTTCGTCGACCAGCGCCCGCACCGTCATCTCGTTCGCACGGTCCATCAGGCGCACCAACCATAAGTGTAGCGCGGTCACCTGCTTGGCGCTTCTCAGCACGATACTGGAGTCGGCCTGGGCCCGCGCGAACGCATCGAACAGCCTAACGCCCTCACGAGCGGCGAACGCCTGCAAAGCCTCAATCGTTTTCGCGCCGACACCGCGCGGCGGCGCTCCGCACAGCCGCGTCAGGCTCACCGCGTCGGCAGGATTCGCGAGCACCCGCAGATAAGCGAGCAGATCCTTGATTTCGCTATGCTCGTAGAAGCGGACGCCGCCCGCCACGTAGTACGGCACGTGGCGGCGGACCAGCGCCTCTTCCAGCACCCGCGACTGAGCGTTGGTGCGATAGAACACGACGATATCCGCGGGGCGCAAGCCGTCGGTATTGCTCAGTCGAAGGATCTCGCGGGCGATGAAGTCGGCCTCGTCGCGTTCGCTGCGGCCGGTAAAGTAGATTATCGGCTCGCCGGCGGGATTCTCGGTCCACAGGCGTTTGGGCTTGCGTTCGCGGTTGTGGCTGATTACCGCGTCGGCGCCCGCCAGGATGGTCTTGGTCGAGCGATAGTTCTGTTCGAGCTTGAAGATCTTGGCGTTGCTGAAGTCGCGCTCGAAATCCAGGATGTTGCGGATGTCGGCGCCGCGCCAGCGGTAGATCGATTGATCCTCGTCGCCCACCACGCACAGATTCCCGCTACGCGCGGCCAGCGTCCGGACAATCAGGTATTGCACCCGGTTGGTGTCCTGGTACTCGTCGACCAGCAGATGGCTGAAGCGCGTCTGCCAGCGTTGCAGCACGGCCGGTTGAGTCTCGAAGAGCTGATGGGTGAGCATCAGCAAGTCGCCGAAATCGAGCGCATTGAGCTCCCGCATCCGCGCCTGATAGAGGCGGTAGATTTCGCCCGTGATCCGCTCGTCCGGCGAGGCGGCTCGTTGCAGCAAATCCTCGGGGCCAAGGCCCTCGTTCTTGGCCTGCTCGATCCTGGCCCGCGCGACTTCGGGTGGCGGCGATTGCGAGAGCGCGGCATCGCCGAGCGTACGGCGCATCGCCGAGAGCGCGTCGGCTTCGTCGAAGATCGTGAAATTGCGCTGATAGCCCAGCGCCTCGATCTCCTGGCGCAGGATGCGCGCGCACGACGAATGGAAGGTGCTGATCCACGGTACGCGAACATTTTCGCCGAGCAGCCCGGCTACTCGCTCGCGCATCTCGGTGGCCGCCTTGTTGGTGAAGGTCACCGCCAGCACGCACTCGGGTCCGATCTTGCGCTCTGCCAGCAAGTAGGCGATACGATAACTCAGTACCCGAGTTTTGCCGGAGCCAGCCCCGGCGACGACCAGGATCGGCCCGTCGGCGGCGAGTACTGCCTCGCGCTGGGCGGGGTTTAGATCTTCAAGCCTGAATTGGGCCATTGATTTGACGGACGATGGTCTTTCCTTAAGAGATTGAAGATACCGGCATTAAGGAATCGAAGATACCGGCTTTGCGCCGCGGCGAAAAGCAATTGCGGATTCAGACCAGTGGCGATTTATCAACCGCGAGATAAATTCTATCACAAAGCTCGCGCACAGGGGCTTCGCTCGCGGGCGGCGTTCAAGCTTAGCGAAATTCTAAGTGGCTATCGATTACTCAGCCATGGGGCGCGGGTCTTGGATCTGGGATGCGCGCCGGGCGGATGGCTCGCGATTTTGAGCGGCGCCGTGGGACCGCGAGGGCGAGTGGTTGGCATCGACCTGGCGGCCTGCGAATCGATAGCGCCCAACGTGATCACGCTGGCCGGAGACCTCCGTGATCCGGCGGTCAGGGCCGCCGCGCTCGAGCGGATGGGCGGTCCCGCCGATCTTGTGACCAGCGACCTGGCGCCCAAGCTCACCGGAATCCGCGCGCGCGACGAGGCTTGCGTGAGCGAACTGCTCGAGCTGTCGCTGGGAGTCGCCCGTCGGGCGCTGCGGCCGGGCGGTGCGATGGTCGCCAAGATTTTTATGAGCGCCGACTTCAAGGCTATCATCGCCGATTTCAAACGCCACTTTCGAAAGGTCGAGGTAACCCGGACCGAAGCGAGCCGCCCCGGCTCGGCTGAACTATATATAATCGCTCGCGATTTTCAGCCGGCGGGGGAGCCGGCGTCGAGCGGGTCCGACGGAGAGGCCGATTCCAATGACGGCAGTTAACCCGTTACGCAAGTTGACCTGGCCGTTGCTCTTGGCCGCGATAGCGGCGTTACCGGCATGCCACCATCGACTCGGGATTAGAACCGATCAGGTCAGAGTAGAGGTCGTCACGGTCGGATTCGACCACGACAGTGGCACGCCATTCGTGCTGCTCGAGGAGAAGGCGGGAAAGCGCCAACTGCCGATTTGGATCGGAGAGAGCGAAGCGCGGGCGATTATGCTCGAACTGCACGGAATCTCTCCGCAGCGCCCGCTGACCAGTGATCTGCTCAGAAGCGTGATCGAGAAAACCGGAAATCGGGTTGACCGCGTCGTGATCGACGACATGCGCGAGCAGACCTATTACGCGGACATTTATCTAAGTGGCGGCCGTTACCGGATCGACAGCCGGCCCAGCGACGCGATCGCGCTGGCGTTGGGAATGAAGGCGCCCATCTTTGTCGCGGTCAAGCTGTTCGAATCCGCGCCCGCGGCCAGCCCGGGCCGGTCGGCGAACGGGCCCGAAGCGGTCCGTGCCTTGGGCATCACCGTGCAGGAGCTGTCGGAGGAAATCGCGGGCTACTTCAACGCTAAACCGGGAAGCGGCGTGCTGGTCGCCGACGTCCGCGGCGAGGCGGCGCAAGCCGGGGTCGAGCGCGGCGACGTGCTGACGCGTCTGGGCGACAAGCAGGTAAGAAATCTGAGCGACTTCAATGCCGCGGTGCGAACCCTCAAGGGCTCGGATTCCGTCTCGCTCACGCTCGAACACGGCGGCAATCAGCGCGTGGTGAAGCTCAAGGTCCCCGCCGAATGGGGCGGCTGAGCCGCGGGATTGACGCCATTGCGCGGTGGCAGGATGCGGAAAAAGCTTTGAATACCCGCAGCCGCTTCCGGCATCCTGCGATAAAACGGGCTTCTTTCCTCTAGTTCTCCCCGCCGGAGAGCTTTGCACAACTACTTCGCCGAGCGGGCTCCTTCTTCCCCTCGCCCATTCTTTTATGGGAGAGGGCGAGCGGCGCGGCGCTTGCTTTCTTTTTGCAAGCGCCGTGAC
>Ga0209415_10015937_pt1 | contig 12138 bp, 10 predicted proteins | sample PeaSoiSIISIP2007_FD_187696 | JGI IMG/M metagenome (GOLD analysis project Ga0209415, IMG submission 187696) | Peat soil microbial communities from Weissenstadt, Germany - SII-SIP-2007 (SPAdes) (version 2) | ecosystem: Environmental > Terrestrial > Soil > Wetlands > Peat | place: Germany... | reverse complement strand
GGGCGTCCGCCGCTCCATGGGGCCGGAGCCACGGTCGGAGTTCTGCGATGAAAGATCGTTTCCTGTAATATTCCCCACGACCCATGCCCACCTTCTACGACCGCTTTGTAGAGTGCTCTGAGCGTTGGCCGAACAACGTCGCGCTGGAACTGCAGCGTCACGAGAAAATCGAAAGCTGCACCTATTCGGATCTTCGCCGCCAGGCGGAGTCGGTCGGGCGGTGGATTACCGAGAACGGATTCGCCCACGGCTCGCGCCTGGCCATTCTGGCCGACAACCACCCGCGCTGGGTCGCGGTTTACCTGGGAATCGTCGCGTCAGGTTGTGCCGCGGTGCCGCTCGATACTGCCCTGCACGCCGACCAGGTTACGAAACTCCTGAAAGACGCGGGCGCTTCGGCCGTTTTCTGCGACGCGCGGCACGTAGCCGTGTCGCGGCCTGCCGCCGCAGAGCTGAATCTCGGCCTCATCCTGATGGACCCGGACCGAATGACCAACCATTCGGTGCAGGAGCGGTGGCTGGGCAACCTACCCGACATCTTCAATCGCGGCCCGGGCAAGTTCGCGCCGGCGCCCGCGAATAACGACGACCTGGCCGCGCTGATTTACACCTCGGGGACCACCGCCGACCCAAAGGGCGTCATGCTGACCCATGCCAACATCCTTGGCGAGGTCGAGGCGGTCTTCAATTGGGTGGACCTTGGACCCAGCGATGCTCTGCTCGGCGTGTTGCCGCTGTTTCACGTGCTGGCTCAGATGGCGAACCTGCTGCTCCCGCTGGTTAAAGGAGCCCGCGCCGTCTATCTGGAAACGCTTAACACGACCGAACTCATGCGGGCGCTGGACGAGCGCAACATCACCGCATTCGCCGTGGTGCCGCAGTTTTATTACCTGATCCATGAGCGCATCTTTCAGGAAGTCGCCAAGAGGGGCGCGGTAACACAGAAGATGTTTGCCGGCATGCTGGCGCTGAATCGTTCCCTGCGCAAAGTTGGGATCAACGCCGGTCCAATCCTGTTTCGCAAGGTGCACGACTCGCTCGGACCGAAGATTCGCTACCTGGCCACGGGCGGCTCGCGCTTTGATCCAGATATCGCCCGAGACTTTCGCGATCTGGGGATTGATGTCCTGCAGGCCTACGGTCTGACCGAGACCGCCGCCGCGGTGTACGCGAACTATCCCGGCGACAACGTAATCGGCTCGGTGGGCAAGGTGATGAAGGGCGTCGAAGGAAAAATCGTGGACCCGCAGCCGCAAGAAGATGGAGGGCCGGCGGTCGGCGAAGTGGCTTTGCGCGGCGCTGTCGTGATGAAGGGCTACTGGAACCGTCCAGATGCGACGGCGGCCGTGCTTCGCGACGGATGGTTTCACACCGGCGATCTCGGCTACTTCGACTCGCACGGCAATCTGTTCCTTACCGGGCGCAAGAAAGAAGTCATCGTCCTCAGCAACGGCAAGAACATTTATCCGGAAGAGATCGAGTCACACTACCTGAAATCGCCTCTCATTAAAGAAATGGCCGTCATGGGACTGGAAGGCAAGCCCGGCGAAGGCGGAGACCGCCTGCATGCCGTGATCGTCCCGAACTTCGACGTGTTGCGCCAGAAAAGAGTCGTAAATGCCAGGGAAGTGATCCGCTTCGACATTGAAGATCTTTCGCAGAAAATCGCCTCCACCAAGCGGATCGGCAGCTACGAGCTCTGGCAAGACGATCTTCCCCGCACCACTACGCGCAAGATCCGGCGGTTCGAGATCGAAAAGCGAGTCAAGGCGAATCAGACAAAAAAGGTGGACGGCGAGGCGGACGTTCCCGCCGAAAAGCCGCTGACCGCAGAGGAAACGACCTGGCTCGATCGCCCGGAGGTGCAGCGCGGACTCAGCATCGTACGCGACGCCGCACGCAGCGCGCCGGCCGCGCTCCGCCCCACCCACAATCTCGAACTCGATCTCGGCCTCGACTCCATGCAGCGCATCGAACTGCTCAGCCGGCTTGAAGACGAACTCGGCGGCCATGTCGAAGAGTCGCAACTGACCGAGATTTATACCGTCCGCGACCTGCTTGACGCTGTCCTCGAAAGCGCCGCCTCCGGGGCCGCTCCGGGATCCCGCACCGCGTTTGCCGGCTGGAAGGCGATTCTGGCCGAAGAAGTCACCGATCCCGAAGTGCTCGCGCTGCGCGATCCGCACCCTGCCTTTCATACTTTCTGGTATCCGCTTTCGCGCATGATCCAGATGGTTTCGCGGGACCTGTTTCGCCTGCGCGTGACCGGTTTTGAAAACTTGCCCCAGCAGGGCGCCTACATTCTCTCGTCCAACCATCAAAGCTACATTGATCCGATAATCCTGATCAGCGTGCTGCCGGCAGAAGTGATGGCCAACAGCTTTGCCGTCGGCACCAGCGAGATTTTCGGCGCGGGCTTCATGCGCCGCCTGGCGCGCTGGCTGCGGGTAATCGTGCTCGATCCGGACGCCAATCTTGTGCCCGCCATGCGGGCGGGTGCTTTCGGGCTGAGGCAGGGCCGAGTACTAATTCTGTATCCGGAGGGCGAGCGTTCGATTGACGGGACTCCGCGGATTTTCAAGAAAGGCGCGGCGATTCTCTCCATTCACCGGCAGGTACCGATCGTTCCCGTTGCGATTAATGGTTTTTACGAAGTTTGGCCCCGGGGAAAGAACTTCTTTCAGAAAATCGGGCCGCTGGAGATCGTCTTTGGGAAACCGATCAGCCCGCCGCCGGAGACTGAGGCCTCGGAAGCAGCTTACGAACGGCTGACGGCCACGTTGAAATCTACGATTGTCGCGATGTGGGAGAACCTGCGCAAGCCGCGGTGACTCACGCGGCTTCAGGCGCCGGCGCCGGCCGCGATCGCGCCAAAAGCCTTCGTGAACGAGTCGAGAATGAGTGAATCATACCGGCCGGCAGAGCGTCGGATTACTTCCTGCTCGGCTTGTACGGGGGACATCTTCGATCCGCTCTGGCCGCTGATCAGCCCTTCATACTCTTCCGCCAGCGCCAGAATCTGCACTTCCAACGATGCCTCTTCCTGCTTGCCGCCTCTCTGACGCATCTGCCGTTCCGATAGAAAAATGGGAATTGCGCGAAGTAGTGTACTTCCCAGAGCGCTGGCGTTCGAAGCTGGACGCCGGAGCATCCGGCCGCGCTGGGCCAGATCTTTCTCGGAAACCTGCGCCGCCTTGCAGAGAACTTCGGTCGTGATTCCCAATTCCTTGAGATTGAACAGCAGCGCCGCGGTGCGAATGTCTTCGATGCTTCCCGAATCGAGGCCGAGAGTCTCGGCAATCTTGGTCGCGTACATCGAGATTCGGTAAGCGTGCGCCTCGCTGTACTTCTGGCTGGCCAGGAAATTCTGCAGAATCACCAGCATTCCGTCGTAGCCTTCTTCCATCTCCCGCAGGGTTTGCTGGTTGCGTTCATAGAGCGTGCCCGTGGCGTAGCCGGCCACCATCAGGACCCCGCCCCACACCGTCAGGTCGAACCAGCGCGAGTCGAAAGGCAGATCGGCGCGCCGGCTGAACATGCCGGGATTGGTGTACGCCAGCAGTACCACCATGGCCACGCTGGCAAAGGCAGTGAGCGTGGCATGACGCCGTCCGAAATGGTAGGCCGAATAAAGGGTAGGCAAAAAGTAAAACACCAGCGCCATGCGCTGCGATGCGACCAGGAAATTCAGCATCGCAGCAATCACGACCAGAAACAACAATACCCAGAGTTCGGGATTGATCCTGCGCACAAACCCTCCACGGAGGCGAATATCTCAGCGTCCCGTTCCGTCTATTCTCAAACCGGGGGCAGGCTCGCCCCAGATTACGGAGGTAATTGCGGGCGAGAGACTTCTTACTTGGCGCGCGGATGGGTCTGGTCGTAGACCTGCAGCACGTGCTTCATGGAGAGCTGCGTGTAGCGCTGGGTAGTGGCCAGGCGTTCGTGGCCCAGCAATTCCTGGATCGCGCGCAGGTCTGCTCCCTCTTCCAGCATGTGGGTGCCGAAAGCATGCCGCAGGGTATGCGGATGCACATCGGGAGACAGGCCCTTGGCAACGGCAATGCGCTTGATGATGCGGCCGACACTGCGCGTGGTGAGCCGCCCGCCGCGCTGGTTGATCAACAGTGCCGGCGTGTTCTTGCGCATCTCGGCCAACCTTGTCTGCCGCGCCGGGAGATACGCCGCGAGCGCACTCTTAACAGAATCACCGAACGGGACGTACCGCTCTTTCTTTCCCTTGCCCCGGATCAGAATCGCTTCCGCGCTCAGCCGGATGTCATCCAGATTGATTCCGGTCAGCTCCGAGTTGCGGATGCCGCAGCCATAGAGCAACTCCAGCATGAGCCGGTCGCGCTCGGGAAACGCGGCGACCTCGGGCATCTGCCCGTCCAGGACCGAATTTATCTCTTCGATCGTCGGCACCCGTGGCAGCTTTTTGGGCAGCTTGGGAGTGGCGACGAGCTTGGCCGGATTCTGCTCGACCACCCCCTCCTGCGCGAGCCAGTGATAAAGCGATCGCACCGCGGCCAGCGACCGGGCGACCGACGTTTTGCTCAGGCCTTTTTCGTAGAGCTGCGAGAGAAATCCGCGAATGGCTATGTGGTCAATGTCTTTCCAGCGGCGTGACGCAGCATAGGCGGAGAAGTTCTCCAGATCGCCGCGGTATGCCTTGATCGTGTGTGGAGAAGCGTTCCGCTCGCGCAGGTGGCGGAGGAAGTCGGCGACGGCTCGCTCGACGATTGTGCTGGCTTTCGTCATGCTGGTTGCTGGTTGTTGATTGTTGATTGAAACCAAAAACGACTTGCGCTTTTCAATCAACAATCAAAAATCATCAATCAACAAGGCCGTTACCGGGCCTTGGCTCGCGGATGATGCTTCTGATACACCGTCCGCAGTCGGTCCAGCGCCATGTGGGTGTAGATCTGCGTGGTCGAGATGTCGGCGTGGCCGAGAATCGTCTGCACGGTCCGCAGATCGGCTCCGTTTTCGACCATGTGCGTGGCGCAGGAATGGCGCAGCATGTGCGGCGAAGCCTTGCGGCCGGAGGCGGCCGAGGCCGCCCGCACCATCTGCCACACCCGTTGCCGGGTCAACCGGCGCGCCCCGCGCGCAATAAACAAAAGCGGCGAATTGCCCGCCTGCGGGCGAGGCAAATCTCGCGCTTCTTGCGAGATGTGGGGATTTTTCACTCCTCGCATCTGCGCCAGGACTGGCCGGGCTTCATTCAGATACTGTGAAAGCGCCTCCTGCGCCGACCGGCCCAGCGGCACAACTCGCTCCTTGTCGCCCTTGCCGCGCACCAGCATGTAGCCGGCATCCAGCTTCAGGTCTTCCAGTTTTGCGTTAACGACCTCGGATACGCGCAGCGCCCCGGCATAAAATACTTCCAGCATGGCGCGATCGCGCGCGGCCAACGCGGCGGAATCCCTTGTTTCCCTCCGCCCGGTGCCACTTCTCGCAAGTGGCGCGGCCAACGTTGTCTCCATCTCGTCGCGCGCCAGAGCCTTGGGCAAGACTTTCCATTGTTTGGGGGAATCAATATTCAGCGTGGGATCGTGCTCGATCCTCTTGTCGAGCAGCAAATAGCGGTAGAGATGGCGCAGTGCTGACAACTTCCGCCCCACGCTGCGGCCATCCACTTGGTGGGAGAAAAGCTGCTGCAGAAATTCCCGCACGTCGCTGCGCCGCGCGGTCAGCAGGGTGCGCTTGCGCTCTTCGAGGAAGCCGGCGAACTGGCCGACATCGGTCGTGTACGCTCCGATCGAGAGCGGAGCCAGCCCCTTCTCGATGCGAAGGTAGTCGAGAAATCCCGACAGCACGCGCGAGTTGGCCTCGGAAGCCATGGCAGGAAGAAATCCAGTATGCGCGTTATCGGACGCTGAAGAAAGTGATGAAGCAGGTGCGGATCGCGAGTCTTTCCGACAAGGCGTCGCTAGCCGGCTTCTTTCTGCTCACCATCCGCTGACCAGCAATCGCTGTGCGGCGCGGAACCCGCATTTCTGATACTTGTCGTACGCCCCCGCGGCGCGATCGCGAATCTGTTCTCTGTTCTCCCCGGCGATCCACCCGTCGAGCGCGCTTTTCAGCGTGTAGGCCTCGGGAGCCATCAGCCCCGTGGTCCACAGCAAGGGGTAGGCACCGGAAGCCCTTACCGGCTCCGCAAAGAATTGTTTACTCGCGCAGGCCAGGACCACCGCGTCGCGATGGCTCTCGTTCTTCTGTCGCGGAAAGTGGGGAAGCTGGAAGTTCATGAGTCCATCATGACCGACGTAGGCAACGAGGTTCGCGCCGCCGTGGATCGGCAGTTTAAGTGTCTGAGACCCGCTTGGTAGACTCATCGTCTCCGCCCCGTCTCCGGCTGCAGAATCGAGAAAGTCTAGAATCGCCTGTTTGATTTCAACGCCGCGATACGCATCGGCGACTAGATAGACGTTCTCTGCGCGATGCTTGAACACACAGCGCTCAAGAATTTCTGCCTTCGGCTTTTCCCCGCACCTGATCCGGACCCAGTCTGCGCTGCGCGCGAAGAAAGTCTTCACGCCATACGCTGATCCCCAATACAGGTTGCGCTCTGCATCTTCGCCGTTCCCGAGTTTCGCAGGGACCGGAATGATGCCCTGGTGCTGGTTATCGGCCAGCGCCACGAAGACATGCACGGTGCGTAGCGTCGAATCCTGAGCCCAGACAGCGCTGGCCGAAACGAGGAGCGCAGCGCACGCAAGAACAACTAATCCCACCCTCCGGATCAAGCTCCCTCCGCGGCGCTCAGCGAGCGCAGCAACTGAACGGCCGACAGCGCCCCCTCCGGCGTTTCCTCATGCTTGAAATACGCGAACACATCGCGCCCGGACGCGAGGTGCCCGTGGATTCGTTCCGTCATCGAACGCAGCTCTTCCCCGCTGTAACTCGGCCTGCGGAAACGGTAATACACCAGCGCCGCGGTGGCGACATCGGGCGTGGTCATGGTCTCCGTTTCCGCTACGCAAAGAGCGGCGTTGTGTGCCTTGAGCAAATCCCACGTCGTGTCGGCAAACCACGATGCATGCCGGAACTCGAACGCCGCGGGCACCGTGCTGGGCAGGATGGCCAGAAAGTCCTTGAGCAGCGCCGCATCCGCCTTGAGGTTGGGCGGAAGTTGAAACAGCACCGGGCCGAGTTTTCCGGCGGCGGCCAGCGGCTCAATCGTCGCCAGAAATCGCGGCACGAAATCCTCCGTCCCCTTCAGTCGCTTGATATGCGTGATGACCTGGTGCGCCTTGATGCCGAAACGAAAATAGGCAGGCGTGTCATTGAGCCAGTTCTGAATGGTCGTCTCTTTAACCAGCTGCCGGAAGGTGAAATTCACTTCGACCGTGTTGAGCTGGGTGGCATAGTGGCCGAGAAACTTCTTCTGCGCCAGTTTTGCCGGATAAAAATCCGGCTTCCAGCTCGGATAAGCCCATCCGGAAGTTCCCGCAAAGAATTGGCCCATTTGCCTCTGTGCCTCCGTGGTCATGCCTGCGCGGCGAATGTCTAATTCGGCTTTGAGCGGCGCCGCTTCGGTTTGTCGAGTTCTTTGGCCTGGGCCGCGATCTCAATGCCCGCCGGCTGAGCCGGGCGAGCCGCACGCAGATCCGGCAGACGTTGTTTCAGGTCCAAGACCAGCTCGAACAGGTCGCCCATCTTCTCAAAGCGCTTGACTGCCTGCGACGCTTCGAACACCAGCAGGTCCGGCTTCTTTTTCTTCAGCGCCTGCTCCACCTCGTCCCAACTCACCGGCGTCGAAACGGTGGGCCGCTCGCGCGCCCGCAGCGAGTACACCGCAACCGTCGTTTTATGCTCGTCGTTCTGGCTCCAGTCTACAAACACTTTCCCGGTGCGGGCCTGCTTGCTCATTTCCGATAAGACCATTTCCGGATGCTGCTGCTCGAGCAGTTGCGCCAGCGCGTGGGAAAAAAGCTTGGTCGCCTCGTAGGTAGTTGGAGTATTCAGCGGGATATAGATCTGCAGGCCCTTCGAACCCGAAGTCTTCGGGAAGCTCTGCAAACCGAAATGCTCGAAAATCTGCCGCAGCCACAATCCCACCTGGCAGCACTGCACTATGTTGGCCGGCGGCCCCGGATCGAGATCGAACACCATTTCGGTCGGACAGGTAATGTCGTCCGCCCGCGCCAGCGAGGGATGCAGTTCCAAAGCCGCCAGGTTCGCCAGCCACACCAGCGTCGCCAGATCGTCGGCCAGCACGTAATGAATCGTGCGCCGGTTCCGCCCGCTCCAGATCGGCGCCGTCTTCACCCAATCCGGGCGGTGCATGGGAGCGTTCTTCTCGAAGAACGGCTCGCCCTCCACGCCGTCGGGATAGCGCTTGCGCGTGAGCGCCCTTCCCGCCAGATGCGGGATGATCGCCGGCGCGATCCGCACGTAATAGTCAATGACATCTTTCTTGGTGAATCCGGCGGCCGGATAAAGGATTTTCTCAAGGTTCGACAGCTTGAGATGCCTGCCCTGAATGTCAACGGCTGAATCGGTCACGTGATCTCCGCCCTGGCACGCTCAGTCTGAAGTTCTCATCCTCGCGGCGTCATCCCGAAGGCCCGCGTTTTCTCCAGCGGGCCGAGGGATCTCCCTGGCCAATGTTGTCGCAGGGAGATCCTTCGCTCCGCCTGAAAAAAGCTGCGCCCAGGATGACGCCGGACGCCACCCGAATGGAATTCGCCGAGATTCAAACTGAGCCGCTACCTCGCCCTGCCATTGTGCAACAAGAAATCTTCTGCTGTCGCGCCTTACCGGCAGAAGGCTCCTGCCTTATAATCAGGCGCCGCTTAATCAGGCGCACCCGATGACACTTAGTTCCGGCACCCGGTTCGGTCCGTATGAAATTCAATCGCTGCTGGGCGCCGGCGGCATGGGTGAAGTCTACCGCGCGCGCGATACCCGCCTGGGACGGGAAGTCGCGTTGAAGATTCTTCCCGAGACCTTCTCGCACGACCCCGACCGCCTGCGCCGCTTCGAACAGGAGGCCCGCGCCATCGCGGCGCTGAATCACCCGAACATTCTTGCCATTCACGATATTGGCCAGCAGGATGGCACGCGATTCATCGTCTCTGAACTTCTGGAAGGGACCAGCCTGCGCGCCGAACTCGGCCACGGAGCAATTTCTCCGCGAAAGGCCGCCGACTATGCCGCCCAGATCGCGCAGGGATTGGCCGCCGCTCACGAAAAGAACTCACCCACCGCGACCTGAAGCCGGAGAACGTCTTCATCACCCGCGAAGGCCGGGTCAAGATTCTGGATTTCGGTCTGGCCAAGCTGACCACCAGATCGGGGTCGGATTATGCGCCTGGCGGCGTCACGGTCACCAGTTCTCCCACCGAAGCCGGCCTGGTGATGGGCACGGCCGGGTATATGGCGCCCGAGCAGGTTCGCGGCGGCGTGGTTGATTCCCGCACTGACATTTTTGCTTTCGGTTGCGTGCTCTACGAGATGCTTTCCGGACAGCGGGCTTTCCGCCGCGATACCTCAGCCGAGACCATGACGGCCATCCTGAAGGATGATCCGCCGGAACTCAGTGAGATGGCGCATCCCGTCTCGCCGGGTCTGGAGCGCATTGTTCGGCGCTGCCTGGAGAAGCAACCGGAGCAGCGTTTTCAGTCCGCCAAAGATTTGGCCTTCGCGCTTGAGGCGCTAACCGGAACCACCTCGCGCACCGGGGCCAACGCCGCCATCGTGGACCAACCCAAAAAGCGCCTGTGGGTGCGACTCGTTGCGGCATCTGCTTTGGGTCTGGTGCTGGGTGCGGCGCTGATCTGGTTCCTGCGACCCGGTCCGGCCGCCCCGCCGACGTTTACTCGTATGTCGTTTCATCGCGGCGAGGTGATTCAAGCCCGTTTCACGCCCGACGGAAAGACCGTGGTTTACAGCGCGAGGCTGAACGCCGGGCCGCTCGACACTTACATTCTTCGCGAGGATTATCCCGAGCCAGTCCCCGCAGGGCTGCACGGCGCGGCTCTGCTCGCCGTCTCCCGCCAGGGCCAGATGGCGGCGATCACCCACCCGAGGTACTTCGCCCACCGCCAGTGGTACGGCACGTTGGCAACTTCTGCCATTGGCGGAGGCGCGCCTCGCGAATTACTCGAGAATGTCGGCGATGCCGACTTTTCGCCTGACGGAAACGATCTCGCCGTCCTTCACTACGACCCCGATCGGAATAAGCTGCGGGTCGAATATCCCATCGGGAAAATGCTGCTGGAAGGCGAGAACTGGCTCAGCGATCTGCGCGTCTCCCCCGACGGAGACCATCTTGCCTTGTTCCGCCATCCCCCTAACGTGGATGACCGCGGAGACCTGATTCTGCTCGACCGCTCCGGAAACCTGCGCACCCTCTCGACCGGATGGGAATCCCTGGAGGGCCTGGCCTGGGCGCCTTCCGGGAAGGAGATCTGGTTCTCGGCCGCGGAAACCGGCGAGCAATACTGCATTCGCGCCGTCAACCTGTCGGGCAAGCAGCGCACCGTCTATTGCGGCATGTCGCCCACGCTGATTCACGACATCTCCCCCTCCGGCAGCGCCCTGGTCTCGGCACAGGAGCACCGCGTTTCCATGGCGATGGTCGAACATGGCTCCAGCGAAGAACACAGTCTGAACTGGTTGGATAATCCGTATATGCCCAGGCTGTCCCGGGATGGGAGCACGGTCTTGTTTACCGACCAGTCGGAACATGCTGGAGGAATCTACTCGGTGTATGTGCGGAAAACGGATGGTTCCCCTGCGGTTCGCATCGGAGGAGGTGGATTCGGCGCCGATCTCTCTCCTGACGGCAAATGGGCGCTGGTGGTGCTTCCCGACGATCCTTCAGCGCGCCTGCAGGTCGTCCCTACAGGCGCAGGCCAGGCCCGGGTGCTCCACTGGGATGGGATTCGGCCCCACTGGTCCAATTGGCTTCCTGACGGTCAACACATTTTGCTGGAATCCAGCCGGCCCGGGCAGGGAATGGGTTTGTACCTCACGGACGTAAACGGTTCGACGCCAAAATTGCTGACGAGTGAGGATTTCTCAGGGACGTCGGTGGCGCCGGATGGGCAGTCGTTTGTTGTTCAACAGAAAAATGCGTGGGTCGTCTATTCCATCCAGGGAAATAGTACGAAGCCGGTTCCGGGTCTTCAGGCTGGGGAGTTTCCGATTGCGTGGTCATCGGATGCAAAACATGTCTTCACCCAGGCAACGAGCGCCACGAGCCTCACCATTAACCGGATTGACCTGGATTCGGGCCGCAAGGAACTGTGGCAGGTTCTGACACCCAAGGATCAGGTCGGACTGAGGCCGGTCTCGAGTCCAACCTCAATTACTCCGGACGGGCGGTGGATCGCTTTTACCTACAGCACGCAGTTAGGACAGCTTTACAGCAGCGAAACGCTGAAGTAGGCGCTGGACTGGGGCCGGTCCGGAATCCATCCCGCCCGAGATGGCAGCACGGTTTGACAATGGTGCATTCGTCCACGTACTTTCAAACTTCTGCCCCTGACGTCCGTCCAACTCATATCTGTGTCATGTCTACCCAAGCCGGAGGTCCCATGAAAATCAGCCCAGTCCAGAGCCGCCTGCTCCAGTTCGGCGCTGCTGTTCTCTTGCTCGTCGCGCTTGCCGCCGCCCAGGATGTCGTTTCCTTCGAAAAGCGCATCAGCGTCAAGAAACTCTCGAACGGACTCACGCTGCTGGTGTGTGAGCGCCCCGAGGCCCCGGTCTTCTCCTTCTTCACCCTGGTGGACGCCGGATCGGCGCAGGATCCCATGCGTGCCACCGGACTGGCCCACATGTTTGAGCACATGGCCTTTAAGGGAACCGACACCATCGGCACGACCGATTATCCGGCGGAGAAAGTCGCCCTGGCGAAAGTGGAAACTGCCTACGCAGCCTACATCGCGGAGCGCGACAAGAGCGTGGGCCGGGACGAGAACAAACTGAAGGATCTGGAAAAAGCCTGGAAAGACGAGATTGCCGACGCCGACAAATACGTTGTCAGCAACGAATTCGGAAAGATCATCGAACAAAACGGCGGCGAGGACATGAATGCCTTCACCACCTTCGACGAAACCGGATATCACTACTCACTGCCCGAAAACCGGCTCGAACTCTGGGCTTATCTCGAATAGGAACGCT
>Ga0209415_10015936_pt1 | contig 12139 bp, 9 predicted proteins | sample PeaSoiSIISIP2007_FD_187696 | JGI IMG/M metagenome (GOLD analysis project Ga0209415, IMG submission 187696) | Peat soil microbial communities from Weissenstadt, Germany - SII-SIP-2007 (SPAdes) (version 2) | ecosystem: Environmental > Terrestrial > Soil > Wetlands > Peat | place: Germany... | reverse complement strand
AATCTCGGCATACGCGCCCTGGAACTGCTCGGGCTTGCCGCGATCACTGAGCTGCCCCTCTTTCGAGGCCTCGATCAGTCGCGCCATTTCTTTTTGCAGGCCCTGGGTGACTACGGCCACATTGTTGACAGCGATCTTCATCTTTTCGTGGTCGCCCTGATAGGTCTGGATGATCAGCTCGTCGATCTTGCCGGCTGAGATCTGAGCCAGCACCCGATTGCCCTCGCCGATAGGCAGCAGAATTGCGTCGAGCATCTCGTTGATGCCCTGAATCATCTCGCGGTGGGTGCCATTGAAGATGGTGGCTTTACCGCGCTCGGAGAGGCGGCCTTCCTTCGAGGCATCGACCAGACGCATGATCTCCTGCAAGACCATCATGGATTCGTCGTCGTCGACCTGTTGCGCTTTCGAGCTGGCGCGACTGCGGCCGCGCGGCTCGTCCTCATCATGGCCCAATACCGCATGGTTGACTTCGTGGCCATGCTGCTTGCGGCCCTCGCTTACTAGGGTCGTTGGCATGAAATTCGCCCCTCCCTTTCGCTTGAATCCCTTCCCGCTTAATCGTTCGGCCCTGAGAGGCCGGGAAAGCGTAGAGTCCGAGATTCAGCCGGTTAATCGTTGTTGAACTGGCGCTGGCATTCAGGCCCGTGCCGTCGACGAAGTTGTTCCCATCTCTTCCGATCTTCTGTGAATCCGTCCCGAATCTCCCCCCTTCACGGCGATCTCATCTTTTCCGCAAATCCTCAATCGTTCCCGCAAAGCTCAACTGCCGTCCTCAATAGCGTTCAAACTCGGAGTCCAGCTCGGCATCCTTGTCCTTGAGCCACAGGCTGACGCCCTTGCGCTGGGCGACGGGAATCTCGTCGTGGGTGGCGTGACTGTTGCCGGGCTTGTGTGCGGCGCGGGCGAGGTGCGCTGTGGAAGTCTCGCGCGACCGCTGCTTCCCATCGTCCGTGGTGCGGAAGAAGGCCAGCGCGCTGACCAACTGGTTGGATTGGCCGGTCAACTGCTCGGTGGTCGAGGCCATCTCCTCGGCCGCCGAGGCGTTCTGCTGAATCACCTTTTCGAGCTGTTGCAGCGCCTTGTTGATCTGCTCCGCGCCGGTATCCTGCTCGCGACTGGCGGCGGCAATCTCCTGAACGAGTTCCGCAGTGCGCTGAATATCGGGAACCAGGCGGCCCAGCATCTCACCGGCCGTCTCCGAGGTGGTGACGGTCGAGCCGGAAAGATGATTGATCTCGCCGGCCGCGCGCTGGCTGCGTTCGGCCAGCTTGCGAACCTCAGCGGCAACCACAGCGAAGCCCTTGCCGTGCTCTCCGGCGCGGGCCGCTTCGATGGCCGCGTTGAGCGCCAGCAGGTTGGTTTGCCGCGCGATCTCCTCGATAATGGAAATCTTGCTGGCAATCTCCTTCATTGCTGTCACCGCCTCCTCGACCGACTTGCCGCTCAGTTGGCCATCCTTGGCGCTCTTGTTGGCGATCTTGTCGGTCTGCTGCGCATTATCAGCATTCTGCTTGATGTTGCTGACCATCTCCTCCATCGAAGAAGAGGCCTCTTCGGCCGCTGCGGCCTGCGCGCTGGCGCCCTTCGAGACCTGAATCGAAGCGGTGGAGATGGACTGCGAGGCCGCCGAAACCTCGCCGGCGATGATGCGAATCTCGTTGATGGTGCGGGTCAGGTTGGCGGTGACTGAACTGAGGCTCTGTTCCATCTGGCCAATCTCGTCGTGGGAGTTGGTATCGAGTTGCTGGGTCAGGTCACCCGAGGCCAGCGCTTCCAGCACTTCTGCGACGCGATTGATGGGCCGGGTAATCAGGCGGGTCAGGGTCCAGCCCAGCAGCAGCGCCAGCGCCAGTCCGACCAGTGTGGCCACGATCATGATGGTCGAGGAGCGCGCGGCCAGCGCTGAACTCTCCTTCATGCGCGTCTCAGCCGAGGCCAGTGCATCGTCGCGCATCTTGTTGAACGACTCCTGCACCGCGACCACGGCGGCCAGCGCGTCGCCCTGGTACATGATCTCCAGAACTTCCTTCTCCTTGCCGGCCTCGGCCAGCGCCATCATGCGATCCAGATAGCCCTCGTACTTGCGGCGATCCTCGGTGAACTCCTCGTAGCGGCTGCGCCCCTCGGCAGTGACGATGGTCTTCTCGTACTCGCGCGACTGCCGGGTCAGATCCTCCTTCAAGCTGTTGACCTTGGCCACGTACTTCTGCTTGTCGGGACTGAGAATCGCATCGCGCTGGGCCAGACGCAGTCCCTGCAATGACGCGGTCATGTTGATCAACAGCCCCTCGGGGACCGTTGCCTTCTCGTACAACTGCACATTGGCGTCGGCCAGCGAGTGTTGGCAGACGATTCCGGTCACGCCAATCACAACCGAAATCAGCGCCACCAGAACGAATCCGCCAATCAATTTGGCCCCGATCCTGATATTGTTCAGCATCTTTCACTCCTTTGTGGTGTTTCGATCTCTTTCCCGGCCGGGGCCGATGCCTCGCGGGTCCGGGGGGGCGCGAGGCGGTGATTGGCTTGCTGGGCGGGCGTGCGCGCGCCAATGGTGAGCGCGCGCACGGCGTCGGCCACCAGCCGTTCGGGATCGACGATCAGCGCGACAGTGCCGTTGCCCAGGATGGTGGCCCCGCTGACCACCTGCACATGGCGATAGAAGCGGCCCAGGTTCTTGATCACCGTCTGGCAATCGCCCAACACCTGATCCACCACAAATCCATAGCGTCCCTGGTCGGTTTCGACGATCATGATCTGCTCGATCTCCGGACGGCGGGTGCGGATATTGAAGTGCTCGCGCAGGCGGATATAGGGCACGACCTCGCCGCGCACATTGGCGACATGCTTGCCGTTGGCCCGGTCGATGTCGGCCTGGGTCAGCTCGATGCATTCCAGCGTGGTGGCCAGCGGCAACACATAGAACGCTTCGCCGACCGTGACCAGCAACCCATCGATGATGGCCAGAGTGAGGGGAAGGCGCAAGGTTACGCAGGTTCCGTGGCCGGGCTGGCTGGAGATGTCGATGGTGCCGCGCAGGCTTTCCACCCGCTGCCGGACCACATCCATGCCCACGCCGCGTCCGGAAACGTCGGTAACCTGCTTGGCGGTGGAGAAGCCAGCCTGGAAGATGAATGAGAAGATCTCCTGCTCGCTCAGCTGTGCCTCGGCTGTGGTCAGGCCGCGCTCGATGGCCCGGGCGCGGACCGCCTCGGCATTGATGCCGCCGCCGTCGTCCGAGACGCCGATCAGCACGCTGGCCCCGGAGTGGCGCGCGGACAAATGAATGGTCGCAATCGGCGGCTTGCCGTGCGCCATGCGCGTCTCCGGCGACTCGATGCCGTGGTCCATGCTGTTGCGGATCAGGTGCATCAGCGGATCGCTCAACTGATCGATGACCGTCTTATCCAGTTCGGTCTCCGCGCCCTCGATGGTCAGATCCACGTTTTTGCCCAGATCGCGAGCCAGATCGTGGACCAGGCGGCGAAACTTCTCGAAGGTATTGCGGATGGGCATCATGCGGATGGTCATCGAGTTCTCGCGCAAGGCCGAGGTCAGCCGCTCGATCTCCTCGGAGACCGAAGCAATCTCCGGATCGTCGCGGCGCGCGGCCAACTCACTGAGCCGGGCCTGCACGGTGACCATCTCGCCCACCAGATCGACAAATTGATCGAGCTTGGCGGCGGGAACCCGCAGACTCGACGCTGTATCCGCCTTGTCGTACTCGCGACGGCCTCCAGACTGGGCGCGTTTGTCATCGAGAGCCTTGGCGATGGCGTCGGCGGTGCAGGAAGCCTCGCTCGGCGCAGTCCCGGTCGCACTCGACGCAGAAGCGGCTGCGGGCGATGCGCTTGCAGCCGTCTCCAACGGCGCAACCGGCGTGGCAATCGGCTCGATCTGCAACTCGCAGGTATCCTCGACAAAGATGAAGACGTCGAGCACAGCCTCTTTAGGTGAGGCCGTGGCCAGCACCATCTCCCAACTGACGTAGCAACGCTCTGGATCGAGTTCCGCCAGAGGTGGAATCGCGCCCAGTGAGGCTTTTACCGACAGTCCGCCCAATTGTCGCAGTTCACGCAACAGCAGCAAGGGATTAGCACCGCAGCGCATCAGGTCGGCACCGGGAGCAAAGTGGATCAGCCACTCGTGGAGCGGACCGGTCGCGGCGGGAGGGGCTGCCTCGGAGGATTTCTTTGCCTTATGCGTATCGGTTTTGCCGGTCAGGTGACGGGCTTTGGCCAGAATCTCCGCGCAGGCCACCGGATCGGGTGGGGGCGCGATGCCGGTGCCCTCCTCGAGCATGGCGCGAATCTGATCGAGGGCGCTCAGGGTCAGGTCGATCAGCTCGGAGGTAATCTGCAGGCGGCCGTTGCGCACTTCGTCGAAGGCCGATTCCAAATTGTGGGTGAAGGTGGCCAGATCCTCGAAGCCGAACATCGCCCCGGAACCCTTGATGGTGTGCAGGGCGCGGAAGATGCGGCCCACCAGCTCCCGGTCGCCACGGTTTCCATTCAACTCCAGCAGCGCGGATTCGAGATCGACCAGGATCTCGCGCGCCTCTTCGCGGAAGTTGTGCTTGAACTGATCGGCATTGGCTGCTATCGACAACGTTCCACCCCGCTCACTGCCTTGCTGACTTCACCGCGTACTCAACCGGCGCTTGCTTCGACCGGAAATCTCTCCAGTCCCGCCTCGGCAAGGCTGGCCCAGACCGGCTCCGGTGCCTGACCGGTGAAGGAAAACTTCACGCCCGCGCCGCGCGCCTGACGCTCGGCGGCCCACAACAACTGGTAGGCCGTCACATCCAAATCCTCGACGCCATCCAGGGCCACGCGCACTTCCCTGCCCGCACCCAGCGCGGAGAGCAGAATCGCCTTCAGCTCGCTGGCGTTGCTGATGTCAATGGCCCCCTCCAGACGAATGGTGCTGAACTTCTTGCCTTGCTCCAGAGCGATGCCCACAAATACCTCCTGCTGCTGCTTGACTGTTCAGTACCCCGTCGCATGTACGCCCTTCAGCCAACGGGCACAGCGCCAGCATATTCATGGCGCAAACCAGGTTCATCGATAGCAACGCTGCAATTCGTCGGTGGAAAATGAGTGGATGCGCATTGGAAATTTCTCAGAATAGGACGAATCGGAAATGGGAATATTAGGCGCATCTACTTCACCAGCTTCTGCACGACGGCAATCAGTTGATCCGCATTGAACGGCTTCACAATCCAGCCGGTGGCACCGGCCTTGCGTCCGGCATCCTTCTTTTCGGCCTGGGACTCCGTGGTGAGCATCAGGATGGGCGTGAAGCCATAGCCCGGCAGCTTGCGCGCGGCCGTGATCATCTCGATCCCGTCCATGACCGGCATATTCAGATCGGTGACCACCAGGTCGAACTTCTGCTGACCGATCTTGTCCAGGCCATCTTTGCCATCGACCGCCTCGGCCACCTCGTAACCCGCCTTGGTCAGCGTGAAGTTGACCATCTGGCGGATGCTGGCTGAATCGTCCACGGTTAAGATTTTTCTCATCGCTGCCCCTCTTCAACCCAAAATCCGGGTTTCATTCGTTGCTGCGCACTGGTACCGCCGTTAAAACAATTCCACATCGTTGCCCGCCAGATTCTGTTCGGCTACCGGCACCGGTCTTCCGGTCAGCGCGGCGCGCAGAACGTCGCGCTCGATTTCGGTGGTATAGGAAGCGCCAAAGAGCACTTCCATCTCGTTGTGATCGCAGCGCTGGGCCGCTCCAGGGTACTCTTTCTCCCACTGCTGACCGATCCGTTCGATCTCGCCGAGCACCGCGCCCATGCGGTCGAAGCAACCGCTGAGCCGCTCGGAGGTGACGCCGACGGCGGCGATGCGGCCTTGTAATTTATGTGTGGAGATTTCAATCTCGTCGGCCTGCTGGGCGGCGAATTGCGCGGCCTTGCGCAGGTGCTCCAAGCCTTCCCGGGTCTCAGCCTGAGCGGTGCGCAGCGCCTCGTTGCCCTCGTCGGAGAAGGCCTTCATCTCCGCTCCCGATTTCTCCACCAGCAGCAGGATCTCGTCCATGGCCTGGGCGGAGCGGTCCGTCAGCTCGCTCCAGGAGGTGGAGATGCGCTTGATGCTCTGCGAAATCTCGAGGATGGTATCGGCCTTGGAGCCAAGATGGCTGGCTTCGACAATCGAGTTGAAGGTCAGCAATTGCATCCGGTCGCGTACGGAGCGGGAGCGCTCGACGTGCTCGCCAACCAGCCCCATGAGGTTGCTGAGGCCGCTCAGGGCCTGTTGCACCTCGGCGTTGCCTGCCTGGCAATCCTGTTCCAGTTGCTCGATGCGCGCCAACTGCGCGGAGAGTCCCCGCTCCTGCTCGACGACCACCGGGCCGATCTCGGCGATCTCCGAGGTGCTGATGCGCAGGATGCCTTCCAGGCAACCTCCAATTTGTGTCACCCAGTGGCCGACGGTCTCCCGCGTACTCATCATCTGATAAATCTGAATGGCCAGTCCGGCCGAAATGCGGGGCGGCTCATGGGCATCGGTGGCCCCATTCTCCTCGATGGCGCGGATCTTGTCTTCCATCAACGCCAGCGCCTCCTGCACATGTTCCAGTTGCTGGCGGGTAATATCGTGGGACTGCACGGCGGCGACGACTTCGGAGATCTGCCCTGCAATCTCCTCGACGCAGAGGCGGAACTGCGCTGGAGCGCGGGAGAGCTGACTCTGACTCTGCTCGATCTCCTCCAGGGCGCTGCCCAGATCGGACTCGATGCGCGCGAACTCCTGGCGCATACGCGGCAGGCTGGCGGCCAGTGAGCGGCGGGTATCCTCGATCGCTGTCTTGCGCTCATCGGTGCGAGTTGCCAGCTCTTTGGTCCCCTTGGTGACCGATTGGGAGAACTCGTCCAGTTCATGAGCTAGGTACTGAAAGCCTGCACCCAACTGGCCCAGCCGTGCGACCTCGATATTGGTCAGAACGCTCAGGGTCTGAGTCTCGCGCGCAATCGAGCGCTGTCCGCGGGTCAGCTCGGAGAGGCGGTCCAGCAGCTTGGCCTCGGTCGAAGCGGTCTCCAGAATTCCTGCTGTGGCCTCCATCCGCTCATGAATGAAGGTGCGCGCGGCCGCGCCCAGGCTCTGCACCCTGGGCAGCACGGAGAGCACATCCGCATCCTCGACGCAGCCGGCAACGGCACCGGCAAGCTGGAGAATCGAGTCGGCGTGGCGAGCCAGCTCCTCGAAGCCGGTGGCCACCTCCACAATCTCGATCTCCGAGTCGCGCACCAGCGCGCCCAGCTCACGCCTGGAGGTTTCGAGAGCGAGTACGGTCTCCGAACTGGCATCCACGTTCATTCCCGAGGAATCCTTCCCCGCCTTGTGTGCCCCAAATCGCGTAGGGACGCGCTTTTGGTCACCCGTTAAGGCATTCAGGCGGCCGGTGTGCGGGTGATTCTGAAAATGCCGCTCCCTAGGCATTCACCCGCCGTGGATTGCTCAGACGCGCGAAGCTTAACGCACACTCGGCCCGTCCTGCTTTGAATCCACTTAGACCCTATCGGAAAATCCCGCATTTCTAGATGGTTCCGGCGGTGAGCAGCTACGCAGAAGGCTGGATTTTTCCCGGAAAAGTCCAGCCTTCCCGTAGGGGAACCGATCAAAGAGAAATGGGTGGGATGCAATGTCACTCGTTTCTAGCCGGATCGATAACGGCAGTAGAACCTGCAAAGGGGCTTGTGCCTAGTGCTCTATGCCAAGTGCTCCGTGCTGAAAGTTGCCAATCGCTCCGCGCTTCAGTGCTTTTAATTACCCACAAGTATGCTCTGTTGGAGACGTATTGTCAGCAGAGATTCGGCCTCAAGTAAGGTACTTTTCAGCGGTTCATGTTTCGCGGTGAACTTCCATTCAGGAAGCAACAGCGAAGCGGAGCATCGATTCTGAATCATGTGGCAGCCAGAACTGGGTCGAGCAGGAGTTGTCTGCTTCGAAGTTGCCGGATGCGCGATTGGATAAGCGTCTACGTCATTTGGTGGATCCGTTGGCCAAAGGGGTGGGACGAAGCATTCCCCTTGCCTGTCAGGATTAGGCTGCCATCAAGGCTGCCTATCGGTTTTTCTCCAACAGTCGGGTCAGCGAAGAGCGAATATTGGCAGGCCATTTTCTTGCAATTCGCGAACGAATTGCTGACGGTGAAGAGCTGTTTTTCGTCGCGCATGACACGACGGAGTTCAGTTACAAACGTGAGGATATTCGTCCATCCAGTTTCTCCGCTTCATGTGCTTGGCGGCTCACGTTGAGGAGTTTCTGAATGGACTCCAGGAGTTGTCAAACTGCTACTGCCACCCCGGCAAAGCGGGGGGTCTCCGTTTGGCAATAGCTTCAGTGCCCGCACAAGCCCAAGAGCCGCCGCGATCACATTGTCAGGCTCCTCTCGAGCTTTTTCATTTTCCGCTTACCGCTTCCCCCTGCCGCCCGAGCGAGTATCATGCCGATATGAATCTCGATGCGATGCAATCAGCGCTGCGCGAGGCCGGTCTGGACGGCTGGCTTTTTTACGATCACCATCACCGCGACCCCATCGCAGGGCGCATCCTGGGCCTGGACCCGCAGGCGCACATCACGCGCCGCTGGTACTACTTTGTGCCCGCCACGGGTGAACCACGGAAGTTGGTGCATCGCATTGAGCAAGGACGTTTGGACGCTCTGCCTGGCTCCAAGCAGCCGTATTCGAGCTGGCAGGAATTAGCCGCTGGCCTGGAGGCAATGCTCGGTGGCGCGCACCGTCTGGCCATGCAGTATTCGCCCAATAACGCCATCATGTACATTTCCATGGTCGATGCGGGAACCGTTGAGTTTCTGCGCGGCCTGGGCAAAGAAATCGTCAGTTCCGCTGATCTGGTCAGTCAGTTCGAGGCGGTGCTGAGCGCCGAGCAGATTGCCAGCCACGGCGCGGCACAGCAAGCCATCGATGCGATTCTGGCCGAGGGCTGGCGCGAAATTGCGCGCTGCCTGCGCCCCGCTTCCGGCAAGGCTGCGACTTATACGGAGTTCGATCACGTGCTTTGGCTGCGCGAAGCGATGCGGCGCGAGGGCATCGTCTGGGAAAACGGCCCCAACGTCAGCACCAACGCCAACAGCTCCGACTCGCACTACGACCCGACCGCCGAGAAATCCTCGCCCATCCGGGAAGGAGATTTTCTGCTCATCGATATTTGGGGTCGGCGGGAGAAGCAGGGCAGCGTTTTCTACGATATTACCTGGACCGGCGTGATCGGGCGCGAGCCTACCAGCCGCGAGCAACTGGTCTTCGAGACCGTGGTCAATGCGCGCGACGCCGCCATCCTGGCCGTCGAGCGGGCCTTCGCGGAGGGGCGTACGATTTGCGGCTTCGAGGCCGACGACGCGGCCCGTGCTGTGATTCGTACCGCCGGATTCAGCGAATTCTTCACCCACCGCACCGGCCACAATATTGCGCAGGAACTGCATGGCGCGGGCGCGCATCTGGATAACCTGGAGACCCACGACGAGCGCCGCCTGCTGCCCAATACCTGCTTTTCCGTCGAGCCGGGAATCTACCTGCCCGAGTTTGGTGTGCGCAGCGAGATCGATATGCTGACCGCCCCCGGCAGGGCCTGGGTCACGGGCAACGTACAGCGAGAGCTGGAGAGGATCTGACGACAGAGATCAGTAAATGCCGCCAGAATTTGAACAGCATTCTGGGGGGAAACCGCTTGGCCAATGGAACTGTTTCCCGCTCCAATACGTTATAGTCAAGTAGGTATGGCTACCGAGCAAAAATCGAGCGCCGAGGCGCAACAAGTTTCCGTCTATCTGCCGCTGATCGCGGGCTGGCTGGTGCCCGGAGCGGGGCATTTTCTGCTGCGCAAATGGGGCCGAGGGGCGCTGCTGTCCGTCTCCATCGTCTGTATGTATGCGTTGGGCATCGCCATGCAAGGCAAGCTCTACTCCAGCGTTCACGACGTTCTGGATATTCTGGGCTTGGCGGGCGACCTGGGCAACGGAATGCTCTTCATCGTTAGCCGTCTGGCTGGTCTGGGTGCCGACTCGGTGCAGCAGACCACCGCTGACTACGGTACGCGCTTCATCGTGGTGGCCGGGCTGCTGAACGTGATTGCCGCCGTGGATGCGCACAACCTGCGCACGGGGAGGAAGTCCTAGGTGTTCAAACCCTCTCATTTTGCTGCGGTAGTGCTCTTTGCGCTCTTCGCCTCGACGGTCTTCGGCATCACTCAGCGCGAAACACCAAAGCGTATGCTTCGCTACGGAATTTATTGCTTTGTGTTCTTCGTTGGCTCGGTGCTTGCGTGGAGTTGGGTGATGTTCTTCATCGCGCGGTAAATCGCTGGATTTCGACTTTTCGTGAAGATTCCATCATGACTTCACCTGATTTCGATGAGCGTCCTGTCCCTTTTACGATAAGATTGCGTCGATAAAAGCCGCCACTCTGCTCGAATTTCGCAATTAAAAGCCGGAAAAACTCGCTACGTTCGGCAAAGCGGAATGGCGTTATCGCACCCTCGACTCAGGCTTGACCACGCTCATTCTTCTTCCCGGGTGGCGAACTGGTCAACGATCTGGGCTTGCATCGCGCGCGCATATCCAGTATTGTGCCTGTCATGCATTGGGCAACCCCGGAAGAACGCAGAAATCTCGGTCAGGCGCGGCGCAAGCAGGTGGGCCGCCAGCAGCACAACGACGTAAAACCCAAGGCGCGACAGACCACGGCAGCCGCGCTGCTCGACCGCTCCATGCGGGGCCGCGTGCCTGCGCTCATCAAGATGAAATACAGCCTGATGGCCGAATCGCCCTTCGGCTACTTTCGCGGGGCTGTGCCGGTGATGGCCGCCGACCTGGCGATGTTGCCTAATACCGGCATTCTGGCTCAGCTCTGCGGTGACGCGCACGTGCGCAATCTGGGCGCTTATGCTGCGCCGGACGGGCATCTGGTCTTCGATATCAACGACTTCGACGAGACCATTCGCGGACCCTTCGAATGGGATCTGAAGCGCATGGCCGCATCGCTGGTGCTGGCCGGGCGCGGCTCCGGTCACAAAGAGGCGGCCGCGCGCGCCGCTGTGGAGAAGTTCATTGAGCGCTACTGCGCGCAGATGCGCGTCTTTGCGGAGATGCCCACCTTGGAGGTGGGTCGCTTTCAGGTGCATCGCCTGGGCGACGTGGAGCCGGTGCACGCGGCGCTGCAAAAGGCCGAACGGGCCATCCCTGCCCACACCCTGGACCAGCTCACGGAACCCGCCCCAGAGGCCGCCAGCGCCAAGGCGCAGGAGCCGCGTCGATTCAAAGAGATCAAGCCGACCCTGACCCGCGTAACCGGCGCGCAGGCCGCCGCCGTGCTGGCCTCGCTGGAGCCGTATCGCCAGATGCTCGAACCGCAGCGGCAGCATCTTCTCTCCTTCTATCGCCCGGTGGACGTGGCCTTCAAGGTTGTGGGCACCGGTTCGGTGGGACTGCGCGATTACTGCGTTTACTTTGAGGGCAATGGCCCGCACGATCCGCTGTTTCTGCAGATCAAGGAGGAGCCGCTCTCCGGCTATGCGCCCTACCTGCCGGATGCTCATGCGCCGCATCACAACGGACAGCGCGTGGCTGAAGGACAGAAGGCGATGCAGGTGCAGTCCGACCCGTTCTTGGGCTGGACGCGGATCGCGGATCGCGACTATTTGGTGCGCCAGCTCAACGATCACAAGGGTTCGATCGATCTGGAGGATTTGTCCGGCGATGCGCTCACAGCCTTTGGCGAAGTTTGCGGCGAACTGCTGGCCCGCGGCCACGCACGCTCCGGCGACCCGCTGGTGATCTCCGGCTATCTTGGTTCCGGCGACGGGTTTGCCCAGGCTCTGGGAAAATTCGGCTCGCTGTATGCCGACCAGACCGAAAAAGACTGGAATGAGCTGCGGCGCTCAAGCAAAACCAGCTCAACCCAAAAGGCCAGTGGCAAGAAAAAGGCGAAGACAGCGAAAAAATCCTGAACAGTGAGCCTCTTACAGAAATCCATAGAGATCGACTTCGCGCGGCATTTTGAGGCCGCAAAACTGGCAAAAAAGGGCGATTTCGAGAGCCTCTTGCAAAATTGACTTTTGTTAGCCGATAAGCGTCAGGGCATGACTTCAGTCGTGCCGCTTAGGTCTC
>Ga0209415_10015933_pt1 | contig 12139 bp, 10 predicted proteins | sample PeaSoiSIISIP2007_FD_187696 | JGI IMG/M metagenome (GOLD analysis project Ga0209415, IMG submission 187696) | Peat soil microbial communities from Weissenstadt, Germany - SII-SIP-2007 (SPAdes) (version 2) | ecosystem: Environmental > Terrestrial > Soil > Wetlands > Peat | place: Germany... | reverse complement strand
AGGACGAACAGGCGATCGGCGCCGGGCTTGCGGACGAGCCACACCGAACCCACCCCGCCTTCGCCGATCGGTTTGACGAGCTCGTAGCCCTCGATCAGCTTCGGTTCATGCTTCTTCGGCTTCGGCGGCGGCGGCGGAGTCTTGCGGATCGCGGCGCGCACGGCGACCTCGATCAGAGCGGACGACGCCGGCGCGAGCGACGCCAGCCACACGTCGAGCATCGACAGCTCGCGAGCGCGGATGGCCCGAGCCACGAGCGTGCCGACCCGCGCGGCGTTCTCCGCGTCGCTCGCGGAGTGTGGCGCGTTCGCGTCGACGCTCGCGGCACGAAGCGCCTTGACCGGATCGGCGAGCGCCCCCTGGAGGCGGTTGCCCGCGGTCACGAGGTGCAGGCACACCGCCTCCAGATCGGGGTCGGGCCCCCGCGCCGTCGAGAACGCGGCGAGCGCTTCGGCGAGCCCGCGCAGCGCGTGCGCGAGGACGGTGTCGTCGGCGCGCAGCGAGCGCAGCGCTTCGGTCGCTCGGTCGCCCCACGCGCCGTCGGCGACCCCCGACGAGAGCGCGGTCCGCAGCTCCTCCGCCTGCTCGCAACAGTGCGCGAGCGCGGCCTCCGCCATCATCGGAAGCGCGGTGGCGAGCTTCTGCAGCATCGCGGGGCGATCGATGACGAGCGCCCACCAGGCCGCGAAAGGACCCAGCCACTTCACGTCGTCGACCTCGCCGAGGGCGGTGCCCCGCGTGGTGTCCACGAGCCGCCAGAGGACCGCGCTCAGCGCGCTCTCGAGCTGGGGAGGGAGCGTACGAGAGCCGTCGGCCAACCCCTCGAGCTTGCGAAGCCACTGACAGGTGTCGTGCGCGGTCGGACCGCGACCGCGCCCGAGGTCGGCGTCCTCCCCGCATGCGTCGAGCGCGTACCCGCCGAGGCGGACGGCGAGGACCTCGAGGTGCAGCTCGGCGTCGAGGTCTCCGCCCGACGCGATGCGGCGCTCCTTCACGACATCGAGGATCTCCGCGGGCGACCGCGCGATGGTCTTCCACGTCTCTTCGAGGCTCGGCTCCTCGACGGGCTGGCCGGCGGGGGACGTCACGAGCAGCGGCCACCAGAGGCGAAGCGCGAGCGACCGCGCGCAGCCCTCGAGCGCGTTGACCGCCGCCGCCCGCTGCCGGAAGCTCCCCGTCCCGAGCGCGATGCGGCGCGCCTCCGCGAATGTCGGCGCGACCTGGAGGGCGAAGCGCGCCGCGCGGGCATCCGCCTCTTCGTCGTCGTACTGCGCGGCGACTCGCGTCAGGTTCTCGAGCCCGATCTCGAGATCGAGTGGGTCGCGCTCGGCGCCGTCGATCGCGTCGGTCACCGCGATCACCTCGAGCCATCGCCGCGATTCGTCGAGCCCCGCGGCGCGGGTCGTTCGGGCCATCTCGCGGAGCCGATGAAGAGGATCTTCGATCTTCGCGCCCCTCTCGCCGCGGCGCCAGAGGGTCGCGAGACCCTTCGCCAGCGCTCGCGAGCTGATCGCGCCCCCTCCCCCGCCGAGCACGCGGCGCGCGAGGCGGTCCCAGATCTCCTTGCGTTCGAAGAACAGGTAGGGCGTCGCCGCCGCGGCCGCCGCGAGCACCCACGGCTCCTCGTCCGGCGCCTCGAGGATCCCGGCGAGCTGGCTGCCGAACATCCGGAGCCGCTCGGCCGGGAGCGAGGCGAATGCCGTCATCGCCCGCTGGCGCAGGACGCGCGATTGTCCGAACACCCAGTCGAGGAGCGTCCCCTGCATCTGCTCGAGCGGACCGGTCAGTCGCCCGAGCGCCCGAGCCGCGTGCACCCAGACGAGCGGCTCCGGGTGCAAGAGGAGCGGTTGCAGGACCTGCAGCGTGCTCCCGACGAGCTCTGGATCGGTGTCGGGGGGCATGCCGAGCACGCTCACCTCCAGGCAGCGAGCGGCCAGCACGCGTCCGCGCAGCGCTCCGTGCGCCGGCGCGCGGATCATCGCCTCGAACGTCTCGCGCGACCCCCAGAGCCAAGGCCCCAGGTCGGGCACCTCGAGCGCGCTCGCGCCGGCCTCCCAGATGAGGATCTCCAGCCTCGCCCGCGCCTGCGCGTTCTCCGGCAGCGTGAGCCGCGTTCCGTCCCCCAGGAGCGGCGTGCACCCGAGCGCGTCGAGGACGGGGCCGGCAACCACGCGGTCGTGCGCGACCGCCGCGACGCGCGCGGAGAGCGGCAGACGGCGAGCCGCGTCCGCAAGGAGGTGGGCCACGCGAATGTCACGCCGCGACGCGTTGGCGGAGCACCACAAGAGGAGGATCTCCCCGGCGGGCTCGTCGAAGAGGCCCCCGAGCGCCCCCACCTCGTCGCCTCCCAGCAGAGACGGGAGCGAGGCGGCGAGCTGCTCGGCGTGCGGGCGCATGTCCTCGCGGAGCGAGCGCAGCGCGTGCGCGGCCTCGGCGCCGCCGCCCGTCGTGTTCCAGCTGGCGCGAAGCGACGCCGCGAGCTGGGGCTCTGTCTCGATCGAGACGGCGAGCGCACGCAGCGCGTCGTGAGTCTGCTCGCTGGACATCGGGTCGGACCAGCGTATCGCAACCACGCTCGCGCGAGTATCCCGCGCAGAAGGGCCCTCCGTCGCCCCGATCAGCCCCGCGGCGCCGTCACCATGATCCCCTTGCAGACAGGGCACTCGGCCGATTCGGGGACCGCTCTCCCCGAAGGCGTTCGGAGGGTCAGCTCATGCTTCGCCGGGCACCTGTAGAGCGCCGACGAGCCGCCCGCAAACTCCGGTGCGGCACGCTGGAGCTCGGCACCGTTGCACCTCTCGCAGTCGACGTCCGTGCCGGCTGGACACGTGACCCAGCGAGGGGCGACCCCGTCGGTCGCGACGACGAGCGGCCCGCCGCGCTCGCAGGTGTAAACGTGCGTCGCCATGAGGTGCACGATTGGGTCGAAGGCGGGCTGCGCCCATGATCGACATCAATCCGCGGCGCGATGGCGCGGGATGGGCGCGAAATTGACCGAAGGTGCGGTGGCGGCGTATACGCCAGGGACATGCGAATCGTCGGGCTCCTGTCGGTCGCGACGACTCTACTGACGCTCGCCGCGGCGTGCACGACGACGAACGTCACGGACGCCCAGTGCATCCAGGCGGGCGGGATGTGCTTCGAATCGACGGACATGGTCGGCTGCGGCTCGACGCTGCCGGAGCCCTGCTACATGGGCTACACGTGCTGCGTGGGGATCGATGCGTCGCGCATCAACGTCGTCGACGGCGCGGTGATGGACGTCGTCACGACAGGCGCGGACTCCGGGAAGGGGAAGCACGACTCCGGCCGCGACTCGGCGGCGCGGGACGGGGCCCGTGATGGAAAGCCGCCCGACGCCGCGCGCGATGCGTCGGGGCTGGATTCGGGTCACGACGCGACGCTCACCGACTCGGGCGCGCATGCCGACTCGGGGCGAGACGTGGGGCCGGGCGACACCGGCCAGCACGCGAGCGACTCCGGCCATGACTCGAGCCCAGCGGATGGCTCCCACAGCGCCCGGGACGGCGCGGGCGGCTGAGCCACGTCCGCGTAAGCCCATGAAATGCCGCGCCGCGTAGCGACGGCGTCCCCGGTCCGAGGCGGACTGGAGTACCTTTGGGCCATGCGGTACCTCTACGGCGACTCGGTTCCGTTCCCGCAGCAGTACGATTTCCTCGCGGCGCTCGACATCTTCTGCACGCAAGCCGCGAGGGTCGTGCGGCTCGACGCCGAGTCTCGAGGCTTCCAGAGGTCCGCGGAGGAGGCCGTCACGGGGCGCGCCCACGCGGTAGAGGCGCTGGAGGCGTTCCACAAGGAAGCCGTGGGTGCGCTGCGCGACGGATCCCAGGACCAGGGGCAGCCCCTCATCGATGACTACGTGCGACAGGTGAGCGAGGTCGCCCAGCGGATCGTCGACGAGGTCCGCCGCCACGCGGCCGACACGAGCGAGCGCGAGCAGGTCGCCGCGCGGACCGAGTGGGATCGCCGCCGGGCCGAGACACGCGACGCCGTGGAGAAGCTGCTCATCGCGGTGCGTCTCCTCGCCACCGACACCCAGATTCGGATGGTGCTCAGCGGAGGCCTCACCAACGACATCTCGGGACGCTTCGCGTTCGACGGGGGTCTGGTCGCCGCGTTCGCGCTCGCCGCGGAGGCCGTCGAAGACTGGCAGCGGCCGCGCCGCGTGGGCGACCTGGCGTCCGGCCTCACCCTGCCGGTCGGAGTCCGACGCAGCCTCTTCAAGCGCACAGTGGCCCCCGAGACGATCACGCTCGACGACTACGTGCTCGGCGGGTTCGAGCTGCACGACGACCACGCCGAGCTGCGGCTTCGAAAGAAGCCGGAGCTCGCGGATTCGCTCGTCTTTTCGCTGCGCCGCACGGACGACCACGTCCTCGCGGAGGTGCACTACCCCGAGGACGCCGAGGCCGAGTCGGGACTGCCGGCCGCCCTCGACGTGAGCTCCGCGGCGGAGATGGAGCGCCTCTGGCAGGTCGTCCGCAACTCCTGCGGGCCGGTGCTCTCCCGGAAGAAGACGCTGATCACGCTGAGCCTGGAGGGCGCGGACGTGTTCGAAGGCGCTCTCGCGACGAAGGTCGTCGAGCACGTCGTCCGCGCGATTGCGCCGACGGTGCAGGACATCGCGCGGCGGAGCCCGAACGCGCAGGAGCTGTCTCTCAAGCTGGAGAGCGACTCGGGACGCCGCGAGGAGATCTACCTGAAGAAGAGCCAGCTCGTGACCGCCCTCGCCACCGTGCCCGCCGAAGCACGCGCCGTCTTCGACCCCCTCGGCATCTTGCCGACCGAGCCGCGCGACACGATCGAGAGCCTGAACGACGGCGCGCGCGCGCCTGTCGCCTGAGGGGCGCGCCGCGCGCATTCAAGGGGAGGGAAGAGACGCCGTTCGACTGAGACGTGACGCTCTTCGCACAGGCACTCGAGGGTGCGCTCTCCCAGGAGGAGGACATCGGCGAGGCCGCGTGCGCGCCCGCACTGCCTGGGCTCGACGCCATCCTCACCGCATTGCCGCGGGAGGCGCCGCCGGACCGGCGACCGCTCTGGGCGCAGGAGCTCGACCTCCCCCTCGCCTGCGACGGCGACGACGTGCGGCGCGCGTTCCGGCGTCTCGCGCGGAAGACCCACCCGGATTGCCACGGCGGCTCCCACGAAGCGTTCCTTCGCGCGGTGGAGGCCCGGGACGAGGCGCTCGCGACGGTTCGTGAGACGCCCGCGCGCCCCGAGTCGCGCGCGTTCGCGACCGGCCAGCCACAGCCGCCCGCCCGCTCCGTCTACGCCTGATCCCGGCGGCGCGACGACCCGGATCCCGCGACCCGCGGGACGCCCGTCCGACCCCTGCCACGAGAGGGTAAGCTCGGACGTTCATGATCACGATTGCCTGCCTCTCCGACGGCCGGGCCACGAGCTAGCGATGCTTCCGAGCGCCGTCGCCATCCTCGTCGCCACACTCTCCATCACCTGCGTCTGCTCGCTGCTCGAGGCTTGCGTCCTCAGCCTCGGGAAGGCCGAGATCGCCGCGCTCGGGCGAACCGACGCGCGTCTCGGTCGAATCTGGTCGGACTTCCGGCGGCGCCTGGCTCACCCGCTCGGCGCGATTCTCATCGTGAACACCGCGGCGCAGACGATCGGCATGGCGATGGCGGCGGGCCGCATCGAGGTCGTCTACGGTGACCGCGGGGTCTTCATCGCGTCGGCGGTCATGGCCGCGGTGATGATCCAGTGGGCGGAGGTGCTCCCGAAGACGCTGGGGTCGCGCCACAGACGAGAGCTCGCCCGCGTGTTCGGACGCCCGCTCCACGCCGTCGTCGTGGGCCTCACGCCGATCGTCTCGGTGATGCGCCGCCTCAACCGACCTTTCGAGGGGAGCGCGACCGACGCGCCGCCGAGCATCGACGAGATCCGCGCGCTCGCGAGCGACGCGCGCTCCTCCGACGTCATCGGCGCCGAGGAGGACGAGATCATCGGACGCGCGGCCGGGCTCCAGCGCATCAGCGTGCGCGACCTGATGGTCCCGCGAGACGACATCTCCGTGCTCTCCACCGACATGACGCTCGAAGACGCCCTCGTTCACGCCCACATCGACGCGCACACGCGGTTCCCGCTCTGCGAGCACGGCCTCATCGACAGCGTCGTCGGCTACGTCAACCTCAAGGAGCTCGTCGCCATTCTCCACACCAACCCCGCGGACCCGACGCTGCGCGGGATCGCCAGGCCCATCCACCGCGTCCAGGTCGGCACGAACGCCTCGGCGCTCACCCGCGTCTTCACCAAGGAGCACGTCCACGTCGCCATCGTCGTGGGCAACACGGGTGAGACGCTCGGCATGGTGACGATGGAAGACCTCGTCGAGCAGCTCGTCGGCGAGCTCGAGGACGAGTTCGACCCTCTCCCCTCGCGGATCCACGATCTCGGAGGCAAGGTGCTCATGGCCGGCGGCGGGGCTTCCATCTCGGAGGTGCTCGAGAAGGCCGGGATGAAAGGAGCGCGCGCTTCCGGGAGCGTCGCGGACTTCCTCGAGGCGAAGCTCTTGCGTCGACCCAAGCGCGGAGACGAGATCGCGCTCGACGGCGTGAAGATCGTCGTGCGTCGCATCCGTCGCGGGCGGGTCTTCGAGGCGACGTGCACACGGACCGAGCCCGCGCCGGCGCCCACCCACTCGCCGGGATGACCGCCGCTCGTGGAGCGGCATCCCACGTCATCCTGCCGCGCCGATCAGGCAGCGGGCGCACCGCTCGCGACCAGCTTGCGGTAGCGGAGGTACATGACGACGCGCCACGGCAGGATCATCCCGAACGCCAGGAGGAAGAAGAGCGACCCCGTCTGCACGACGTCCACGTACTGCTCGACATAGTGGCGGAGGACGAGCCGGATCGCGACGAGCGCGAGGAGGATCGCGAGGAACGCACGCGATCGCTTGAGGAGGATCGCGTCACCCTCACGCGTGAGCGTCGAGGTGTGGATGAGCGGATACGAGAAGAGGACGACGCCCGCCGCGAACGCGAGGGCCGCCCAGAGTGGGGGCACGCGCGCCGCGGGCGCGAGGAACATGCAGAGCCCCGTGCTCATGCCGAGCGGTGGGATGAGGATCGTCCGCGCCGTCGCGGGAGCCTGCGTTTCGCGGATCCGCCACGCGAGCACGGCGGCGCCGCCCACGAGCGTGGCGATGAGGGTGGTCGTCTGCATCTCGGCTCAGTTTTTCGTCGAGTAGACCGGACGCGCGCTCCGTGCAAGCCGGCGTCCGTCGCGGCCGCCGGGCGCGTGCGCGGACGCGATGCGCGGTCGCGGCGCGGCGGGGCCCGCGACGGGAGCGCTCGTCCGGAGCGCCCACAGCCCCCCCTGTTGCGCCGTGACATAGATGCGGTCACCGACGAGCGTCGGGGACCCGCTCACGGGGTGCCCCAGCGGGAAGCGCCACATCTCCTCGCCCGTGTCCGCGCGAACCGCGAGGACGCTGCCGTCTCCCGTGCCGACGACGACCGCGTGACCATCCCCGCTCACCGCCGGCGAGCTGTAGAGGTGCGAGCCCGCGTCGAACGTCCACACCGTGCGCCCGTCGCCCGCTCCGATCGCGAAGAGCTGCCCGTTGGGCGACGCGGCATACACGAGCCCCCCTTTGGCCATGTACGCGGTCGAGGCCATCAGCTTTCCACCCGTCGCGTGCTCCCACACCACGCGGCCATCCTCCTCGTCCACCGCGTAGACCTTGCCCGACCACGCGCCGAAGACCACGAGCCCCCGGTCGGTGAGCACCGTCGGGGTGGTCTTGATGTCCGTCTTCCCTTCGTCCGTCACCGCCTTCTGCCAGGCGGGCTGCCCGGTGAGCGCGTCGTAGGCGTAAAGGGTGCCCCGGTTGTCGCCGACGAAGAGGCGGTGTCGCGCGACGTCGATCGCGACGCTCGAGTGGGGGTGAGCCTCCGTGTGCGCCCGCCACACCTCCGCGCCCGTGCGCGCGTCGAGCGCGACGATGAAGCCGCCGCCGCTGTCCGACTCCTCGTGTGCGCTGAAGAGGAGCCCCCACCGCGGAACGACGGCGGGCGAGGAGCCCACCTGATAGCCGAGGCGGAAGCGCCACATGAGGAGCCCGCTCTCGCGCTCGAACGCGTACATCGTCCCGTCGTACGCGCCGATGTAGACCGCGTCGCCGACGATGGCGGGTGAGCCGTGGATGCCGTGCGTCGTGTGGCGGAGCTGCACCTGCCACACCACCTCGCCGTCGCTGATGCGGGCCGCGAGGAAGCGGCCCGTGTCCGTCCCGCAGTACAGCATGTCCCCGACGACCGACGGCGAGCCCTTCACCGCGCCGTAGCTCGTGACGTTGAACCCCGGACGGTGCCACAGCACGGTCACGTCGGGCCCGACCGAGCTGCCCTCGGCGAAGCCCGAGCGCTCGACGTCGTCGCGGAACATCGGCCAGTCCTCGTCCTTCACCTCGGGGAGCGGCTCGCGCGCGGGGGCAGCGAGGTCGGAGCGGACCCCGCACCCGAGGAGCGACAGAGCGATGCAGAGGGCACGACGCACGGAGGCACCGTAATCATGGGCAGAGGCACGGTCAGTGCTTGCGCGGCCGGGCGCGGTGGTTACGGACGATGCATGCGTCGACCCTGGCTCGCGCCGTGGATGGCCCTCGCCGCTTGCGCGCCGCCGATGCGAGTAGCGGCTGCGGGAGCGCCGGCTACGATGGCCGCCGTGCCCGACGATCCCGAGGAGGCTCGCACGGCGCGCGCCGCCCTCGTGGCGCGCATCGCGGCGAGGCAGACCGTGAGCCCTCGCGTGCTCGACGCGCTCGGCGCCGTCCCCCGGCACCTGTTCGTGGACGCCCCGATCGAGCGTGCGTACCGCGATCGGCCCTTGCCCATCGGCTGGGCGCAGACGATCTCGCAACCGTCGGTCGTCGCCATCATGTCCGACGCACTGCAGCTCACCGGCACCGAGCGCGTCCTCGAGATCGGCACCGGCTCGGGGTACCAGGCCGCCGTGCTCTCGCGCCTCGCGTCGCGCGTCTTCTCCGTCGAGATCGTCGGGCCTCTCGCCTCGCTGGCGAGGAAGCGGCTCGCGTCGCTCGGATACGCGAACGTCGAGGTCCTCGAAGGGGACGGGTACAAGGGCTGGAGCGAGCACGCCCCGTTCGACCGCATCCTGCTGACCGCGGCGCCCGAGCACCTTCCCGACGCCCTCAAGGACCAGCTCGCCGACGGCGGGATCCTCGTCGCGCCGGTGGGGCCGGACGGCGCGCAACGGCTCGTGGTCTGGCGGAAGCACGCCGGCGCGGTGGCCCGCGATCTCGGCCCCGTCCTCTTCGTTCCGATGGTACACGAGGACGCGAACTAGCCCGCGGCCTCGCGCGCGCGGTCGCATTCGCCTGGCTCCCTGTTCTATCCTCTCATCCGTGTGCCCTTACCCTCCGCCGAAGACGACGCCGCCCGCGAGGCCCGCCGTGAACGCTACGGAGGACAAGCGCCCCACGCTGGTCCCGGAGTTCGATCCCGAGGCGTTCGCGCGAGAGTCGGAGCTCGCGGCGCTGGCCCCTCCACCCGTGCCGGCCGTGGCGCCCGCGCGCGCGACGCTCTCGGAGGAGCCGACGATCGACGAGGCCCGCCGCCTGCTCGAGGACGGCGACCCGGAGCAAGCGCTCTTCATCCTGGGGCGGCTCCTCGAGGTGCTCCCGCTCCACACCGAGGCCGCGGTGCTCTCGGACGAGTGCCGCGTCGCGCTCGAGCGTCAGTACGTCGAGCGCATCGGCGCGCTCTCGTCGGTGCTCGTCGTCGCGGTCTCTCCGGCGGAGCTCACCGAGTTCGGCCTCGACCACCTGAGCGGTTTCCTCCTCTCGCTCATCGACGGCCACACCGACGTCGAGACCGTCGTCGATCTCAGCGGACGCCCTCGCCTCCTCGCGCTCAAGCACCTCGCCAGCCTGGTCTCCCGAGGCATCCTCCAGCACGCCAGGCGGTGAGGCGCCGGTGGTGCAGAGTCTGCGCACCGCCGTAAGGGTTGCGTAGCCCCGGGAACGTCGCCGCGGGCGATCGGCGGGACGGCCTCGCCACGCCTGAGCACACTCGTTGCTCGCGGGTTGGGGATGGCAACCGACCGCGTGTCCCTTGCGTCCGAGCTCATGGCCGACTTCGCCGACCGGACGGGGCTCACGAGCGCCCGCCCGCAGCGCCGCTACCTCTGGACCGGCGCGTTCGCGGTCGCCAACCTCCTCTCCCTGGAAGGCCGTACGCCGCAGCGCGTCGCCCAGGGCCTCGCGCTCGAGCTCGTCGGTCGCGTCCACCACGATCTCGGGCGCTTCCGCGCGGACGATCGACGGCACGGGTGGATCAGCGGGCTCTCCGAGAAGGACGGCGAGGCCCACCCGACCGCGGGGGGGCTGCGCATCGGCAAGCTCCTGCCGGAGCGCACGCCGACCGAGGCGTTCGACGCGGATCTCGAGTGGCACCGCGACGGCCAGTACTTCCACTACCTCACGAAGTGGGCATACGCCCTCGATCTCACGGCGAGGCACACGGGCCAGGCGAAGCTCACGACCTGGGCACGCGAGCTCATGGTGGCCGCGCACCGAGGCTTCGTCCACACCGCGCACGGCGAGAAGCGGATGGTCTGGAAGACCTCCGTCGACCTCTCGCGACCTCTGGTCTCTTCGATGGGACACCACGACCCGTTGGACGGGCTCGTCACCACTGCCGCGCTCGACGCGACGGCGGTCGATCTCTCGATCGCCGCGGAGCCGAGTCTAAGGGCGGCGGCGTCCGACTTTGCGGACATGATCGACCCGGCGGGGCTCGCGACCGACGACGCGCTCGGCCTCGGCGGGTTGCTCATCGACGCCTGCCATCTCGTGCAGCTCGAGCCCGCGAATCCGGACCTCATCACCTCGGTCCTCGCCGCGTCCGCGGTGGGCCTCATGCGCCACGCGGGGACCTACGAGCTTCGCGCGCCGGCGTCCGCGCGCCTCGGTTTCCGGGAGCTGGGTCTGGCGATCGGCCTCGCGGGCGTGAAGCTCATGGTCGACCGCGGCTGGACCGACCGGCTCGACGGAGACGGACGACGCCTCGTCCAGGACCTCGCGCGCTACCTCCCGCTCCGCGACCGCATCGAGTCGTTCTGGCTCGACGGGGCCCACCGGCACAGCTCCACGTGGCTCGAGCACGCCGACATCAACGACGTGATGCTCGCGACGTGCCTCATCCCCGAGGCCTTCCTCGACCGCGGCAGCGTCCCCGGAGCGCCGTCCATGGGGAGCTAGCTTCCCGCGCATGCCCGCGCGGTGATATCCGGAACCGATGCATCTCAAAGGTCGGACGGCGCTCGTGACGGGAGCGAGCAGCGGCATCGGCGCGAGCTTCGCCCACGAGCTGGCACGGCGCGGAGCCGGTCTCGTGCTCACGGCGCGAAGGAAGGACCGCCTCGACGCCCTCGCGAAGGAGCTCACCGCCGCGCACGGAGTCCCCGTCGCCGTCATCCCCGCCGATCTCGGCGAGCGCGACGCCGCACGGAAGCTCTTCGACGAGACGGTGCGCGCCGGGCACTCCGTCGACATCCTGATCAACAACGCGGGCTTCGGCACGCAGGAGCGCTTCGATCGCATCCCGTGGGAGAAGTCGGCCGAGCAGATCCAGCTCAACATCGTCTCCCTCACCGAGCTCACGCGGCTCTTCGTCTCGCCCATGCTCGAGCGCGGCCGCGGCCACATCCTGAACGTCGCGTCCACCGGCGCGTTCATGCCCGTCCCGTTCTACGCGACGTACGCCGCAGGGAAGGCCTACGTGCTCAGCTTCAGCCTCGCGGTCGCCTCGGAGCTCTCGCACACCCCCGTCCGCGTGTGCTGCCTCTGCCCTGGCGGGACGGCCACCGAGTTCCTCGACGTCGCCGGGCAGCGCGCGGGCGGCCTCATCCGCGCGACGCTCATGTCCTCCGACCGCTGCGCGCGCATCGGCCTCCGCGCGCTCTTCGCCGGCCGTCGCAGCATCGTGAGCGGGATCGCGAACACGCTGATGTGCTGGTCGACGCGCCTCGTCCCAGAGAGGCTCGTCACATGGGTGGCCGGTCTCGTGATGGGCAAGCGGGGGTAGCTACCCGAGCGCGTCGCCGAGCCGCCCGAGCGCCCGCTGCGTGAGCACCG
>Ga0209415_10015932_pt1 | contig 12140 bp, 6 predicted proteins | sample PeaSoiSIISIP2007_FD_187696 | JGI IMG/M metagenome (GOLD analysis project Ga0209415, IMG submission 187696) | Peat soil microbial communities from Weissenstadt, Germany - SII-SIP-2007 (SPAdes) (version 2) | ecosystem: Environmental > Terrestrial > Soil > Wetlands > Peat | place: Germany... | reverse complement strand
GCCCGGCCCGGAGGTTCCTTGCGCGGGCGCTGGACCAAAATTGTGGATGAGCCGCAGGTTCACAGAGTTGGAATTGCTCTCCGAAGAAGTCACTTCATGAAAGTTCTGCGTCGTGCCCGGCAAATTCGGCAGCGGAATATAGTTCAAAAGCGCCTGCGCTTGCGGCGTGATCAGAGTTGGGTCAATTTCATTCAGCACTCCGTTGAAATCGAACTGCTGCCCGTTCGCCGGGTTGTAAATGGGCGTCGTCAGCGCGGAGAAATTGCCTCCACGCTCGGCCATCGTGGGCACAGTGGAAAGCACGTCGGATGGCGAACTCCCGCGCGTTCCGCTCCACCCTCCAAAAAAGAACGTCTTTCCACCGCCGTTGTAAATCTTCGGAATATTCAGCGGGCCGCCAACGTACGCGCCAAAATGCAGCTGGTTGTAGTCCGCCCGGGGCAGCGGATTTCCATTGAGCGAAAAGGGCCGTGCATCGAGAGCGGACGTATCATCGTAAAAATACAAGTTGCCGTGTGGTTGATTCACATTGAAGCCGCGGCCGAATCGTCCGAAGGCAATCGGCCCGCCACCTCCTGGTCCGCCGCCAAATCCACCTCCTCCGACAGGACCTCCGGGACCGCCCTGTCCACCGAATCCCAGCTGCTGCGCGCGGTCGCGAAATTCCTGAATGCGATCCTGGAGGTCGCTTTCGCTGCCGCCACCAAAATCTTGGGTACGGCCTTGCACGCCGCTGATGCTGACCGATTCCGTCGGTGCGTCGGCGCCCGCGCCATTCAAAGGCAAGCCAGACAAATCACTGCCGTTCGCGTTCTGTCCCGCGCCTACTGCCAAACCAGAATTTCCTGCCCCCAGCGCCGCATCGCTGGAATCGAGCGCCAGAGATTGAAAGCCGCGCCCGGCGGCAGTCGCAGCGGCGGCGCGCTGGTTGTTCTCTTCCTGCTGACGCGAAGCGAGGATCAATTGCAAGTTGGCTTTCCCGGCGGGGTTTTCGGGATTCAGTACAACTTCTTGCGTGAGGACGGCGAATCCCATGAATTCCGCGCGCAACACATATCGTCCGCGGGGCAATCCTGTCAGAACAAAAGCCCCATCGGAACCGGTTGCCGTCGCGTACTTCTTTCCTGTCAGAGTGTTCGAAGCAGTCAGCGCAACTCCAGGCAGCAGCGTCTTGCCGCTATGAACGCTCCCACTGATCTGATAAGTGGGCGCCTGAGCCACAGGCGAATTTTCCTGTCCACACAAAGACGCAACTGCGCTAGCCATCAGCCCCAGGAAAAGAAAAGTCCGAACAAAAAATCTCAATGTGGCGGCTCCGGCGGTTTCTGCGGCTGGCTGCTATCCTTCGGCGGGTTGGCGGGCGGCGCTCCTCCCGACATTCCCAGTTCCTGCATGCGCTTCCACTGTTCCGGTCCGATGACCATCACGGATTTTGGCTGAAACACATTGTTCACCATACCGCCGCGCACCATGATGTGATCGCCGGGTTGAATGTCCGCCATGGTGACGCTGTCGCGGCCTTTGCGAAGCGAGGTTTCTTCATTCAACTCGACCGTTTGCGAAACGTTGTCTGGTCGAAGAATCGTAAGCTTGGGGGCGTCCACTGCTTTTACTTCGCCAAAAATGTAATCCTGGCCAAGCACGCCTGCCTGACGCATTCCACCTTGCCCACCACCCGGGCCGCCGCGCCCACCGTTTCCCTGCCCGCCACCAAAGCCACCAGCGCGCGCTCCAAGAACTTCCGCAGTCCAAGTGTGATCGGCATTTTCTTCGCCGCGTACAAACACAATGTCTCCAACCTTGAAATCGCTCAGCTTCGCAGCCTCCCCGTCTTTGCGGAACTGAGTGCTCGAGCCAATCTTGACGGTTACGGTGTCTCCGGCCGACTGCGTGATCTCAACGGACTGGTCGTGCACCGCGGTCAACTTGCCGAAAAGCCCCGGGCGTCTCTCGCCGCCGCGCCCCGGCATTTGCGCCGGGCTCGCACCTTGGGTTGCAGGGGGATTCTGTGGTGGTGGAGCTTCCTGCGGTGAGCGCGCAGCCACCTGAAGCGTCACGGAGAACAAACAAATCAATAAGCCAACTAAGAATCCCAGGATTGCTTTCATTTCGATCTTCCTCTTCTCTTGCTTTGAGCCGATCTACGCCCCAGGGCGCGGATCCATCTCCTATTTCGCTTCTGCCTATGGAAGCTTAGACGGCTGCCAAGACCGTTCTAGTTTCCTCCTTTATCTATACGCACGGCAGTCTTTTTAAATTCCGTTCATTCACAAGCTTAGTTCCCGCTGGAGGCAGGAATGCGAAAAGAAGACCTTCCTGGCGAATCATGAATGGCTCGTAAATGGAACCGGCCAAGGGAGACTCTTCCCCTGGCCAGTTCGAATGCTAACCGCCCGTCGACGGCAGTGCTTATTTCGTTTTGTAGGTGAATGTGATTTTCGTCTCTTCATCCAGAACGAGCGGGCGGATGAAGCTGTAGGAGTTGCCTGCGCGAGGCACGTCAACGCGAACGGGGAGGACGCCCGAGACGCGCCGCTGGAGATCGAAAACGTTTGCGGAAGCGGAGTTGGAAAGCTGGGCCTTGTCCTTTTTCAAGTCGCGCTCGATGATCCGCGATTCCCTAGATTGATCGTTGCTAGTGACCTCGACTGATTCCGCCGCGGCCCCGATTTGCAACGAAAAACTAACGGAAGACGGGTAGTTTGCGTTGTACTCAACTTCACGCACTGTATTTTTGAAGCCACGCATATTGGCCATCACTCGAACTCGTCCGGACGGCATGCCTCCGACGAGCCACCGGCCGGAACCATCGGTTATCGCGGTGCGCTGAGCGCCCGTGTCCACTTGCACCACGTTCACCTGCGCGCCAGCGACGACCGCACCGCTCGGGTCAATGATGTAGCCCCCGAGCTGACCCGGAAGCAGTTGCAGAGGGGAGATGCGGTCGGCGGCTCCGCCGACCAAACCGTCCACGGAATACACCACGCCCAACATGCCCGCGATTCCCACGGACGACTCGGGCAAGAGGTTGGCAGCGATAGCGTCGCCGCCGAAATCTTTAACCTTGTACTGCTCGGGGAGAAACAGCTCCCATTGCAGCACGGTGATGGGAACATCCATTTTCGGCAGCGAAATTTCCGAGCCGCCCTTTTTGGCAAAGGGAGCGCCGGAGTGCATAAACACGAAAGAGACTTCGTACGAATCGGTGGGACGGAAGCCGGGGCGCAGTAGAGGGACGCGCTGGCCATCTGCGCCTTCGACAGGCTTGACCTTTTCGCCGGCCACTTCCGCGGACACAATGTTGGCGTCCTTGGGCAACTCGACTTTCAGAAATGGCTGAACTTGATTCTTAATCGTCAGTTTCACTTCGGTGAGCGAGCGGCCCTCGTTGGTCACAAGAGTCGTTACAACGGCGCGTTCGGCGATAGCGGCGAGCACGCTGCTATCGGGAAAGCGGGTCCATTCCAGGGCGAGCGTCGGATTCTCCGCCGGCTGGCGATGATACCGAAACGCAGCTTGCAGCGGAAAACGCGCGAGGGAGCGCAGATAGGGATTGGTTTCCTTGATGTCCATGCGTTTGAGGCTTCCGCCTTCGGTCGCGGTCAGTTCCATGGTGCCGACGCCTTCGACCAGGACTTCGCCTGTTTCGCGTTGCGAATTTTTTATCGTGAGAAAAGGCACATCCGCTTTCGTTACGCCGACGGCTTTCTCCATCGAGATCAGGAACTGGTGCGTGCGCTGCGTCGGTGCGTTCACTTTCAGTCTCAAAACTCCTGACTGCACGTCGCTCGAATCGACGGATGCGCCGGACGTTCCCGTGACTTCGTAGCCAGGGGGAACTTCCAGTTCGAATTGCGCCGGATCTCCCTGAATCACATTGATGTCGGCCAGAACGGCGAGGCGAATATCCGCTTCGCTGACGGATACGAGAGTTTTTACGTTGGAGAGGAAGCGGACTTCCCGTGGCGCGACCGGGGCGATGACTTCTCGCGTGGCCCACCAGATATTTGCGAGCTGGCCCGGGACGAGCGTGGCCTCGATCGTGGTGACGCCGTTGGCGGAGGAGCGGTTGGTAATCAATCCCGGCGTGAGCTTTACGTTGGTGTGCTCACCGGGAACTTCCAGCGTCAGGCGCACGCTGCCCGCCGAGGGCACCGGTAGCTGGAACGAAGCGCGCCCCGTTTCAATGTTCAAAGGCAAGCCGGCGTCGAGAACGACGGTAAACTCCGACGGGCCGGCCACGATTGCAGTTTGCGTGCCGCCTTCTTGTTCGAGAGGAAGAACGCGGCCTTCCTGTCGCGCATCGAGAATCGTCATTCCTGAGGTGAGCGCGACTTTCGTTTCGCCCTTGTTGAAGGTTTCGCCCTGCAACTGAACGGCGCCCGTCACCATTTCGCTGGCAACGCGCAATTTCAGGTCGCCGCGTTTAATGGTGTACGGAAGCGGGGCGGATTCGACGCGCCGCGGCGACTTGTTCGCCAATTCGAGCAGGCGGTTGTACTCCTCCAAAGGCAGCGTCACATTTCCTGCCTGAGGAACGGGAGGCACAACTTTATCTTGTGCAAATGCGGGGACGGCCACGAGGAATGCGACTGCTAAAAATAAATTTTTCATCGCCCACCTGCCTTTTTCTCGTGTTGATAGTCCAGATTGGTGCTGGGAGACTGGTTTTCTCCCGTGAGTTCAGAAACGAGATAGAGAGAAGGACCGAGGGCCGCAAAGGAAACCTTGATGGGAAGAATTCCAGCGGCTTTTCCACCTTGCAGAGCCGTGCGGAAATTGTCGACGAGCGTTTGCGCGGCGGGCTGATTCATTTCTGTGACGGCTCTACCATCGACCGTGAGTCCGGCGTTCGGCATCGAAGGTGCCGGAGCCGACAATGCGGCACCGCTCTCAGACAATCTTATGGCTACCGACGCTGGCGGTGGCGGCGGGGGAGGATTCAGGGCTGCGGAGAGCGGCTCCGCGTACGCCTCAATGCGGAAGGAACCGGGCCCCGGCAAAACTTTGAAGAGCGGCGGATGATAGACGAGAAGGCCCGTGCGCGAGACAGGTAAGTCCAGCGCGGGCAGCGCGAGCTTGAATTGTCCTTTGTCGTTCCACGCTGTGCCTTTGCTGATGTAGACGAGTTCGACCGCGAACTCCGGCGAGTCTTCGCCAGCGTGCGCTTTTTCCAGCGGAAGCAGAACGCTGCCGTCGGGCGATTGGCCGGGACGGACAGGCTTGCCTGCTAGCGAGGCGCTCCAAAGAGTGGCGCCTTGCGGGAGCGTGATCTTCAGAAAATTGCGCTGGTTGTTGCGCACAGCGTAGCGCGCTTGCACGAGCAGCTTGCCTTCATTGGTGATGAGCACGTTGTAACGCGCTTCAGCGACATTGGCCATCAGCACGGCTTGCGGCGTGTAGCGCGCGACGTTTACCGTGAGCGATCGCGCGGTCTTGGAATCACCGGAACGGAAACGGAACGCGGAGAGCGAAGTAGATTGGCGGCTCGAGACAATTTCGGCGAGGTCGGTGGCGTCGGCGTTTTCCAGGCCTTCGGTTTTGAATTTGTTGATTTCGCCAGCGCCGAGGACTTCCACCGCGACGCCGCCGGTGTCGCGTTCCACGTTCAGAAGGCGAAGCAGCGGAATATCAATCTGGCCGTCGCGCGGGCTGCGCGTTTCTCCGCTGACGATGAACTTGGCGTTTTGCTCGACGGGCTCGAGAAACGTCACAGCAAGCTGGCCGTCTTTCATCTCCCAGTCCTCGACCGTAGCGCCGGAAACTTGGTTGATGGTGACTTTGTCGGGGAGAGCGATACGTACTTCGCGCGCAGCGCCTTGCGTTGCCTCGACGTTGACCTCGGCGACGATCGTGGTGGTGTCTTCGCCGAGTCCCGTCAATTCGGTGAGCGAGCCGCGCAGTCGCAGAGCTTGCGTGCTGCGGTGATCCTCCGCTTTGCGCTTCCATGTAAAGGTTAGTGGCTCGTTGCCGCGGGCGTAGGCGATCCATTTACTTTCGGCGCCGGGCTCGGATTTTTCCGCCAGGAGGCCGCCGGCGAGCTTGATGTCCACGCCTTGGCGAGGGAGGCGGACGGAGGCGCGCGTTACGCCAGAGCCTGTCGAAGGCAGGGAGATGCTCTCATCGCCGGCGGTGGAAACGACGGGCAGTGCGATATCGAGTTGCAGGACTGCGCGGCCGGGGCGAGACAGAAGCGCGGAAAGTTGGTTGGTGCCCTTTCCCGCGGGGCCGGGAACGAGAGAAACGAGCTTGCCATCGAGTTTGGCTTCGCGAACGAGAAGGCCCGGCGGAATCGGCACGCGCACCCAGCCGTCTTTGAGTACATCGACGGTGAGACTGGCGCGGCCTGCGGCGAGATCGCCGTCGATGAGCAAGTCGTAGTCCACGCGGGTGAGTGTAGCGTCGACGGGCGGACCTTCCGGTTCGCGCTCCGGCGGATAGGCCTTAGCGTGCAGCGTTCGATAATCACTTATCGTGATGACCACCCAACCAGGAGCATGCGAAGCGGTTTGTGCAGGGGAACTGCGCGCGCAAAGCAAGAGTGCTGTGAAAAGAGAAATAAAGCACTTCCAGTGGTTACGACTAACGTGCGGAAGCGAAATGGACGAACGTGAGCTGGTCATTTTCGACACCTCTAGCTTTGTGAAATTGCCTCGGCTCTTGCTGATTGCAACCCGGGGAATGGAGGACCGTCTCAAGAGTAATAGGCGCGTCCCTCGGCGGACAGCGTTCTCACTCTCGTTTGTTACCTCATTAGAGTTAGCATTCTGGACACCGGGTTGCTTGCGGTGACGTGGTTAGAACGAATTTTTCGCGGCGGCTTGCAGAACTTTTTTGAGTGGTTGTATTCGTAGCGTGATAGTGCAAATCGGGCCAGTGCGCGCTTTCCGGCGCTGCCTTGCCGCAGCCGCGCTATAATTCGGCCGTTCGGGCGGGATGCCCAGGCTCGTTCTACACAGGCCGAAACCCGGAAGCTGAAGAATCGGTCTAAGGTAAGGAGGCGCTATGAACACCTTGGAAGCTCTTGACCCCAGGACCATCAGGACTATTGGGCGGCGGTCGTTTTTACGCGTAAGCGCGATCGCGGGCGGCGGTCTGCTCCTCGCAGCCTACGTCGAGCCTGTTGAGAAGGCGCTTGCGCAAGCGCCTGCTGGGCCTCCGCAGGCGGTGCTGACTCCAAACGCCTTCATTCGCATTTCGCCGGAAGGCATCGTGACCATCACGGCGAAGAATCCGGAAGTGGGGCAAGGAATTCGCACGATGTTGCCGATGTTGATTGCGGAAGAGCTCGATGTGGATTGGAAGGACGTGCGGATCGAGCAGGGAGACGTGAACTTCGCGAAGTACGGCTTGCAAGTGGCCGGCGGCAGCACGGCCACACCGAACAATTGGATTCCCATGCGCCAAGTTGGCGCGGCGGGGCGGCAGTTGCTAGTGGCGGCGGCGGCGCAGACTTGGTCGGTTCCGGGAACGGAGTGCACGACGGCCTCGGGACGCGTGATGCATGCGGCGACGAAGCGCTCGGTTGGTTACGGCGAGGTTGCTGCGAAGGCCGCGGAGTTGCCTGCGCCGGATTTGGCCAGCGTGAAGCTCAAAGACCCGAAAGATTTCAAAATTATTGGCAAGTCGATTCCGAGCGTGGATAACCAGGCCATCGTTCGCGGCAAGCCGCTTTATGGCATCGATTTCCGGCTTCCCGGAATGTTGTGGGGCGTGTTTGCGAAGTGTCCCGTTTTCGCAGGAAGAGTGGTCAGCGCGAATCTGGATGTGATCAAGGCCATTCCCGGTGTGCGCCATGCGTTTATCGTCGAAGGCGGCTCGGATTTGACGGGGCTGCTATGCGGTGTCGCGATTGTTGCGGACAGCTGGTGGATTGCGAAGACGGCACGCGAAAAGTTGGACGTGAAGTGGGACGAAGGACCGACAGCACAGCAGAGCAGCGAAGGATTTGCGAACAAAGCGGTCGAGCTTTCCAAACAAAAGCCCGCACGATCGTTGCGCACGGACGGCGACGCCGATGCCACGTTGCAATCCGCCGCGAAAACCGTGGAATGCGCGTATTTCTATCCATTCCTCGCGCACGCGCCGCTCGAGCCGCAGAATTGCACCGCGCGCTTCGCTGACGGCAAGCTCGAAATGTGGGTGCCCAGCCAGACGCCGCAACGCGGCTTGACGCAAGTTGCGAAAACTTTGGGAATCGCAGAAAGCGATGTGACGATTCACTTGCCGCGCATGGGCGGCGGCTTCGGCCGGCGGCTGACCAACGATTACATGATCGAGGGCGCGTGGATCGCGAAGCAACTCGGCGGCACGCCGGTCAAACTGCTGTGGTCGCGCGAAGACGACATGCACCACGATTTTTATCGTCCCGCGGGATTTCATTTCTTGAAAGGCGGGGTCGATTCCTCCGGCAAGCTCGTTGCCTGGCGGAATCATTTTGTTAGTTTTGGCGAAGGCGAGCGCTTCGCGCCCAGCGCGCAAATTTCCGCCGACGAGTTCCCTGCCCGCTTCATCTCGAATTTCGCAACACACTCCTCCGTAATGGCGTTAGGTGTTCCGACGGGCGCGATGCGCGCTCCGGGGAGCAACGGCATCGCGTTCGTGATGCAATCTTTTATTGATGAACTGGCGCATGCTTCTGGCGCCGATCCCGTGAAATTCCGGCTGGCGTTGCTCAATACACCCGCACTCGATGGCGCGACGCCCCCTGCCGGCGGCCAGCCCACCCCGCCCGCGTTTCTTTTTAACGCGCAGCGCATGAAAGGCGTGCTGGAACTCGTCGCCGAAAAATCCAACTGGGGCTCGCGCAAGCTGCCGCACGACACCGGTATGGGCGTCGCTTTCCACTTCAGCCATCGCGGTTATTTCGCCGAAGTGGCGGAAGTTCGGGTCAACAAGGACAACGGACTCAAAGTGAACAAGGTTTGGGTCGCGGGCGATGTCGGCAGCCAGATCATCAATCCCACCAGCGCCCTCAACGAAGTGCAAGGCTCGGTGATTGAAGGGCTCAGCCACTTGATGGGCTACGAAATCACCATCGAACGTGGCCGCGCCATGCAAAATAATTTCCATGAGTATCCGCCTCTGCGCATGAACCAGGTGCCGCCGGAAATCGAAGTCCATTTCCTGACGACCGACAATCCGCCCACTGGCCTTGGCGAGCCGGCGCTTCCGCCAGCCCTGCCCGCGGTGTGCAACGCGATTTTCGCCGCCACCGGCAAGCGTATCCGCACCCTCCCCCTTGCCAAGCAAGGCTACAAGTGGGCGTAAACATGCGGCGCATTTGAAGCGCTGAAAGAAACACGCCCGCTCCTCTCTGGCTGTGGCAAGCGCCGAAAAGTTGCGCCCTGGCTCGTGGCGTGCAAAAATCCCACCATGCACAAAACAAAATTCTGGCTTGCTTCCAAAATCCTAGCACTGGTGTTTCTCTGCGCCGCTTCGGCGAACGCTCAAACCACTCGCCCCGACTCTGAAAAACAGCTTGCGCACGACATCTACAAACAATTCATCGAAGTTCAATCCGGGTTCACCACCGGCGCGACAACTCCCGTCGTCGACATCGCCGTAGCGCGCCTGAAGGCCGCAGGATTTGCCGACGCCGACATTTTCACGGGCGGCGCCATCCCCAAGAAAGGCAATCTCGTCGTGCGCTATCACGGCACTGGCGCGCGCAAACCGATTCTCCTTCTCGCGCACATTGACGTCGTCGAAGCCAAGCGCGAAGACTGGAGCACCGATCCGTTTCAATTCCTCGAGAAGAACGGCTTCTTCTATGGCCGCGGCACCGGCGACGACAAAGCCCAGGCCGCGGTGTGGATCGCCAATCTCATCCAATATAGGAAGGAAGGCTTCAAGCCCGACCGCGACATCATTGTCGCGCTCACTGCCGACGAAGAAGGCGGCGGCCCGTACAACGGTGTCGATTGGCTGCTCAAAAATCATCGCGACCTGATCGACGCAGAACTCGCTTTAAATGAAGGCGGCTGGGGCGAGGAATCCAAAGGCAAGAAAATCTCGAATGACCTGCAAGTTAGCGAAAAATACGTTCTCAATTTTCGTTTCGAGGTGCGCAACAAGGGCGGCCACAGCTCGATGCCCGTGCACGACAACGCCATCTACCACCTCGCGGGCGCCTTGTCGCGTCTCGGCGACTTTGGCTTTCCGCTGAAGACCAACGAAGTGACCGCGGCCTACTTCCAGCAAATGTCAAAAATCGAATCCGGAACGATCAAGGAAGACCTCGCTAAAGTTGCCGCCGGTTCGCAGGAAGCGATGGAGAAAGCCGCAGCCGCATCTCCCGCCTGGAATTCCACACTACGCACGACCTGCGTCGCCACCATGCTCGAAGGCGGCCACGCCATCAACGCGCTGCCTCAACTCGCCGCCGCCACCGTGAATTGCCGCGTGCTGCCGGAGGACTCGCCCGAATACGTGCTTAGCACGCTGCAAAAGATCGTCGCCGACGATCAGGTCAGCGTTACGCAACTCAGCAGCTTCGGCAAAGCCGCGGGCTCGCCGATGCGTCCTGACGTGCTCAAAGCCGTCACCGACATCACGGCGAGCATGTGGCCCGGCGTTCCCACAGTTCCCATCATGGTCATGGGCGCAACCGACGGCCGCTATCTCCGCGCGCAAGGCATTCCCTGCTATGGCATTCAGGGCTTTTTTATGGACCGCGACGACATTCGCTTCCACGGCCGCGATGAGCGTCTTGGCGTGCAGTCTTTCTACGAAGGCCAGGCGTTTCTCTATGAGCTCGTAAAGCGCCTGTCTTCACCAGCCAAGTGAGAATTCAGCTGAGGCAAATCCGCCGTCGCGAAATGCAAAAGCCGCTTCACGTCGTCTGGCGCAACTGCGCAATCAAATTGTGCACGCTGCGGGCCAGGTCCGCTACTTCCCCGCGTCCTTCGATTTCCAACTCGATCGCGCCACCGCCCTGCGCCGCGTGGTCCACCGCCTCTCGCAAACTGATCAGCGGTTTCACCACCTGCCGCGGCAAAATAAAGCTCACCCACACGCTGAACACAAACGTAATCGCGGACACGATGCTCAGCGCCCACTCGGCGGAGCGCATCAACCGCCGCGCTTCCTTATGATCGCTCTCCACACGCTTCCAATTTTCGGTCTCCAGGCCGGACAGAAACCCCAGCACTTGCTGGCTGGAAGTCTGCAAATCCGCGGTGACTGGCGCGAGCGACGGATTGCCTTCTTGAACGGTCTCGGAGATTTGCGCATCAAACGAGCCGACGCGGTTTCGCAACTCTTCGATCAACTGTTCGCGCCTCTTCAATTTCGCCCCTCGCAGCAAATCGTTTAAGTCTTTTTCATAGGCCCGCACCACTGCTTGAATGCGGTCGGCATCTCCCTGCCCCGGCTGTGCCGTTGCCGAAACAGCTGCGCTGAATCTTTGTTCGTAGACGCCCATGGCTTCCAACGCCTTTTGCGTTTCTCCCAAGTCTTGCGGCTCGAGATCTTGTATCTGGCTCACAATCTGCCTGGTTCTTCCCAAAGACTCGCGGTTCGCCGCCAGATAGCTGCGGTCATGCAGCAACAAATAATTTCGTTCCGCGCGGCGCGCTTCCAGCATTTCGATTGAGGCCTGCTGCGCCAGTGTCGCTGCCGGCGCATCCACGTTCACGATGCGGTCCACGATCCATCCCATCTCGAACAGGTAGTAGATCGCGAGAAAAATCACCGGCACGAGAATCGCCCGCGCGATTGCCAGACTGTACGCCACTCTCTTCCGCAACGAATTTCCCGGGGCAAGAATCTTGAACGTCTTCCGGATTCCCAGTCTCATAAGCCGGCCCCCATCACGCACCTCGCATTATGGCTGCCCGATTGTATGCCAGCAGGACAACACCAAGCGCACTCCGAACCAAGATAAAGCACATCATGGCCGCTTGCGACAATCTCCCCAGGAGCTGATAATTCTTTCTTGACTCGTATTGTTGTCGGCAACCACCACCGCCATTTGTCAGTGGGTTGTGATATCTCGATGAGCCTAAGCACCTGTCCCATCGCCACTGTGGAAGCGCCCGCCGAGCAGGTCTGGCAGCTCTTGGCTGATCCCTGCAATTATGGGTTGTGGTGGGATGCGGAAACGTGCTGGCAGTTTGCGATGGAGCCGGCTGGGGGGG
>Ga0209415_10015931_pt1 | contig 12142 bp, 5 predicted proteins | sample PeaSoiSIISIP2007_FD_187696 | JGI IMG/M metagenome (GOLD analysis project Ga0209415, IMG submission 187696) | Peat soil microbial communities from Weissenstadt, Germany - SII-SIP-2007 (SPAdes) (version 2) | ecosystem: Environmental > Terrestrial > Soil > Wetlands > Peat | place: Germany... | reverse complement strand
CGCCGAGACGAGTCTCGGCGCGGCAGGCACGAGTGCCTGCGCCACGATCATCTGTCCCCACGTTTGACACGTGCCATACTGGCGATAGGAATCCCTTGAAAACCAGCGCTGCAGTCTTGGAATTCGAACCGTTGCGGAAGCTGTTGGGGCGCTATGTCTCGAGCCCGCTCGGCCGTCGCGAGTTGGAGAAGGTGGCGCCGCATACCGACCCCCAACGCCTGGCCGGCGACCTCGCGGAAGCCGAAGAGGCCGTGGCCTACTTGCGGCTGGCCGCACGTCCGCAGCCGGCGGCTCGGGGCGCGGCGATCCGCATCGATTTCGGCGGGCTGCCGGATATCGAAGCCGCGGTTTACAAGCTGCGCATCGAGGGCGCCAGCCTGGAGCCCAAGGAAATTTTCGACCTCTTCGCGCTGCTGGATCGCGCCGCCGATGCCAAATCGCTGCTGACGGCGGCATCCGAACGTTTCCCGCGGCTGGGGCGCCGGGCGCAGACCATCGGCGATTTTCGGGCGCTGTTGAAAGAGCTGGACGGCAAGATTCTGCCCGACGGCACGGTGGCCGACCACGCCAGCGTGGCGCTGGCCCGCCTGCGCCGCGACATCGAGCGCCAGAAGAAGGCCATCCAGGAATCGCTCGAGCGCTTCCTGCGCGCGCACCGCGAGGAAGGCGTGCTGCAGGAGGAATTCGTCACCATCCGCAACGAGCGCTTCGTGGTGCCGGTGATCGCGGGACAGCGGCGCAAGCTGGATGGCGTGATCCACGGCACCAGTTCCAGCGGCCACACGCTGTTCGTGGAGCCGCTCGAAACCATCGATCTCAACAACGAGCTGGTGCGGCTGGCGGAGGAGGAGGCGCGTGAAGTCCACCGCATCCTGCTGGAGATGACCAACCACCTCCGCGGCTACAGCGATTCGATCCGGCAGACTCTAGTCACTATGGCGGAGCTGGAGCTGATCTTCGCCAAGGGCCGCTTCGCCGCGGAGTTCGATTGCGTGATTCCGCGGTTCGGCGAGCGGCTGCTGCTGCGCGATGCGCGCCATCCGCTGCTGGAGGACGTGCTGCGCCGGCGCCACAAGGCGGCCGTCCCGGTGAGCCTGGAGCTGACCACGGAGTGCCGCACGCTGCTGATCAGCGGGCCCAATACCGGCGGCAAGACCGTGACGCTGAAGACCGTGGGGCTGCTCAGCCTGATGGCGCAATCGGGGTTGCCGGTGCCCGCCGCCGAGGCCGAATTTCCGCTGTTCGAGCAGGTGCTGGCGGATATCGGCGACTATCAATCCATCCAGGAGAACCTCAGCACGTTTTCGGCGCACGTCTCCAACATCCGCGAAATGGCGCTGGATGTGACGCCCGCGTCGCTGGTGCTGCTGGACGAGCTGGGCGCGGCCACCGATCCCGAGGAAGGCGGCGCGCTGGGAGTGGCCATCGTGGAGCATTTCCGCGCGGCCGGGGCTTTCACTTTGGTCTCCACGCATCTGATGGCTTTGAAGGTTTACGGCGCGTCTACCGAGGGCGTGGTGAACGGCTCGATGGGCTTCGACGAAGAGACCTTCGAGCCGACTTATCTGCTGCGATTAGGACTGCCGGGCAAATCCGCCGGTCTGGAGATTGCCACGCGGCTCGGCATGCCCGAGGACATCATGCGGCGAGCGCGCCGGTCGATGAGCGACCGTGAGCGGGACGTGACGCGGTTCCTGAGCGAGCTGCACCACCGCATCGAAGAGACGCAGAAGCTGGAGGAGACTCTGCGCGCCAAGCTGGTGGAGCTGGAGAAGCGGGAAAAGGAGATCGCGCGCGAGTGGGAGAAGCGCGAGGCCGCCAAGATCAAGGAGCTGGAGCGGCGCACCGACCAGGCGCTGGCGCGCTTCGAGGAGCAGGCGCAGGAAGCCATCGGCAAGATTGCGCAGGGCTCCGATCGACGCAAGTCCGAGCAGGATGCGCAGCGGCGCGTTTCCAAGGCCAAGCGCGAGCTGCGGGAGGATTTTCAGACGACGGTGCTGGAGACGCAGGACGATTCGCGCCAGGACCGGATTCAGCCATTGCGCATCGAGGAGGGCGTACGCGTGCGCCTGAAGGACGTGCGCGAGCCGGCGCGCGTGCGGCGCAAGCTGGGCAACGACCGCATCGAAGTGGAAGCCGGATTCATGAAGATGCAGGTGTCGATCGACGACGTGATCGAGGTGCTGCCGGAGGCCGGCGGAGCGGCGAGCAAGCTGCCCAAGGGGGTGAGCTACCGGCCTGCGCCCGAATTGGCGCCGGTACACCAGGAGATCAACGTGATCGGGCAGCATGCGGAGGAGGCGCGCGACGCGGTGGACGAATTTCTCGACCGCGCGGTGATGGCGACAGCGAGCCGGGTGCGCATCGTGCACGGGCACGGCATGGGGATCCTGAAGAAGGTGATCGCGGAGCTGCTCACCCGGCATCCGCACGTGGCGAAGTTCTACCAGGCGCCGCAGCAGGAGGGTGGGGCGGGGGCTACGATTGTGGAATTGCGGGAGTAGAAGACGGACGCGGAGGCGCGGAGGAGCGGAGGAAAACGCGGAGGAAGACAGAGAGAACACCCGAGAGAACGGAGGAGGCGGAGGTATGCTGGCGGCAGCGGGACGAGGGCGTCCCGGCCCAGAGGGCACCCCGACCAGGGGGTCCGCCCCACCGAAGACGCTGCAAGAGCGACTACCTGTGGGCAGGCGATTTTTTCTCACGGCCGCGGCGGAGCGGAGATAAGCGCGGAGAAAAACAAAGAGAAAGTCAAAACCTGAGAGCGCTGAGGGAGCGGAGAACGCTGAGATAAGTCACTTCACGGGAGGGCGGTGCGGCGGGGTGACCAGTAAGTGAGTGAGGAAGTCGGCGCGGTCAGTCAGGGCGCGGGGGTCGTTCACGGAGTGGCCGGCATCGTAGAACAGCGCTTTCTGCGCGCTGGGGATGGATTGCACGAGGCGGTCGGCCATGGCGCGGGATACGAAGGAATCGAAGCGGCCAAACTGGAATAGAATCGGCGCTCCGGCCCAAAAGCGGGTGAAGCGGATGGGATCCACCGCGGATATGGATTCCCGATAGCGGGCGGTCCGTTCGCTGCCGAGGCCGTAACGCAGGTTGGCCCACTCGGGATCGTCGCTTTCCACCAGCTCGGCGAGGCTGGGGTAGGCCGCCACCAGAACGAACCCGCGCAGCCGCCGCTCGATGCTGGACAAGATGGCGCCCCAGTTCGCGCCGTAGCCGTGGCCCACGTAAGCGATGCGGCCGGCATCCACGTCGCTGCGCGCGGCCAGCAGGTCGATGCCGCGGCGGATGTCAATCACCGCCTGAATGTGGATCTCCTGGTCGTTGTTGTCCGCCAGGGAATTGAAGCTGCGCCGCCAACCGACGGGTCTCTCCTGCGGTCCGTCGATCAGCAGCGAGACGAAGGGTCTGGCCGCGCGCGCCAGCGATAACGTCTCGGGGAGAAACTCGTCGCGCTTGCCGTAATCGTGAACGAAGACGACTGCCGGATAGCGGGACTTGCGGGCAGGCGTAACGAGTGTCGCCGAGACGGGTCCGCGCGCGCCGGAATAAGACACGGCGGTCACGGAAGCACCGTCCGCCGGCACGGGCTCATCCGAGTGGGGGTCGAGCGGAGCGGCCGGGTCGTACGAAAACATCGCCGCCAGTTTTTCGAATGATTGTCCGGCTGGCGCGTTTGCGGGCGCGGCGGCGCCCGTTGCGCTAGCGCCGCGCGGCGGAACGACCCACAGATAGATCTGGTCGTCGTTGACGTGGACGGTCTTGGCGGGCGCCCAGCTTCCCAGGTCGAAGCGGTGAGAAACGATCCGCGTTCCGGGACGAAGCTCGCTGAGAAGCTTGGGACGCAAGCGCATGTTGAAGCCGGGAGTCAGAAACATGGTCACGACGGAGGCCTGGCGCAGGTCGTATTGGAACAGGTCGGCCTGGACAAACGTGGTTTTCCCGGCCAGGCCTTCGAGGCGCGCGGATGCCTCCGACTTGCGCACGAGGTCCGGATCGATTTCGACCCCCGTGGCGTGGATGCCGAATCGCTTCGCGGCGGCGATCACGATGCGGCCGTCGCCCGAGCCGAGGTCCACCAGGACGTCACCCGGTTTGATGCCGGCGAGATCGAGCATCGCGTCCACGACGTCGGTGGACGTCGGGACAAAGGGGACGTCGGTGTACTGCTGGGCGAGAATCGCCGTGGCGAGCACCAACAAAAGCGCGAGTAACCTGCCGGGCATGTCAGCAGATTAGACGCACGGGAGTGGCGATTCGTGCAGGGGAGCCGCAACCAAAGGCCGGCCAGGGGCTCTGAGGGACCCCGGCGGGCAAGGGGCCCGCCCAGCGATTGCGACTCTTTACAAGCTGGTTGAAAAAACAGCTCGTTGGCTTGTCACCGTGATTCCTGGAGGGCCAGATCGATCTGTTCCAGGTGGTGCTCGTTGTGCCAGGCGACCTTGTCGAACTCATCCTTCAGCGTCCGCACGCCGGTTTCACTGTGGACGAACTCCAGGCGGCCGCTTCTCTCGTAATGCAGACGAACTTTTTAACCGGCCAATCGCCAAAAGCCCAGGTTGGACGTCTTGTCAGTTCGGATTCTGGTATTTAGGGGCGAAGCAGACGGCTCAGAGGCGCGTGCTATGGCGGGCACGACGTATCGGGCCGACTTGTTCCCTTTTTGTTGGGGCCACAAACGTCGTGCATTTGCCAACTGCCGAGGTAGTCCCTGCGATTTCGTCACAAGTCGCCGATTGACCGGCAGGATGCGCACGCAAGGGCGCCGTGAGAGAATCCGGGATGGGAGGTGCTCAGATGATCCTCGTTGCGGGTGCAACCGGACTGGTCGGCAGCGAAGTGTGCCGGCGTTTGGCCGGCAGGGGCCGAAAGGTTCGAGCGCTGGTGCGCGAAACCAGCGATGCAGGGAAGAAGAAGGTCCTCCAGGAATGCGGCGCCACTCTAGTGACTGGCGATCTCAAGGATCGCGATTCGCTCATCGCCGCCTGCCGCGGCGCGACGGCGATCGTTTCCACGGCATCGGCGACGATTTCGCGGCAGCCGCCGGATTCGATCGAAGCGGTCGATCTGCAGGGCCAGCTCAACCTCGTGGCCGCTGCTAGAGCCAACGGAGTGGAGCGTTTCGTCTTTGTCTCGTTCCGCTATGACCGCGACAATCTCCATCCACTTTCGAACGCTAAGCAGGCTGTCGAGCGAGCGATCCAGGAGCTCAACTACACGATTCTCCGAGCCAGTTACTTCATGGAGGTATGGCTCAGTCCCAGGGTCGGGTTCGACTACGCGAACGCCAAGGCGCGAATTCTCGGCACGGGCGACCAGAAGATCAGTTGGGTGTCTTTCCCGGATGTGGCAGAGTTTTGCGTTGCATCTCTCGACAGTCCAGCCGCGCAGCGCGCCACGATTGAGGTGGGTGGTCCGGAGCCTCTGAGTCCACTGGAAGTGGTGCGCATTTTCGAACAGGAACGCGGCCGCACTTTCGCATTGGAGCACGTGCCGGTCGAAGCGCTCCGCGCGCAAGTCGACGCGGCTGCGAATTCACTGGAGAAATCGATGGCGGCACTGATGTTGCAGGGTACACAGGGCGACGCGATGGACATGCGGCCGGTGCTCGAGAAGTTCCCGATGCAACTAACCTCGGTGCGGGATTACGCCAAGCGCGTACTGGGGGCTGGTGCAGCCGCGGGCTGATAGGCCGGAGAGCGTGGAGCTCGAGCGGGAGTCGATCGGACGTCTTACGCCTTGTGAGCAAAGCTGAGGGGTGGAAAGCGGCGCATCCGCTCGATGAGGGATTGCATCGAGGGGCTGGACTGGAGCGGGGCCAGTTCCGGGTCGGATTGAAGCCAAAGCAGATCACGCCAGCTTTTTTCCACGGCAGTTCGAAGGAAATCGCAAGCGCCGGAGAGGTCGTCCAGCCGAAGATGAGCCACAGCCAAGGCATGGCACAACTCAAACGTGTACATGCCGTGAACGGCCGTGCCAGGCTCGGAAAGAATCGAGTCGAAATGCTGGGCGGCTTCCTGGAGAAGCTGCGACGCGCGCGGACGATCTCCGAGGTTGGCATAGGCGCTTGCCATGCCGGCCAGGGTGCGCGTGAGAATACGCTCGTTGCCGAGCATGCGCGGATATTCGTGAGCGATGCGCCAGGCGTGGTGATAATCCGCGAGAGCCTGCTGGGGGTCGTCTTGGCGCAGGCGGACGTCACCGGTGCCGCAAGCGTGAGTGGCAATGATCGGCTCGCGGTACATGTGATCCATGGCGGCCAGGCGCTGGAGTCCGCGTTGATGCCAATCCAAAGACTTCTCCCAATCGAGCCGGCGCATGCCGATTTGCGCCAGCAGCATTTCTTCGAATGGAAACGCACTGATCGCACGCCCCGAGAGCTCCAGGTCCAGGGCCTCGCGAAGAAACGATTCGGCGCGGTCGTAGGCGCCGGCATGCAGGGCCAGGGTGCCCAGGTTGACCCAACTAGGGACGTAGGCAGGCTCGACGCGAATGGCGTCCAGAAAGTGCTTCACGCCCTGCTGGAGGAAGGCGTCGGAAAGCTCGTAGCCGGCCAACCAGCAAGCTGCGCCGAGGAAGTAGTGGGAGGTGTAAAGGTCCGGATTGTTTTCGACTCCTTTGGCGCCGGCTTGAATGGCCCGTTCGAGCTTGCTCTGCCTCATGTACACATAACAGAGCCAGGCGTGAGGTTCCCCGAATTCCGGATCGAGTTCCAGCGCGCGCTGCAGAAGACCGGAGGCCCGGCTCAGATCGTCCGGATCGGTGCGATGGATCCAGCGCATGGCGAAAGTCTGGCCCAGCGCGGAATAGGCCATGGCGTAGGACGGATCGAGCTCGATGGCACGCTCGAAATGGCGGCGGGCCTGCTCGAGCGAATCCTTGCCGAGCGTGAAGAAACTCTTGCGCCCATACGCGTATTGCTCATAAGCTTCCACTCGCAAGGCCTCCGGCGCGGCAATCCGCTGGGGACCGCTCGATTTCGTTTCCAACTGCAGCGCCCGCGCGAGCTCGCCGACGACACGGTCCTGAAGGTCGAAAATGTCATCCCAGCCGCCGTCAATCTTGCCAGTGGCCGCGACTTCGCCGGTAGCAGGCTCGATCAGCCGCGGAGTGATGCGGATCCGGTTGCCGGAACGCTGATAGCTGCCGCTTACGAGCCAACGGGCGTTCATCTGGGCGCCGAGCGCGGTCAGGTCTCCGCTCCCGCCCAGGCGGCGAAGCTCCTGCTGCACACGCTCGCGACTCACCACCTGGACGGCCTTGAGCCGCCTCAAGTCGGCGGTGATCGTTTCAGCGAGACCGGTACCGAGCCAGTCTACCGCGCTGTCACCGGAAAGGTTTTCGAAATCGAGCACACCGACGACGGGCATCGCAGGTTCGGGCGTAAGATTGGCCGCGGACGCGCCTTCGACACGGCGCAGCGCGCCGGCCAATTCGGTCGCGCGGGCGAAACGATTCTCCGGACGCGGAGACATGGCCCGGGCGATGACTCTCAGCAGCGCTTCCGGCAACGCCGGATTGCGCTGCCGGAGCGGAGCGGCTTCTCCGGCGATCACTGCCGAGATCAGCGCAGGCCCCTGGAAGCCGTCGAAGGGCAGGCGGCCGCAAGCCAGCTCATACATCAGCACGCCGAGGCTGTAGAGATCGCTGCGAACTGTGGCGGGCCGGCCGGCGAGAACTTCCGGCGGGCAGTAGTGCAGCGTACCGACAACCATTCCAGGAGTGGTGAGATTTGTGGCCGTCTCGTCACTCGGTGAGGTCTCCTTGGCCAGGCCGAAATCGAGCACTTTGACCACGCCGTCAGGAGTGACCATGACATTGCCCGGCTTGATATCGCGATGGATGATGCCCCGGGCGTGGGCGTGATCCAGGGCGCCGGCGATTTGGAGGGAATAATCGATCAGCCGGCTGGTAGATACAGGGCCGGAAGCAAGCTCCTGCTTCAGCGTGCGGCCAGCGACGTATTCCATCGCCAAGTACAAGCGATCGAGGGACTCGCCGGCTTCATAGATCATGGCGACGCCCGGATGATTCAGTGCGGCGACGGCGCGGGCTTCCCTAAGAAGGCGCTTGTGGAAATCGGGTTGGCTGGCGAGCGCAGGGCGGAGCACTTTAACGGCGGCGTCGCGCTCCAGCCTTGTGTCGCGCGCTCGATACACCTCACCCATGCCACCTGCACCGAGCAGGGCTTCGATACGATATGGGACCAGCCGGGCCCCCTCGGCCAGGTGAGAAGACGCTGGCTGGTCAGCCGCATCGGCTACCGTTCTCCACGAGGATCCCTCAACCGACGTACGGGTCGAGGATTCTTGCCGCAGCAGTGACTCGACCTCATTGCGGAGATCCCCGTCCCCTTTGCAGCGTTCGGCCAACAAAGCAGGGCGTTGAGCCGGTGTCCAGTCGAGAGCCGCCTTATACAGCTCCTCGACTCGCCGCCAGCGTTCCGCATCCATAGGCGTACAGCCTTGCACGGATTATATCAAGGGGACGCAGCGTGGGCGCTGAGGGCTGACATGGGATTACATGGGATTGTCGCGGGATCGGTCACGGAGTAACTGGTGCGCGACATCGGCGGCGTCACGCTTTTTTCCAGTACTCCGTCGCCGGACGGCGGATATGAACTGCGCAGTTCCAGGCCCCCGGCCCCTTGCCGGTTTGTGACACAATGGTGCTTCCCCGTATGCGAGCGGCTCTCTTTATCCTAGTTACAGCCTGCGGCGCGTTGGCCCAAACGCCCCTGGGTACGGTCACTGGCCTGGCCATCGATCCTTCGGGAGGCGTGATCCCCGGCGCTTCCGTCAAACTCACCAGCGAGGAAACCGGAGTCGAGCGCACCGCCGCCACGAACAACGCCGGCGCGTATTCCTTCCCCGATCTGCCGCCGGGAGGGTACAAACTGGCCGCCGAAGCCAAAGGATTTCGCCCACTCGAGACGCGTGTCCTCACCGTTGCGGCTTATGCCACGGTGCGCCAGGATCTGCGCCTGGAAGTGGCCGGCGCATCCTCGGAAGTGGTAGTCACGGACGCCGCCTCGGCGGTGGTTCAGGTGGACACGCCATCGGTCTCCTCAGGCCTGCTGACGCGGCAGATCATCGACCTGCCCACCAACCTGCGCTCGGTTTCGAAGAACTCGGGCGATTCGGGACTGATCTCCGCCATCCTGCCGATGACCGTGCCCGGTGTGGTCCAGGTGGGCAACGGAGCCAAGTGGCTGACGCCAGGCGCGGGCGCCAACAGCACCAAGGTGAAGGTGGACGGCATCGAAACTACCTTCGGCAATTTCGGCAGCCCCGACAACGTGTCGCAGCCCTCCGTCGAAGCCGTGCAGGAGTTCACCGCGAGCGTCCTCACCACGCGCGCCGAGTTCGGCGGCATGGGCACCATCACCACCGCTACCAAGTCCGGTACGAACCAGTATCATGGCGGCGTGTTCTGGTATCTGCGCAACAGCGCCACCGACGCGCGCAACCCCTTCGCCATTGCCAAGCCCTTCGAGAATCTGCACAACTACGGCGGCAGCGTGGGCGGGCCCATCCGCAAAGACAAGACGTTCGCCTTCTTCGATTTCGACGGCCTGCGCGGCGTGGAAGCCTTTCTGTTCACGCCCAACGTTCCCACGGCGGCCATGCGGCAGGGCGATTTCACCGCATTCGCGGCGCTGAAGAATCCGTACACCGGAGTGAATCCGTTCAACGGAAATACCATCCTGCCGCAGTTCATTACGCCGCAGGCGGTCGAGGCGCAGAACCTCTTCTTCCCCCAGCCGAATTTCGGACCGCCCTCGCTCACGGCCGGCAACTACCGCGCGTCCCTGGACGGGCCGGAAGTGCATCGCACCGAGGAGATCCGGCTGGATCACAACTTCACCGCCAACCACATGGCGTTTCTGCGCTACGAGAATCGCAAGGACGACTACCACATTCCGGGAGCGCGATCGCCGCTGCCACTGACTGCTTTCGGACCTTCCGACAACACCCGCCGCGTGAATTTCTGGACGCTGGGCGATGTGGATACCCTCCGGCCCAACCTGGTGAACGAATTCCGCGCCGGCGTGGTGATCCTGGTATCGGGCAGCAGCGCCAATTTCACGGGACAGAACCTGCTGCAGCAGATCGGGATTCAGGGACTGCCCGACCGGGGACCCATCAACAACCTCCCGATCTTCAGCGTCTCGGGGCTGAGCGGAGACACCATTAACCTGCTCAACCCGGTGAACGACGGCCACGTGCAACTTGCCGACAACCTGAGCTGGGTGCATGGGCGGCACTCCATGAAGTTCGGGATCGAGGAAATCAACTGGTTCGAAAATCGATTCATGCCCAACACCTCGGGTAACCCGGTCTTCGGCAGCTTTTCCTTCACCGGTAAGTTCACCGGCAACGCCTATGCCGATTTCCTGCTGGGACTGCCGGCCACAGTGACGAGCATCGAGCCCTACCCGCCGCAGGACGACCGCTTCCGCGATTGGGCGGCTTACGCGCAGGACGATTTCAAAGCGACTTCCCGGCTGACCCTGATGTACGGCCTGCGGTGGGAGTACAACGGGCCGGCATACGCGCTCCAAAATAACCTCTATTCGTTCGACCTGGCTACCGGGAAGATCGTGATTCCCAACCAGGCGGCGGCCGCTTACATCAGCCCGTTCTTCTCCTCCGCCTTGCCCGTCGAGACCGCGGACCAATCGGGGCTGGGGCGCTCGCTGCGCAAGGGCGACAAGCACGAATTCGCGCCGCGGTTCGGGTTTTCGTACCAGATCGATTCCGCCGCGAAGACCGTGGTCCGCGGCGGATGGGGCGTCTACTATTCGCACTATTCGGGGAATGTCCCGGTGGGCCTCGTGGGCGGTCCATTCTCGGCTACCACGGTGAGCACGAACAGCTTTGTCAACGGGCAGCCCGCGTTTACGCTGGCCAGTCCCTTTTCCGCGCCGGGCTCGCCGGGCACCCTCTCCCTGCGAGCAGTTACTCCGAACTTACTCAATAGTTACACGCAGCAGTATAGCCTCTCGATCGAGCGCGAACTGACTCGTAACATGGGGCTGCGAGTGAGTTACATCGGGTCCAAGGGGACCCAACTGCCTTATCGCCGCGACGTGAATCAGCCGGTCGCGTCGACTGTCGCTTTCAGCAACGCGCGCCGGCCCTATCCGCTGTTCGGGATCATCAACTACGCCGATAACGGGGCGAATATGCTGTACAGCGGATTGCAGGCGCAGGTGCAGAAGCGCGCCAGTCACGGCTTGATGTTCACCTCCACTTGGACTTGGGCCAAGGAAATCAGCGACACCGACGATACGGACGATTTCGAGCTGAACACCACCATCGAGGACACCTACAATCGCCGCCGCGACCGCGGCAACGTCTATTCCGTGCCGCGCCACCAGTGGATGAACCAGGCGCTCTACGAGCTGCCCTTCGGGCGGGGACGTTGGCTGGGCGGCTGGCAACTGAATATGCTGCTCAACCTGAGCACCGGGAACTGGTTCACTCCGCTGATCAGCGGACCCGACCCGACCAACACCAATCAGACTACTTTGCGTCCGGACGTGGTCACGCCTACGATCGCCATGCCACGGACGGTCAACGAATGGTTCGACCCCAACGCCTTCGCCACACCGGCCAATGGCAGGTGGGGCAACGCCGGGCGCGGAATTATCGAAGGCCCCGGATATGTGCTGGCAAACCTGGGACTGCAGAAGACGGTGCGGCTGGAAAAACTGGGCGCGGTTCAAGTGGTGATGTCGTTCGCCAATGTTTTGAACCATACCAACCTGGGTGAGCCTTCGGGCGGCGGGAGCCCGCTGCCGGGCCAGGTGGTGGTGAACAACGCCAATGGCGGAAAGATCACGAGTACGGCCATCTTTCCTCCGGCGGGCGCGGCGCGGACGGGGCAGTTAGGAGTGAGATGGAGCTTTTGAAATCCTGGTGGGGAAGCGCTATCGCCAAATGCCACTTACTTTGCGGTTCTGCATTTTATTGCGGGCAATCTTGCCCGCAGCCGCCTTCAGGCGGCTTCTACGGGCTGCGGGCGAGTTTTCGTGCCCGGCAAACGCCGGCTGAAAGCCGGCGGCAGGATGAAATCCTGCCCCACCAAGAAAGAGCGTCGACATGAGTGTCGACGCGGCACGCTGAGAGCGTGC